>JADMIO011113600.1_pt1 | contig 18100 bp, 8 predicted proteins | sample 8958161 | NCBI WGS metagenome assembly JADMIO01 (sample SAMN16585339, study PRJNA669376) | soil metagenome | isolation source: Crop rotation soil | place: USA: Cullars Rotation, Alabama | collected 2011 | reverse complement strand
CGGCACTACCGGCGCCGATATGAGCAAGCCCAAAGCGGGAGCTTCGCATGACACCGGCGCGGGCGGCAGCGGCACCGCCAACAGCGGGCAGGTGAATATGGGCACCACGGGCATGGCCGCGCCCGATTCGGCTCCACCCGGCGCCGGTCCCGTCGAAGGAAGCCAATCCGGCGCCACCGCGCCGCGCGTGGAGATGACCGACGTGGGGCTGGTGGACATTAACACTACCGATGTGAGCGAACTTGCTCAACCGACCGACAATATTAATTCCTAAAGGAGCCTGCCATGACCATTTCCTCTTCCCTGATGCATACCGTTTTGAATCGTGTCGCCCCGGCCCGTACGCGGCGCCGATCGCGCACCACCGAGACCTCGACCGCTTCGGAGTCACCGCTCGGGCTACAGCCCGCCCCGCGCAGCCACAAAGAAACCGCCGCTCAGTTGCAGGCCGCGCACGCCGCGCGCCGCGCCGACGAAATGCGGTCAGCCTTCTAGGCGGCAGTCAGCAGGCGGCGGGAGCACACTTTGTGGACAGAACATGCTCGCGACGACCATCGGGAGCATGTTCTGTCCACAAAATATACTCGCGACGACCATCGGGAGCATAATTTGTCCGCGAAATATGCTCGTGACGACCGTCGGGAGCACATTCTGTCCGCAAAATATGCTCGCGATGACCGTCGGGAGCATATTCTGTCCACAAAGTGTGCTCCCGCCGCCTGCCGCCCGCCGCCTGCCGCCTCCCTAGCCCCTAGCCTCCGCCGCTTGCAGCATCTTCTGCGCCTGCTGGATCCAGTCGCTGTGGGGATAGCGTCCGACGAACCATTGCAGCAACTGCGCGGCGTGCGCCGGGTTGTCGAGCTTTTCGAGATGCAAACGGGCTGCGCGGAGCGTAGCGACTTCGCTTTCCGGCGCGTCGGGATAAACGTAAGGAATCTTGCCGAGATTCTCCGCCGCTTTTTCGTAATCGCCTTTCTCCGCGAGATGGCTGGCGACGATCAAGAGTCGCGCCGGCGGCAAAACGAAGAGCGGATACTTTTCGAGGGCATCGAGAAACACTCGCGTGGCCGAAGCGCGGTCGTTATCCGCCAGATAAGCCACGATGGCGTTTTCGTAGTTCTCCAGCGCGGCTTCTTTGTTGTTTTGTTTGGCATAGGCCGTCGCCTGCACTTCGTAGGCTTGCGCTTTCATCGAAGGTAGCGCGGTCTCCGCCGCTTTGTGCTCGCCCGACAAAAGCGCCTGCGAACGGCGGAGCGCATCGGCGGCATCGCCCTCGGAGATCGCTTTTTGCGCGTCGTCCAGCATATATTCGGCGGCGCCCTCGTCGCGCGCACTAATCGCTAACGCATACACCGCACCGAAACAGTAGCCTCCGATGTGCGCCCAGTGCGCGACTCCGCCGCCACCATCATCGGTCATCAATTCGGAAACAGCGGGCCACACATCGGACAGCAGGACGTAAGCGCTCATCGCCAGCGCGGCAGGCATCATGACGCCCGGCCACTTGTCCCGCCGTCCTTTCGCCAGGAAATGTCCCAGCAATGCCAGGCCGATCCAGGCGCCCAGGCGCCCTAAGATCGCCGCCAGCAGATTCATCGCATAGAGGCCCACCACAAACGGCGGAACCCGCAGCGGCGTGCGATAAAAGCGGACGGCGAACAGTCCCATTACCCCGGCAATCGCGCCGCTGGCGCCCATCAGCGGCACGCCCGCCGATTGCGGCGTAAACGCCATCGTGATGATGTGGAACAGCATCACGGCGGCGATTCCAGCGACGAGGTAGGCGCCAAGATAAATCACCGGCCCTAAAGCATCCTCCAGCAGGCGGCCAAACAACCAGAGAAACAACATATTGCCGATGAGATGCATCAGGCTGCTATGCAAAAACATGGAGCCGAGGATGCCGATGATTTTATTGATCCAATGCGGTTCGCTGGGACGGTAGGCAAAGATGTCCAGCACCGAGTAATGCGGCTCCAGCACATAGGTGGCGTCCACATTCTGAATCTGCCAGAGACGCTGATAACCTTGAGCATTCTGTGCCTGTCGGGAGGCTAAAACCTTAGCAATGATCCTGCGTTGGGGATCGCTGAGTTGATTATTGAGAATATCGTCGACTTGCTCATCGGAAAGATTGGTCGGCACATTGCGGTCTTGGGCGACCTTTTGAATCAAAGCGCGAAATTCGGTTCGTAACGCCTGCTTATCTTCGAGAATAACCTTTAACTGGGCCTGCCCGGCCAGGCGGTCTATGGGCAAATAAAAGTTTGAAATTAAGATCGTAAGGAGAAAGATAGCGGTGTTTAATCCCATGATGACGTAGGTCATCCACGGAAAATGATGGAGCGAACGTTTATAAGGAATAAGCATAGGGGCCTGAGAAAATACTGAAGAACTTATTTCCGCCGCTATGGCAATCGGTGCAGACTCTTACGGATGAAGCCTCATTACAAAATTGCGATTGCACTCATCTGGCGGGACAACAAAATTTTAGCAGCAAAGCGCCCCGCCGATGCCGAACACCTGCCCGATATCTGGGAGTTTCCCGGCGGTAAGTGCAAAACGGACGAAACCCCGGATCAGGCCGCCCGGCGCGAGGTGTGCGAAGAATTGGGAGTTGAGATTGAAATTACCCGCGCCCGTGAGATTTTGGAGTTCGATTACCCGGCGCGCCACGTGACCCTGCATCCATTTGATGCGAAGATTGTGGACGGCGAACCGCAACCGCTGCACGCCGTCGCCTTGCGCTGGCTGGCAATTGAAGAGCTGTGCAACGAAGATTTCCCGCCCGCCAACGCGCCACTGCTGGCCACGCTACGTGGATGAACGGGACCGACATCGCCCGGATGGGCACCCGGCATGCCTTTCTGCCGTAGAAGAATCCTCTGGTCACGACCAGCGGTCACGACCAGAACCGCGATACTGCCAGAAATCTGCTTTTGCTTAAACAGGGCTTGACTTGAATGCTACGCAAGAAAGCCCGATTTTGTGACCCAAAGACATGCCGAAAACGGCCAACGTGGCCGCGATTCGTGTGCTGAAGCAAAAAAAGTCCAAATTTCTTTAAAGTAGTACATGACCAGTGGGGCTGCGCCTTTTTTCAAGCAGAATAACTTCAAGTTCTTCTGTCTGGGAGAGGGTGCAGCCCCCCTGGTTTTCAAGAGCCCAGGCGTTTCGCCAGATTGGCGACGACGGTGACCAATTCGGCGGGTTCGATGGGCTTGGGCAGGTGGATTTGGAAGCCGGAGCGCAGCACGCGCAGGCGATCCTCGATGCGAGCATAGGCCGTCAGTGCTGCCGCCGGGACGGTGCCGCCCTCTTCGGGGGGCAAGGCTCGCACCCTGCGGATTAAGGAGTAGCCATCTTCGCCGGGCATCCCTAAATCGCTGATCAGCACATCGGGCCGCAGGGATTGCAGCAGGACAAGCGCTTCCGACACGTTGGCAGCGGCGCTGACGCGGGCATGGCAACTCTCCAGCACCGTGCTGATCAGGCGACGCCCATCCGCATCGTCGTCCACCACCAGGACATGCAGGCCTGCGAGTTCGGGCGGGCAATCGAAATCGGTCTGGCTCCGCGCTGTGGGATGGATGCGCTCACTGACTTTTTGGGAAGTTGCATCCGTCGAGCGCATGGCGATGAGCGGAAGTTTGACGATGAAGGTCGCTCCCTGGTTATCGCCGGGGCTTTCGGCTTCGACGGTGCCGCCGTGCATTTCCACGATATGGCGCACAATCGCCAGACCCAGGCCCAGACCGCCATATTTTCGCGTGGTGGTGGAATCGGCCTGGCTGAAGCGGTCGAAGATGCAGGGCAGAACCTCAGACGAGATACCGATGCCATTGTCGGTCACGATAATCTCGACGTGCGAGTCGATCCGTTCTAAACGCACCTGCACACGGCCGCCTTTGGGCGTGAATTTGATGGCGTTAGTCAGCAGATTCCACACGACTTGCTGCAAACGATTGGGATCGCCGGAAACCAGACTGGTGCCGGAATCCAGCACCCGCTGCAGGCGAATCGCCTTCGCCTGCGCCGCAGGGAGCACCGAGTCGACCGCTGCTTCGATGACCGACGACAGCTCTGTCTGTTGAACGTCCAGGCGGAATTTTCCGGTGATAATGCGGGAAACATCGAGAATGTCCTCGATGAGTTGGGCCTGCAACTGCGCATTGCGTTTGATGGCTTCCACTCCGCGTAACTTATCCTCATCCGCGATGCGCGGGTCATTGATCATGCTCGACCAGCCGAGGATGGCATTCAACGGCGTGCGTAGTTCGTGGGAAAGCGTGGCCAGGAACTCATCTTTGGTGCGGTTGGCCGCTTCGGCCTCCTGACGGGCTTTCTGCTCGCGCTCTAACAGTTGTGCGCGTTCCTGCTCAAAGGTTTTACGCTCTGTGATGTCGTGGAAGAAAACCGATAATCCGCCCTCTAACGGGTAGGCATGCATCTCATGCCAGCGATCCAGCGGGGGATAAAACTCCTCGAACTTCACGGGAATTTGCTCAGCCATCGCTCGGTGGTAGTTCTCATAAAAGAGAAGGCCCCGGGCCTCCGGGAACTCTTCCCAGAGGCTTTTGCCCAGCAAGTCTGCCGATGAGCGTCTGAGCTGCACTTCCGCGTTTTTGTTGACATAGGTGAAGCGCCATTCGCTGTCGAGGGCATAAAAAGCGTCTGCAATGCTTTCCAGCAGGTTACGTGTGTGTGCGTGGGCCGTTTCCGCCCGGGCGCGCTCGCGGCGTGCGGTCTCGAAGAGGTTGGCGTTATCTACCGCCACCGCCGTCTGAGCAGCCAGGCCCGTCACCAATCGCTCATGGCGCTCGGTGAATACTCCCGCTGTCGAATGACCGAAGAACAACCCGCCCAGCACCTCGCCAGAGCGTGAGATGACGGGCACCGCCAGATAACTCACCACCGGCAAGTGGCCTTTGGGCATTCCGTAATAAGGGGTGTTTTTTCCATAGCGGGTGTCTGTGCGCACATCGTCAATGCGCACCACGCCTTCGCCGCGAAACGTGGGGCCGAAAAGATCGGTGGCGCGCGGCATGGGAAAGTTGGAGAACTTGTCGCGCGGCACGCCGGAAATTGTGTACAGCGTATAGGAGGCGCCGTGCTCGTCCAGCAGGTTGTAGAAAAACGCACCGAATTGCGCGCCGGTGAGATCGGTGGCGGCATCCGTTACGGCCTGCACCAGCTTTTGCAGATCCAATTCCGCCGAAAGCATCTGCCCTAAATGGTAGAGCGTTTCGGTTTCTTCGCGCGCCTCTTGCTCACCGAGAAGGAGCTGCCGATATTCCGCTTCGCGCTGCTTTTCCCCTGTGATGTCGTGCATTTCGATCACCGTGCCGACGATGGTGTCATCTTCTCGAATCGGACTGGCGGTGAACGCAACGGAATAGAACCTGCCGTCTTTGTGCACGAAGGTTTCTTCGCCCTGCTCCTGGCTCTTTTGAGGAAAGGCACGGTCAATGGGACACTCCTCCAGGGGATAGGGGCTACCGTCGGGGCGCGTGTGATGGATCAGATCATGAAGAGGATGTCCGGCTACTTCGGCGAGAGTAAAGCCCGTCAACTTTTCTGCCGCCGGATTCATGTAGACGCACTGTTGATGCTCGTCCATGATGAAAAGTGCAACTGTGGCGTTGTTGGACACGGCTTCAAGCTGGCGTTGGTAATACTTTTCTCCGCGCATGATGTTGTGGATGTGCTGAGAGTCTAAGGCCGGATTCGGAGTGGAAGAAACCGTTTCAAATTTGTTCATCATGGTGAGAACCCAGACCTGCCTGTTCAAATGACGGGCCAAGAGTGTACGGAGCCGGATTTCGTGGTGAAAGTATCGCCCTGGCCTGCTGGCGTATCGCTCTCAGCAATTGCTATCTCCCCGATTCCTCGACATGCATTTGCGTGCTGATCTAAAACACGGGAGGGTTGGGGACGGCTTTGTGATAATGACAGGCAGCGATGCGGTGAGCGCTGGCCTCGCCCGAAAAGAGGCATTCCGTTGATGCCGTGCCACATTCAGGAACCCCTCTGGCAGCGGGCTGTCTAAGCTTGCGCCATGACGTTTCGTTCTCCCCACACACTGTTCGTTCTGGGTTTAGGCCTTACCCTTCCTGTTGCCACACCGCTGTTTGCCGCACCTACTGCGCCGCTGGTTGCTCCTTCGATGGCGGGCTGGAATTACCAGTTCTCTGACGACGATCTCGAAGAGTCCTGGAGCTATGCCACGCGGCTGGAGCCGCAAAGTGGTCCTTTCGAGGCGCGAGTGGCGTTTCATTACACGACTCCCCAGAAATACCTGCTGTTGCGCGTGCAGAACGATGGCAAAGCGACGGCGTTTTCGTTCTGGAGCGTGGAAGCCGGACGCGTCACACGTCTGGGCGAGCCGCAAGTGACTCTGGCAGGCACGCGCGCCGGGCTCTTAACCATCCAGCGTTCGTCCTGGCGTGCGCGCGCGCTGTGGAACGGTCGCGTGGTCCTCAACGCTTACGGTAACTGGCAGGGCGGAGAAATTGGTGCGGCGGCCAAAGGCGTCAAGCTCAGCCAAGCCCGTTTGCAGCCCACGGAGCCCATCGTCAAGCAGGATGACTTCATGACCCTGCAAGGCCCTCAGGACACCGCGACACCACGCGACGAGGTGCGTTTGGGAATCGAACCGGTTGATGCCAAGGCTGCGACCGTCGTGCAGCCCAGGCAGCCCTCCAGCGAATGGCGGAGCATTTCCGGCAGTTGGAAGACCAGCATGATGCTGGATGCCCGGGTGCGCTTCGATTCCTCGCTCAACCCCAACCCCTTTGTATATCGCGCCGACAGTGACAAGGGCAGCGTGGCTGCCAACCAGGCGATTTCCACCATCGGCAAGTGGTTCTGGAACGATTACACCGTGGCGGTGGCGCTCAAGCCGGTGCTTAAGAACCCGGAAGCGCCGCTGATTGCCGGAGTTTCCGCTTACGGCCAGAGCAACGGCCAGGCGCTGATTGGCGAAGTGGATTTCCGCAGCGGACGTGCCACTCTGCGTCAGGGCAACGAGGTGCTGGCCCAGAGTGTGTCCTTTAACTGCGCGCCAAATCAGTGGCACCGCCTGTTCCTTGATCCCGGCCCCGGCACGATTCGCCTGTTGGTGGATGGCGTCGAGCGTTTGCGCATCGCTTCGCCCAACAATCCGGCGAACTGGCAGAGCCGCGCGTTCGCGCAGGGCGATGCCGGACTGCGCGCGCAGGCGACCAAAGGCAACTTCGTGGACTTCGACGATGTGAGCATCGCGCCCAATGACGCCATCAGCGATGACTTTTCTGTGGCGGCGGTGGGACGCTGGGAGAGTCTGAGTGGCGAATGGCAAACCATCGCCGCGGCTCCCGGCAAGCCGGGCAGCCACGTCACGCTCAAAGCCGGACCGGCGTTGAGCGTGACGGGCGACCTCGCCCGTTCGGCGGGCATGGCCGAGGCAAACTTCGCACGCGAACGCGCAGGCCGTCCGAGCGGCATCGTCTTCGCGGTGCGCGATGCAAAGAATTATTTCGTGGCACGACAGAGGAGTGCGGCGCTGGAAATTGTGGAAGTCGCTGCCGGAAAGGCCCGTGTGCTGGGGCAAACCCCGCTCGGAGGAGTGCGCGGCCAGGCATTCGGCGCGCATCCGATGACCGTGGAGTGGCGCGATGGTTTTATCGTGGCGCGCTGTGGCTTTCCCAACATGGCGTCGTTTACGGCAACAGCGACGGTTAACGAAATCCCCGCCGGGCGTGTTGGCCTGTGGGCCGATGGCGCGCCGGGCGCGGTAGCGACTTCATTTCGCGTGATGGGCGCTTCGCCCGGCTTCGGCGAGCCGCCGCTGCCGGATCGCTTCCAGAAAGATCGCCTGATGAAGTTCTGGGCGTCCAACGCGGCAGCGTGGAAAAGCCTTACATCAGTCCCGGAACTCTTGAATTCCGTGTGGAGTCCCGGGAGCACATTTAAGGCCTCTAATGGCCAGAGCAATGCTGATTGGAAACTCGATAAGATCTGGCTGCACACCGGCGACTTCTTTAGCGATGCCGCTGTCACGGTGCCGATTCCTGATATTCCAGTCGGCGGACGCCTCGCTCTGCATCTGCGCGAAAACTTCGATGTGAATCCGGTGGCGGCGTCACCGCTGGTCACCTCCCGGCGTGCGCTGACCCGACAGGCCGTGCGCCCCGCCGGGATTACGAGACGAGCGGATCCCACAGCCATCCCCACCACGCTTTCTGTGCAGTCGGACAATGTTCAGGGCTCTGTCCCTGGTGGTGCGCGCCTGGAAATTGAACGTGTGGCCGACGAGTGGAAGTTCTCTCTCTACGAAGGCGCGAAGTTAGTCAAGAGCTTCAGCGCACCGCGTGTGCCCGACGATGGTAAAAGTGAAAAGGCGCGGCCCCTGCTGCGTTTCGTGCGCCGTCCGTTGGGGGGCGATCAGGTCGCGTTGCGCATCGCACTCGACGGCAAACTTTTGCTTTCGGAAAGCGCGCCCGCCAGTCAGGCCGGCACCAAGATTCTGGTGCGTTTGAAGAATATTACGCCGGTGATCGAACTGCCAACGCCCAGTGCCAAAGTCCCGGTAGGCGCCTTCTATTTTGAAAATGCGGTTGCTGATACCACGGCGCGGCTCGATTACGCCTTTACCGGCGCGCCGGTGGACTGGCTGGCCAGTCGGGGACGCTGGGAAGTCGCCGAGCGCTGGACCTGCCAGCCGCAGTTCGGCTTCTTTCGGGGTGATAACGCGGTCGATCCCACGCTGTGGAGCCGTTTCGCCACGCGCGGTGACTGGACCATGGAAGCCTATCTGGCGACGCCGATGGACCACACGCGCGGCGAACGCAGTCCGCAAGACCTCAACGTCACCGTCAACGGCGATGGGCGCGAGTTGGATTCCGGCTATTCGTTTATTTTCGCCCCGCGCGGCACCGGTGAGCACTTGGTTCTGCGCGGCGGCGAAGTGGCGCAGCGCACCTCGAACGTGATGCCCAATATTTTCGGCGGCGTGCATCAGGACTGGTTCTACATTCGCATCGAACGCCGTGCCACACCGCAGGGCCTGCGCTTCCGCTGGTCGGTGAATGGGAAAGAGATCGCCAACTATCTGGATACCAAGCCCCTCGCGAATGCACTTGATAAACCCGGACGCTTTGCGTTCTGGACTCACAATTTCGGCTTGAGCATCGCGCGCGTGCGCCTCTGGCATAACGGTCTCCACACGGCGCCCGATACGACTTCCTCGCCCGAGTTGCTGGCTGCCACGCCCAAAGCGCCCAACTCCCTGGATGAGTGGTCGCCGCGCCGTGATGGTGTGCTGGAAACTTCGGCGCGCTTTCAGAAGGTATCCGATGGCAAGGGGAGCGCCTTGCGTGTCACTAATCCGCAAAGCGGTGGCGACTGGACGCTCTTCGTAAGCCGCAAGCCGTTCGATGCGGCGCAGCGTCCAACCTTACGCTTCGACTATCGCGTGCCCAACGATGTGTTCGTCAACCTTTATGCGAAGATCGAAGGGCGCTGGTGGGAGATTGCCTTCACCGGAGACCGGGCACGGGGTGTGTCGGCGAATCCAGATCCCCCCAGCAACGAGGGCCGCCTCGGCAAAATTACAAACGTGGGGGCGGATAATCAATGGCACACCGCCACGTTCGATTTACAGAAGGCCTTGAAGACTCTCGGCCTCCCCATGCAAGTCGAAGCCCTGACTTTCGCGGCGCCGGAACGCGGCTACCTGCGTGCCGGAATCGGTGGCAACCATCAGGGCGCCACTTACTGGCTGCGCGACTTCCAGGCGGTGGTGAAAGGCACTCCCACCGCCGTGGCTGCCGCGCCGTGAAAACAGCTTTTGTGAGAATTGGTTGATTTTTCACCCGTGAACGAGACTCGTTCATCCCAAGAAAACGATTTTCTTACCGTGAACGAGACTCGTTGGTCCTAAAAAAACGATTTTTCAGCTGTGAACGAGACTCGTTCATCCCAAAAAAACGATTTTTTTACCGTGAACGAGTCTCGTTGGTCCTAAAAAACGATTTTTTTACCATGAACGAGTCTCGTTGGTCCTAAAAAAACGATTTTTTTACCGGAACGAGACTCGTTCACGGCAAAAAAATCGTCAATACCGCTGCTTGATTGCATCGAAACCGGATGTTATGACATTTAAGCCAAAGGGCCGCGCATTGTGCGCGGCCCTTTGGCTTAAGTGCTGGCTCTTCCCGGTGTCAATCGCCGGAGGAAGCAAATAACGTGTTGCGATTGTTGCGACGTTCGGATTCGTCGCGCAGGGCGGTCAGCATGGATTCGCTGTTATCGTGCATCAACTTTTGCACGACTTTTCCCATCAGCGCGCCGATGAGAGGCACGTCGAAGCGATATTCGACTTGCAGCCAGACACGGGTGTTGGCGCCTTCGCGTTTGAAGGTCCACTCCCCTTTGTATTCGTCGAAGTCGCCTTTCAGCTGCCAGAAGTGACACGAATGGTTTTCGTAGTTCCAGATGTCCTCTTCGGTCCAGGAGACTTTGCGGTTGAACTGCTTGATGCGTCCCACCCAGTCGGTAACGGTGCGCCGCGTCACCGGCGAAGTCTTCTCTTCTTCCAGCACCTTGACCGAATCGAGATCGGGCATGATCTCCGGCAGCTTTTCTACGTCCTGCGCGATTTCCCAGACCAGGGCAAGCGGCGCGTGTATCAAAATTTCACTGGTGATAATTGGCATTGGAGTAACTTAGGTTCAAAGTTCGAAGTTCAAGGTTCAAAGTTGAATCACCCTGACTTTGAACCTTGAACTTCGAACTAGAGCTCGATTCCCTGTAGCATTTCCGCCGTTGAGGCGACGGATTCATCGAACGCGGTGGCGGCCCAGGCGATTTGTTCGTCGGTGATGACCAACGGCGGCTCGAAGCGAATGACCGTGGGGTTGTTCAACGTATAGGCCGCCATGATATTGCGTCCCACCAGACCGGCAATCACCAGACCGGCCACGTCGTCGTGCGCGAATTCAACCCCAATCATCAGGCCGCGCCCGCGCACTTCCTTGATGAAACCGGGGTATTTTTCTTGTGCGGCGCGCATGGCAGCCATTAGTTTCTCGCCCTGTTGTCGCGAACGCGCCACGAGATTTTCATTCTCTACCACTTCGATGGCGGCATAACCGGCGGCGCAGGCGAGCGGGTTGCCGCCAAAGGTGGTCGAGTGAATTAGAGGATTGTCGTTCCACACTTCCCACACGCTCGGCGTGCCGACCACGGCGCCAATCGGCACACAGGCACCGCTCAGCGCTTTGGCCAGCATCATCATGTCGGGCGCCACGCCTTCCCAGTCGCAGCCGAACATTTTGCCGGTGCGGCCCAGGCCGGTTTGCACCTCGTCAAAAACCAGCAGCGCGCCGTTTCGGTCGCAGATTTCGCGCGCCGCTTTCAGGTAGCCGTCGGGCGGCACGATGATGCCGCCTTCGCCCTGGACCGGTTCCAGAATCACGGCAGCGGTGTTTGTCTCCACGGCGCCTTCGAGCGCGGCGGCGTCGCCGAAAGGCACCTGGACACAGCCGGGCACCAGCGGCGCAAAGGGCGTCTTATAGCGTTCGCGGCCCGAAATCGAAAGTGCGCCCATGGTTTTGCCGTGAAAGCTGCCAATGGCCGAGACGAAGTGGGTGCGCCCGGTTTTGAGGCGCGCCAGCTTGATGGCGGCTTCGGCGGCCTCGGCGCCGCTGTTGCAGAAAAAGGTGTATTGCAGCTCGCCCGGCGTGATCTGGGCGAGCTTTTTGGCCAGGCGCGTCTGCGCGGCGCTGAAGAGCACGCGGCTGGAAAACGCCTGGCGTTCGAGCTGTTCGCGCACCGTGGCGACCACGTGGGGGTGCGAATAGCCGACGCTCATCGTGCCGTAGCCGCCGAGACAATCGAGCAGTTCGCGTCCGCGCGAATCGCGCACCAGGCAGCCGTGTGCCTCGATTTCCACCGAATCGTAGCCGACGAAGCGCATGAGATGCGATAGCGCCGGATTGATGTGAGCTTCGTAGTCGTGAAGAACATTTTCGTCGCCATAATTGGCGGGTGAGGTGTCGTGAGTCGAGGTGTCGTGAGTCATGGCCGATGTCCGTGCGAGTGCCAGTGTAGCGAATTCGGCGTGGAAACTGGCAGTTCCTGGTTTCTCTGTCAGGGCAATCGCATGACCAAACTCTGCCAACGTCGGGACATGCGTTGGGTCATGCAACGAAGGCGCGGTCATTTACCCGGAGGTGCTGTCGGCTTGCGGGGTCTTAACGCTTCGACGACGGCTTGCACGAGGGCGTCGGCGTGAATGGGTTTGTCGAGGTGACGGAGAAAGCCCGCTTCCAGGGAGAGACGCCGGTCGGTTTCGGTGGCGCTGGCGGAGAGCACAAGGGCAGGAACATTCGATAACGCCGTGTCCGGCAACGCGCGGATTTTGGCGAGCAGGTCGTGGCCGTCGATCTCCGGCATGGTGATGTCGAAGATCATCACGTCCGGGTGCCAGTCGCCGACAATCTCGAGGGCATCGTTTGCAGATTCCACGGCACGGACACGGGCGCCCTGCCGCTCAAGCATAAGGGTGACCATCTCCAGAACGTCCGGTTCATCATCGACGAGGAGCACCTGCACGCCTTTGAGAACATTGATCCTGGGTTCTGCAACCGGCGGATGGACAGTATCCGGGACCGGAGTCAACTCTGAAGGGTGCACAGGCAGACGCACCGTGAAGATGGCGCCCTGTCCTTCGCCTTTGCTATCCGCACTCACCTGGCCGGTATGCATTTCCACGATGTGGCGCACGATATTCAGGCCCAATCCCAGGCCGCCATGCTCTCGTGTGTGCGAACTGTCGGCCTGCTGGAAGCGTTCGAAAACGAAGGGCAGAAAATCGGATTTGATGCCGATTCCGCTGTCACGCACTTCAATTTCCGCGAAAGTCTCTGTGTGTCGCAGCTCAACTTCGACTCGCCCGCCCGCCGGAGTGAATTTAATGGCGTTGCTGAGCAGATTCCAGACAACCTGACGAATGCGCGCCGCATCACACTGCAAGATCACTGGCGCGTGAGCCACGTTAACGAACAACTTGATTTCTTTAGCAGTCGCTGCCGGAAACAGCGACTCGATGGCCTCGGTAACGGCTTTCGATAAATCAGTGGTTTGAATTTCAAGTCGCAGCTTGCCGGTGGTGATGCGTGATACGTCGAGGATATCGTTGACGAGTTTTGATTGCGCCTGCACGTTGCGTTGCAACACGTCCAGCGCGTGCTGTTTGATGCTATCGTCAATAGAGCCACGCAGAATATCCACCCAGCCCAGAATCGGCGTGAGCGGTGTGCGCAGTTCGTGGGAAACCACGGAAAGAAACTCGTCTTTGGCGCGATTGGCATCTTCGGCGGCCTGGCGTGCCTGTTGCGCTTCACTGAAGAGCCGGGCGCGTTCAATGGCGACGGAAGCGCGCCGCGCCAGCTCTTCGGTCAGCCACTGGTCGTGCTCATCGTAATTCCATCCCGATTCAGGCGCGAAGACCACCAGGGCGCCGCCAAATCTCCCCTCCGTTATCAAAGGCACCATCAGAGTCGAGCGCAGATTCAAGCGATGCAACAGGTCAAGATATTCAGGATTGGAAATGGCCTGCGCCAGAGATTCGGGGGTAATGTCGGTTTCCAGATGAGAGTTGCCTTCATGCAAGGGGAGGGCATAGCGGGAGCGAGTGTGGAGATCAAAAGGAAAACGCCTTTGAATTTCATGCATCAACTCTTCTTTGGCCGGATCGCGGTGGGCCACTGCCGTCTGCACCGTGGTGCCATCGGCGTTAGTGATGTAGATCGTGCAGCCCTCGCCGAGGCGTGGCACACATAAGCGCGCCACGTTTTGCAGCGTCGCGCTATAGTCAAGCGAAGCGTTAAGGGCTTTTCCGGCTTCGGCTAAGAAACTCAGGGCCTGCTCGGCCCGCTTGCGCTCGGTAATGTCGCGGTTGGCTTCGATGACCAGCGTTTTGCCGTCCGATTGATGCACGAGAGAAAAACGACCGGCGACGGTCATCCGATGCCCGTCACGTTTGATATGCGATAGTTCTCCGTGCCAGTCATTGTTTTTCCGCAAATGTTCGTGCAGGGCCTCAATGCCGCCTTCACACTGGGTCAGCAGGAGTTCGTGAGGATTTTTGCCGATGGCTTCCGCCGCCGGATACCCATACAGACGCTCGGCGCCCTGATTCCAGTAAATGATGCCGCCATCCATTTCCCACGCAAAGATCGCCTCGTGCGCTTCATCCAGCAGGCGTGCCTGTTGTCGCAAGCGGGCTTCAGCCTGTTTTCGTTCCCAGGCGAGGGCAACGAAGTGACAGAGGGTTTGCAGAAAGTTGACTTCTTCCGGGTCGAACCGGTCGCGGCGCTTGCTGCCGAACGACAGGGTGCCCAGCAGTTGCCCATCACCGGCCAGCAGCGGTTGGCAGGCGAAACTGCGTAATGCCAGATGATGGACGAGTCTCCCCAACGGATCATTCTGGATACGCACGGCATCCGCCATCAGAGGGGCTTTGGTTTGCGCGACCACGCCGCAAAAAGATTCGCCTAACTGTAAATGTTGGATGGCACTGGACAACTCTTCAGGGATACCGGCGTGGGCCACCAGATGAAGGGTGGCGCTTTCGGCATCAAAGCGATAGTTGACGCACACATCGGCGTCCAGATGCTCACGCACTTTGTGGAAAACCGCCTGTGTCAGACCGTTGCCTGCTTCGGGACTGGTCAGGATGAAATGCGAAATCTCGACTAAAAGGGTCTGCCGCTCGGCATGGCGACGCAGTTGTTCGGCAGCACGTTTCTGGTCATCGATATCGGTGGCGGTACCATACCACTTAATGAAAGCTCCCGTTTCATCGCGCGCGGGCACGCCACGACTCAAATACCAGCGGTAGGTGCCGTCGGCGCGTTGCACGCGATGCTCGATCTCGTAGCCGACGCCTGTCCTGATCGCGGTTTCCCACGCTTTAAAGGTGATCTCGATGTCATCGGGGTGGAGTACCGGTGCCCACTGCCAGCTGCCATCTTCGCCCTGGCTAAAACCGCTGAATTCTTCCACGCGGCGGTTGTAATAATCCACATTGCCGTCCGGGTCGGCTGTCCACACCAGTTGCGGCATGGCGTCCGCCAGTTGGCGAAAACTGCGCTCACTTTTCTTGAGAGCTTCGGCGGCGCGTTTCTGCTCGGTGACATCAACCACCACGCCGAAGATGCCGGTGATTTGCCCGTCGATCACCATCGGAGCGCCATGAATCAAAAGATCAATACGCTCGCCATCCTTGCGGATCATGACGGTTTCCAGCGGCTGAATCACACCGCGCAGCGTGGTCTGAAACGACTCCGCCGTTTTCGGCAGCATTTCAGGTGCGGCTAAATCAATGAAGGTTAATTCTTTGAGTTCGTCGAGCGTGTAGCCGCTGATCTGGAGCGCGGCGGGGTTGGCATCGGTAAAGCGTCCGCTGAGGTCCACCGAGAAGATGCCGTCGACATTGTGTTCAAACAGGGAGCGATAGCGCTCCTCACTGGCGCGTACTTGCTCTTCCGCCTGCTTGCGTTCGGTGATGTCAGTGACTACTCCGTAGAGGTTCCACTGGCCCGGTTCTATGGGCTGGATGACGGTTTCTTCCTGTAACCAGCGCTCCTGACCGAATTTGTCGGTGCAGCGGAACTCCTGCCTGTAGCCGGGCGCGCCGCTGGAAAGTGCCTGGCGCGCTGTCTCATTCATGTGAGGACGGTCAGCGGGATAACAACTGGCCAGCCACGCCGCCGCATAATCCTGCCCTTCAAGCGCATTGAGGGGAAGGACCTGCTGGGCCGCATGATTATCCTGCACGTGCACTTGCCATACGAGTTTGGACTGGCGATTCTCGGTGTCTTGCTCCCACCCTTCCTCTCCATGCACATCTGCGGACCACAGAATGCAGCGGGCGTTCGTGAGCAGGGCATGCATTTCCTCTGCAATGCGTTTCCGCTCTGTGATGTCGTCCGTGAGCGCCGTCACCTGGGTGACCTGGCCCTGGGCTCCCCGCAAAGGCAGATAGGTAATGAGCAGCGTGTGATGGGGGGCATCCTGCGGCGACCATTCGACGCTCTGCGGTTCCCCCGAAGCCAGTGCACGCTCCAGATACGGCAAGTAATGGCCGGTGACTTCCGGCGGCCAGAGTTCGTCGTCGCGCTTGCCGATCAGCTCAGCAGCTTTGCGCCCGCACAACGCCTCGCCTCTGGCGTTGAGATAACGAAAGCGACCCTCGGCGTCGTAAATGACCACACCGTGTGGTAGATGCTCAATGGCGTCACGAAAGAAGTCTGGCGACTCGCGTAAGGGAGATGGATCACCAGCGGTGATGAACGAAAACGAATCGCTGGAAGTAGACATAGCAACAAAGTTGTGGAAACAACGGGATTAGTCCCTCTTGGTTCAAGACGTAGACGGAACGCACATCCGTCGGTGCCGCAGCTAACATTGATCGCACCGCGACCAAAACTCACACTACCGTGACTAAATTGGGTTGTACCGGGACTCAATTTCATCTTACCGAGACCAAATTTGATGTTACCGACACCAAATTTCCCTCTACCGGGACAAAATTTCCCTCTACCGAAACAAAATTTGATGTTACCGCGACCGAATTTCCCTCTACCGGGACAAAATTTGGTTCTACCGGGACAAAATTTGATGGTGCCGGGACCGAATTTACCCGGCTCTCCCGCCTCCAGACCGCCGGGAAACACGCAAACGAGACCCGGAGCCGCGCTTAATCTGACCTGTTGGCGGAACCGATAAAAACTTAAAACCTCAGGCAAATCTTATACCAGTGAGTTGTATCCCTACAGGGGGAAGCCCTCGCTGCTACAATCCCGACTGTCACGCGTCAAACTTTCCTCATGAAACCCATTTTGCTCTCTGCCGCCGTTTTGGCGCTCGCTTCGGCTGTTCCTGCCGATACTCTTTTGACGGTTTCACCCACGGGCCCCTTAAAATCTTTGGCTGAAGCGCGCGATGCGATTCGCGCTCTCAAGGCCAGAGGGCCGCTGGCGGAACCGGTGCGCGTGGTGATTGCCAATGGCACCTATTCTCTTGCCGAGCCGGTGACTTTTACCGCTCGGGACAGCGGTAGCGAAAAAGCGCCGATCTCTTACGAGGCTGCGGCGGGCGCCAAACCGATCATCAGCGGCGGACGGCGCATCACCGGCTGGCAGGCCGCGCCCAATGGCCTCTGGCAGGCACAGGCGGGGCCGGAAGTTTTCGAGCAACTCTGGGTCAACGGCCAGCGCGCGATTCGTGCTCAAACGCCCAACGAATTCACCTTCTTTGCCTCCGGACGCGCCGTAGCCACCGAAAAATCCCCTTTCCCCGGCGATGAAGTGCCCAAGCGCGCCTTTCGGGTGCGCGAAGCCGATATCGCGCCTTTGAAGAACCTTTCGGAGGCGGAGCGCCAGGATGTGACGGTGCAAATCTTTCACGCCTGGGAAGCCTCGCGCCATCGCATCGTCTCCATTGGCGATGAAAACACGCTTTATCTCACCAACCCGATGTATCGCCCGATGTACAACTGGGGAGCGCCGCGCTACAAACTGGAGAACCTGAAAGCGGCGTTAGATGCGCCGGGCGAATGGTTCCGCGACCGCAGCGGCACCCTGTTTTACAGGCCGCGCCCCGGCGAGGACCTGAGAACCGCTGAAGTCATCGCGCCGGTGGCCGACAAATTCCTGATTTTCGCGGGCGCGCCGGAGAATGGGCAGTTCATCGAAAACCTCACCTTCAAGGGCCTGTCGTTCCGCTACGCCGGGCGCGTTTTGCCGGATAAAGGCGAAGGCAATCACCAGGCCTCGGCGGGCGTGGAAGCGCAGATTCTGGCCGATGGTGCGCGCAAAATCGCCTTTGAAGAGTGCGAAATCGCCCACACCAGCCTGTACGGCATCTGGTTTCGGCGCGGCTGCACGGGCAATCGCATTGTGCGCTCTCATTTGCACGATCTCGGCGCGGGCGGCATCCGCTTCGGCGAGATGGCGATTCCCAAAGAGGAATTCAACCGCACCGGCTTCAACGTGGCCGACAACAACATCATTCAGCAGGGCGGACGCGTCTTTCCGGCGGGCATCGGCGT
>JADMIO011107779.1_pt1 | contig 18100 bp, 14 predicted proteins | sample 8958161 | NCBI WGS metagenome assembly JADMIO01 (sample SAMN16585339, study PRJNA669376) | soil metagenome | isolation source: Crop rotation soil | place: USA: Cullars Rotation, Alabama | collected 2011 | reverse complement strand
GCGCGCCCGGGGGCGCCGCGATCCTCGGCGGCGAGGTGGGCGCTTCCTGGGTCACGGCCGGCGCCTTCTTCTCCAGGATATTGAACTGCACGCGCCGGTTCTTCTGCCGGCCGGCGTCGGTCTCGTTGTCGGCGATGGGCACCTCGGAGCCGAAGCCCTTGGCGACGAGCCGGCCCGGCTCGATACCGCGCTTCACCAGCGCCTTCATCACGGCGTCGGCGCGGCCCTGCGAGAGGATCTTGTTGTGCTGCCGGCGGCCGGTGTTGTCGGTGTGGCCCTGCACCTCGACCCGGAGGATCTCCGGGTGGTCGCGGAGCACGCCGGCCACCTCGTCGAGGAGCGGCCCGCTCACCGGCTTGATGGTCGCCTGGTCGGTGTCGAACTGCACCTCTTCCAGGATGCGGATCTCGGTCGCCGTCACCCGCACCACCCGGGGGCAGCCGTTCTTGGTCGGATCCGGATCGGGCACGCCCTTCTCGTTGGGGCAGGCGTCGAGCGCGTCGATGATGCCGTCGCCGTCGGTGTCGGGCGGGCAGCCGTTCTGCTTGGGGTCCGCGGAGGGGACGCCCTTCACGTCGGGGCACGCGTCGATGGGATCGATCACCCGGTCGCCGTCGCGGTCGGGGCAGCCGTTGCGGGTGGGATCCGGATCGCGCGGGCCGGGCAGGTCCGGGCAGGCGTCCTCGGTGTCGGGCACGCCGTCGTGATCGCGATCGGGCGGGCAGCCGTTCCAGCGGGGATCCGCGTCGGGGACGCCCTTCAGGTCGGGGCAGGCGTCGACCGCGTCGGGGATGCCGTCCTGGTCGCGATCGGGCGGCACCGGGCAGCCGTTCTTGCGCGGGTCGGGATCGGGCACGCCGGGGATCTCGGGGCAGGCGTCGACCGCGTCGGGGATGCCGTCCTTGTCGCGGTCGCGCTTCTGCTCCGGCGTGTACGCCACCATGAACACCAGGCGCGCGTCGGGCGTGCCCAGGCCCGCGCTGATCCCGGGGCCGAGGCCGGCGCCGAGCTCGAGGTCGTCGGTGGCGCGGACGCGCAGGTCGAGGAGCACCTCGGCGTTGACGTTGCGCTTCTGGACGTGGGGGAGGGTGAGCGCGCCGTAGATCTCGGGCCCGAGCTGGACCCGGCGGCTGTCGCCGAGGAGAAAGCCCACGCCGCCGCCCCAGCGGAGCATCGTCCCCTGCGCGACGTTGGCGAACTCCTGCGAGGCGCGGATGTCGGGGCCGAGCGCCGCCGACCAGACCACGCGGTCGGTGCGCCCGCCCGCGATGAGCTGCGGCATGCCGCGCACCTTGCCGTCGCTCACGTACGTGGTCGACGCGCCCGTGGGGAGCCACAGGGTGGCGCTGGCCGCGAGCTGGAAGGCGTCGTGGTACTCGCCGTAGAGCCGGACGCGCGCGCCCAGGCGCAGATCGCCGAACTCGGCCTTGGAGGGCGAGATGAAGGCCTGGTTCTCCACCACCGGGCTGTCGCCGTTCTGGGAGACCGCGACCGGGACGTCGACGTTGAAGTTGACGCGGTTCCACAGGGCGAACGACGCGTCGAGGTGCAGGAAGAACTGGTTCTTCACCACCGCGCCGTAGGAGCTGTTGTCCTTGTCGCTGCGGAGGACCAGGGGGTTGTGGGCGTAGTCGCCGAGCACCATCACGTGCGGCGTCATCTCGCCGGCGACGAAGGGCGAGGGCACGCCGAACATGCGGTCTCCCGCGGGCGCGGGATCGAAGCGATCGAGCGCCAGGCCCTGCGCGCGCGCCGAGGGCGCGAGCGCCGAGAGCGCGACGGCACCGAGCGCGGCGCGGAGATACCTCGATGAGCGCAGAGATCGCATGAAGGGGGCGCATCCTCGCGCACGCCCGTCGCGCCGGTCAAGGGGAGGTTCGCCCCGAGCGGAGCTGGATGTTCATGGCCACGCCCAGGCTCACGCGGAAATCCGAGCCTGCCTCGGCGCCCTGGGACGGGGTGTAGCGGTAGCCGCCCTCCAGGACGGCCGCGAAGGGCTGATCGTTGATCGCGATGAGCGTCCGCTCGACGTGCACGGCGGAGAGCGCCATGAAGCGCCACCCGCCCTCGCTGCTCAGGTGGGGGATGGCGTCGCCGCGCCAGTCGATGACGCCGAGGCCGTCGTCGCTCTGGATGCGGAAGCGCAGCGAGCTCGCCGTCCCCGGGGCGACCCGGTGGGTGAGCGGCCTGGTGGCGGCGTTCGGCGTGAGCCCCACGTCCAGATCGTAGCGGGCGCCGATGCCGATCTCGAAGCTCGTCCCCGGCCGGCCCGAGCGCCACGGGTCGAGCACCAGGGCCGCGCGGATGACGCCGAGGTGCGCGCGCGACGACGCGTCGCTCCCCGGGACGGGTGGCATGTACGCGGGGATGGTCACCCGGCCGATGTCGGTCTCGAAGCCGACGTCGAACGGGAAGGGGATGCCCACCGGCGGCGAGGTGGGCATGACGATGCTGGGCGACTCGTCGTGGCGGAGCATGGAGAGGCCGTAGACGGTCGCGTCGAGCGGCGGCGGGCCCGCGACGCCGCGGAGCGGCTGCACCCAGCCGGCGAGGACGCGGTGATCGACCTGCCAGGTCACCCGCTCGTGCCCCGCGCCCGAGTCGTGCAGCGTGCGGAAGGCGAGGCCGGCGTCGAGCTCGGGGGCGCCGGTGACCGCGCCGCTCCTGCCGCGCGTGGTGACGCCGGAGAAGCCGAGCCAGATGCGGCTCCCCGGATCGAAGCGGACGCGGTAGCGGTGCCCCGAGGGGGCGTCGGTCAGGTAGTCGGGGGGCTCGGTGGTCTCGGCGCGCGCCGGGCTCGCCGAGGCGAGCGCCGCCGCCGCCGCGAGCGCCGCCACGAGCCGCCGCCGGGCCGGCCTCGGGTTGTCGGCGCGGGCGTTCACGGGTCCTCGAGCTCGGGCATCGGCTCGAAGATGCGCGGGGGCGCCCAGAACGAGAAGCGGAGGCCAGCGTTGACGCCGAGCTCGACGCTGCGGGCCTCCGTCGCCGGGTCGTCGCGGGCCGCGCCGATGGCGGCGAGGCGGAACGAGAGAGGCTGATCGTTGAGGGCCACCAGGATGCCTTCGTAGGCGACCGAGGCCTTGAGTCGATTGCTGGGCCGGCCGGCGAGGTCGCCCTCGACCAGGGTGGGGCGGAGATAGGTGAGGTCGACGAAGAGGTTGTGGAGGCCGCCCTCGCCCAGGCTCACCCGCGAGCGCACCGCGCCGGTGAAGCCCGCGTACCAGCGGCCGGCGGTGGAGATGGCCATCCGATCGGCCCAGTAGCGGCCGAAGTCGGCGCCGGCCTCGACGCGGAGGTGGCTGTACATGTCGTTCGACTGCCACGGATTCCAGGCCATGTGGGCCTCGGCGAACTCCATGTCGAGGGTGTTGCGGAAGGCCGGCGGGCGGTCCTCGATGCGGAGGACGCGGAAGCCCCACCCGAGCGGGAGCGCGACCTCGTGGAGGCGCGGCGGGCCGAAGAAGCTGGTGATCCAGAACGCCGGCCGCCGGTGGAGGTGCTGGTAGTCGTACGAGAACACCTGGCCGTTGATCTCCAGATCCTTGAAGGCCGCCGTGCCCTCGAGGACGCGGATGTCGTGGCGGGAGCGGCCATGTGGCGAGAGGACGCTGACCTCGAACCCGAGCTCGGCCTGGCCGCGCCCGAAGGGGAACCCCGGGGGCGTCGCGGGGTTCTGGACGTTGAGCCGCTGGTAGGTGGGCACCCAGCTCGCGCCCACGTAGAAGCGATCGAGCAGGTCGAACTTGACCTGATAGGCACGCCCCTTCTCCGAGCGGGCGAATCCGGGCGGCGTCTCGGCGATGGCCGGGACCATCTCCGCGCCCTCGCCGACCAGCTTCTCGTAGGCCGGCGCCTCCTCGACCTTCTCGCAGGGCTGGGTGCGGTGGAGCTCGCCGCCCTCCCGGGTTTGATTGGGGGCGACCAGGCACCGGCGTGCCTCCGCCGTCCCCTCGCACTGGACCCGTACGACCCCGGCGGGGCCGTTGATGCAGCGAATCGGCTTGTCCCACTTGAGCTGGGGGAGGTCCGCGGCGAACGCGGCCTCTGGACAGACGAATGCGAGCGCGATCCCGAGGATCGCCGGTGTGGTTCGGCGCAAAGCACCCTCCTTACGACGGTGGCGCAGAGGGGGCCTGTCCGGATATCCCTGGTGAGAATCCGGTTACCCGCTCCGCGTGTCGTTGAATGCCGCGGGGCCGCACTCGCACGAGTCGTGCCGCGGGCCTCGGGTTGGTTTGTTCGGAAAAAACAGAACGCTCGCGGGGCGCTGCGAAGGGGCGCGCGCGGGTCGGCGCGGCGATGGGCCTTCCGCGGTGGCGCGGTGCGAAATGGCGCTCGCGGCTCCGGCTTGCGCCGGTGTCGCCGATCGAGCACACGTGTGAATCCCCCTCCCGGGGTCTCGAGGGGCAGAGCCCCTCGAAATCCGACGAAATTCTTCCGAAGCGTAGCGCAGGATGAATTTCGGCGGGGGAGCTCGAGGGGCGGAGCCCCTCGAACGTCAACGAGCAATCAGCGCGGCGTGCGGGGGAATTCGTGCCCCTGGGACACGACGTCCTCGACGGCGATCATCGCCGCGAGCACCACGTCCTCTTCCCACGGCCTGCCGACGATCTGCGCGCCGACGGGCAGCCCGGCGCTCAGGCGATCGACCGCCGCGGCCTGCTTCTCGAGCCGGTCCTTCGGCTGGTCGCGCGCGGTCTCGGCGGCGCGGACGCGGGTGACCGGCACCACGCCGGCGGGGAACTGGGCGAGGTTCCAGGTCATCGACGGGCTGCCGGCGAGGGTGAAATCGCGCGAGTGGCCGTGGGGGAGCGCGGGCGTGGCGTGCGCCGGGCAGAGGAGCAGATCGACGCCGGCGGCCCGCATCGCGTCCGCGAAGCCGACGCGGGCGCGGCGGAGGGCGGCGGTGAGGCGCCAGAGATCGGCGACCGACTTCTCGCCCACCACCTCGAGGAAGCGGCCGAGGCGCCGCTGGCCGGCGAGCGCGGCGACGCGGGCCGCGGCGCGGCGCGCGGAGAGCGGCACGCGGGCCAGCGCGCGCAGCGAGGCGAGCGAGGGGTCGATGGCGTCGCCCTCGAGGATCCCCATCGCCGTGGCGCCGCCGTCGGCGGTGAGCGCGCCCAGGTAGTCGTAGATCGCGTCCTCCATGCCGGGCGGCGTGAAGTCGATCACCTGCGCGCCGCGCGACCGGAGCGCCGCGGCGGCCTCGCGCACCGCGCGCGCCACGGCGGCCGAGGGCGGGACCAGGCCGTCGTCGGTGTAGACGCCGACCCGGAGCCGCCCGACGTCGACCTGCGCGGGGTCGCCCGTGGGGAGCGAGGGGACGCGGGAGTCGAGCGCGGTCATGTCGCGGGGGTCGAGCGCGCCCACCACGAGCGCGAGATCGCGGGCGCTCCGGGCCAGGGGGCCGAGCTGGGAGCGGATCGCCTCCTGGCCGAGGAGCGCGGTGTTCGAGCCCTTGTTGGTCCAGCGATCGAGGGTGGGCTTGAGGCCGGCGACGCCGCAGAAATGCGCCGGGACCCGGATGCTCCCGCCCACGTCGGTGCCCACCCCGAGCGGCGACATGCCGGCCGCCACCGCCGCCGCCTCGCCGCCCGAGGAGCCGCCCGGCGTGTGGGCGTGGCTCCAGGGGTTGTGGGTCTGGCCGAAGAGGGGGTTCCGGCTCTCGTGGTAGAGGAGGAGCTGCGAGACGTTGGTGCGGCCGAGGACCACCGCGCCCGCGCGGCGGAGGAGCTCGATGATGCCGGCGTCCTCCAGCGCGCGGTGCGATTTCCGCGAGGCGGCCCCGAGCGTCGAGGCGTGGCCGGCGAGGTCGAGCGACTCCTTGACGGTGACCGGCAGCCCGTGGAGCGGGCCGCGCGCCTCGCCGCGGCGGCGCTCCTCGTCGACGCGGCGCGCGGCGGCGACGGCCTCGTGGCGGAGGACGGCGGTGAAGGCGTGGATCCGGCCGTCGACCTCCTCGATGCGATCCAGGTGGGCCTGGGTCAGCTCCTCGGCGCTGATCTCGCGGGCGACCAGGAGGCGGGACAGCTCGAAGGCGGGTTTCTCGCAGAGGGGGTTCATGGCTCGGGGCTTCCGTACCACCGTTCGCGGCGGCGGTGATCACCGCCGCCCGCGGGGCTCGGGCGGACGGGCGGTGAGGGGATCGTCGGGCCAGCTATGGCGGGGGTACTTGCGGCGGAGCTCCCGGGCGATGCCCGGATAGTGCTTGGTCCAGAACCCGGCGAGATCGGTGGTCACCTGCACCGCCCGGTGGTTGGGCGCGAGCAGGTGGAGCACCACCGCCGAGCGCCCGCGCACCACGGTCGGACCCGCCGCCATCCCGAAGAAGTCCTGCAGCCGCGACCCGGCGCTCGGCTGCTGCCCCGCGTAGTCGATCTCGAGCCGCCTCCCTCCCGGCAGCGTCAGCGTCCGGGGCGCGAGCTCGTCGAGGGCCCTCGCCTGCGCGGGCGTGAGCCGGGCCCGGAGCCCCGCGGCCAGGTCGTGGCCGCGCAGATCGGCGAAGCTCGCCGAGCCCTCGCAGAGCTCGGCGAGCGCGGCGGCGATCCCGGCCTCGTCCATCACCGGCAGGCCCACCTCCGGGCAGTGCGCGCCCACGAAGGCCACCCGGGCCAGCCAGCGGTCGAGCTCGTCGTCCTTGGCGAAGGCGCGCCAGCCCTTCTTCTTCACGGCCTCGGCGAGCACGCGGGCGATCTCGCGGGGGTCGCCCTTCTGCGCCCGCTGCTCCTCGAGCACCAGCCCCTCGTACGACATCCGCCGCACCACCTCGACGCGCTCGGCGGCCTCGTTCCACACGGCAAAGGTGGTGTCGCGGATCCTGTCGGTGAACAGCTCGAGCAGCCAGTCGGCCTCCACGGCGCTCGCCATCCGCACCATGGTGCGCGGCCGGCCCGGCGCGCGCCCGGGGGCGCTCGGGCCCTCGGTGCGCTCCTCGGCGTCGATGGCCACCACCAGGTCCACGTCGGCGACCCCGCTCGACTCGGCCAGCACCGCGGTGCCCCCGGTCGCGAACACCACCTCGCGCGCGCTCCGCCCGGTGGCGTTGGCCGGCCGCCGCAGCCTGCCCACCCGGTCCGGGTAGCCGGCGACGATGGTGATCATGATCTCCTTCTCCCAGGCCTCCGGCGTGCCGGGGGCGGCGGCGGCGCGCCGGTCGACCAGCCGGAGGAGCTGCTTCTTCACGCGCTCCACGGCGGCGGCGCGGCCCGGATCGATCCCCATCCAGCGCACCCGCTCCGGCGAGAAGCCCGCGCCCTCCACCTCCTCGAACTGCTGGAGCGCGGCGAGCAGGTCCGACGGGTGGCGCGCGTCGCGCGGCGCGCGCGAGGCCGTGCCGATCTCGCGCTCGCCCACCAGCGCCGCCAGCGCGCAGCCGTCCGCGGCGACGCCGCGCCGCTCGCCCTCGACCAGCATCCGCCCGAGGCGCGGGTGCACCGGGAAGCGGAGGATGCGCTGGCCGGTCGCGGTCAGGACCGGCGCGCCGGCGCGGTGCTCGATCGCGCCGAGGCGCAACAGGAGCAGCTCGGCGGCCTCGCGCGCGGCGGCGGGCGGCGCCTCGAACCAGCCGAACCCGGCGAGATCGGGGACGCCCGCCGCCACCAGCTCGAGCGCGGTGCCGGCGAGATCGGCGCGCGCCACCTCGGGCGCCTCGTGCTCCGGGCGCGCGGCGTGATCGCCCCTAGTGTAGAGCCGCAGGCAGCGTCCCGGCCGCGTGCGCCCGGCGCGCCCCGCGCGCTGCGCCGCGGAGGCGCGCGAGATCTTGGACACCCGCAGCGCGGGCAGCCCCGACCACGGCGCGTGCGTGGCCACGCGCGCGAGGCCGCTGTCGATCACCGCGGCCACGCCGTCGATGGTGACGCTGGTCTCGGCGACGTTGGTGGAGAGGATCACCTTGCGCCTGTCGGCCGGCCGCACCGCGCGATCCTGCTCGGCGGGCGAGAGCTGGCCGTGGAGCGGGAGCACCAGCAGATCGGCCTGCCGGGCGACCGCGGCGCAGGCCTCGGCGGCGCGCCGGATCTCCAGCGAGCCGGGGAGGAACACCAGCACGTCGCCGTCGAGCCCCTCGTCGACCAGCCGCCGCACCGCGGAGGCCACCTGGGACTCGAGCGGCCTTTCGTCGCTCTGGGGGAGGTGCTCGATCGCCACCTCGAAGAGCCGTCCCTCGGCGCGGACGCGCGGCGCGTCGCCGAGGAAGGCCGCGACCGGCGCCGCGTCGAGCGTGGCCGACATCACCGCCAGGCGCAGATCCGGCCGCGGGCCGAGCTGGAGGCGGCGCAACAGCGCGAGCGCCACGTCGCCGTCGAGGTGGCGCTCGTGGAACTCGTCGAGGAGGACGGCCGAGACGCCGCGCAGCTCGCGATCGCGGAGGAGCCGGCGGGTGAGCGTCCCCTCGGTGACGAAGCGCACCCTGGTGCGCGGGCCGCTCACGTCCTCGAAGCGCATCTGGTAGCCGACGGTGCCGCCCACCTCCTCGCCCAGCTCGTCGGCGACGCGGCGGGCGGCCAGGCGGGCGGCCAGGCGGCGAGGCTCGAGGACCAGGATCTCGCCCGAGGCGGCGAAGCCCTGATCGAGCAGGGCGCGGGGGACGCGGGTGGTCTTGCCGGCGCCCGGCGGCGCCTCGAGGACCACGCTCGAGGCGCGGCGCAGGGCGTCGCAGATCGACGGGAGGACGGGATCGATGGGGAGGGGCTGCACGGTGGGTGATTGGGAGCGGCGGGACCGGGGCAGCCCGTGTACTGCACGTCCGGGGTGCCGGCCAGCGGCCCGCCGGTGAGGTGGGGTCGCCTGGCGGATCGCGCCCGCGCGTCAGCGGAGCCTGATGGTCGCGACGTCACTCCAGTCCCCGGTCACCCCGGAGAGGGTGAGGTTGACGCGGACCCCGACCTCGGCCGGTCCGCCCCTGGAACCGCGCTTCCTGTTTGGTACGGGTAACGAGGAGGGCCCCGATCTTTGTCCGGGCGTACGATTGTTGTTTTTCATGACGCCAGGGCGCCGATCGCACCTGCTCGGGGGCCGATCGCAGCTCTCTGCGGGCCGATCGCGGCTCCCCGCAAGCAGGCCGCAGCTCTCCGCAAGCAGGCCGCAGCTCTCCGCAGGCAGGCTGCAGCTCCCCGCAAGCCGGCCGCAGGTCCCCGCAAGCCGGCCGCAGGTCCCCGCAAGCCGGCCGCAGGTCCCCGCAAGCCGGCCGCAGGTCCCCGCAAGCCGGCCGCAGGTCCCCGCAAGCCGGCCGCAGGTCCCCGCAAGCCGGCCGCAGGTCCCCGCAAGCAGGTTGCAGCTCTCCGCAAGCAGGCCGCAGCTCCCCGCAGGCGGGCCGCAGGTGCCCGCAAGCCGGCCGCGGCACCCCGCAGGCAGCCTGCAGGTCCCCGCAGGCAGGCCGCAGCTCCCCGCAAGCAGGCTGCAGCTCCCCGCAAGCAGGCTGCAGCTCCCCGCAAGCAGGCTGCAGCTCCCCGCAAGCAGGCTGCAGCTCCCCGCAAGCAGGCTGCAGCTCCCCGCAAGCAGGCTGCAGCTCCCCGCAAGCAGGCCGCAGCTCCCCGCAGGCAGCCCGTAGCTCCCCGCAGGCAGCCCGCAGCTCTCCGCGGGCGGCCCGCACCTCCTCGCAGGCATCTCGCACCTCCCCGCGACCGGCCCGCAGCTCTCCGCAAGCAGGCCGCAGCCCCCCGCGGCTGGCCCGCACCTCCCCGCAAGCAGGCCGCAGCTTCCCGTGATCGGCCCCCACCTCCCTGCCAGCACCTCGTCAGGGTTCGATCAGTTCTGGATACCCCTGAAGCCCATCGCGTGCCTCACGCGGAGATCTCGGCGATGGCCGCCCACCAGTCCGCCGGTTCGTCGAGCTTGGCGAAGTACCGCCGCCGGATGAGGCCGACGAGGTGCTCGCGCCCGGCGGACTCTGGTGCCGGGGCCCCGGCGTCCCGTGGGCGAGCTACCGCTGGGCGGGGCTGCTCGTGTTCACGGCGCCGTCGTCCCGTGGGCCCTCCACCGGCGATCCCTCGCGCGCCTCCGCCGCCGGGCCGCCCCGGTGATCGACCTCTCCCAGCCCGGCGACTACCGCAATGGCCCCGCGATGGCGGCGCGGCGCGAGCATCCGGCCGCCGCGCTGCGCTCGGCCGCGCCGCGCTACGGGGCGCGGCTGGCGCGGTCGTTCGCGCTCGTCGCGCCCTGGCGGTCTTCGCGGGGGCGCACATGGGGTGGCATGTTCCGTTCACCTCCTGCGTGATCGCGGTCCAGTGCTTCGTCGACCCGGTGGAGTATGTGCCGCTGATCGCGGTGGCCGCCGGCGTGATCGCCGTGCAGTTCCCGACGCGGCGACGGGCGCTCCGGTCGATCGAGGACCTCTGTGCGCCTGGACGACAAGCGGGCAGAGGGATCCAGGATGGTGGTATGGTGGTTGCGCTCCGCGATGGGCGGGACTGGCGGCCGATCTCCGGAGCTCTGCAGATACGGAGCTGGACGGTGGTGGCCGAGCTGCAGTACGATGGGATCGGCTGCGGGGAGGCGGCGGCGTAGCAGCGGGGGCACCTCAAGAGGCCGCAGGGACAGGAGAGCGTGGTGGCGTTCGGCCTCCGGGAGGCGGCGGCGTAGCAGCGGGGTCTGTGAATACGGCGCGGGGCGGCGGTGGGCGAGCAACGGTTGACTGTCAATACGGTGTGGAAGGCGTCGGTATGAACGCGATGTTGGGCCGGCGGCGCCCAGCACGAGGGAGCCACCATGCGCATGACGCGGGCACGCTCCCACCTTGCCGTACCAGGTCCCACTTTTCCGTCATCGAAGGAGCTTGCCGAGCGCCCTGAATGCCCGTATGGTCGGAGCTGCGAAGCTATTTGCGCGCGCAAGTTTCGCGCTGGAGGCTGTTGGCATTTCAGCGACATCACATCTAGATAGGCGCTACCAGCACCAAGTCAGTGACACCGAGTTCAGGTCCGCCATCGTGACGCGGCCTGGAAGAATCGAACCCGCATGAAAGGACTACACTAGCTGTGCTATTCTGTTCACATTGCCAGCATGAAGATAGGTGGTCCAATAATGCTAGCGGAAGGTGCCCGAGGTGCTTCCGGGAAGGCACGTTGCACCCGTACCGCTCGCCCGAGCAGAAGGCGAACCAAGTCCGCATTCATCACGAAAACTTGAAAATAGCAGCTCGGATCGAAGCGGATGACGCCGCGCGCAGAGCTAGCTACCCTACGCCCGAGCCGAAACAGCGGGTCGCTGCAAGCGCTGGAAGTGGCGGGACTCCGGGCGAGGACACGAAGAAGGGATGTTTGTTCCTGATTGTGGCAACGGTTGTCGGCGGAGCCTTTCTGGGCAATGGCGCGTCTCGTTCGCCGACGTCGGCGTTGTCGGAGTCGGCGCGGAACGCGACGGTAACGGTATCACCCGGGCAGGTTAATGGCCTAATGCACACAGAGCCATCTTTCGCGCCAACAACGATAAACGGGCACGTTCCGAATAGAACGACGGTCGAGGTGCTTCAGCGTGATGCTTCTGGCGGATGGTGCAAAGTGCGCTGGCAATCGAGCGCGGGATCAATTGAGGGCTGGATGCATAGTACAATTCTTAGATAGATAGATAGATAGATAGATAGATAGGGCGGACGGATGGGATGATGGCGCTTGTGAGCCGGTGAAGAGGCCGCCCAACCAGGCAATGCTGCCGATGGTCGCCACCCTTGGATGTCACAAGCTCAGCGCCTCACTCGCCGTCCCAACAACAACCCAGTCGTCGAAGCTCACGCCACGGGTGGATGGCTGGGTGCATCAGAGCCATCTCTCATTGATCAAATCAGAATTGTCACAACCAAAGGAGATGTCCACATGTTTGATCGGGACGACTTGCGAGTCGCGAGAGACGAAGAGGCTGAGGACTTCGAGGCTCAAGAAAGCCACAGCGATGTTACTTACCAGCTGAAGTCGGGTGAACCTGTGACGGGTGCAGATCCTCCTTTGATATCAGCGCCTTACGCAGTCGGCATCACGCTGCTCGCTTCATGACTGCATCGTGAGTCCTCGTGGGGACCGGCTGGGGTCGGAGGCGGAAGTCGGCCTGCGCGGTCAGGTAGCGGGTGAAGTCGTCCCAGAGGCCGTTGATGAGCACGCAGCGGAGGTGGAGCACGGCCTCGGCGCGGTCTCGGCCCCACCGCATCCCGGGGCCATCGAGCCGGACGCCGACGAGGTGCCGGACGGCCCCTTCCACGACGCCGCTTCCGATCTCGAGGTCGGCCTGACGGAGCTTGGCGTATTGCATCCGCGGCACGTTCTTGACGAAGTGGTCCCGCACCTTGCCGAGCACCTCGCGGCGGTACTTGTTGCCGGGCCCGGTCACGGCGGTGGCCCCGTGCGCGCTCTCGACCTCGGCGATGACCTCCTCGACCTTGCCCTGGCGGAGCTGCTTCTTCTGGGCCGCCACCCAGGCCTCGAGCGCCGCGCGCTCGCGCCGCGTCCCACGGCAGATCGCCTTGCCGGCTTTCCAGAGCTTCTCGACGACGTGGTACCAGTCGAGGCAGACCTCGGCGTCGGGAAAGAACTCCTGCTGCAGCGCCCAGATCGCGTCGGCGCCGTCGGCCACGAAGAGCACCTTGGTGAACTTCGCCGTCCCGTACCCGCGCTTCTTGGCCTCCGCGGCGATCCACTCGAACAGGGCGCGATAGCCCTGGAAAGTCCCGTAGACACGCTTGTTCACGGGACCGTCGAGCTTGCCCTCAGCATCCCGCTTCAGTGTGTACAGCACGCCGATCGCCGCCATCTTCGCGTTCTTCGACTTCTTGCCCGGCCCCCGGCGCTTGCGCGGTCGCTCTCTTCGTTTCTCCCGCCGGCCGTGGCGCCTGTTCTTGGTGCGTTCGGCGTGCGGGCAAGCACGTCGGGCGTACTCCGCGCTCGAGATCGCGGGAGCCCCTTTGCCATCGACCGTGATGACGAGGACTTCCCCGTCGCCCTCCGGCGGCGGGGCCTGCTCCAGGAAACCGCGCGCCCGTTCGCCCACTGCGTCGACCATGCGCAGCACCGCGCGCGAGCTCGGCGTCCACTCGAACAGGTGGCGGGCGAGATCGCGCGCAGGCGCGAAGGCCATCTGCGCGCACAGCCTCGCCATCGTGGTGACCACGAGCATCGTGAACCCAGCGGGCAGCCCGAGCTCCCGCTGCAACGGCCAATCTCGCGCGGCGTAGGGGGCGTCGTCGCGCATGCCGACCGGCTGCCGCGCCTTCACCTTGCCGAACCGGGTGCCGATCTCGCCCGTCTCCGCCCCCACGACCGCGTAGCCATGCTCCCCGACGTTGTACGACCGCCCCGCCTGCCACCGCGCTGCCTGTCGGGCGAAGAAGAGCGCCATGAGAGCGCGCCCGAGGGCGAGCATCTCGCTCCACAGGCGTTGCTCTGCGCTCGCCGCGGACGTGGGCGAGGCAGCGTCCGCGATGGCCATGAGCGCACGGATTGCCTGTTGCACGTCGGTCCTCGCCTGGTCGATACTGGTCACCGGGGCCTCGTCTTCGGGTGTTGATCAAGTGTGGTAACTCGATTATCCCCGGCCGACGCGGCCCCGTCCATCCATCACGTGCAGCAGCCCCCTATGTTTCTCGTGTGATCAAGCATGCAGGTCGGGACCTGCACCCACCTGTGACCATGGAGAACCACGGCCCGTGTAAGGACTGTTCTTGTCCTGGATTCACGAGAAAGCCGAATGCGGAGCAGTTCTGCAATGGCTGCGACCATGCGCGATCGCGGCACGTTCATTGAGGGTCGCCCAACCCGACAGCTGAGCCGAAGGGCATCCCGAGCCGGGCAGTAGGCCAAGGCGGCCCAACAAGCCGATGGATCCGACGGACGCCGGCGCTGCGCGCCGGCGTCCGCGGCTCATCGGCCAGCCGTTGGGCCGGCGGAGCCGCGACGCGGAGGAGACCCGTGCCGCGCGGCATGCGGCGGGCGTCGCGCCGAAGCATCGAGCTTTGACGCTGCGCATCGGGGCGGCGGAGGCGCAAGGCGCACGGTCTCCGGTCTCGACCTCGGCTGTGAGCCATCGAGCGGGGCGGGGACAGCTGCCGGGTCAGGTCCACAGCGGGGGTTCTCCGGTCCGCGGCGGGGTTCCCCTCGGGGACGGTCAGGAGGTCCACGCCACCGTGGCCTGCCGTTTGCCTTGATCTCCAGCGGGAAGCTACGTACCCTTGCCTACTGCTAACAATCGCCCCGGAACCACCTGTGAACTTCCTCATCGACACCAACATTCTGATCAGCGCGGAGCCCACGAGCCCAGACGACGTGGAACCCGTGACGCAGCTTGTTGCCACGCTCCTCGGTGAACTCAATCGAGGAAACCACGCACACTGGATCCACCCGGAATCTGTTCGCGAGGTCAGCGGAGACAAGGATGCGGCGAGGCGTACCACCCGACTCGTTCTCGTGGCGAAGTACCCTCAGCTGAAACATCCACCGTCGATGAGCGCGCGACTTGTCGACACTTTTGGTGCCCCCGCGCAAGGGAGTCACAACGAGGTCGATTTACTGCTACTGTCTGCAGTGGACGCGGATGCGGTCGACTACCTCGTCACCGAGGATGACCGACTTCACAGGCGTGCTCGGCGCGCCGGCTTGGCAAGTCGCGCACTAAATGTCGCCGATGCCTTGGCCACCATTCGAGCGCTGTTCCCTGCGGTACCAGTTCCGCCACCGCATGTGAGTGCAACCGTTGCTCACACGCTTCACGATGATCCAATTCTCGACACTCTACGTGCCGACTATCCGGACTTCGACGCGTGGCTTTCCAAGTGCAAGCGTGAGCAGCGCCTGACGTGGCTCATCGACAGACAAGGGCACTATGCTGGCCTATGTATCGTCAAAGATGAGACCCCTCCCGTGCCTGGTTTTCGTGGTAAATCAGCAAAGATTTGCACCTTCAAGGTATCCGACAAGTTTCGAGGCTATCGCTATGGTGAGCTCCTGCTAAAGGCGGTGTTTACCTACTTCGTGCAGAACGGTTACGCCGCGACATTTGTTGACGTCCTTCCGAAGCACGAGAACCTTATTTCTTTATTCGAGGACTTCGGATTTGGCGCAGTCGCGACCAAGGCGCGCGGCGAGTTGGTCATGTTGAAGCGTTTCGTGCCGGTCCCGACGGAGACCCCGTTGCGCCCATTGGAATTCAATATTCTGTATGGCCCTCACGCGGTCCGAGTAGCCGACGCACAAGTCTTCGTGATTCCTATTCAACCTCGATTCAATCAGCTTCTATTTCCGGAAGCCGAGCAACAGCTTCAGCTCAAGAGCGAGGTGCACCCATTCGCGAATAGTATGCGCAAGGCGTACCTGTGCAATTCTGTCATTCGCAAGATCGGCCCTGGCGATCTTCTGTTGTTCTACTGCTCCGCGCCCACTCAGGCGGTAACAGCGATCGGGGTTGCGGACGGCACGCTCGTGTCCGGCCATGCGCCTGCCCTCGCGCGCTACGTTGGAAGACGCACCGTGTACCCGTACAGTGAGATCGAAAAGATGACGAAGGCGAGCGTCCTGGCGATCCTGTTTCGCCTCGCCCGCGTGCTTCCGTCCGCATGGCCACTTGACCTGCTCGCTCGCGCAGGTATTATCCGAAACGCTCCCCAGTCGATCGTACAGGTAAGGAGTTCGGAGGCGATTTCGTGGATAGCGACTCAAATCGGTGCGTGGCCCTGATGGCGATCAAGCCACATTTCGCCTTCAGACTGCTGACGGGACAGAAACGCGTCGAGTTTCGCCGACGACCTACCGCGAAGCGACTTACGCATATCGTGGTATATGCTACCCAGCCGGTAAGCGCGGTCGTGGGCGTCCTGGAGATTGCCGAACGCACCACCGCCAGCCCTGCGTCGTTGTGGCGCCAGTTCGCGCGCGTTGGTGGAATTCCGCGAGCGGACTTCTTCGAATATTTCTCCGGTTCGAGCGTGGGTGTTGCGTACAGCGTCCATCACGCTTGGTCGTACGGTGAGGCTTTGGAACTGGGCAGGGCAGGCCTTCCGAGGGTGGCGCCGCAGGCCTATCAGTATCTCAGCTTCGAAACTATGCGCCGTCTGGAAGGCGCGAGGAACGATGCGGTCGAAATCGAGCCTGATTACCGGACATGGTTGGCGCACTTTTCCACCCGAGGGCGCGCTTCAGATGTGGAGGCAACTCAAGCGAGTCGAAGAGTCGTTCGTGAGCTTCGTAGTTCGACCGAAGCCTCGGCGACGATCCGAACGGCCCAACAAGCGGCTGCAGCCCGACGGGTGGGGGCGCTACGCGCCCCCCGTGGCTGAGCCGCAGACCGTTAGACCGTTAGACCGGAGTCCGGGGCATGCCAACTGGAGACCGTAATAGAGTGTCAATAATGAAGCGAACTGGCCCGGGCTTGCGTGTTCGACGGGACCTATGGGTTCGATGGTGCCGGCTCGTGGAGCCAGCTTCGTCGTCCCGGGGCAAGGTTCCTAGCGAGGATTTGTCGCAAAGAGTCGTCGCGGCGCTCGGAGAGGCCACCGAGGCACTCGACTACCGGCTCGCTGCGATGGCGAAGGGCTATGCACTAATGCGTGCCGCGTACCTCGACTTCACGCCAGCCCTGGGTCGCAACACGGCGGGGGCCGACCCGAGCAAGCTCGACGCGGTGCGTGGCGTCCAATGGCGGTTGGTGCTGTGCGTCGCGGGATTCGAGATGTTCCTTCGAGGCAGGCTCGGTCGCGAGGAGAAGATCGAGAAACTTGTGGAGGCGGCTCTTCCCCTCGTAACGCTGGAGCCGCCGCCGCCGATGCCTCGACCGCGCGTGGTTCCGAAGAACGCCCCTACCAAATTGGAAGGCTGGCTTGACGTTCCCCCTCTCACCAAGAAGTCCCGTCTCGCGGAGTTCTTGGGCCTCCGCCCGCGCGAGGAGACTCTCCTCCTCGAATGGCTGCGCGGCACAAAGGAGCCGGCGGGTTGGATGGAGCACGCACGTCTTGCCACGGCCCTGCGAAATGTGACTGCACATGGCGCCCTCTCCGCGAAGAAGATTCGTGAACTTCGGCTCAGGAGCGCCTTTGAAGCCCTTCCGTGCATCCTCTTCGACTTCGCCTCTGCGACGTTGGAGACCTCAGTCGCTACCCTGGCCGGGGCCGCCCATCAACGGTCGCTTCTCGTATCACGGCGATCCCGTGCTCGTAGTGCGGGTGGGTCAAGGTGAAGGTGCAATGGCTGCCTGTTGTGATGGATTGCGCCCCTACTGGTGCTCGCGAAGAGCGCATGTGCTTGCCGCAAGCCGGTCTAACAAGCCGGTGCTACCGACGGAGCGCCGAGCCTCGCTGCGCTCGGCAAGGCGCTCCGCGGCAGACCGGCCAGTCGTTCGGCGGGCGGGCGGGGTGCCGAGGAGGCGAGGCGGAAGCGCCCACCACCTCCATGGTCTACAGGGGCCGGCACCCGCGCGAGACCGGCGACCCCAAGTACCGCGCCCATCCGCGGGTTCTACGACTACCGGAAGTGAGCCCATGCGGGGCGGCACGGGATGGGGTACGATGGGGGTCATGACGACGGCCCAGGAAGAGCCCGAAGAGCCCGAAGAGCCCGAAGAGCTGGACGAGCTGACGGACGAGGAGATGGCCGAGCTGGACCGCCGGGCGGCAGAGGCGGACGCCCATCCCGAGCGGCTCATCCCGAACGACGAGGTCCTCCGGCCTCGTGCGAAGCTCGCCGGGTGAAGGGGTACGCGATCGAGTGGAGCGAACGCGCGGTCTCGGAGCTGGACGAGACCCGCGCCTACCTCGGACCGGGGCTCGCCGTCCTGCTCAACAGGGAGCTGCGCCTCGCGACCGACCGGCTCTCGGCGAACCCGGAGATCGCGCCGCGCATGTGGCACAGGGCGCGAAGGCATCCCCGCTACCGGCGCTTGATTTTACTCCGCACCCCATACCACCTCTACTACCTGGTCCACCACGCAAGGCGGGCGGTCGTGATCCTGTGTGTGTGGCACGAGAAGCGAAGGCCGCCGAGGCTGTAGATCGAGGGCGAGGATCACAACGATCCTTCCCGGGGCGAGTTCGCCATGGGCGATTGGCACAAGCTCCCGCTTGAAATCGGCCAAACTGGACTTTCCAGCACATTGGGATCCTAAGCTTAGAATTCCACGTGGACAAGTTGTCGCG
>JADMIO010823508.1_pt1 | contig 18100 bp, 14 predicted proteins | sample 8958161 | NCBI WGS metagenome assembly JADMIO01 (sample SAMN16585339, study PRJNA669376) | soil metagenome | isolation source: Crop rotation soil | place: USA: Cullars Rotation, Alabama | collected 2011 | reverse complement strand
CTTTCCCCCCCGGCTTGGCCGAGGGGGTGAAATACCTCACCGCACACCCTGCGACCGACGCCGCCAACCGCAACATCTATTACTGCTACTTCAGCACGCTGACGTTGTTCAATATGCAAAGCGACCATCAACAAGCCGAAACCTGGCAAGCCTGGAACCGCGCGATGCGCCGCCTGCTCGTCGACAGCCAGACCCGCGGCCAGACATGCGCCACCGGAAGCTGGACTCCTCTAACACCGGCCGGCGACCGATCAGGCTTCTTCGACGGACGACTCGCCACGACCAGCCTCGCCTGCTTGACGCTGGAAGTCTATTACAGCTACGGCCAGGAACCGCTGTATCAATCCCGCCAGCGAAATCAGCCGGCGGCGCTGAGCAAGTAATCTGCTTCGTCCATACTGTTAGGTCCATAGCATTTCGTTTTTCCTCCTTAGACCTTCGTCATTCCTTCAGTCGATCGAAGGCAACGACGTAACCGTTCGTTTTGGCTGAATCGGAACGAGCGGCCAGGCCAAAACCAAGTCTTTCTCCGACTCCACCGCCGCCCAACAACACGCCGACAACCTGATGGAAGAAAAGACGGACAAGGGTTACGAAGAAACGGGGGGCAAGTAACAACCCCCCCGAGGACCAATCCATGTCCATCAAGAGCCGCGTCTATCTCATCATGAGCCAACGCTGCAAGGAGCCACGGCCATCGCCGGTTTGTTTCGAGAGAATTATGAACAGTCGGGAGACGGTAGAATGCAGACTGGAGGAAAGAGGGGGCGATGCTCCGTAAGACGGCTCATTACGTACTGCGAACGCTGGCTATTCTCTGGGCCTCGCCTTGGAGTTTGGTGGGGACGTTGATCGGCGTTTGCGGGTTGGCCGCCGGCGGTCGTGTGCGGCGGCGGGGGCGGGTGATTGAGTTTTATGGGAGCGCGGTGCGGTGGTTCTTTCGGCGGCTGCCGCGCGGTGAGTTCGCCGCCGCCATGACGCTCGGGCACGTGATCCTGGGCGTGACCGACACGGCACTCGACATCTGCCGCGACCATGAGATGGTCCACGTCCGCCAGTACGAACGCTGGGGACCGCTGTTCATCCCTTCCTACCTGCTCTGTTCGCTGATCCTCTGGATCGCCGGCAAAGACGCCTACCGTGACAATCCGTTCGAACGGGCCGCGTATGATGAAACAGGGTAGTTAATGGATATTAATCAACGAGCTATCGATGCAGGTGATCAGATAGTGGTCGGCGGCGGCGCGAACCCTCATCCACCTGATTGGGTCTTATCACGAATGCAACGTAATGTTTCTATTTTAGCTCCAAAGGAGCGGCCCTCAGAAAGCTCAGGGCAAGTGGAGCGGCGCAGCCCCGGAACGCCGCCCTGGGTGGGTTGCAAAAATGGATGATGAGCCCCAACAGGGCGGTCCTAAGAGTGGGAAGCAATACACCGCATTACACGTTAGCGATCAAGCATTAGCGCCGCCCCATTGGGGCTCGAGGATGGAAGTTAGATAGCCTCTACCTGTTTCGCTGTGTTACAAAGAATCTATGGCTGTTTGACGGCATGGACCTTGGCACTGAAAACCGGGGGCGGGCACCGCCGCGCAGCGATGGTCGGCCTCCGGCTCGCCAATTTATTTGATACACAACCATGAACACTCGACAACTTCTCAAGCTTGGCGTACCTGAGCATTGCGTGAAGGAGGCAATCACGGCGGTTCAGAAGATCGCCGCCACGACGACCGCCAGCGGCCAGCGGCCGGATGTGAAGGGGCTCGTCAAGGCGGCGCTCGAAAACCCGCGGGCGTATTTTGAGGACGAATTGCTCGGCCCGTTCGCGCGGGCACTCGTGGACGATCAGGCGTTTGTCCGGGCAGAGCCGATTGCCTATCGCACCTGGGGCCCAGACGGCATCGAGCCGGGTTCGCACGTGCAGATGCGGCAGGCGTGCGAGGTGCCGGTGGCCCGCCGGGCGGCGCTGATGCCCGACGCGCACGTCGGCTACGGACTGCCGATCGGTGGCGTGCTGGCCTGCGAGAACGCGGTCATCCCCTACGCGGTCGGCGTCGATATCGCCTGTCGGATGAAACTCTCCGTGCTGGACATGCCGACGGAGACCATTGAGTCGCGGTTCGATCTCTATAAGGAGGCGCTGACCGAAGGGACTCGGTTCGGCGTGGGGGTCCAATACCAGCGGCCGAAATCGCACCCTGTCATGGATCAGGATTGGGAGGTCACGCGGATTACGCGCGAGCACAAGGACCGGGCGTGGAAGCAGCTCGGTACGTCCGGGTCCGGCAACCACTTCGTCGAGTTCGGCCTGTTTACGATTGCTGAGCGCGACGACGAACTGGGGCTCGATGCCGGGCAGTACGTGGCACTGCTCAGCCACAGCGGCAGCCGCGGCGCGGGCGCGGCGGTCTGCTCGACATACAGCGCGATTGCCCGCGCGCGACTGCCGCGGAAGTACGAGGACCTCGGCCGGCTCGCCTGGCTCGACCTCGACAGCGAGGCGGGGCAGGAGTATTGGGCCGCGATGAACCTGATGGGGGATTATGCCGCCGCCAACCACGACGTGATCCACCGCACGGTTTCCAAGCTGTTGGGGGCGAAAATTGTCGCCGGCGTAGAGAACCACCACAATTTCGCCTGGAAGGAAACGCACGGGGGCAAGAAACTCATCGTACATCGCAAGGGGGCCACACCCGCGGCGGCCGGCGAGTTGGGGGTAATTCCCGGCTCAATGGCCGATCCGGCGTTCGTGGTCCGCGGCCTGGGAAACGCCGAGTCGCTCAACTCTGCTTCGCACGGCGCTGGCCGTCGGATGTCGCGCAAGGCGGCCAAGGAAAAATACAACTTCAGGGCGGTCAAGAACGACCTGGAGAAAAAGGGAATCCGCGTCCTCTCCGCCGGCGCGGACGAGGTGCCCGGCGTCTACAAGAACATCGAAGATGTGATGCGCCAGCAGCAGGACCTGGTGGCCATCGTCGCCCGATTCGATCCCAAGATTGTCAAGATGTGCGACGACGGGAGCCAGGCGGAGGATTAAGGGCATGGATCAAAACAACGGAGTGACGGATGGCTGGTCGATGCTGCAGGATGCCCTGAAAGAAACATGCATATGCGATGTGCATCAATCTACTATCTGATGAACGTGATACACTAAAGAAGATCTACGTCACAATAGATGCGGTGATTCGCAACCGCTGAACATAGCAAATCCTGCACCGCCGCCGCGAAGGAGCATTGCTATTCTCGATGGGTCCCAGGACCGGAGCGCCCGCCGACACGTGCCCGATTTTGTCACGAGAGATTGGAACGCAACATAGGACAGACACAATCACTTTTGCCTGACTCCCTATAATACAGCGGCTCTTCCACGCCGTACCTGCTTGACCGGAGTCACAATGGCCAGCCTCGAGAAACGAGTCTCCGAGAATGCGCCGGGGGACTATTTTGTCGATTCGACTTGCATCGACTGCGATGCCTGCCGGCAAATTGCGCCGCTAATGTTTGGCGAAGCCAAGGATACATCTTTCGTCCAAAGACAGCCTTGGACGGCCGACGAACGGCGGGGGGCGATGCGGGCGCTCGTTTCCTGTCCGACCGGGTCAATCGGCTGTCAGGGTGAGGACGACCCGAAGAGCGTGATGGGAGATTTTCCGCTGCTGGTTGAAGAGCCGGTCTATTATTGCGGATTCTGCTCGCCCAAGTCGTTCGGCGGCAACAGCTACTTGCTCCGACATCCAGAGGGGAACTGGCTCATCGATTCGCCCAAGTTTCTCGGCCCGCTGGTGCGGCAGATCGAGCGACTGGGAGGCGTGTCGCGAATTTTCTTGACGCACCAGGATGACGTGGCGGACGCGGATAAGTACGCGCGGCACTTTGGCGCGCGGCGGATCATTCATCGGCTGGAACTTTCTTCGCAGCCCAAGGCCGAGATGGTGATCGACGGTTTCGAGCCGATCGAACTGACTTCCGGAGTCCAGGCCATACCGACTCCGGGGCATACAGCTGGCCATTGCTGCCTGCTGGTCGCAGACCGGTTTCTCTTCACCGGCGACCATCTCTGGTGGAATCGCGACGAGCAACGGCTCGGTGCGTCGCGCAAATACTGCTGGCACTCGTGGCCGGAGCAGGTCGAGTCGATGGCACGGCTGGCCGAGTATCAATTCGAGTGGGTGCTGCCAGGACACGGCCAACGAATGCAGTTGCCCGCCGACAAGATGCGGCAAGAAATAAAAAAATTGGCGGCGACGATGCGGTGAGCGGATACATGCTCTCTCTTCCCAAGGAGAGGGAGCGGATTTGCACTACTGACTTCACTCATGCCCAAGAGTACGTGGGCAGGGTCCACGCACCCGCTCTCCACACCCGTTCACTGCTCAAGGCTGAAAGCCGATAGCCTCTTACTTCGGCGCGTCCGGGTTTAGCAACACCACCACCTTGATGCTGCCGGTTCGCAGGAAGGTGTTGATCTCCTTCACCTGCGATTGCATCTCTTTGACCTGGTCCAGCAGCGCCGCGGCCTGAGCCGCTTGGGCTTCGGAGGCTGTGGCAGGAGCGGGGGGATCGGCCTTGGACTGGCGAAGCGAGCCGAAGACAAACCCTAGCAATACGGCGGCGGCCACGGCGGCAGCCCAGGCATAGCGACGCGTCATGTTCGATCTCCCGGCAAGAGTAGGATCCCGCCCTCTTTTCAAGGGTTGGCGTATCTATGATGTTGTCGTCTTGAATCTGGGTAGACTTTAACCATGAGGGAATCCTTGCCGCTGGCATGGCAGTGACAGCGGTTATCGCCAGGGACCGAAGTGCGGTTAAAACCACGGACTGACACCCATGATCTTCTACATCAAGCACCGCTGGTACACCGCACTGCTGGCCACGGCTATTCTTGGCGCGGCGGCGTGGTGGCTCGGGGGCTGGGTACATTTAACCGCCGGGCCGTTGGCGCTGCGGCTGCAAGTTGCCGTGGGCGCGGCCGGCGGCTGCGCGGCGGTACTCATCAATGGGATGCTTCACGAGTTGCTCACGCGCACCCGCGGGCGGCGCTACCTGGAGCAGTTCGAAGTCTACACGCGCGACATCCTGGACGGCATGCGGTGGCCGGAGTATATCACCGGCGGGTTAATGGCCGGGTTTGCCGAGGAACCGCTGTTTCGCGGCGTCCTGCTGGAGTGGTTCTTGCAGCCGAGCGTCCACCTGCCGGCTGTCGGCGTGGCGATCGCGGCGATCGTCTTCGCGCTCTGCCACTGGCTACGGTGGCGCTACTTTGGTTTCTGGATCTGGGCCACGTGGGAAGGGGTCTGGTTCGGGATCCTCTATGTCGCAACCGGCTCTCTGCTGGTGCCGATGGTCGCCCACGCGCTGCACGACGTCGTGGCATATCGCTTGCTGCGGTCACTCATCGCAAAAATGCCACCGGTCGCCGGTTAATGGCCTCAGTTCTCTGCGGTTGAAATCGCAGCGAGCCGATCAAGCAAACGAAATTGGCGAACCGGGGCCGGCCATCGCTTAGCGACGGTGCCCGTCCCCCCGAGTTTCTTGACTTCGCGCTGCAACCATTGGGCTTCTTCAAATAAGAAAAATGATCTCATCGGAGGCCCCAGAGAATCGCAGAGTCCTGGAGTCTTGCAAACTCTGCTTTCTCTGCGCTCTCCTGTTCAACATCCTTTGATTGGGGCTTGCTGAGCTATGTCAAAATCATCTTAATCGAGAGGCTACCCAATGAACACCTTACTCTGTCTCCGAACCGCCGGCGTCCTGTTGTTGTCCCTCTCGGTGCTAAACCTCTTCGTTCCCCGCCGATTCAAGTGGCGCGAAGAACTGGCGAAAGTTTCGCTGCTAAACCGGCAGATCTTTCAGGTCCACAGCCTGTTCATCACGCTCAGCGTGGTGATGATGGGAATCCTGTCGCTCGTTTTCCCCCGGACACTCGTCGAGCCGAGCCTGCTGGCGGTGCTGGTGCTCAGCGGCCTGGCGATCTTCTGGTCGGTGCGGCTCTTCGCACAGTGGTGCATCTACGACCGGCGGCTCTGGCTCGGCAAGCGGTTCGAGACAACCGTCCACTTCATTTTCACCGGTTTTTGGATCTACCTGGTCGCCGTCTACGGCTGGGCGCTGGCCGCGCAACTCAACCATGGAGCCGCGCTGACGGCGCTGCGGTAGCATCAATGTGCGACCCGCAATTATGGCTGTTGCTGAAGTTGTTGTTCAGCCAGACGGAGATTACTGGCTGCCTGCGGATCGCTGGGTTGAATGGCTAGCGCGGCGCGGAAGTGCTCGATCGCTTCGCGCAGCTTGCCCTGCGATGCCAGGAGCGTGCCCAGGTTATTGTGCGCCACTGCCAGCTTCGGCTTCACCCGCAGCGCCTCTTGATAGTGCTGCTGCGCCTCGTCAAAGCGTTTCAGGGACTTCAGGGTGTTGGCCCAGCCGAGGTGAGCTTCCGCAAAATCAGCCTTTAAACGCACGGCTTTCTGGTATTGATCCAACGCATCAGAAAACTTTTCTTTGCTCTGCAACACCATTCCCCAGTTGCTGTGCGCTTCGGCATAGTCAGGATCTAGCCGCAGGGCCTGTTGGTACTCTGCCGCCGCTTCATCGGTGCGCCCCACCTCCCAAAGGCCATTGCCAAAATTGTTATGAGCCATGGGCAGGTTCGGCGACAACTGCACCCCAAGTTCGTAATTTTTCAGGGCTGCTTGCAGCTCACCCTGGCTTTGCAGCAAGTAGCCCAAGTTGCTGTGGGCCATGCCCTGATTCGGATACCGAACGGCTATCTCGTAATGTTGTTTGGCCTTGTCGAGCTGGCCTTTGTCTTGCAACGCCTGTCCTAATTGGTTGTGCATCAATGGATTCTCAGGATCGACTCGCAATGCCTGTTCACAGAGCGTTTGACTGTCCCGCCAGGCGCTAACCTGACGCCAGGTTGCGACCATCAAACAAACCAGCCAGACCGCCAGCAAGCCCGTCAGTGGAGTCTTCGCTTGCGGCCAACGCACCGCCAGATCGCGCGCGCCGAAGGCGATCGCCAAATAAACGCCAATCAGCGGCACGTAGGTGTATCGATCGGCGTAATTAGAAGTCCCGACTGAAACCAGGCCGCTGACCGGTGTGAGGGCGCCGAGATACCACAGCCAACCGACAGCGAGGTAGGGCCAATATCGCGCGAAAGCCAGAGTCACGGCGGTGATGCCCGCTAAAAAAACCATCGTCAATAGAAAAATATCCCAGGCTGGCGGCGTGATCGAGGACTGATAACAAATTGACAAGTCTGCCGGCCAAAGCATCTTTCGCAAATAAATCCCATAGCTCAGCAACGTGTTGCCTAGGCGTGCGCCCACAGGATAGGCGTCCACCGAGTGGATCGCGCCGACTTCTCTTTGGCAAAGCACCGTCAGCACGCCCGACACCGCTGAGAGACCCAGCAGCGGGATTTTTTCCCACACCAGCCAACGCAGTCCTTGCACCGGACAACCCGTGGCGGAGAGTCCATCGACGCTCTCCGGCCTCATCCACGGCCGCCAGCGGCCCAACGGCCAGAAGTCCAAGAGCAGCAGCACGCAGGGCAGCGTGACCAGCATCGGCTTGGCCATCAAACCCAGAGCCAGGCACCCCGCCACCAGCAGATAGCGCCATGCTCCTCCGTGCCGCGCGTAACCCAGGTAGGCCAGCAGCGTGAGCATCCAGAACAATGTGCTCAGCACATCGCGCCGCTCGGAGATCCAGGCCACCGACTCCACACTCAGCGGATGCACCCCAAACAGCGCCGCGGTCAGAGCGCTCGGCCACAACCGACCTGTCGCGCGGCGGAGGAATTCAAATAACAGCAGCACATTCGCAGTGTGCAATAGCAAGCTCACCAGGTGGTGCTTGCCGGCGGCCGCGTTGTCCGCGCCGAAAATGTGGCAATCCAATTGATGTGAGAGCCATGCCAGTGGGTGCCATTGGCTGGGGCCATGAACGCCAAACGCCCACTTCAGATTTTCATCAGACAATCCGCGAAAGACGTGCTGGTTCCTGTAGACGTGCACATCGTCGTCAAAGTTGACAAACTCATGCCCCGCGACGCCGGCAAAGACGGCCAGCGTGCCGCCGGCCAGCAGCACAGGCAGCAGCGGCAATAGCCAGCGGAGAGCAAAGCTCGGGGGGGGCTGCGTCGCTGGCTTCCGACGGCGGATCGTCATAGGAGTTTGAGGCGTTGGAAGTGCCCGATGGGCTGCGCAAAAGGAAAGCCCGATTGCCGATGAAGGTCAAGCGGGCTTGCAATGACTATTAGACCGAAGTGCCGGTGACTTGGCCGGATGACCGGCTGTTCTGCCGAAGTACTGGCAAAGGGTGGCTGACGGGAATCGAACCCGCAACCTTCGGAACCACAATCCGACGCTCTAACCAATTGAGCTACAGCCACCATCAGCGGCCAGCCCGGCCTTGCCACAGGTCGGGCCGACCGCGAATTCGTAACGATTAATTTAACTTTGGCGAGCCGGGGGCGTAAGCCCCCGGGTTCCTGCGGCACTCGCGCAACTCTGGCAAACTAGGCGGAGTCGAGAGTCCGTTTTCTTACTCAACACAGAACGTCGTCGCGCTAAAGAACCGGGGGCTTAGGCCATGTGCCGCTGTTGGCCCGCCACGGCGGATCATCGGTGACTTGCCCGGGAGTGCCACCCATGTGCGCCTCCCACTTTCTTTGGACCGCTCACTAAAGTGACGCCTTGAAGACCCTGGGGCTTACGTCCCCCGCTCACCCGATTTGAGAAATGAATCGCGAAACTCCGGCTCTGCCCAAGTTACTAACGGATACTCCTGCTGAAGAACATATCGAACACCAGCATGCACTGAGCTTTCAGCCTTCAAACGACGCTTCGATCCTGACACGGTCCACCAGGCACCCGGCCTGTGGACACTGGTAAAGTCACTGAGCGCCCTGCTGGCATAACTCTTCAAATCGCGCAAGAGAACTTCCGGAGATGGATTCCCGCTGACGCGCAGAATGACGTGGAAATGATTTCTCATCACCGCTGCAGCCAATAATCTCCAGCCGCGATACCGACACGTTTCCTGAAATTGCGCCAGGACGACCCTAGCCTGGGCATCGCCCAGGTAAACCGGTGCGAATCGCATTTCCGCAGTCGCGGTTCCCTGCACAACCGGGTTATCCAGATCGTACGGCGTGCCGGGAATATTGTGAATCACGCGATGCCATTGCTCATCGCGCACATGCGAAACAAAACCGCGACGGTCTCCAGGCAACCAAGTGCCGTAAGTGGTTGAGGTGAGCAGCCAATAGCGGAACGAGTCGTCAAGTTGTTCCATGGCAACCACATCGCGGGAACCAAATGGATGACGTCGCAATGCTACCAAAATCGCATGATTAAGGCGCGAAAGATCCGTTATTTTCGCTACTTGCTCGCCAATTGTACGACGACCGTTTCGCTGAAGATCCAGGGGCTTACGCCCCCGGCTCGCCAGATTTTATTTATCTGCGAACGCCGCGTCGAAAGCGACGTTGCTCGGGGCGAAGTCGAGTTTCTGGACGAACTCGCAGGCTTCCCGGGCGCCGTGCTCGCGGTCCATGCCGCAGTCTTCCCATTCGACGGAGAGGGGACCCTGGTAGCCGGCCACATTCAGAGCCCGAATGATCTCCTCGAAGTTGACGCCGCCGCGACCCGGCGAGCGGAAGTCCCAACCGCGGCGCGGATCGCCGAAGTTCAAATGGCTGGCCAGGATGCCGCTGCGGCCGTTGAGCGTGACGATCGCGTCCTTGATGTGGACGTGATAAATCCGGTCCGGGAATGCGCGGATGAACTCGACCGAATCGATCCCTTGCCAGTGCAGGTGCGAAGGATCGAAGTTGAAGCCGAATTCCTCGCGGTGGTCGAGCGCCTCGAGCGCCCGCTGCGCGGTGTAAATGTCGAACGCGATTTCGGTCGGGTGGACCTCCAACGCGAATTTCACGCCGCATTCGCCGAACACGTCGAGGATCGGATTCCACCTGGCGGCAAACTGCTTGAAGCCGTCGTCGATCATCTGCGGAGTGGTCGGCGGAAAGGAATAAAGCAGCGGCCAGATGCTCGATCCGGTGAAGCCGTTGACCACTTCCACGCCCAGCTTCTGCGCCGCCCGCGCGGTGTTCTTCATCTCCTCCGCCGCCCGCTTGTTCACGCCGGCCGGATCGCCGTTTCCCCAGACGTACGGCGGCAGAATCGCCTTGTGCCGCGCGTCGATCGTGTCGCACACCGCCTGGCCGACCAAGTGGCTGCTGATTGCCTGGCATTGCAAGTCGAATTTTTCAAGCAGCTCGCGGCGACCGGCACAGTAACCCTCGTCGGCAATCGCCTTATCGACCTCGAAATGGTCCCCCCAACAGGCCAACTCGATCCCCTGGTAGCCGAAGTCGCTCGCCTTGCGGGCCATGTCTTCCAGCGTCAGGTCGGCCCATTGGCCGGTGAACAACGTAATCAATCGTGACATTCGAGGGCTCCTTGAGTGCGCGAAGAAATTGATAGGGCGAACAAAATTGAGCGACTGGGACGTGTCGCGGATGGTTACGAGCCTAGTTCAAAACAGCCGACGGCAGCGGCTGAATGACTGTAGAAAGAGGGAACACGACGCTTTTGGGAACGCCTCATTCTGACACAAAATCCGGCCGCTGCAACAGGCGAAATTGGGCTACGATATTCACTGGCTGTGCTATAATTTCTCCAGTCGGTAAAGCTTGCCGGGAGACCCGGGGGCTTACGGTCCTGGCTCGCCCTGCTTGTGGAGGAGAACCATCCATGGCCCGCTTCCTCGCCGTATTGATGCTTCTTGCCAGCGCGGGTTTGGCTCTTGCCGGCCGGGCAGCGGCTGCGGAAGCAACGGTCGAACTCGAACTGGCCACCGAACGTGGGAGTCCACCCACGGCTGCGCAGAAATGGCTGCCGGTGCTGAGCGAGGCGGGTTTCGATCACCCTACGATCCGGGCTTCTGAAGCAGGCGACCGCGTCGAGATCGTCACCTCGGGTACAGACCGGTCTCCCATCTATCGTGTGCGTGGAATCCTGACCGCCAGCGGCGGTATCCGGCTCCCTTCCGGCCAGTTCAGCGTCCGCGACCAGGCTGCGCTCACCGCCTGGGTGCAACGGCTCAAAAGCCAAGGCCCGGAGGCGGTCAGCGGCAAGAGCGCTGGCACGGCGTTCGGTCTGACGCCGTCGCAACTCACGGCCGTCAAGAAAGACTTAAGCGCTCCGGTGACCGCGGCGACGAAGAAACAGGAACCTGTGGCCGCGGTCGAAGCGATCGCCAAGCCGCTGGCCATTCCCCTGCTGCTCGACGACGACGCGCGTAAAGCCCTGGCCGCCAGCGGCGCCGTCCGGGACGAGCTGCAAGGGTTTTCCAGCGGCACGGCTCTGGCCGCGCTCGTCCGCCCGGCAGGGTTGGTGGTTCGGCCGCGGTTCAGCAATGGGCAACTGCAATACGCCGTGGTCAGCGGCCGAAGCAAGGGTGAAAACTGGCCGATCGGCTGGAGCAGCGTCAAAGGACCCGGCAAACTCGTGCCGGGATTGATGACCAAGGAGGAGACTCAGGACGTGGACGTGCCGCTCGGCCCGGCGCTCAAGGAACTGGAAGGGCGAATCAAAGCCCCGTTTGTGTACGACCACAACAACATCGCTATTCAACGGATCGACGTGGAGGGGACCAAAGTCCACATGAAAGCGGGCAAGACATTCTACGGCCGTGTGCTGGGCCGCGTGCTATCCCAGGCCCATCTGACATCCGAAGTCCGCGTCGACGACGCCGGCAAACCGTTCATCTGGATCACGACGCCGAAGCCGTAGCCAGGATTTTGCATCACAGCAACTCTGCCAGATCGTCCACCAACTCTCCAAACCGCTTGAGTGCCGCGGCGACTGGTTCGGGGCGTTGCATGTTGACGCCCGCGTCTTTGAGCAGGTCGAGCGGGTACTTCGAGCAGCCACCCTGGAGGAAGCCGAGATAATCCTCCAGTTCTCGCTTGCCGCCGCTGGTGACGCGGTCGGCCAGCGCGATCGCGGCCGACAGACCGGTGGCGTATTTGTAGACGTAGAACGCTCGATAGAAGTGCGGGATCCGCAGGCATTCCAGCACCGAGTAATCGTCGATTACCAGCGTCGGGCCGAGATATCTGGTGAGCAGTTCGCGATAGATGCCGGTGAAGGCGTCGAGCGTCAGCGGCTCGCCGGCCTCTGCCTGAGCATGTGTTTTCTTCTCGAACTCGGCGAACATCGTCTGGCGGTAGATCGTGCCGCGGATGCCGTCCAGCTCGCGATTGATGAGCACGGCCCGCTGGTCGTCGTTCTTCGTGTGCGAGAGCATGTACCGCATCAGCAGTTGCTCGTTGAACGTGCTGGCCACCTCGGCCACGAAGATCGTGTAGTTGTAATACTGGAACGGCTGATGCTTGGCGGAATAATAGCTGTGCATCGAGTGCCCAGCCTCGTGCGCCAGCGTGAAGACATGGTCCAGCACGGCCGGCTGGTAATTCATCAGAATGAACGGCTCGCCGTCGAACGAGCCGCAACTGAAGGCGCCGCTCTGCTTCCCCTGATTCGGGTAGCGGTCGCACCATCGGCCGCGGAGACCACCGCCGAGCACTTTTACATAGTCGTTCCCCAGCGGCTCCAGTGACGCGAGGACCGCGCCAACCGCCTCGTCCCAGGTATGCCGCATTTCCGCTTCCGGCACCAGCGGCACGTATTGATCGTACAGGCTGAACTTCTTGAGCTTCAGCAGCTTGTTCCGCAGGGCATAATAGCGGTGCAGCGCCGGCAGGTGGTCGTGGACCGTCGAGATCAGATTGTCGTACACCTCCGCCGGAACCTTGTCGTGGAACAGGGCGGCGGAGAGAGCGCTCTCGTAGCGGCGAGCCTTGGCGTAGTAGATTCCCTTTTGGATCGAGCCGCCGAGCGTCGCGGCCAGCGTGTGCTTGTTCTGCGCGAACCGCTCGTAGTATTTCTCATAAGCCTCCTGCCGCACGGCGCGATTGGGCGAATGCATGAATCGGCTGAACGTGCCGTGACTCAGTTCCACTTGGCGGTTCTTCTCGTCGCGGACCACCGGGAACCGCATGTCGGAATCGTGCAGTTGGCGAAACGTCTGATCGGCCGTCTCGGCCATCTCGGTCTGCATCGCCAGCAGCCGCTCTTCTTCGCTCGAAAGCGTGTGCGGCCGATAGCGGACCAGCCGGTCGATTGCCAGCCGCCACGCGGAGAGCGACTTGTCCGCCAGCAGCTTTTGCAGCTTCTTCGGCTCGATGGCCAGAATCTCAGGACGGATGTAGCTCGCCTCCTGCGCCGCCCGGCTGGCGACGCTCATGCAGCGGCCTCGCATTCGCTGATACGCAGAGTTCGTCGAGTCCTCGGACGATTTCAGAAAGGCATAGGTCCCGATCCGCTCGCCGGCTCGATCCGCATCGGCGTCGAACTTGAGGCAGGCCAGGAGCGTCGCAGCACTTTCGCCCAACTTGCCGCGGAACTTGGCGTACCCGGCGATCTGCTTCTCCCACTTCTTGAACGCCGCCTCCCAGGCCGCGTCGTTGGGGAACAGGCTCTCCAGGTCCCAACACTCTTTGGCGGGAACCTGCGATCGGAGCGGAAGGCGCTCGACCTTGCCCGCCGCGCTTTTGGCGGCGGCACGCGGATGACGTTGGGTGGTGGTGGCGGCAGCAGCCTGCTTAGGCCTATTCGTGGAGCTCGTCATGTATTTCCTACCATTGCAATATTGCCGTTCCCCAGGCCAAACCCGCGCCGAAGCCGCTGAGCAGGATTCGATTGCCGGGGTGGATTTTCCCGGCGCGATACGCCTCGTCCAGCAGCAGCGGGACGCTGGCGGCCGACGTGTTGCCGTAGCGATCAACGTTGATCAGCACCTTCTCGCGCGGCACGCCCAGATTTTCCGCGGCCGCCTCGACGATCCGCACGTTCGCCTGATGCAATACCAGCAGGTCGATGTCATCCACGGTCATCTCCGCCGCCTCTAGCACGTCGCGGGCGGTCTCTTCAATCAACCGGACCGCCCATTTGAAAATTGGCCGGCCGTCCATCCGCAAGTATTGGTCTCCCCGGCTCAACCCCTCGGTCGTGATCGGTGTCCGCGTGCCGCCCATGAGTCGGCAGAGCATCTTCTGCCCTGAGCCGTCGGAGCCGAGCGTGTAAGAAAGCAATCCTTGTTTCGCGTCACCCGGCCCGAGCAGAGCGGCCCCGGCTCCGTCGCCGAAGAGCGGGTAGGTTTTTTTGTCGGCCGGATCGGCGATCCGCGAATTCGTATCCGCGCCGATCACCAAGGCCCGGCGGCTGGTCCCCGCGGCAACAAACTGCATGCCGACCACGAGCGAGTACAGGAACCCGGCGCACGCCGCCTGCACGTCGAACGCCGGCGCGGAGATGCCCAACCGGTCTTGCACGAGGCAGGCAGTCGCGGGCACAGGCAGGTCGGGCGTAAACGTGCCGAGCACCACCAGGTCAATCTCGGCCGCCGAGACGCCGGCCTGTTCCAGACAGCGCTCACACGCCTTCACGGCCAGATCGCTGGTTGCCATTTCCGGCGGGGCGTAACGCCGCTCGCGGATGCCGGTTCGCTGGAGGATCCAGTCGGCGTCACAACCGAGCGAAACCAAGTCCTCGTTGCGGACGATTTGCTCGGGCACGTACGAACCGGTGGCCAGCACCTGCACGCCGCACAAGCGTCGCAAGGGGCTGCGGCGCGATGGAATGACCGATTCCGACATGGCTGAGAACTACCCATCTCCAAACCCCACAAGGTACGGATTTTCCCGCACATAAACAAGGGCAGGAGCAGGGAGGGCGGATGGAGGAACGGAGGGTGTGGAATGGCAAATTGAGGATGAAAGAAACGGGGGTACTGAGGAGACGTATAGTAGGAGTTGACGTTACCCTGGTTTGCAGTCTTCCGGATGCCACTCATCGCTGCGAGTGTTTGCTTCATGCTGCCGCGCTATCGTCGCCGACGTATTCATACAGCCGTGCGTTCCCCTGCTTGCCGACTTCGCGGACGGCGCCAGTCTTTCGCAGGCAGTAGGCGATTCGCTGCGCGATCCAGCGTTCGACGCCAAGTTGCTCGCTCAAGTGCCCGGTGTGGAACGGCTGGGGGAGCTTCGGCGGCATCAGTCGCCATAAGTCAGCCGTTGTGGCGAGCCGGAGCGCCTCGCCGACTGACGTGAGCTTCTGATCCTCGACGATGAAGTCGTTCTTCCGCCAGCGTCTTCGTCGACCATGCCCAGGATAGCGCCACTCCTCGACTTCCACCAGCACCACTTCCAACTCCAGCCGTGGATGCGGGAAGACGTTGGTAAAGTAGACTAATTCATCGAACAGGTTGAGCATCGACTCGCGCTTCGGGCTGGCGCGGCGGGAGACCTCTGCCCCGCCCTTGCGGCGACGGCTGATAAGCAGCTTGCGGGCCACCAGCGGCTTGACCACCAGCACCCGATGCTCGGCCAGCAGCCGCCGTACCTTGTCGCGAATCGCGGCCAACGAGCCGTGTTGAATCTCCACCAGACGGCCGCCGTCGAGCGCGTCGATGCGGTACCCGGCCACCGGCACTTCCAGCCGACCGTGGCGGTCCGCGTAACGCAGTTTCAACTCTCGATGGAGCGAGGTTTCCACGGCAATGACTGGATAAGAGCAGGGTTCGCCGCCCGCGAAACGCCGGCGCGCTGGAATCTCTTATCGGCAGGGGAAACGTCGCGACTGAAAGGTTATAGTGCCCTTCACGCTCCGCGTGAAGCAGGCATCATGCGGAATAGGAAGAGTTCCATCAGGCCACCGGCGGTTGGAGGCCGAAATCGCGGATGGAGAACAGGCTGCGGAGTGGATATCCTCGGGCGGCGAAGGCTTCGCGGCCCCCTTCTTCGCGATCGATGATCGTCACAACGCCGCGGACGACCAGCCCGAACTCAACGCACCGCTCAATGGCGGTCAACGACGAGCCGCCGGTGGTGACCACGTCTTCCACGATGATGACATTGTCGCCCGGTTTGACCGGTCCTTCGATGTACCGATTCGTGCCGCGCCCCTTGGCTTCCTTGCGGACCATGAAACCGCTCAACGGAATGCCGCGGACCCCGGCAACGGTGATGACGGCCGCGGCGATCGGATCGGCGCCGATCACCATTCCGCCCACGGCTTGCGGCATGTCGTCCGCCAAAAGATCGAGGATCCCTTCAGCCATCAGCTTTGCGCCGACGGAGTCGAGCGTTACCTGCTTGCCGTCGAGGTAATAGCTCGCTTTCTTGCCCGAGGCGAGCGTGAAATCACCGAACATCAGCGCCCGGTGGCGGACCAACTCCATGAGTGCGCTACGATCGTACACGGTGAACTCGCCGCCGGGAAAACGGGTGGAAGTCAACGAACGCCCGACATTGTAACAGCCCTCTTAGCCCCCGGCCACTGGCCGGGGGTTGGCTGTGAATGTTGTGTGGCGTATGTGCATCGTCTCGCAGACCACCGGCTAGGGACTAAGAAGGCGTCTACTTCGATTCTGTCCCTAGCGAGACTCCGAACTCCTCTTCGCCATCCATTTCCTGTTTGCCAGTCTAAGGCGAGGTTTTAAAATCCCGATGCTTGGAAATATCAGGCTCTGAAAGTTGAACGCGTATCGAGTTGGACTCGACCATCTTCAGTTCGTTCCCAGACCAACTTGACACCAGCACAGCGCGCATTTGATAAGTGATCTTGCCGGGACCAAAGCAGGCGGAGAAGTTTGCCTCCTTGTCCGTTCCGATGCCATGCCCGATCATGCAGAACGAAGATAGATCGTAGTGTCGGCTCACATGTTCTCCGGGACGAAGGATCACGGCTTGCAAAGGATCGACCGGCGGCGTCCGCTCCTTTGTGTACAGAAAGCCTGGCCCAATGGCGCCGACGTGCGAAACTTTTGCGATGCCAATCGCAATCGAAGGAACAGACTCAGAGTAACTGACTTCCTCAGCGGCAGGACGCGGCAACGGCTGCACGATAGTTCGGGGAGAGCGATTGGCATACTTGACGCTGATTTCTTCGGGTAGGCCGCGAACATCTCGTTTGGTAATCGTCAAAGAGAGATCAATGTCGCTGAGCGCGGCAAAGGGCAGCGGTTTCACTTCGGCATTCGCGGCGGCCGAGGATTCACCTTGGCTGCGCTTACGATTGCGGAAGAGTCCGGCTGATGCGACCTCAATGCTGCTTAACGAAAGCAACAAAATAATGGCAACAATCAGTGAATGGTTTCGCATGTTAACGTCCCCTCCAATGATTAACTTTGCTCCCTGTGCGGTAGACGCTGATGCCTTTTGAATCGTCATGTTGACCCCCGGCGGGTCGCCGGGGGCTAAGACAAGCTGACGTAGCGCGACGTTCTCCGTCACTACCGCCTAATCGTTACCGGCGAGCCTTGCGAGAGGATGTCATACACGTCGTCCGCGTAGCGGGGATTGACGGCGATCGTGCCGCGGGCTTGCCCCCGCTCGGCGTTGTTCGGATCGGCCATGCCGACGATGGCCAGCTTCTGAATCGAGCTGACGGCGGCGGTCGGCTGGAGTTCCATGTAGCGTTGACCGTCGACCCTGAAGTTCTGACGAATCTTCGACGAGACAATGTACTGACCATCGATTTCAGCGAACTCTGGCCCCATTCCGACCGGGAAACGGCCCGCATAGCGACCGCCGACCTTCAGGATCAGCAGATGCCGCTGCGGATTGACAACCGCCTGAAACGGACCTTGCAGCACCTTCAACTCCTGGTTGCGCTCCAACGATTGGTTGGGCTTCAGACCGTTGATCTTGGCGATGAGCTCCGGCGGGATATTGTACTTCTTAGCGACGTCGGCGAGATTTTCTCCCGGCATGACGCGATGCGGCGGCTCAAACAGGAACTTCTTGGAGTAGATCACTGTCCCGGCGACACGATCGAGCAAACCTTCCAATTGTTCCTGCTGTCGGCGATTGAGTTGCGGATCTTCGTAAAGCTGCGTGAGCGTCAGCAAGGCCGTCTCCCAGTGACCGCCATCCAATTGATTCTGCGCGGTCACCATCATTCGGTCGTAATCAGGGCTGCCGACTGAATTGGCCGGATCCACGGTCGCAGTTGCGGGAAAG
>JADMIO011107778.1_pt1 | contig 18102 bp, 15 predicted proteins | sample 8958161 | NCBI WGS metagenome assembly JADMIO01 (sample SAMN16585339, study PRJNA669376) | soil metagenome | isolation source: Crop rotation soil | place: USA: Cullars Rotation, Alabama | collected 2011 | reverse complement strand
TTAGAGTTTAGAGTTTAGAGTTTAGAGTTTAGAGTTTAGAGTTTAGAGTTTAGAGTTTAGAGAATAACGAACTGTAAAGGTATGATGAACAGAAAAAAATATTAATTATTAATTATCAATTATTAATTATAAAAAGACGTCTTCAATAAAAAAATACTCCACCGGTTCATCTCTTAAAATAGTGATCGATAAAATATCAAACTGTATCCTTTTCCATTGCGGATGCTGGTATAAATATTCTTCTGATGCGTTGATCAAATTCCGGATCTTCTTTTTTGAAACGGCTTCTTCAGGATGGCCGAATTTTTTGGTGCGGCGGGTCTTTACTTCTATAAAATGCAATACGGCATCTTTTGATGCAATGATATCCACTTCCCAGTGGGAATAGCGCCAGTTGAGATGCAACATGTAAAAGCCCTTGCCTTCAAGATACTTTACTGCCATTGTTTCGCCTGCACTGCCGGTTGTATTGTGGTATGCCATAAATCTTTAAGAGTGCCGTCTTGATAAATATTCTAAGTCTTGAAATACGGGTTAAAGGTTGGCAACCTGCATAATTCACAGCGTGAGGATAATCGGAGCCGCAAAATGCGGAAGAGAAAATATTATTGCCTATTTTTGCCGTAAAGTTTGAATGATGAAAAAACAAAACACAACATCTGTTATAATTGCAGTTTTATTAGTGCTGGCCGCAGCTATATCAAGAGTGCTGCTTTATCCTCATAATTTTAGCCCGATGATAGGCATGGCCCTGTTTGCAGGAGCTACTTTTACAGACAAAAGGCTGGCATTTGCGTTGCCAATTTTTTCAATGTTGCTGTCAGATATCATGTTTGAAGTATTTAAGATAGCACCAGGCTTTTGGGGCTGGGGCCAATTGGTAGGCTATGGTATTTTTGCACTGATCACCCTCTTCGCATTTACGCTTAAAAAGATCAATGTGATCAATGTAGCGGGATATGCGCTGATTTCTTCTGTAGCATTTTTCATCTTATCGAATCTGTTCTTTTTCCTGATCGACAACCCTATCTATCATACCTATACACAGGATTTCAATGGATTTGTTGATTGTTACGTAAAGGCTTTGCCTTTTTTCAGGACGAGCGTAATTGCTGATCTCTTGTATAGTGGTATCTTATTTGGAACTTATTATGCTATCCAGAATTTTGCTTTAAAGAAAACGATCGCCTAATTTATCGATACGAAATATTGAAGCCCTCAACCAGTTATCGTTGAGGGCTTTTTAATTGTCCCTGTTAGCTTCATACCATTCATCTACCGCAAGGTCCTTTCCATCCGCGGCAGCACAGGCCAGTTCATCGCAACGGTTATTGAACGGATTTGTAGCATGGCCTTTTACCCAATGCATAGTGATCTTAAATCGCCTTGAGATATCATAGTATTGTTTCCAAAGATCACTGTTCTTTTTACCGCCTTTAAAATTGGTCTTTATCCAGGTATTCAGCCAGCCTTCGCTTATTGCTCTTACTACGTACTGGCTATCGGAAAAAATATGAACGGGATGTTCCGCTTTTTTTAATGCTTCAAGCGCAGTGATAACGGCTAATAATTCCATACGGTTATTGGTGGTGAGCCGGTAACCTTTCGACAATTCTTTACGGTGGTTATTCCACATCAATATTACCCCGTAACCACCACGGCCCGGGTTGCCGCGTGCAGCCCCATCAGTATAAATTTTTATCGTGTCCAATAGTTTTTCTTATTTCGGCGCTAAGTTAACGGGATGAGCAAAGCAGAAAAAAATTATTTATTCAAATACATACAAGTTGTCCTATAAATTCCCCAAAATGGTAATTGTCATTCTTAAATCAGCAACCCGTTAAGGCATATATAAGCATATAATAGTATGGCATACTTGATGCAATAAGTATAGTAGAAATTTTTATTGCATCATATATCAACAGTTAATGAAGCGTATTTACTTTTTGGTTTTACTTGTGTTAGCGTTTACAACCGCAACGGCACAAAACGATAGTATTCCTGCAGCTCCAATTAATATTCCCGACAGCAGTAAGTTGTATAACAAATATGGTGACCTGCTGAATGATGACCCCGTTATTAATCCAAGATCAAAATGGTGGGTTCCTGCAGTACGTGTGGTTTCTACCGATGTGTTCAACTGGGCCGTGGCGAGGTATGTATACAAATTCGACTGGGCCAAAGTAACGCCTACAGACTGGAAGAATCATTTTAAACACGGTGGCGAATGGGATACAGATGGCTTTGGAATAAATTTCATAGGGCACCCGCATACAGGCAGTATGTATTTTAATGTTGCCCGCTCCAATGGTTATTCTTATTGGGGTTCTTTGCCTTTTGCTATCGAGGGAAGCATGATCTGGGAATATTTTGGCGAAAATTCAAAACCTTCTTACAATGATATGATCAACACACCTGTCAGTGGTATGTTCCTCGGTGAAGTTTTTTACAGGTTGAGTTCCAATGTGCTTGATGACCGTACAAGAGGAACCGAAAGAGTATTCCGGGAGATCCTGGCAGGAGTGATCAATCCAACACGTGCGTTTAACCGGTTAACATCAGGAAAAATGTTCCGTGTAACCAATAAAGAAGTGTACCAGAAAGAACCGCTTAATATTACTTTATCAGGTGGTGTACATGTGGTGAATGATAAAATCGGTACTAATAATAAATTTGGTACTGGTAGTGCTAATGTTACAGTGAACCTTCAGCTGGACTATGGAGATCCCTTTGAAGTGGTGAAACGTAAACCGTTTGATCTTTTTCGTTTTCGGGTGGAGATGAGCAACAAAGACGACTATAAATATTTGGATCATGTGGATGGCTATGGTTTGCTGGCAGGAAAAAATATTAAACCGGGCAGGTTGCTCGGAGGTTTATTTCAGCACTATGATTACTGGCGCAACAGTATCTTCCAGGTGGCATCATTGGGTTTTGGTGGTGGATTGATCTCGAGAATACCTGTGGCGAAACATTCCAATATCTATTCCACCATTCATCTTGCAGTTGTGCCCCTTGCAGGAAACAATACACAGTACGGCCCCGACACTTCCTCTTACAGGCATTATAATTTTGGCGGCGGCATGGAAGCAAAAATGGAAGAGACCTTTAACCTCAACCAATGGGCAACGATAGGCTTTAACGGCTTCTATTATTTTATCCATACTTACAATGGTTTACCGGGCAACAGCCTTGTAGCTGTATTAAGGCCAAGCCTTACCGTTAGGCTGTTTAAAAAACTATACATAGGCCTGGAACACCATATCTATCATAATGACCGTTTTTTAAAAGATAACGAAAACCTGCATATAACACGAACAGAACAAAAACTTTTCCTGCAGCTCTTTTTTGAAAATGGAAAACGTTATGGCAGGTACCATTGATCTCTTTTTTAAACTAATGATATGGTCAAAATAAGAATAATAATAGCAAGCACAAGGCCCGAAAGAAAAGGACCCGCTGTAGGATCATGGATATACGAGATAGCAGCTAAACGGTATGGCACAGAAGTAAAAGTATTTGATCTTGCCACCATCGGCCTGCCATTCCTTGACGAGCCTAAACATCCGCGGTTCAAAGATTATTCCCGCGAGCATACAAAAAAATGGAGTTCAATGATAGATGAAGCCGATGCCTTTATCATCGTAACGCCTGAATATAATTTTGGATACCCTGCACCATTAAAGAATGCCCTTGATTTTTTATACCAGGAATGGAATAACAAACCCGTGGCATTTGTGAGCTATGGCGGTATTGCAGGAGGCACAAGGGCAGTGCAGCAATTAAAACAGGTGGTAACGGCTCAAAAAATGTTCCCGGTGCTGGAAGCAGTACATATTCCTTTCTTTACAAAATATATTGATGAAAACGGTAAGTTCAATGCCGATCAAACTTTAGCAAGGTCTGCTGAAGATATGTTGACAGCACTTATTCGTTGGGCAAATATTCTTTCCGCAACCAGGCAGGAAGAAAGATCAGTTGCTACTGCATAAATTGGTTATATATTTCTTGCCCTTTAAAAATATTTGCAACCAACTATTGCAAGAATATTACCGCTGTTAAATTTTACATTTTTGTATTGACGGGTAAATCCTAATATTGGTCATGCTCAAAAAACTACTGCCTGCTATCCTGTCCTTTCTTTTGTTTGCTATTACAAAAGTAACCGCACAGGATACGATCATACCCAAAAAATATGTAACAAAACATTTGGCTTCGGCGATCACCATTGATGGTATTCCTTCAGAGGAAGCCTGGAATGCGGTGGATTATGGAAGCGATTTTATACAATACCAGCCCAACGAAGGGAAACCACCTTCTCAACAAACAAAGTTTAAGATATTATACGACGACAGGTTCTTATACGTTGCTTACTGGTGCTATGACAAGTCGCCCGATTCAATAGTAAAAAGATTGGGCAGGAGGGATGACTTTCCAGGAGATTTCGTGGAAATAAATATTGACAGTTACCACGATAAACGGACAGCGTTTTCTTTCACCACTTCTGTATCGGGTGTTCGGGGCGATGAGTTTGTAAGTAATAACGGTAATAACTGGGACGCAAGCTGGAATCCTATCTGGTTCGCAAAAACTCATATTACCAAAGAAGGTTGGACTGCAGAGATAAAGATTCCCTTCAGCCAGTTGCGCTATGGCAACGAACCGGAAAAGGTTTGGGGTTTCCAGGTAACAAGGCGCCTTTTTAGAAAAGAGGAGCGGAGCAATTTTCAATTGATCCCACAAAGTTCGGGTGTATGGGTAAGTGGCTTTGCAGAATTGCACGGGATAAAAAATATTCCCATGCACCGGCAGGTAGAGATAGCGCCGTATGTAATTGCACAGGCAGAAAAATATAAAAAGGAGCCGGGTAATCCATTCGCAACAGGAGCAGATTCAAAACTCACGGCTGGTGTTGATGGTAAAGTTGCAGTAACCAATGACCTGATCTTAGACTTTACTATTAATCCTGACTTTGGCCAGGTAGAAGCCGATCCCTCGCAGGTACGCATAGACGGTTTTCAAAATTTCTTTCCTGAACAAAGACCATTTTTTATTGAGAGCAGGAATATTTTTGATTACCAGCTTACGGGTTCGGAAGCGGGCGGCGATTATGATGCAGACCTTCTTTTTTACAGTCGCCGCATCGGCAGTTCCCCGCATGGCTTTGTTAATACCGGTGCAGGTGAACATGCCGAGACCCCGCTGAACACTTCAATATTGGGTGCTGCCAAATTCAGCGGTAAAACAAAAAAAGGATTGAGCATTGGCGTGCTGGAAAGTATCACGCAAAGAGAAATGGCTACCATTGATAAGAATGGTGCAAGAAGCAAACAACTAGTAGAACCGCTTACCAGTTATTTTGTGGGCAGGTTACAAAAAGATTATAATGGAGGCAACACAGTCATAGGCGGTATTTTTACCGCCGTGAACAGGGAAAATGGATTATCCAACATGTTGCACCGCGATGCTTTTAGTGGTGGCTTTGACTTTTTACATTATTGGAAAAACCGCAACTGGTTCATACGCGGCAATTTTGTGTACAGTTATGTAAAAGGAACAAAGGAAGCGATATTAAATACACAGACTGCATTTGAACATCTTTTCCAAAGGCCGGGCGCCACCGAAGTGAAAGTAGATTCCAATCGAACATCTTTACTGGGCACAGGCGGTACCGTTAGGTTTGGCAAGATCGCCGGTAAGCCTGGTAAAATGGGACAGGTGTTTAAATTTGAAACAGGTGTTACATTACGTTCACCGCAACTGGAACTGAATGATATCGGCTTCCTGCTTACTACTAACGAGATCAATCATTTTACATGGGCAGGATTACAGTTTCAAAAACCTTTTTCGATCTTCAGGAATGCGAGGGTAAATTATAATCACTGGGTAAGATGGGATTATAGCGGCAGGTATATTTTCAGCCTGTTCAATACCAATGCCCATGCTATCTTTAAAAATAATTGGCAAACAGGAGCAGGATTTACCTGGAACCCTTTTGAAATTTCAAACAATGCGTTGAGAGGTGCTGCTACTATGCGTAAACCAACCGGCGAAGGTTTCTTTTATTATATTACTACCGACAGCCGGAAAAAAATAATGGCCAATATCAATATCAATAATTTTTATGGAACAGGCAATACAGTAAGAGGCGATAATTACAGCCTCGACCTGCGCTTTCAACCTTCCAATGCATTAAACATTGTTTTGAGTGCAGGTTACAATAGTTATTGGCGCAGGCAGGACCAGTTTGTAGCAAACCTGCAATACAACAATATCACCCGTACCATTGTAAGTGAAGTAAATCAAAAAACCTTGCGTTTTGTTGCACGGCTCAATTACAATATTACACCCGATCTTACCGTGCAATATTATGGGCAGCCTTTTATTACACGCCCCGAGTATAAGAATTTTGCTTATGTAAGCGACCCGATGGCAAAACAATATAACGACAGGTTTCATCCTTATGCAGCCAGCCAAATTAGTTTTAGCAACGGCCAATACCTGGTAGATGAAAATAAGGATGGTATTACGGATTATACATTTAGTAAACCCGATTTTAATTTTGTGCAGTTCCGCAGCAACCTGGTTGCACGCTGGGAATATAAGCCCGGCAGCGAATTGTACCTTGTATGGAGCCAGAGCAATACAGCAGATGCGTTTAACGAACTGGATACACCAATCACACAAAGCCTTTTCAACAATGCTTTTGCCGAGCAGGCAAGGAATATATTCCTGGTAAAATGGACCTATAGATTTTTAAAATAATTTTTTTTTGCTTCGCGGTTTTGCGTCTTCGTGGCAATCTTTTTCATCGCGAAGCGGTGAAAGTGCTAGGAAACTTGTATAAAAATATTTAACTTTAAGAGCACTCTTCATTTTAAATATTTTACCATGCCTGAAAATACTTCGCCTCAATGGCGCATTGAAGCAGAATATATACAAAGCTGTAACTGCGATTATGGCTGCCCATGTAATTTTAATGCACTTCCTACTTATGGCAATTGCGAAGCATTGGTTGCCTATAGGATCAAAAAAGGGAATTTTGCAGATACAAAACTGGATGGTGTAGTTTTTGCCTGGGGCCTTTGGTGGCCCAAAGCCATACATATGGGCGATGGCATCGGGCAATTATATGTAGATAAAAAAGCTTCACCCCAACAGGTAAAAGCTATTGAAGAGATCACCAGTGGTAAATATGGTGGTGGTGTTTTCATGATCTTTCCCAGTACATTTAAAGAAACACGCCCAACAGTTATCACCGATATTGCATTTCAACACGGTCCTTATGATGCTTCCTTTACAGTAGGAGGCGCTGGTAAAGTGGTGTCGCAACATATACGCAATGCAAAGACCGGTGATGTATGGGAAGGAGAGCTGCTTCTTCCGGGTGGAATAGTTTTTAAAAAAGGCACTGTTACCAGCGTTGACTGGGACTGGACATCAAAAGATATCTCCCTCAAACATGAAATGAAGAATGGGCATATGGCCCAGGCAACCTATACGAATGAAGGTTGTATTGCCTGATCATTTTTTGAATTGTATCCCAAAAATTCAAAATTCAAAATAATTGCACTTAGTACTAACGAAAAAAATGCATTGAACCGGCAACCCACCACACTTGAAGCTATCCTTAAAAAAGATCGCTTGATACTTATTGTATGCCTTGTTGGTATCAGCATCATCTCCTGGGGTTATATTGTTTACCTGTATAAGCAAATGTATCCAATGAACATGAAGGCATTTTTATTTGCCATGCCAATGACTGCAGCATGGTCGCTTACAGATTTCCTTTTACTTTTTTTGATGTGGTTTGTGATGATGGTGGCAATGATGACGGCTTCTGTTGCACCGCTTATTTTAATATTCGCCATGGTGAACAGGCAAAAGCAGCAACAGCAAAACCCGTATGTACCGGCAGGTTATCTTTTTGCAGGATATTATTTTACATGGGCCATATTCAGTTTGCTGGCAACTGTATTGCAATGGGCATTGCAGCAGGTTAACTGGCTGAACCCCGATATGGTGATCACACATAAAATACTAGGGGCTGGTATTTTAATTGCTGCCGGGATATTCCAGTTCACTTCTTTAAAACAACGCTGCCTTACACATTGCCAAACACCTGTAGATTTCATTCATAAAAAATGGGCAGCAGGAAAAACAGGTGCGTTTAAAATGGGTGTACAGAATGGTATCTATTGTTTGGGTTGCTGTTGGATACTGATGGCTGTATTATTTGTTGCGGGTATCATGAACCTGTTGTGGATCGCTTTGATCACCCTCTTTGTATTAATGGAAAAATTGGTACCCCAATATAAGTGGATATCATTTGCTGCAGGTATTGGCCTGATCGCATATGGCATTTTTATACTCTTTGTTTAAAAGATTATTACTAGTTTATACTAAACTCAACAATGGTTGAATAAGTTGTAATTTGCAGTATTCTTTTAAGTATGATATTCAAGATACTCACGGTTACCGCTATGGCCAGTTTTGAATTGTATGCGGCCATTGGCACGGCCCATGCTTTTGGAATGGGTACATGGACGATCTTATTCTGTACATTAACGGGAGGTATTGCCGGCGTTTTTATTGCGGCTTATTTAGGGAAAAAAATAGAAGACTTCATCAACAACAGGGTCAGGAAAAATAAAGAACCTAAACCAAAGACCGGGCTCATCTATAAGATATGGCATAAGTATGGGTTATATGGCATCGGGATAATTGGAACATTCTTCCTTGGCGCACCTGCAGCAATAGCCGTTGGCGCGGGCTTTAACGCCGATATGAAAACATTGGTGAAGATCTGTTTGGTGATGGTGGTGGTAAGGTGTTTTGCTTTTACTTTTTTTAGTGATTTGATAAAGGGGTTGTTTTAGGAGCCTTGGTTCGTGTCTCACGAAACAAAGTCCTTGTTGCTGTCTCATCAACAGGGATAATTAACTTTTTAATAAGCCTTAATAGTAAGCTTATTGTTTTCAAACTTCATCTCACATCGTGCGTACGCGCAAACAATATATGAATTTTGCCTGGCAGGAACCCACATACCTGAATAGAATAACAACGCTTCCTTAAGAATGGATTCATTTGGAACATAGCGACCTGGATTTCTCACTTCGAGCATATTCCCTTTCATTGTAATTACAAACATAAATAATATAGTTCCGTCTTTAAATGAAATATTTTTGCGTGAGATATAATTACTGATACTATCGGATAACACCACCGGGCCGTTTTTTATGGAAGGTGGATTTTCAACTTTTACAAATACCTTGCCATCACAATCATCGAGCCAGTTATTTTTATGGGTTGAATCAGCAGGAGTATTTTGACCAAAGCTGAGAAATGGAATTAAAAAAAATAAAATAACAATTAGCCTTCTGTAATTCATAAAAATGATTGCATTATAATGCTTCTTCATAATCATCAGCCCCGTTTCTCGACTTCGCTCGAAACTGGCAGCAATTTCCTTCGACTTCGCTCAGGATTATTACACCTGGAACACACCCGTCTTAAACTCCGCCATCTCGCTATTATTATTAGCCGCTGCTATGCCTTCGGCGATCATTCTTCTTGTTGCACCGGGATCAATGATCTCGTCTACCCAAAGCCGTGCGGCGGCATAGTAAGGCGTTGTTTGGCTATTGTATCGGTCTATAATTTCGTTGAGAATTTTTTGTTCATCTTCAGCAGTGATCTCCTGTCCTTTGCTTTTTAAGGCGGCTACCTGTATCTGCATTAAAGTTTTAGCTGCCTGCTCGCCGCCCATCACCGCGATCTTTGCCGTAGGCCATGCATAAATAAAACGCGGGTCATAAGCTTTGCCGCACATGGCATAATTACCGGCGCCATAACTGTTGCCAATGATGATGGTGATCTTTGGTACTACCGAATTAGCCACTGCATTCACGAGCTTAGCACCGTCTTTTATAATACCGCTGTGCTCACTGCGGCTGCCTACCATAAAGCCGGTAACATCCTGTAAAAAAACTAACGGTATCTTTTTCTGGTTGCAGTTCATGATAAACCTCGCTGCTTTATCAGCACTGTCATTATAAATTACACCACCCAACTGCATTTCGCCTTTTTTACTTTTTACGATCAATCTTTGATTGGCCACAATACCCACAGCCCATCCTTCAATGCGTGCATAACCACAAATGATCGTCTTGCCATATTCTTCTTTGAACTGATCAAAGCTATTGGCATCCGTAATGCATTCAATGATCTTCACCATATCATAAGGTTTGGTATTGCCTTCGCTCATGATGCCATATATCTCGCCTGCACCTGGTTTGGGTGCAACAGCTTTTATCCTGTCGAAGCCCGCGGTCTGCGGCTGTCCTAATTTGGAAAAGATCTTTTTAATATGATCAAGGCATTCCTGCTCGGTATTGAATTTATAATCGGCGATACCGCTTAATGCATTATGTGTTTCTGCGCCGCCCAATGTTTCTGCATCAATATCTTCACCTATCGCTGCTTTAACCAGGTAAGGGCCTGCTAAAAATATAGAGCCATTGCCGTCCACCATTAAAGTCTCATCACTCATAATAGGTAAGTAGGCGCCGCCTGCTACACAAGCACCCATCACTGCGGCGATCTGTGTGATACCCATCGCACTCATCTTTGCATTATTGCGGAACACCCTTCCAAAATGTTCTTTATCGGGAAAGATCTCATCCTGCATCGGTAAAAAAACACCTGCGCTGTCCACCAAATAAATGATGGGCAATTTATTTTCCATGGAGATCTCCTGCATCCGTAAATTCTTTTTCCCCGTGATAGGGAACCATGCACCAGCCTTAACGGTTTGATCGTTGGCAACAATAATGCATTGCCTGCCGCTTACATAACCGATGCCACTAACGGTACCGCCTGCGGGGCAACCACCTTGTTCTTCATACATTTCAAACCCGGCAAAAGCGCCCAATTCTATAAATGGTTTATCAGCATCACAGAGATAAGCGATGCGTTCCCTTGCGGTAAGCTTGTTACGTTCCTTTTGTTTTGCAGCGGCTTTTTTGCCACCACCTTCATGTATCTTTTCCAAAAGCTTTTTGGTGCGGCTCCAGGCTAGTTTTAAGGCGTCTTCGTTTTTGTTGAATTCGATGTTCATTAGTTTAGTTTTTAGTTCTTAGTTTTTTAGTTCGAATTCTTAGTGGAAATGCTAAATTTGTAGAGATGGGTTTAACGGCAGGCACAACTAAGAACTGAAAACTAAGAACTAACAACTTTTCAATAACAAAAATATGGGTATTGAAATTAACCGCATACTAAAACTATTTGCCGACCTGCAGCACGGTGATTGCTGGATCGGCAATAATTTTAAAGAAACATTACACGGCGTAGATGCTGCAATGGCAGCTGCCAGCATTTCGGTACAAAGCAACAGTATCTGGCAGCTGGCCTCGCATATTATTTATTGGCGCACTACCGTAACCAACCGTTTGACCGGCAGTGATAACCCGCCTCCATTTAAAGATTTTTTATTGCCTGCAGAATTAAATGAGGCCAACTGGAAACAAACACTGCACGATTTTGAAGCGGCTTATCATGCTTTACGCAATGCCATTCATAAGATCAGGGATGAAAACTTAGACAAGCCTACCCTAAAGCCCAAACAAACTTATTACGACCTTATAATGGGTTGCCTGCAACATGATGCGTATCATTTGGGCCAAATGATGTTATTGAAAAAAAACAGCTGATGCGCATCCTGCAATGGAGTTAAAAAAATGATAGCCCAATAACGAAAATAATATTATTTTCACTGTATTAACGATGGAACAAGCTACATTAAAACAATTGTCGGAGATTTTAAAGATCAGTATTTCTACAGTATCAAGGGCGCTTAAAAATCATCCCGATATATCCGAGGAAACCAAACGTAAAGTAAAGGAGTTGGCGGAAACCCTCGAGTATGAGCCCAACAGGCATGCGATCTACCTGCGCAATAACTCCAGCAGTATCCTTGGTATCATGGTGCCTTCGCTGGATAATTTTTTTTATGACTCTTTTACCGTTGCCGTAGAAGAAGAAGCAAGGGCGATAGGTTACTCTGTAATGATCATGCAATCGGGAGAAAGCAGGGACATAGAAGCAGCCAACCTCAAATTATTAAAGAATAACCAGATCGCAGGGGTATTTGTTTCTATTACCGGCGAAACAGACGACCTGTCCTCTTTCTTAAAACTGCAGGAGAAAAAAGTACCAGTAATATTTTTTGACCGTGTGCCCGACTTTGAATTATGTAATAAGATATGCCTTGCCGACAGGATTGCAGCAACAATGGCTGCAGATGCTTTGATAGCCAAACAAAAAAAACGGGTGCTGGCGCTTTTTGGCCATCCCAAACTCACCATTTCAAAAAAACGCCACGAAGCATTCAATGATACTTATAAAGCAAGGTCGGCAGCAACTGAAGTGATCAATAAATTCCCTTTGTCCATTGCGGAGGCGAGAGCGATGACCCTGGAAGCCCTGGAAGCTAAACAAAAACCGGATGCTGTTTTTTGTATGGGCGACCTGATACTTATCGGTACCATGCACGCTATTCACGAAAAAGGATTAAAAGTGCCGGAAGATATCGCGGTGATATCCATCAGCAATGGATTGATACCTACATTGTACCATCCAAAGATCACTTATGTTGAAACGAGCGGCTATAAATTAGGTAAGCTGGCCTTTAAAAGAATGAAGGAATGTATTGGGGGAAGTACATTTGTGCAGGAGCTTACAGTAGATTCTGTTTTGGTAGAAGGAGGGTCGTTGTAGTTTAGGTTTAGAACGTTTAGAGGTTTAGGGTTCAGGAGGTCACTGCTATTTTTGATTGCTCACTATATAAAGCCTGCTCATGTCTAATTGGAAAATTAAAACCTCGCTGTTCTTTAATTATTTTGTCTTTGCGATATTATTGAACAGTTCTGGTATTGCCATCACGCAGGTGCAAAATAATTTTAATGTCAACAGTAAAGCTGCATCATGGATAGATCCGTGCAAAGATGTGAGCATCGCGATCCTTTCATTTTTAGTTTCCTCTTTTATTGTACGCCTGGGTTATAAGCGTGCCATGTTGATCGCGTTGGGCGTTGTTGCTGCTTCCTGCTTTATTATTCCCAGCGTGCCCGCTTTTTTAGCGATAAAATTATTATTTGTAATTGTAGGAGCAAGTTTTGCTTTGATCAAAATGTCGGTGTACAGTACGATTGGTATTATTACTAAAGATTCAAGAGAACATATACGGTTCATGAATTTTATTGAATCCTTCTTTACTGTTGGAAATTTCGCCTTATATTTTATTTTCAGTTTTTTTATAGATAATGCGCATCCCGAATCAACGGCCTGGCTAAAATCTTATTACCTCATCGGTGGGTTTGCCGTGATCGCGTTCCTGTTACTGCTGTCTTCAAGCCTTGACGAATCGGGTGCAAAAAAAGATGATACCACAGAGCCATCCCGCTTTTTTGATATGTTCAAGTTAATGGCAAAGCCTATCATCCTTGCTTTTCTCTGCGCAGCTTTTTTTTATGTACTGATTGAACAAAGCATCCAAAACTTCTTGCCCACTTTTAACCAGAAAGTATTGCAATTACCTAACTCATTAAGTATACAAATGGGAAGTATATTAGCAGGTTCTTATGCTTTGGGACGTTTTTTAGCAGGGATTGTGCTTAAGAAAATTCATTGGTTCTATGTTTTAATTACCTGCCTGCTTTTAGCTGCCGGCATGGTGTTGATCGCAATGCCTTTAGCAAAGAATGTCAATATCAGTGCTACAACAGGTTGGTTTGATGCTCCCCTCGCGGCTTATATTTTTCCGCTTATTGGTTTATTTCTTGCCCCCATTTACCCTTCGATCAATTCTGCAATATTAAGTTCGTTGCCCAAATCAAAACATGGGTTGATGTCTGGCCTTATCATTGTATTCTCTGCGGTGGGAGGTAGCTGCGGATCATTGATCACCGGCCTTATTTTTGATCTGTATGATGGAAAGACAGCCTTTTATTTTACGTTGGTACCGATCACTATCTTAATGATCAGCTTATTTGTTTTTAACAGGCTGCACAACAGGTCTAAAGTAGAAATTGCAGTAAATGCTTAATTTTTTTTGCGCATGACAGCTACTAATTTATTTTTTATAGAATCCCTTAGCCCTCTTTACGAAGATGTACAGCTCAACAACATATTTGCTGACAGTAAATATTTTGTAGACAGTATTCCCAAATATCCTGCTGAAGATATTGTAAGGAAATATAACGACAGCAAAACTGCTGAAGGGTTTGATCTTAAAACATTTGTTACAGAAAATTTTATTTTGCCTAAAGAAACTGTCTCCGGTTATTCGTCTGCAAAAAAAACGATCGATGCACATTTGAATGACCTGTGGGAAGAGTTAAAAAGAAAACCTGTTGAAGCAAACGGAACACTGATCGCCCTGCCATACGACTACATTGTTCCCGGTGGCAGGTTCAGGGAAATTTATTATTGGGATAGTTATTTCACTATGTTAGGTTTACAGGTAAGCAAACACACCGATATCATTGAGAACATGGTGAATAATTTTGCATACCTTATCAATGAGTTTGGGTTTATTCCCAACGGCAACCGCAGTTATTATTTAGGCCGTTCGCAACCGCCCTTTTTTGCACTGATGATAGAATTATTAGGCGAAGAAAAAGGCGAAGCCATATTGACCAAATATTACCCGGCATTGGAAAAAGAATACTATTTCTGGATGAAAGGGGCGAATGAACTGAATAAAAAAAATCCCTGTTGCGACCGTGTTGTTTTACTCGAAGATGGTGCAGTAATGAATCGTTATTGGGACAGTAAGGATGAGCCCCGGCCCGAGGCATATGAAGAAGATAAACATATTGCGGCCTTAACAAAAAATGATCCTGCAAAAACATTCCGGCACATCAGGGCAGCAGCAGAATCCGGTTGGGATTTCAGCAGCAGGTGGTTCAGGGATTGTAAAAAAATGGAAACGATACATACCACCAACCTCGTGCCTGTTGACCTGAATTGTTTGTTATTGCATACGGAGCAAACTTTATTGAAGATGTACCAGCTATTAAAAGATGAAGACAATGCAGCATTGTTTGAAACAAAGATCAGGGCCCGTATTGAAGCAATACAAAACTGGTGCTGGAACGAAAGGAAAGGTTGTTATTTTGATTATGACCTTGTTGATAATTCCCACGAGATACATTTTAACCTGGCAACCATATTTCCATTGTTCTTCAATATTGCCACTGCAGCGCAGGCAGAAAAAATCGCTAACCTCATACAGGAACAATTCCTTCATCCCGGAGGGCTCACCACTACTCTGTACAATACCGGCCAGCAATGGGACGCACCTAACGGCTGGGCACCTTTGCAATGGATGGCTTATAAAGGATTACTGCAATATGGATTTACAGACCTGTCAAAAAAAATAAAGACCAACTGGATAACAAATTGTGAAAAAGTTTTTGAGGATACTGGAAAAATGATGGAGAAATATAATGTAATGGATACTACTATCACAGCAGGTGGGGGCGAGTATCCCAACCAGGATGGGTTTGGATGGACAAATGGAGTGTATTTAAAAATGAAAGCCGAAGGTTAATATATAGCCTCCATTATATTTTTAAATAAAAAGATATTTGCGTTTATCCTCGCTGACCTTGTTAAAAATTCATATTCCCGTTAGGTAAACTTCACAACCATTTTACTGTTATTATTGTACCTATAAAAAAACAGCAGCGACATTAATAATTGGGAATAATTATTGTTCTAAATAATAAGCCCAAAGAACAGTAACAAATATTACATTAAGATTTTGGTGTTTTCTTGAAATATCAAGCTGATATTCCAGGATTTTTCTTAGCTAAGCATGAGGAAATATTTCCACAACCTGTGGAAATATTTTATCAAGAAGCCTGATTTAACGGTCAATAATAAACTATGCAAAATTTATAGACATATGATTCTACTCCATTTCAGTAAATTAATTCTCACAAAAAAATCACGCTGCAGTTATGAATAACCTAAAACTAAAAGCCAATGGTGCAGTCAACGGTGCCAAGAACAGGGCCGAGGAATACGAGGACGTTCTTCAAAAGCCAGCACCAAAAGAAAAAACCAATGGCAACCGAAAGAAAAAATCAGCTACAGGTTTTGATTCCCACCTGAACGAACAATTCGACAGCAGGCAACTACTTAAAGTATTAATGGAAGTGAAGAACGGCAACTTTACTGTAAGGATGCCTATTGATGAAGTGGGACTTAATGGAAAAATATGCGATACATTAAATGATATCATTGCGCTGAATGAAAGGATGATGTTTGAATTTACAAAAGCGGGTAATATCATTGGTAAACAGGGAAAGCTAACGCAGCGTATCGAAGTGCCCAATGCCAAGGGCTCATGGGGTACAGGTGTGGATTCGTTAAATACATTGATATCCGATCTTGTTCACCCAACCATCGAGATCGCACACGTAATTAGTTCGGTGGCAAAAGGAAACCTTTCGCAGGAAATGCCATTGGAAATTGGAGGCCATGCATTAAAAGGTGAATTCTCCCGTATTGCAAAAGAAGTAAATGACATGGTGAAACAGCTTAACCTGTTCTCCATGGAAGTTACCCGTGTGGCAAGAGAAGTGGGATCGGAAGGAAAGCTGGGAGGCCAGGCAAAAGTTAAAGGTGTTGCGGGTGTATGGAAAGATCTTACCGACTCCGTGAACCAGATGGGTAGTAACCTTACCGCACAGGTGCGTAATATCGCCGAAGTAACAACGGCTGTGGCTAAGGGTGACCTTTCTAAAAAGATTACCGTGGATGTGAAGGGGGAAATTTTGGAGTTGAAGAATACGATCAATACGATGGTGGACCAGTTGAACTCTTTCTCTTCGGAGGTAACACGTGTGGCGCTTGAAGTAGGTACAGAGGGAAAACTTGGTGGACAGGCACAGGTAAAAGGTGTTGCGGGAACATGGAAAGATCTTACTGACTCGGTGAACCAGATGGCGAGTAACCTTACGGGACAGGTGCGTAATATCGCCGAGGTAACAACAGCGGTGGCAAAGGGTGACTTATCAAGACAAATTACGGTGGACGTTAAAGGAGAGATCCTTGAATTAAAAGATACGATCAACACCATGGTGGATCAGCTGAACTCTTTCTCTGCCGAGGTAACCCGTGTGGCGAGAGAGGTGGGTAGTGAAGGTAAATTGGGAGGACAGGCGAAAGTAAAAGGTGTAGGTGGTGTATGGAAAGATCTTACCGATTCGGTGAACCAGATGGCGAGTAACCTTACCGGGCAGGTGCGTAATATCGCCGAGGTAACAACAGCGGTGGCGAAAGGCGACTTATCAAGAAAGATAACGGTAGACGTTAGGGGAGAAATTCTCGAATTAAAAAATACCATCAATACGATGGTGGATCAGCTGAACTCTTTCTCTTCGGAGGTAACACGTGTGGCGCTGGAAGTAGGTACCGAAGGAAAACTGGGTGGACAGGCGCAGGTAAAAGGTGTTGCGGGTACATGGAAAGATTTGACTGACTCGGTGAATGGTATGGCGAGTAACTTAACCGGGCAGGTAAGAAATATTGCTGAGGTAACAACAGCGGTGGCGAAAGGTGACCTATCAAGAAAGATCACGGTGGACGTAAAAGGAGAGATCCTTGAATTAAAGAATACGATCAATACGATGGTGGATCAGCTGAACTCATTCGGGTCTGAGGTAACGCGTGTGGCGAGGGAAGTGGGATCGGAAGGAAAACTCGGCGGACAGGCACAGGTGCCGGGTGTTGCAGGAACATGGAAAGATCTTACCGACTCCGTGAACGTAATGGCGGGTAACCTTACCAGCCAGGTGCGTAATATCGCGGAGGTAACAACGGCCGTGGCAACAGGTGACTTGTCGAGAAAAATTGATGTGGATGTAAAAGGAGAGATCCTTGAATTAAAAAATACCATCAACACGATGGTGGAACAGTTGAGAAGTTTTGCATCGGAAGTAACCCGTGTGGCGAGGGAAGTAGGTAGTGAAGGTAAACTTTCCAGCACAGTGGGATCCGAAGCTTGGAATTCACGTGACTTGAAGTCGCGGC
>JADMIO012610834.1_pt1 | contig 18104 bp, 9 predicted proteins | sample 8958161 | NCBI WGS metagenome assembly JADMIO01 (sample SAMN16585339, study PRJNA669376) | soil metagenome | isolation source: Crop rotation soil | place: USA: Cullars Rotation, Alabama | collected 2011 | reverse complement strand
GGCCCCGCGGCCCGCCGGGGCCTGGGCCGAGACGCTCGCGGCGGTTAGGAGGAAGGCGCCGGCGATAAGCAGGCGGGTGGGTACGGAGGAAGTAGACATCGGGAGTCGAGAACGAGAACGATTACGATAGTGAGAACGATTATCCGCGGTCAGAACCCAAAGGGATTCGCGCCGCCTCGGGCACCGCCACGGCCGCCGCCGGCCGCGCCTTGGAAGCCGTTGAGGATGGTCGTCAGCTGCGGATCGGCTCTTTCCGTATCGGTCAGGGTCGCCAATGCTGCAGTCCGCACCGAGCCCATGGGGCCGGCGTTGCCGGCGAGGGTCGGCGCCCGGTTCACGCGCGCGAACCACTCGCGGTAGAAGTACGAGAACTGGTCGTTCGAGTGGTCGGCGTTGAACCATTCGAAGTACTGGCGGCGCAGCTCGGGCGTCCACCCGGCCGTGACGAGACGGATGTTGGTCCGGTACTCGAAGTTCTCCTGGTAGATCTTCGATGCCTGCGCGAGCCGCATGGTCTTCGGCACCGCGGAGGGCGCGTTGAAGGCCGCGAGGATCTGCGACATCTCGGTGTTGAGGTCGAAGGTCGCGGCCGGGAAGGCGGCGTCGACGTCGGCGATGATCTTCTGGACCGTGGCGTCCGAGGGCTTGCCGTTGCGGCTCACCGCCACCTCGATCACGCGGAGCTTCTGAATCTTCACCCGGTCCGGCAGGGTGACCAGGGGGAACTTGTCCAGCGCGGCGAAGATTTCCTCGTTGGCTTCCTTGCCGCCGGTCCGCGCCAGCGCGAGCAGGGCAACGATCGCGGTGTTGGCATCCGTCTCGGAGAGCGCCTTGGCTTTCCATTGCGCGGCCGGGACGGTCTCGAGCGCCACGCGGGCCGCGTAGCGGATCGGGCGATCCTCGTTGCCGAGCTGGGGCCAGGCGGCCGCGACGGCCTTCGGATCGTTCGTGGTCCAATGGAAAGCCTCGAGCGACTTCCGGAGCGCCCGGTCCTTGGCGCCGTCGACATTCGCGTAGTCGACCTTGGCGGTCGGCTGGTTGCCGGTGTAGGTGACGCGCAGGAGATAGGACTGCGCGCTGCGGCTGCCGACCAGGTAGTAGAAGCTGCCGTTCTTCGCCACCAGCATGTCCGTGACGTTGTGGGTGAAGGTCGGTCCATTGCCGAAGAGCGACTTCGCGAAGGCGAAATTCTCCATCGAGGTGACGGTATAGCCGCTGCCGACCGGCTTGATGTGCACCGCCATGATCCGGCCGTAGTTGTTGTCGGCAATATAGAGGGCCTTCTGGTAGTCGGCCGGGAACTTCGTGTTGTAGCCGAACGTCACGCCAACGGGGCTGCCCAGGCCGACGTCGAACAGCGAGGGCGTCGCATCCTCGTAATAGTTGGGATACTTGCCGCTGTTGCCGCCGGAGCGGTGGCCAAAGTTTGCGGCCGACGGGATCCAAAGGACCCGCGTCGGGCGGTACCACGGCACGCCCACCTCGGGCTCGTGATCGCTGTCGTAGAGGAAGATCTCGCCGTCGCCGTTGAATGCGAAGTGCAGGGGATTCCGCAGCCCGATCGCAAACGTATGGAAATCCTTCGCGTTGAAATCCATGCGGGCGATCCAGCCGCCCAGGCCGTAGCGCTGGAGCGGGATCGAGCCGGCGTTCCCGCCACCGCCGCCGCCGCCGCCGTTGCCGGCGAGGAGCGGGAGGATGCGGTCGTCGCCGAGGTTGCGCACCGGCGAATTCGGCGAGATGCCGCTCTCCGGCAGGTACACCATGTTGCCGTTGAGCCAGTAGAGGTATTTGCCGTCCGGGGACGGGACGATGTCATGCACGCCGTGATCGCTGTGGCCTTCCTCGGTGCCGTGGAGCGTCAGCAGCGTCTCGACGGTCTCGAAGGTCCCATCGTTGTCCGAATCGGTCAGCCTTTGCAGCCCCATGTCGCCGCTCTCGCAGCAGAAAGTCGGGTTGGACTTGCCGTAGACCAGGGCATCGCCCGCCGGCCGTCCGCCGCTGATATAGAGGCTGCCGTCGTGCCACTCGGATCCCATGGACTCGGAAACCGGGGTGTAAATGGTCTCGTTCTTCGTGACCTTTCCCGCCGCGTCGAGCGTGAGGCGGGTGAACGGCTGCTGTTCATTCGCGCCGATAATGAGCCGTCCCTGGTTGTCCTCGGTCAGGCTGACCCATGAGCCCTGGATCGGACGGAACGCCTTGGCCACGATCTCGACCTTGAAACCGGGGAGGGTCTGGATGATCTCGTTGGGGTCGGCCGGGTATTCCTGGGAGCCGACAGCGCCACGGCCGCCGCCCCGTCCACCGCCCGCCGCCGCCGCGCCCGCGGTCGGCGGATTCAGGTAAGTCGTCACCTGGTCCCGGGTGAGCTTGTTGCCCGAGGCCTGCAGCGCCGCGAACTTTTCCGCGCGCGCGGTCGCCAACGCAAGGTCCGCGGTCGCGAGCTCCGCGAGGCGCGCATTGATGCTCCCGCGGTCCATAAACGCCGCCTCGGTCAGCACCGTGCGCGCGGCGTCGACCGCGAGCTGCTGGGCCTGGGTGGTGGCGGTCACCGCCGAAATGGCGTCAAGCTGTGCCGGCGAAGGCATGGCCAGGACGCGGCCGGGCACCTTGGTGGGGCCGGCCGGGGTCGCCCGGGGGGCAGGCTGCTGGGCCGCGACGAAGGAGGCGGCGCCGATTAGGATCGCGAGGGCCGTGGAGCAGAGCGCGACGCGGGAGGTTTTTTGGGGATTCATTTATTATTTGGCTGACTGGAAAATCTTGGCCTCGGGATCACCCTTGGAGTCGAGGAACGCGAAAAGGTCTATGATCTGCTCGCGGGTAAACGGGTTGAGCAGGCCGGGGGGCATCGGCGAAACGGGGGATGGCTTCTTGGAGACGACATCCGCCTCCTTTATTTCAATCGTGTTTTCCACGGCGGACAGCGCCGGCGCGACCTTGTACACGCCGTTGCCCTCCTCCACGACCACGCCCTGGAGGGTGCGGCCGCTCTTCAGGGTGAAGAGGGTCGCGTAGTACTGGCCGTTGATGGAGGCCGAAGGCTCCAGGATGGATTGAAGGATGATGTCGCGCGAAAACTTGGAGCCGACTCCCGTCAGGTCCGGTGCGAAACCGCTGCCCTGGAAATACGTGCTAAATGCATGACAGAGCCCGCAGCCGGCATTTTGGAACGTCCGCCCACCCTGCTTGAAATCGCGCCCGGTTCCCAGATCCTCCACGTCCGCAAGGAGATCGTCCATTTTCCATTCCCTGTAAAACGGCTCGGCCGCGGGCGTCGCCTTTGGTGCAGCCGGCGCCGGTGGCTTATCGGCTGGGATTGGGGCGACTTGGGCAAAAAGCAGCAGGGCCAGGGTCCGTAACATGGGTGGTTGCAGGACGCCAACGGGACCTGATTCCTTGAGTGAATTCAAAAATCTTTCCATGTCACGTCCCCCAGCCCAGCTTCGTCAGGCCCCCTGATGGACAAGTCCAAATGGTTCCTCGACGAGGTGCAACCGCACGAGGCCTCGCTCCGCTCCTACCTCCGCCACTCCCTCCCATCTTCGAGCGACGTGGACGACACGGTGCAGGAAACCTATTTGCGCATCCTGGAGGTCCGCCGCACCAACGCGGTCGACCTGCCGCGGCAGCTGCTCTTTGCGATCGCCCGCAACCTCGTCCGGGACTTCATCCGTAAAAAACAGCGGAACGGGGGCAGGCTGATTCCGCTAGAGGAAACCCCGGCCGCGGGCGTCTTGGACGAGACGCCAGATGCCTCCGAACTAGCCTCCCGCCTGGACGACAAAGCCCTCCTTCTCGCCGCCATCGATGCTCTGCCGGCCCGGTGCCGCCAAGTGATGATCCTCCGCAAATTCAAGAATCTCTCGCAAAAAGAAATCGCCACCCTCCTTGGCATCTCGGAAAGCACCGTGGAATCGCTCGTGGTCACGGGCACCAAGCGGGTGGCCGATCATGTCCGGCGGATCGATTCGAAAGGGAAGCGCGGATGAGCGGGTCCCCTGAATGCCAGGCAGCCGAGTGGGCCGGGCGGCTTGACCGCGGCGTTACCCCGGAGGAAAGGCGCGAATTGGCCTCCTGGCTCGCATCCGACCCGCGGAACGCCGCGGAACTCGCCGCCCTCGGGGCCGCCAGCGAGGCGCTGACGCGGATCGCATGCGACCCGGACGTCGAGGCCCTCGCGGATAGCACACTGCGCGCCGTTTACCGCGGACGCGCCCAGCGCACCTGGCTTGCCGTGGCCGGCTGCGCCGCCGCCGTCGTCGCCGCCGTCTTTGTCGTCCGCAGCGTGCGTGAGCCGGCCGCCCCGGCCGCCGCCCCCGCGCCTCCCGCCGGGCACTATGTCGTGCTGCCGCCGACGGCGCGCATCGCGAACCTGCCGGACGGCTCGGTGGCCGAGCTCAACGGCGACGCGCGGATCGAGGTAAGGTATTCCGCCTCGGAGCGGCGCGTGGAGCTCCTCGCCGGCGAGGCGTTCTTCACCGTCGCCAAGGACGCCGCGAAACCGTTCGTCGTCGCCACCGCGACCGGGTCGGTCCGCGCCGTCGGCACCGCCTTTAACGTCCGGCTCCTTTCCAACGGCGCCGAGGTCATCGTCACCGAGGGAAGGGTGAACCTGGAGCGCGGCGGCGCGGCGCCCGACACGGCGTTGAGCGCGGGCAATGCCGGCCACTGGTCGGCCGCCGCCCCCACCACCGTGGCGGCAATGTCCCAGTTCGAGATGGACGACGCGCTCGGCTGGCGCACCCGCCGGCTCGAGTTCAACAGCGCGACCGTGCCGGAAGCGGTCGCCGCCATGAACTACTTCAACGCGAAAAAGATCACGCTCGACGCCAACGTGACGTCCGAGCCCATCTCCGGCATCGTCCGCGCCGACAGCCTTGACGGCCTCATCCGCCTCCTCGCCCACCAGAGCCTGATCGAGACCCAAGCCACCGCGGATGGCCAGCTGCACATCCGGGCGAAGAAGTAGTGGGGTTGCCCACGAAACACACGAATAGTCTGGTCAGGTGTGATTAGACCGGTTCGGGCTTTGATTTCGATTTGTAAGGTCAGGGTCTAGGATTCGGAGCTTACCGAACCCGCCGACGAAGCCCAAGACCCAACAATTCGCGTGTTTCGAGTGTTTCGTGGGCAACCCATCCCACCTACCTTCGAGACTTGAATCGTATTGAAGTCGTCAGCCGGAAGTTGATCGGCTCGGTGAAGCGGGAGACCAGGTCCGGGAAGGAAGTGCGGTTCGGCTTGGTCAGGTCGCCATCGGGCTGGCGGAAGACGCCGAATCCGCCCACGCCCGAGAAGACACCGGCATCGCCCACGACCACGCTCCGGTCGTTCAGGAAATTGTTAATCCTCAGCGAGACCTCGACCTCATCCTGCGCGCGCGTCGAGAACGAGTAGCCCAGGTTAAGCTGGGTCGCGTACGACCCCTTCATGAAGCGGAAATCGGACTGGTCCACGCGCGGGTCGTCGATCGCATAAGGCGTCGGGCGCGAGGGATCGAGGATCGTCTGGTTCTGCAGGTTCTGCAGCGCGACCCGGCCCTGCCACTGGATGCCGGCGCCAACCCGCAGCGACTTCAGGGGGCCGGCCTGGACCAGGTAATCCGAGTAAAAGTTCAGGGTCGGCTGGTTCGGCACCCGCGAAGGCCGCTCCGTGACGAGGGTCGTGGCCTGGATCCAAATGTTGTTGTACGCGTTGACCGCCATCGCCTGGTCCCGCAGCGGCGCGCCCGATGGGAGGGAATCCGCCCCGGCGGCCACCGCCAGGCCCGGTGCGCCGGGCGCGCCGTCCGGGCGCCTGGAGGTGTCGAGCGCGCCACCTGCGTCCTCGAGCACCTGCCGGAATTGATCGGCATGTCGCGAGATATACTCGCGCGTCAGGGGCGCCCGGTCGGCCAGCTCGAACGTGCTGCCGCTCCCGTTTAGGAAAACCCGCCATCCCTTCGCCGGGTTGGCGACCGCCTCGAGCTCGAAGCCGACATTGCGGCGCCTCTGGTAGTCGCCACCGGGCAGGTCGGCCAGCCCGCGCTGGTTGCGGCCGGAGTCGGTCGCATCGAAGTCATCGAACCGGTTGGACTGGTACAGCTGGTTGATCGACTCCATCACGGTCGGATTGAACGCGTCATTTTTCCGCACGTTGTCGAAATAGTTATAGCGGAGGCTGAGCTTGCCGCCGAGCAGCTGGACGCTTGCGCCCACGTCGAGGCCGGCGGCGCGGCTGGGAAGGCGCAACGCTCCATTCAGGTCGAGCGAATCGCCCGCGAGCGGCGTATAGGTGTTGCCGTAGTTGACGTAGGGCGAAATCCCGAGCGGGAGCCGGACGAGGAGGCCGGCGCTCCCGGTCGATTCGTGATTTCGCGCGGCGGGGGGATTAAAGTCATCCCTGAACCGGTCGCCGGAATAGGCGGCCACCGCCACGTTCGCCACGCCTCCCACCGTGGTCCGCGGCCGGGTGGTCGCGGGCAGCGGCTTGCCCGTGACCGGCGAGCCATCGGGGCTCCGCTGCACGTAGGAGAGCGCATAATAGTCGACCGGCGCCGCCGGGCGAAAAACCCGCGAGGTGCCGTCCCAGGTCGCCGGCAGATCGGGCGAGACCGCGCCTCCCACCGCCCCGAAGGGGGCGAGCCTGGATACGCCTTTGACGAAATCGCGCCGATAGGCGCCGGTCAGGGCCAGTCGGTTCCCGAACCATTTCGCGGTCACCTGGGCGAGCGCCGCCTGGCTCCGGAACACCGTTTCGCTCCAATTCACCGGCACCCAGCCGGGGCGGACACTGCGTCGCGGTTGTACCACCGGGTTCTCGGGGACGGTCCAATCCACGTCGGTGAAAGCCAGGCTCGCCGGCTCCTTGTAAGCCCGCACCCGGTCCGAGGCGTATAGCAACTCCCGCACAAGCTGCGTTCCCCACGCGCGGCGGTCGGCATTCAGTCCCGGGTCCCGGAGACTGTAGTTCAAACCATCGCTCCGGAACAGCCGCTCCGCGGCGGAGGCGTTGAGATTCACCGCATAATTGCCCCAATCGCCGAGGTCCTGCAGGAAGCCCAGGTTCGCGCGAATCACGCGATCGCGTGTCAGCGTCACTGTCCTCGTCAGCGGCGGCGCCACGAATGCGTCGAGGAACCCGGGATTCGGGGAACCGTCGGGCCGCACCATGTCGAGGTCGAGGGTGGCCGTCCGGCCGCCGGTGCCCGGCTGCATCGGGTTATCCCACGGGCTTGTCTGGCTGACGTTGCTGTTGGCATCCCCGCCCAACTCGAGGAACACCCTCCCGACCCGCTGCGACAGGGTTAGCTGCACGTCGCGCGCGGCCTGCGTGCTGGTCGGGTGATCGATGGACGCCTCGAACTGCTCCCCGGGAATGCGGAAGCGCGAGTTGGCGATCGCGCGCTCGAAGAGGTCGGCCGGCAGCCCATCCTTCACGTGGAAGGACCGGCCGATTCCAAAAGGCACGTCCGTCCCGAGGCGCGGGTTCGCGGGATCGACGTTCGTGCCCCGCACGAAATACGCGCCGTTGGGCGCCGTCGCGGTCCAGAGCGGCGTCCGGCTCGTGTCGTCGGCCCGCCGCGAGACCGGGAAGAACTGATAGTTCATCACCGTGCCCGCGTACGGATCGTACTGGAATCGCGGCGCTGCGATCCGGTCGACGCCGTTGGGCGCGCCCGAATAGGTCAGGCCGACCGCGCCCGTGACGGGATTGACGCCAAAGACCTGGCTGTTCCCGGCCGCAACCGCTCCCGTGACGCCGGTGGTCGAATACATCGCGTTGGTGACCGGGCCGCGAAAGACTGTCCGGCCGTCCCAGCCCGAGACGAATTCGTCCCAGCCCGAGCCCACGTTGTGGCTTTCGCTCCGTTCGCTGGATGCCTCGAGCCGGAAATCGGTGGTGGGCGACAGGTGCATCGTCACCCCGCCGGTCAACCCGCGCATCCGGGCGCGGTCGAGCAGGCGCCAGCCCCGGTCGTCCGAAGTCACCGCGTTGACGCGGATGGCGATGCGCTCGCCCAGCGGCGCGTTATAGTCGACAGCCGCGCGCCGGAGACCCCACTGGCCGAGCGAGAGTCGCAGCACGAGGGCCTCGGCGTCGAAGCGGGCCTGCTTGGTGCGCGTGCTCGCCACTCCTCCCAGCCCGCCGTTGCCCGCATCGCCGCCCACTCCGCTGCCCTGGCCGAAGAGCGCGGCGTTGGGGCCGCGCCCAAACTCATACGTCTCCACCGCATAACTGTCGGCGACGACTTCCGAATTCTGGTAGAAATTCCGCTGCGCGCCGAACGAGGCCGCCCCGCCCTGGCTGGTCAGGTTGCCGCGGGAAAAATACTGCGACGGCCGGCCGAAGGCGTCGCCGCCGTTGTCCGAGCTGTAGTAAGTCTGGCCCGTCGCCCACGACGCCGCTTCGCGCAGGTCGGTAATGTCCAGCGCCTCGATGAAAGCGCGGTTTATGACCGCATACGCGACCGGCGTGTCCTGGAGCTGCAGCTGCAGCCGGCCGGCCGAACCCACGCCGGAACTCGCAAAGCTCCGGTCGCGATCCTCCACCAGCTCAAATGGGTTCATCACGACGCGCGCCGGCGCGACCTGCTCGACGCGTTCCGCGGCCGACTTCGACGCCGAAGTCCGGGACGCCGGCGCGGCGGGAGCAATCCTCGGGGAGGCCTCGATTTCAACGGTGAGCAGCCCGGTGGCATCGTCGCGGACCGGCTGGAGTCCCGTGCCCGTGAGCATGATCCCGAGCGCCTCGCGCGGGGCCATCTCGCCCTGGACGAGGTTCGTCCGAATCCCCGCCACTTTTTTCGGAAGGAACACAATCTGCGTCCCCGACTGCCGCGCGAATTGGCTCAGCGTCGCGCTAGCATCTCCCGACGGTATGCTGAAACTGCGCGGAGACTCCGCGGCCAACCCCGCCGTCAGCGCGGCAAATAGCGCCCAGAAAAGGAGTGCGAGCCCGCCCGCCTTTCGGGAGGCGGACCAGCCTGACGGAAAAGGGTTCACAAGGGGACTCCGCGGGGGAGCGGAATGGGGATGACGTTAGCACACTCCCCTCCTCCGCGTCACGAGCCTTCCGTAAAAAGCAGCGGTCGTCCCCGTCACACGCCTTACCCTTTGCCCCCAATGCCTTAATACTGGGGCACCGGGGGCGGCGGAGTCGGGCGGGCTGATCTGGAAAGAGGTTTGCGACGGCCAGTCCCCACCGACCGTCGCGTGTAAACCTACAAGATGCGATACCGGCAAAACACTGAAACCAGCAGCGCTTTGTACTTACACCAAGCACGGGACAAGACGTCACGGCCGGGCGATTCCACTACAGAAATGTAAGATAATTATTTCGCGGGCTTGAATACATCGGCCTCCGAGTCCCCGCGGGAGTCCAGGAAGGCAAACAGGTCGATTATCTGCTCGCGCGTGAAGCCGTTCAGCAGACCGGGCGGCATCGGCGAAACCGGGGATTCGGCTTGGGACGCGACGTCGGCTTCCTTGATGTCGATCGTCGCGTCGGGGTTCGCCACCGAGACGACCACCTTGTACGTGCCGTTCTCGAAACCGACGATTGTCCCCTGGATGGATCGCCCGCCCTTGAGCTTGAACAAGGTCGCGTAGAACTGGCCGTTGATCGAGGCCGACGGCTCCAGGATCGACTGCAGGATGAAGTCGCGCGGGTACTTGCTGCCGACGCCCGTCAAATCCGGCGCGAGCCCCCCTCCCTGGAAATAGGTGCTGAACGCGTGGCAGATCCCGCACCCCGCGTCGCGGAACGTGCGCCCGCCCTGCCGAAAATCCCGGCCCGTGCCGAGATTCTCGACCGCGGGAAGGAGATCCGCCATCGTCCACTCGCGGTTGAACGCCGAAGGCCCTGAGCCTGTCGAAGGGGCGGGCGCGGCTGCGGCCGGCGGGGACGCCGCCGGCTCGCTTTTTTCGGCTTTCTGGGGCGGCGCCGCCGACTCGGCCGCCGCGCCAGCGGCAACGGCGGCGAGGAAGAGCAGCGGGCGGAGCGGCATCAGGGTCCAAACACCGCGCCACCGCGGCCGCCGCCGCCGCGGCCGCCAGCCCCCGGGATCGGCTGGGCCACCAGGGCGGAAAGCTCCGGGTCGTTCTTCTCCTGGTCGGACAGCGTCGCGAGCGCGGCCGTCCGGATCTGTCCGATGGGCCCGCCATTGCCCGCCAACGCCGGGCGCTGGTTTACGCGCTCCGACCATTCCCGGTAGAAATACTGGAAAGCATCGTTGCTGTGGTCCTCGTTGAACCACTGGAAGTACGCCTTCCGCAGCTCGGGGGTCCAGCCGGTCGTCACGGACCGGATGTTGTAGCGATAGGCGAAGTTCTCCTGGTAGATCCGGGTCCGCCCGATGACCGTCATCGTCTTCGGCACCGCCGACGGCGCGTTGAAATATGCCAGGATCTGCGACGACTCGGTGTTCAGCTCGAAGGTCTTGGCCGGGAAAATCGAATCCACGTCCGCCACGATCCGCTGGGAGGTCGAGGCGGAGGGCATGCCATTCCGGCTGAGCGCCACCTCGATGATCCGCAGCTTTCGGATCTTCATGGGATCGGACAGCCCGGCGAGCGGGAACCGGTCGAGGGCGGCAAAAAGCTCCTCGCTCGATTCCTTGCCCCCCACCCGCGCAAAGGCCAGCAGGGCGCCAAGGGCGGTCGAGGCGTCCTTCTCGGCCAGGGCGCGCTGCTTCCAAAGCGCCGGCGGCGCCGTCTCGAGCGCCACGCGCGCCGCGTATCGGATCGGCCGGTCCTCGCTGCCGAGGTGGGGCCACGCGGTCGTGACGGTGGCGGCATTGCCCTGCTGCCACTCCAGGTCCTCCAGCATGTGCCGGATCTTCCGGTCCGCCGCGCCGTCGGCATTGGCGTAATCGACCTTCGCGGTCGGAAGGTCGCCGGTATAGACCACGCGCATCAGGTAGGCCTGGATGCTGCGGTTGCCGATCACGTAGTAGAAGTTGCCGTCGCGGCCCACCATCATGTCCGTGACGTTGTGGTTCGTCGCCGTCGCCCCGGAAAAAAGTGACTTTGGATACGCGAAGTACTCCATCGAGGAAACCGCGTACCCGCTCCCGAGCGGCTGGAGATGCAGCGCCATGATCCGGCCATAGTTGTTGTCCGCGATGTACAGCGCCTTCTGGTACTTGGCGGGGAACTTCGCGTTGTAGCCGAAGGTAACGCCCACCGGGCTGCCGAGCCCGATGTTGTAGAGCGGCGGAAAGGCGTCCTCGTACCACTCGGGATACTTGCCGCTCTCGGCGTTGAGCCGATGGCCGAAGTTTGCGCCCACCGGAGCCCACAGGACGCGGGTCGGCGTGTACCACGGCACGCCGCGCTCCGGCTCGTGGTCGCTGTCGTAGATGAACATCTCGCCATCGCCGTTGAACGCGAAATGGATCGGGTTTCGCAGCCCGGTGACGACGTGGTGCGGATCGCTGCCGTCGAGATTCATCCGGGTGATGAACCCGCCGTAGCCGAACTGCCCGGCGGCATAGGCCTGCCCGACCGGTCCGCCGCGCCCGGCGCCGCCGCCGACGGGGCCGCCCAGGATCGGGATCACCCGGTCGTCGAGGTTATGCCGGATCGGCGAGAGCGGCGAGAGATTGTGCGGCTGGTAGGTGCGGTTGCCGCTGATATGGTAGATGTGCTTGCCGTCCGGGGCCAGGACGACGTCGTGCGTGCCGTGGTCCCAATGGGCGCCCTCGTCCCCGGACATGGGGACCATGGTCTCGATCGAGCTGAAACTGCCGTCACCGGCGGGATCGCTCATCCGGAAGATCGCCGCCGGCCCGCTCTGGTTTGGGCTTAGGCTGCGCCCGGTGACCAGGGCCTCGGCCCTCCCGCCCACGGCATAGAGTTTCCCGTTGATCCATTCCATCCCGAGGATCTCGGAGATCGGGGTATAGATGGTCTCGTCCTTCACGAGCTTCCCCGCCGCGTCGAGCGTCAGCCGGGTGATCGCCTCGCCGCCGTTGGCGCCGAGAATGAACCGGCCCTGGTCGTCCTGGGTCATGCTGATCCACGAGCCCTGGGTGGCGCGGTCCGCCCGGGCCACCACCTCGGTCCGGAACCCCGGCAGCATCTGGATCACCGTGTTGGGATCGGCCGGCAGCGGGGCGCCCGCGCCCACTCCTCCCCGGCCGCCGACGGCCGGGGCGGCCGCCTGGCCGCCGCCGTCGGCGAGGCTCAGCGGCAGCTGCGCGACTTGCGTCGGCGCCAGCCGGTTCGGCGAGGCCTGCAGCTTTGCCAGCTCAGCCGCGCGGAAATTCGCGAGGTCCAGCTCCGCGGCGGCCAGGACGTCCGCCTTTTGCGCCATGGCGGCGGCGGACAGCCGCGTTTCATCATAGGAAGCCAGGAACAGGTCGGTGCGCGCCGTGTTGACCGCCTGGATGCGGGCCTGCGAGGCTGCGGTCAGGGCGTCCAACGCATCCCTCTGCGCCGAGTTCGGCATCACCACGGCCGGCCGGCCGGGGACGACGACATCCGTGCGCGGAGCAACGTAGGGCGCCGGGGCTGCGGCCACGGCTCCTGGGCCTGTCGGCTGGCCCAAGGCAACTGCTACCGTCAGGATCATGAGCGACGCTATTATTGGGCGATGGGGTTTCACGCGATGGGGATTGTTGGTCGAAAGCTATCCGGAAACAGTTCAAGACGCCAGACCGGTCGAAATCCTCTAGCAGTGATTGGATGCGGACGCCCTCCGGCTGGCACTCCCACCCCAAATCCGGGCAGGGGGCTCCAAGACGTTTCGGGGGCATAGGAGTACGATATTTACTCCCCGGTCAGGTCACCTGATCCCTTTCCCCGTTACTTCCCCAGTTATCCAATGAATACCCGCATTGCGTCCCTTAGCGTCCCCGTGTTCGCCCTCCTCGCGTCGGCGACCGCGTTTGCCCAGCAGCCGGCGGCGGCTCCCGCCGAAGATGCCCCCCCAGCAGCCGCCGGTCGCGGCGGTGGAGGCGGCGGCCGGGGCGGCCAGCCCGGCACGACCCTCCCGGGCGGTCCGAGCCTCGACGACCCTGCCTATGTCGGCTTCGATTTCTCCAAGCGCGCGTCGGTGCCGATCCGCACCCCGGCGGAAGAGCAGAAGGATTTCGTGCTCCAGCCCGGCTACCGCATGGATCTCGTCCTCAGCGACCCGGATATCAAGGAGCCGGCCGCCATCGCCTTCGACGGCAACGGCCGCATGTACGTCCTCGAACTCCGCGGCTACATGCAGGATGCCGACGCCGCCCACGAGAAGGACCCGATCGGCGTGATTTCCCGCCACGAGGATCTCAATCGCGACGGTGTCTATGAGAAGCACACGACGTTCGTCGACGGGCTGATCTTCCCGCGCTTCGTGACCCCGTTCGGAAAGAATGCCATCCTGACGATGGAGTCCGACGCCGACGAAGTCTGGCTGTACACCGACACGAACAACGACGGCAAGGCCGACAAGCGCGAGCTGTGGGCCACCGGCTTCGGCCGCAGCGCCAATGTCGAGCACCAGCAGTCCTTCCTCACCTGGACGATGGACAACTGGATGTACAGCACGGTGAACGCGTTTCGCGCCCGCTGGACGCCCGGCGGCACGATCCTCAAGGAGCCGACCGGCACCAACGGCGCCCAGTGGGGCGTCACGCAGGATAACGACGGCAAGCAGTGGTTCCAGGGCGGCGCCAGCGGCATGCCCGGCTACTTCCAGTTCCCCGTCGTGTACGGAAACTTCACCGCCGCCGGCCAGATCGCGCCCGAGCTGAACATCCCCTGGGGCGCCCCGGTCCGGATCGCCGACATGCAGGGCGGCATGCGCAGCGTGCGCATGCCCGACGGCACGCTCAACGGCGCGACCGCCGGCGCCGGCAATGACATCGTCCGCGGCCACCGCATGCCGAAAGACCTGCAGGGCGAATACCTCTACGGCGAGGAAGTGGCGCGCATCGTCCGCCGGATCCACCCGACCGTGACCGAGGGCGTCACCAAGCTGGACAATGCCTACAAGTACAACGAGTTCATCAAGTCGACCGATCCCCTCTTCCGCCCCGTCGACCAGGCTACCGCGCCCGACGGCACGGTGTACATCGTCGACATGTACCGCGGCATCATCCAGCAGGCCACGTGGTCCGGCCGCGGCACGTACCTCCGCGCCCGCATCGAGCAATACGACCTCGACAAGGCCCACAGCCACGGCCGCATCTGGCGCCTGAGCTACGAGGGCGTCGGCAGCAATCCCGCGATCCCGCGCGACCCGACGATGCCGCGGATGCTCGACGAGTCGCCGGCCCAGCTCGTCGCCCACCTCAATCACCCGAACGGCTGGTGGCGCGACACCGCGCAGCAGCTCATCGTCCTCAGCCAGGACAAGTCCGTCGCCCCGGCGCTGACGAGCATGGTCCGCGCGAAGGAGAACGAGAATGCCCGCCTCCACGCCCTCTGGAGCCTCGAGGGCCTCGGCGCGCTCACTCCCGCCCTCACCCGCGAGATGATGAAGGACACCAGCGCCCGCATGCGGGTGCAGGCGATCCGCGCGAGCGAGACGCTCTACAAGGCCGGCGACAAGTCGTTCGCCGCCGACTACGCCACCCTCGCCAAGGACTCCGATGCCGGCGTCGCCACCCAGGCGCTGCTGACCATGAACCTCTTCAAGACCCCGAACGCGGTGGCGGTCGCCACCGAGGTCAAGGCCTCGAACAAGGCCCAGGGCCCGCAGCTGGTCGCCAGCACGATCATCGCGCCGCCCGACGCCACCGGCGGGCGCGGCGGCCGCGGCGGCCCCCCGGCTTTCTCGGCCACGGAGGAGGCTTCCTACAACCGCGGCAAGGCCTACTATAATGAACTCTGCTACGCCTGCCACGGCACCGACGGCCGCGGCGAGCAGAAGGCCGGCGCCCCGCTCGGCGTCACGATGGCCCCGGCCCTCGCCGGCTCGCCCCGCGTCAACGGTCACCGCGACTACCCGATCAATGTCGTGCTGAAGGGCCTCAACGGCCCGATCAACGGCGTCACCTACTCCGACGTCATGATCCCGATGCCGCAGCAGAGCGACCAGTGGATCGCGGATGTCCTCTCCTACGTGCGCAATTCCTTCGGCAACGTCTCCGCCTTCGTCAGCGCGGCCGACGTCGCCCGCGCCCGGGCCGCCTCCACCAGCCGGACCACGCCCTGGACGGTCGCGGAACTCGAGGCTCGCCTCCCCCGCCTGGTCGCCACGCAGGCCGACTGGAAGATTTCCGCCAGCAACAATTCGGAGACCGCCCGCAATGCCATCACGTTCGCCGCCTGGAATTCGGGCGCGCCGCAGACCAACGGCATGTGGTTCCAGGTCGAGCTGCCGGCGGCCACCCCGCTCACCGAGATCCAGTTCACGGCCGGTGCCGCCGGCGGCGGCGGTCGCGGGGGTGGCGGTCGCGGCGGCATCGCCGGCGCCTCGGCCGACCAGACCGCGGCAATCGCCGCGCTCACCGCCGCCGTCGCCGACCAGGTGACCGCGGTGGCCAATGCGCGGACGGCCGTCATGCAGGCCAGCGTCACCAACCGGGCCGGCGTCCAGGCCGCGGTCGCCGCCCTCGCGCAGGCCGAGCTCGCCCTCGCCACCGCGCGGGCCGATGCCTTCGGCAGGATGCAGGCCACCCCGGCCCAGCGGCTCGCCGCCGGCCAGGTCGAGCAGCTGGTCGCCTCGATCAGCCCCGTCCCCGCCGCTCCCGCGGCGGCCGGCACCGGCTATCCGCGCGGTTACCGCGTGGACGTCTCGCAGGACGGCAATGCCTGGACCCCGGTCGCGCAGGGCCAGGGCAACGACGGGCTCAACACCATTGCCTTCGCCCCGACGAACGCCAAGTTTGTCCGCATCACCCAGACGGCCGCCACAGGCGGGCTGCCCAACTGGTCGATGACCAACCTCCGGCTCTTCCGGAGCGGCCAATAATCCCCTGAAACTGTTACACCGACAACCCTACCAGAATACCAATGGCCTCTAAAAACCCAGTGCTCCCCGGCGTATCCCGCCGTTCGTTCATAACCACGTCGGCCGTCGCGGCCGGCGCCGTCGCCGTCTCCAGCCGGTCTCTCTTCGCCGCGGCTGCCCCGGCGGCCGCCCCGGCCCCGGCCACGGCGAACGCCACCTCCGGCATCGCCTACGCGCGGGCCCTCGTCGAGCGGTTCGGCAAGCCGAACTCCAAGTTCGACGGCGTGCAGATCGGCACGATCACCTACTCCTATCGCTCGATGCCCAGCTCGGCGGAGGAGCTGCTGAAATACTGCGTCATGTCCGGGATCAGCGCCATCGAGATGATGGGCGCGCCGGCGGACCAGTATCTCTCGGGGGCGGCCGGCGGCGGACGCGGCGGCGGCCTTCCCGGCGCCACGCCCGCGCAGAATGACGCCTACGCCGCGATGACCACGGCGCTCCAGCCGCTCAGCAACGACCTGCAGGTCGCGCGGACCAACCTCGCCACGGCGAGCCTGAAGGTGCCGGCCGACAAGGCCGCGATCGCCGCCGCGACGGAAGCCGTCGCGAAGGCCGACCTCGCCCTCTCCGACGCGCGCCGCGAACAGCTCGCGAAGATCCAGGGCTCCGCCAACAAGCTGAATGCGGACCAGCTGGTCGCGCTGCGCACGGCCAACGGTGTCCCCGCCGCCGGCGGCGGCCGCGGCGGTGGCGGTCGCGGCGGCGCGGTCGCGCAGACGCCCCCGCCGGCCTGGATGACCCCGGCCAACCTCACGAAGCTCGCCGACCTCAAGCGGATGTACAATGAGGCTGGAGTGACGATCTACGCGCTGAAGAACGTCGGCGGCGGCCAGTCGGACGCCGAGCTCGACTACCGCCTCGAGATGGCCAAGACGCTTGGCGCCACGCACGACACGCTCGAGCTGCCGACCGACCAGGCGGTGATCGAGCGGCTCGGCTCGTTCGGCGTGAAGCACGGCATCAAGATCGGTTACCACACCCACACGCAGGCGCGGATCGATTCGTTCGACCTGGCGATGAAGGCTTCGCCCGCCACCGTCCTCAACGTCGACACCGGCCACTACTGGGCGGGCAACGGCTCGAGCGCGATCCCGCTCCTGCGGAAGTACTCGGACCGCGTCGGCAGCATCCACCTCAAGGACCGCACCGGCCCGACCAAGGGCGAGCAGAACCTGATGTGGGGCACCGGCGAGACCGACATCGTCGACATCATCCGGACGATCCGCAGCGAGAAGTGGAACTTCCCGGCCTCCTGCGAGCTGGAGTACCAGATCCCGGTCGGTTCCAACGCGGTGATCGAAGTCGCCCGCTGCCGCGCCTACGCCGCCGCCGCGCTGATGACCTGATCGCCTGTTCCTTGCCAAAGCGGGCACCCAGTAGCGGCGAGCGTGAGCAAGCCGATCCGGGTGCCCGCTTTTTTCTCCCGGTCAGGTTTTCACGCTTCCCCTCCCCGTCTCTCTCACTCTCACTTTCCCAGTCCGTTCCGAGTCCGCTCCCCCCTCACCCTCACACTCACCCTAACTGACATACGCGCCCCAAGCTCATGCCTCGCCCAGTCACCCTCTTCACCGGCCAATGGGCCGATCTCCCGCTCGAAAAGCTAGCTCCCCTCGCCCGCAAGATGGGCTTCGAGGGCCTTGAACTCGCCTGCTGGGGCGATCACTTCGACGTCGGCCAGGCGCTCTCCTCGAAGACGTACCTCAAGGAGAAATGGGAACTGCTCGCGGCGCATAACCTCAGCTGCCACGCGATCTCGAATCACCTCGTCGGCCAGGCGGTCTGCGACCTGATCGACGAGCGGCACAAGGCCATCCTCTCCCCGGCGATCTGGGGCGACGGCGACCCCGAGGGCGTCCGCCGCCGCGCCGCCCAGGAGATGATCAACACCGGCAAGGCCGCCCGCGCCTTCTTCGACATCCGCCCCGCCAAGCAGGGCGGCCCGCTCAAGACCGCGGTGGTCAACGGATTCACCGGCTCCTCGATCTGGCACTCGATCTATGCCTTCCCGCCGACCACCCAGGCTTTCTGGGATGCCGGCTTCGCCGACTTCGCCAAGCGGTTCATCCCGATCCTCGACGCCTACGACAAGCTGGACGTGAACTTCGGACTCGAGGTCCACCCGACCGAGATCGCCTTCGACGGTGCCTCGGCCCAGCGGGCGATCGAGGCGG
>JADMIO010987980.1_pt1 | contig 18105 bp, 18 predicted proteins | sample 8958161 | NCBI WGS metagenome assembly JADMIO01 (sample SAMN16585339, study PRJNA669376) | soil metagenome | isolation source: Crop rotation soil | place: USA: Cullars Rotation, Alabama | collected 2011 | reverse complement strand
CGCGACAACTTGTCCACGTGGAATTCTAAGCTTAGGATCCCAATGTGCTGGAAAGGGCGGCGGGCGCGCGGTCCGCTAGTCGACCCAAGTAGTCGACGGGCTAGTCGACGGGGCTGGGGACGGTCGCGACGGGCAGTCCATAGGGCCGCCGAGACACCTTGAACACGTAGTAGACGAGCGCCACGTTGGCGAGCACGGCGAGCACCGCGACCGGGGACGTGAGCGCGTCCACCCCGCCGCCGTACACCAGCACGGGGCCGAGCGCGACCGCGACGAACACCCAGCGGAGCAGGCCGAAGCGGGTGGCCTCGGTGTCGCCGGCGCGCTCGGCCAGGGTGCACAGCCCGCTGCACAGCACGATGCAGAACGCGGTCTGCGGCAGGCTCGCGGCCCACTGGCCGCTCGGGTCGAGGCGGCTGTCGAGCGCCGGCAGCACCAGGGGTACGGCGACCAGGCCGGCGATCGCCGCCAGCGCCAGCGCCGAACCACCCAGGGGCAACGTGGTGCGCAGGGGCAGCAGCCCGGCGACCACCAGGGCCCAGCCCACCGGGTCGGGCAGCGCGTCGTAGCCGACGAAGCGGGCGCTGAGGAACACGATGACCAGGCCCATCGCGACCTTCTGCAGGGGTGTCACGCGCCCGAGCCTACGAGGCGCGAACCCGCCGGGCCTTCTTTGCCATTCGGCAGCGGTGCGCGCCCGGCGGTGGTCGAATGAGACGGGTCCGTCGCGGGGGGCGCCACACCGGTGATCCCGCGGCGAGATATGGGGGTCGGACATGCGTGGTCTGCTGCGGGGGCTGGTCGTGGTCTCGCTGCTGCTCGGCGGCACGGCGGTCGCGCCCGTCGCGTCCGCCGACGACGGTTCGGCTCCCCCCGACACCAGCGTGGAGACCGGCACCGACCCGGGTACCGACCCCGGCGCTGACACGGGGACCGACGCAGGCGCAAGCAGCGAGCTCGCCGCGCCTCCGGTCACCACGATCACCACCCGTCCGCCGACGAGCACCACCTCACGCGACGCCACCCTGAGCTTCTCCGCCAACCAGCCCGGCGCGACCTTCGAGTGCCGGCTCACCGGCCCCGGTCACCTGGCCGACACCTTCGCCGCGTGCGCCACGGGCGCCGTCACCGACGACACGGCCGGCACCACGACGGGCACCCAGGGCTACACCGGGCTCCTGCCCGGCAGCTTCGTCTTCGCGGTGCGGGCCACCACCGCCGGCGGCACGGAGGACCCGGCGGTCACCGCCTCGTGGGAGGTCACGCCGGTGGTCACGCCGCCGACCGCGCCGACGACCACGATCCTCAGGCGTCCGGCGCAGAGCACGACCGCTCGCACCGTCACCTACACCTTCTCCGCCGACAAGGGCGGCGTCACGTTCCAGTGCCGGCTGACGGGTCCGGGTCGCTCGGCCACGACGTACACCGCGTGCAAGCCGGGGGGCACGACGTACACCGGGCTGCGGGTCGGCGCCTACACCTTCGCCGTGCACGCCACGCTGCCCGGACCGCCGCCGCTGGTCGGACGGGACACAGTGGACACCTTCGCCGTCGTCGACGACTGCTCGACCCTGGTCACCAAGTGCGGGATCCGCCTCCCGAGGGCGTACGCCGTCCCGGCCGGGGCGACGTTCAACAACCCCGTCGGCAGCACGGCCGCGCAGCGCCGCAACCTGACGCACGTGATCGCGACGATCAACAGCATGCCGGGCTTCAACGTGCCGCAGAGCCGGTGCTCCTCGAACCCGGCGCTGTGGCCGGGCACCATCCGGATCGCGCTCTACTCCGCCACCGACCTGGCGTTCGCCAACGCCTTGGTCGCGGCGAGCCGCCGCTGCATCAGCGTGCAGATCCTGATGAACAACCACCTGACCGCGGAGGACACCCGCGCGATCAAGGTCATGCAGGCGGGCCTGGGCATCAACCGCGCCCGCCGCAGCTTCGCCTACCGGTGCTCGGCCGGCTGCCGGGGCTGGGGGGTGCAGCACTCGAAGTTCTACCTGTTCAACTCCACGCTGCCCGCGCCGCGCACCAACCGCATCACCAGCACCGTCATCGTCGGGTCCTCGAACATGACGTCCAACGCTTCCAAGGTGCAGTGGAACGACCTCTACACCGTGCGGAGCAACCCCTCGCTGCACCGCGTCTTCGCGCACCAGTTCGACGTGATGAAGCGGGACCACGCCTTCGGCCGCCTGGTGCAGGCGACCGACGCGAGCGGCGTCTACGGCGCGACGTTCTGGCCGCAGGGCAGGGGCGCGGCCGACCCGAGGCTCACCGCGCTGCGCTCGGTCCGCTGCACCGGCGCGAACGGAGGCACCGGGATCGGCGGCCGCACGGTGGTCTACATCAACATGCACGCCTGGTTCGAGAGCCGGGGCACCGCCCTGGCCGCCCAGGTCCGCCGGCTCTACAACCAGGGCTGCTACGTCAGGGTGCTCTACAGCTTCATGACCAAGGCGATCCTGCGCCAGCTCACGGCAGGGACCGGGTCCCGGATGTCGGCCCGTAGGACGCTCTTCTCCAAGGGCGGGGTCTACGCCACGCTCTACAGCCACTTCAAGATGATCGCGGTGTCCGGCCACCTCGGCGGGGACCGGTCGGCGCAGGTCGTCTGGACCGGTTCGAACAACTTCACCAACGGCGGGTCGCACTTCGACGAGGTGATGCTGCGGATCCGCTCGGCCGCAGCCTTCGCGCAGTACCGCCGGCAGTTCGCGTTCATCTCGGCCACGCGGTCGTCCTCGACCTGGGCGAAGTACCGCGAACCGAACGGCGGCGGCCGGGCACCAGTGCCCGAGAACAAGGCCGTGCGCGCCGGCTGAGGATGTGTGGTGCGTCCACATGTCGGCTATCCGACACCGGGTTTCGGCCGATTCTCTGCGATGATCCTCGGGCGGGCGAGTCCGTCGTCCGCGTTGCTCTCGGGTTGGTCTCGGGGTTGTTCGGAGGGGCGGGTCCCCAGAACTTGATTGGGGTTTGCTCCATGCACGCGTTCGCTCGAATCGTTGTTGCCACGGCCGTCGGTGCCTCCGGCGTCCTGCTGGCCCCGGTGACGCCCGCCGGTGCGACCGCTCCGGCTGCGGTGTCCGTCCGGTCCGTCGCGTCGTCCCCGCGGCTCGCCGTGGTGCCGATCCCGGGCCGCCCGTCGACGTACAAGAAGGTCGTGCGGGACCACTACACCCCGCCGGGCGGCGCGCGGTTCAACAACCCGTACGGCTCCCAGTCGTCGCGGCGGGCGCTGCTCACCCACGTGACACGGGCGATCAACAGCTCGCCGGGCTACCAGCTGCCGGTGAACCCGGCGACGGGCAAGCGGGTGGCGTGCCCGACGAACCCGAAGGACTACCCCTCCGAGATCAAGATCGCGCTCTACTCGATCGCCGACAAGGCGTTCGTCGACGCCCTCATCCATGCACACCAGCGCTGCGTGAGCGTGAAGCTGCTGATGAACTCGCACCTCAACCGGGACAACTCACCGTCCTGGCGCCGGCTGACGAACTTCATCCCGGGCCGGACCCGCAACCTCGCGACCCAGCGCAGCTTCGCCGCCCGGTGCAGCAACGGCTGCATCGGCAGCACCGTGCTGCACACGAAGTTCTACCTGTTCAGCGCGGCGAACTCCGCGCGCAAGACCGTGATGGTCGGCTCGTCGAACATGACCACCAACGCGGTGCGTGTTCAGTGGAACGACCTGTTCACGGTCAACGGCTCGAGCAGCCTCTACAGCGCCTACCGCTCGATGTTCACCAAGATGGCACCCGACCGCCGGGGCGGCGGCCCGCGGATCTACCACTCGGGCCCCTACGTCTCCACGTTCTACCCGTTCCGGACGGCCACGCGGAGCACCGACAAGACGATGAACGCCCTCAACACCATCCGCTGCACGGGCGCCACCGGCGGTGCGGGACTCAACGGCCGGACCGTCGTGCACATCGTGATGCACTCCTGGCACGGGAAGCGCGGGCTGTACCTCGCCAAGCGGGTCCGCCAGCTGTACAACAACGGCTGCTACGTCCGGATCCTCTACAGCTTCATGGGCCACGGCACCTTCAGCCTGCTGACCCGGAACACCAACAGCCGCATGGTCGCGCGTCGCGTGCTGTTCGCGGGGCCCCAGGGCAAGGTCGCTGCGAAGTACTCGCACATGAAGATGTTCGCGGCGTCCGGCAACGTGTCGGGCGACCGCTCCAGCTGGGTCACCTGGACCGGCTCCAACAACTGGGCCGACCGCAGCATCAAGGCCGACGAGGTCACGATCCGCATCCCGTCGCGGTCGGTCTGGGGCTCGTACGTCGACCACTGGAACTTCATGCGCAACCGCAGGTCGTCGGCCACGTGGGCGATCTACGAGGAGCCGTCCGGCGGCGGCCGCGTCCCGGACTGACCCGCCAGGGCTCAGCCGCCGGTGACCATCCAGGCGGTCCCGCGGGCGCGGTGCAGCAGGACCACCGCGCGGCTGCCGATGAAGCCGAACCCGAAGGCCGCCCAGAGCCACAGCAGCCCCGACTCCGCGGTCGGGGCGAGGTGGACCACGAGCAGCGCGAGCGGTGCGAAGACCGCGAGCACGAGCACCCCGCCCCAGGCGAGGTAGCGACCGTCCCCGGCCCCGATCAGCACGCCGTCCAGCACGAACACCACCCCGGCGACCGGCTGGAACAGCGCCGCGACCAGCAGCACGGGACCGAGGAGGTCGCGCACCTCCGGGTCGCCGGTGAACAGGGGCCCGAGCAGCGGTGCCACCACCGCCAGGGCGAGTCCGGTGACCACGCCGGACAGCACGCCCCACCGGACCATCCGGCTGGTCACGGCACGGGTCCCTGGGACGTCCCCCGCGCCCAGGTAGCGACCGGTGATCGCCTGCGCGGCGATCGCGATCGCATCCAGCGCGAACGCCAGGAACGTCCAGACGGTCAGCGCGAGCTGGTGGGTCGCCACCGACGCCGCGCCCAGTCCGGCCGCGGCGTACGTCGTGACCAGCAGCGACGCACGCAGGGTCAGGGTGCGCACGACCAGCGCCACCCCGGCATGCGCCGCGCGGCGGACTCCGGCCAGGTCGGGTCGGAGCGGAGCTCCCTCGCGCCGGGCGGCTCGCACGACCACCGCGACCAGCGCGGCCGCCGACCCCAGCTGCGCGAGGTCGGTGCCGACGGCCGACCCGGCGATCCCGAGGTCGAGACCGTAGACCAGGGCGACGTTGAGCACGATGTTGGCGAGGTTGCCGACCACCGCCACGACCAGCGGGGTGCGGGTGTCCTGCAGACCGCGCAGCACCCCGGTGGCGGCCAGCATCACGAGCAGCGGAACCACCCCGAGGAAGGCCCAGCGCAGGTACGACGTGGCCTGGTCGGTGACCGCGGGCCCGGCGCCGAAGAGGTCCACCAGCCGACGGGAGAGGAGCACGCCGGCCACCGTGGTCGGCGCCCCGATCAGCACCGCCAGCCAGACGCCGTCGATGCCCTGGGTCAGTGCGCCACGGACGTCGCCGGCACCGAGCCGGCGGGCGACCGACGCGGTGGTGCCGTAGGCCAGGAACACGCACAGCCCGACCGCGGTCTGGACGACCGCTCCGGCGACCCCGAGACCGGCCAGCTCCGGGGTGCCGAGGTGCCCGATGATGGCGGCGTCGGCGAGCAGGAACATCGGCTCGGCGACCAACGCGAGGAAGGCGGGCACCGCGAGCCGCAGGATCTCCCGGTCCTGGGCGCGCCGGGCGACGCGGTCGGTGGTGGCCACCGCCGCAGTCTACGGTGGTAAGTGTCATTCACGACGCATGACCCTGACAGGACTACCCGAGGATGGCTGTGTGTAACCAGTCCATTCTTGGGGAGGACCACCCGGACCGACGCGTTTTGTCGACATGGAGACAGGTGAACGTCCGGGGTGTCCACGGTGAACGGAACTCTTTTCCAGGTTTCTCCGGTCCACATGGCGTGGACGACGTTTGCGCAGGTCAGACGGGGGATAGGCGGCTCGGAGAGGGTTTCGTCCACAGCGGCGTGAACAGGCTGTGCACATGTCCGCATGCGTGTTCCACACGGCCCGGTGGGTTATCCCCAGGTGCCTGTGGACGACCGGCTTTCACCTGGGCCTCCGGACCCGTAGCGTCAGCGCTCGCAGTGAAGTCGTCGGGCGCTGCCAGAACCGTCGGCGCGTGCTGGAAGAGTCTCTCGCGACACGCTACGAGAAGGGCAACGCACCGGTGATCCGACCATGAGCATCACGTCTTCGAGCAGTGCCTACGCCCACGACACCGAGCCCTCGTTCTCGATGGACGGCCCGTGGTCGCCCCCGGGTGACGGCGGTTTCGACGGTGGTGGCGGAGGTCGCGGCGGTGACCGCACGCCGCCCCAGGACAACGGTGCCGAGCAGAGCGTGCTGGGCTCGATGCTGCTCTCCAAGGACGCGATCGCCGACGTGATCGAGTCGGTGCGCGGCACGGACTTCTACCGGCCGGTCCACGAGACGATCTTCGACGCCATGGTCGACCTCTACGGCCGCGGCGAGCCGGTCGACCCGATCACCACCTCGGCCGAGCTGCAGCGGCGCGGTGAGCTCGTGCGGGTGGGTGGTGCGCCGTACCTCCACACCCTCTCGGCGAGCGTCCCGATCGCGGCCAACGCCGGCTACTACGCCGAGATCGTCCGGGAGAAGGCCATCCTCCGGCGGCTGGTCGACGCCGGCACCAGGATCGCCCAGATGGGGTACGCCGGTGAGGGTCAGGTCGACGAGGTGGTCGACCGGGCCCAGGCCGAGGTCTACGGCGTCACCGACAAGCGGACGTCGGAGGACTACGCCCCGCTGAGCGAGATCATGGAGTCCGCGCTCGACGAGATCGAGGCGATCAACAACCGCGACGGCGACATGATCGGCGTTCCGACCGGCTTCGCGGACCTCGACGAGCTGACCAACGGCCTGCACCCGGGGCAGATGGTGATCATCGCGGCGCGCCCCGCGATGGGCAAGTCCACGCTGGGCCTGGACTTCTGCCGCGCGGCCTCGATCCACCACAACATGGCCAGCGTGATCTTCTCCCTGGAGATGACCCGCAACGAGATCACCATGCGGCTCCTCTCCGCCGAGGCGAAGATCCCGCTCAACCACCTGCGCAACGGCAACATGAACGACGACGACTGGACCCGGCTGGCCCGCAAGATGGGTGAGGTGTCCTCCTCGCCGCTGTTCATCGACGACTCGCCGAACATGACGATGATGGAGATCCGGGCCAAGGCCCGCCGGCTCAAGCAGCGCCACGACCTGCGGCTGATCGTCATCGACTACCTCCAGCTGATGACGTCGGGGAAGAAGGTCGAGTCCCGCCAGCTCGAGGTCTCGGAGTTCTCCCGGCAGATCAAGCTGCTCGCCAAGGAGCTCGAGATCCCGGTGGTCGCGCTGTCCCAGCTCAACCGAGGTGCCGAGCAGCGCGCTGACAAGCGGCCGATGGTCAGCGACCTGCGCGAGTCCGGCTCGATCGAGCAGGACGCCGACATGGTGATCCTGCTGCACCGTGAGGACGTCTACGAGCGCGAGTCCACCCGTCCCGGCGAGGCTGACCTGATCGTGGCCAAGCACCGCAACGGACCCACCCGCGACCTGACGGTGGCGTTCCAGGGCCACTACTCCCGGTTCGTCGACATGGCGCACGGCTGAGCGGAGCAGGACTGATGAGCGAGCGACGTTTCCCCGACATGTGGGTGGACCCCGAGGACGACCCTCGCGAGACCGGTGAGGAGCCGGTCGGCGAGCTGGCGACGGTCTGGCAGTACCTCCGCCGCTACCGGCTGACCCTCGAGATGAAGTGCGCCGACCTCGACCCGGCGCAGCTGGCGCAGCGTTCGGTGCCACCATCGACGATGTCGCTGCTCGGTCTGGTGCGCCACCTGGCGCAGGTCGAGCACAACTGGTTCCAACGAGTGCTGCAGGGCCAGGACGTGCCCCGGCTCTACCGGTCCGCGACCGACCGGGACCACGACTTCAACGGTGCGGTGGCCGACCCGGCGGTGGTGGAGGAGGCGTGGTCGACCTGGCGCCGCGAGGTCGCGGCCGCCGACGCGTGGCTGGCCGGGGACGTCTCGATGGATGCCGAGGTGCCGTTCGGTGACGGCACCGCGCCGGTCCGGGACATCCTCGTGCACATGGTCGAGGAGTACGCCCGCCACGTCGGGCACGCGGACCTCCTGCGCGAGAGCATCGACGGCCGCACCGGTCAGTGAGGCCTGCTGGCCGAGCCCGTGCTCAGGGCTGGGCCTCGGCGGGCAGGGACAGCGGGCGCACGCCGCCCAGCCGGCGCTGGAACCGCACGTGCTCGGCGTGCGAGTCCAGGACCCGCCACAGCGTCTCGTGCGCGGACCAGGGCAGCGGCTCGTCGCCGGTGCGCCACGTCGTCCCGAAGCCGATCCACACCGGCGTCCAGTCGGCGGCGACGTCCCACTCCCCGCGGTGGCTGGTCAGCAGTCGGTGCCGGATCTGGAACGCCTGCCGGGGCCCGTCCTCGCAGATCGGGGCGGTCCGCACCGGCCACACGCGCAGGTCGAGGGCCATCAGCTCCAGCTCGACGTCGCCGAGAGCGCGCGGGTCGACCAGCACCGTCGCGACGTTCTCGTGCGGTCCGCGTCTCACCCGGGAACGCTAACCCGGCGCGCCCCCGTTCGTCAGCCGTTGGCCGGGGCGCGGTCAGCTGTCGCCGGCGTCGGCGGGGTCGCTCGCCTCCCCGACGATCCGGACCTGCGAGACCACGACGGGGTGGTCGGTGGTCCTGTCGACCAACCGGCTGCGGTCCTCGAAGTAGCCCGAGAAGGTGACGCCCTGCGAGCCGAAGATCCAGTCGACGGCACGGGGGTTGCCCGGCTGGCAGCCGCCGTTGTGCGACCCGCCCCGGGCGGCGACCATGGGGGCGCCGCCGGTCATCCGGCAGAAGTAGCTGTCCCGCTCGTTCATGTCCCCGGTGATGAAGACCGGCAGACCGGTCTCGTTGATCAACCGGTTGGCGAGGGCGATCTCGACCCCGGTGGCGCGGTCCCGCCAGCGCTGCTGGTGGTGGTACTGCGCGGTCTCGGCGGGGTTGTGGAAGTTGGCGAACCAGGCCTCGACCCCGGTGCTGAGGCTGCGCAGCTTGACGTAGGGCATCGCGCGCGGGTGGCCGTTGAAGTAGGGGATGTTCACGGTGTGCTTCTCGACCGCGACGAAGGCGTCGCGCCGCCAGCCGATGGAGTTCTCCGAGTCGCGGGCCCGGCCCGCGAAGCCCGGGAAGAAGTCCATCGACGTGTTCCGTGACATCACGACGAGCTGGTCACGCTGCAGCTCCTGGAACCCGACGACCTCGGAGCCGTGCCGGCGGACCAGTGCCGCGGCCCGGCCGGCGCGCACCCGCCCGGACGCCATACCGGGGCGCTTGCCGGCACCCGAGGTGTGGCTGCTGCCGAGCATGTTGAAGGAGCTGATCGTGAAGTCCAGCACCGGCGGGGGCTCGGGGGCTGCGGACGGCTTGGGCTTCTTGCGCTTCGGCTTGGGCTTCGGCTTGACGGTCGGCGACGGCTTGGCGGTCAGCGTGACCGCGCGGCCGGGGGCGGGCAGGACGGCGGGAGTGGGCACCGCGCTGGTCTGCGTCGGGGAGGCCGGGGTGGACTCCGGCACGGTGCGGACGAGCGCGGCCTGGTCCGGGTCGCTGTGCACGACGTAGCCGACGCCGACGGCGACCAGCGTGACGAAGCAGGCAGCCGTCACCAGGGCCAGCACGCCGGGGGTCCACTTCACCGACGAAAGATACCGTGCAGCCGACCCCCGTCAGGGCGGAGTCGGAGAACTGGGACTCAGTAGTTGACGGCGGGCACCAGGTGCGGAGGCGGCTCGATCGCGGTGGCGTTCGGGTAGAGCGCGCTGTCGACCGTTACGTCACTGACCAGGACCGGGTGGTCGGTGGTCTTGTCGACCAGCGGCCCGCGATCCTCGAGGTAGTTGCTGAACTTCAGCGCGGCGGATCCGAAGATCCAGTCGACGGCTCGGGGCTTGTTGGCGTAGCAGACGTTGTTGCGCCAGTAGCCGCCGCGGGCGGCCTTCACCGGGGCGGCCTTCGTGATCCGGCAGAAGTAGGCGTCACGCTCGTTCATGTCGCCGGTCATGAAGCGCGGGATGCCCAGGGGCTCGAGCTGGTTCTGCAGCGCGGCCTCGATGCGGGTCGCCTCGACCCGCCACTTCCCCTGGTTGTGGTACGTCGCGGTTTCGGCCGGGTTGTGGAAGTTCGCGAAGTACGCCATCAGGCCCGAGCTCTTCTCGCGCAGCAGGACCACGGGCATCGGGCGGGGGTTGCCGTTGAAGTACGGGATCCGCACCGTGGCGGAGTCGACGAGGTCGAAGACGTCGGTGCGCCAGCCGATCGAGTTCTCGGTGCCGCGGCTGATCTCGAGTCCGGGGTAGAGAGCCCACTTGCCGGCGGTGATCGACAGGAACTTCGTCGCCTGCACAGCCTGCAGCTCCTGGAACCCGGCCACGTCGACGTGGTGCCGGTCGAGCAACTGGTTGGCCCAGACGATCCGCGTGGTGCCGGACGCGCGCGAGCTGCCCGGAGGGGTGTGGCTGGCGCCGAGGACGTTGAACGAGCTGACCGTGTACGTCGCCGTGGGCGCGGGGGCGCGCCGGGTGGTCGCGGTCGCCGGGGACGCTGTCGCCACACTGACCACACCAGTCAGGAGCACCGCAACCAGCGCAGCAGCCACAGACGAAACACGACTCAACTTCTCTCCCATGGGTAAAAGGTAGACGGCGGCGCGGCGTGGCATAACCCGAACAGGGAAAAATCTGCTAGCCGGGACCTCTCCCTCAGATCATCGGTCGGCCCGGCGCCGCTCTGAAGACGGTCGGGCGCCACCTTCTACAACCAGATGGTTGACAACACCGGCTGAGCGGCCTACCGTTTATTCAACCGTTCAGTTGAACAACCAGGAGGTACGGCGGTGGCAGCGGACCAGCTCTCGCGGGTGTTCTCGGCGCTCGCCGACCCCACCCGGCGCGACATGGTCGCCCGGCTGGCGGTCGGGGACGCGACGGTGAACCAGCTCGCCGAGCCGTACGACGTGACCGTGCAGGCCGTGTCGAAGCACCTCAGGGTGCTCGAGGACGCGGGGCTGGTCAGCCGGACCCGCGATGCCCAGCGCCGGCCGTGCCACCTGGAGGCGGAGGTGTTCGACCTGATGACCAAGTGGATCGAGCGCTACCGGCAGGAGGCCGAGGAGAGGTTCAGCCGCCTCGACGAGGTGCTCGCCCGGATGCAGGAGCAGGACCCACCCAGTGAGCAGGACCGGAGAGGAGACGCGTCGTGAACGCAGCAACCGAGGCACGCAACGAGACCAGCATCGAGGTGGACTCCAAGGTCCCCATGGTGACCATCACCCGCGACTTCGACGCCCCCGTGGGGCTGGTCTTCCGGGCCTACACCGAGCCGGACCTGTTCCGGCAGTGGATCGGCCCCCGGAACCGGACCTTCGAGCTGCAGGAGTTCGACTGCCGCACCGGTGGCGCCTGGCGCTACAGCACCACTGACGACGACTTCGAGGCGCGCTTCTTCGGGGCGTTCCACGAGGTGCGGACCGACGAGCGGATCGTGCAGACCTTCACCTACGAGGGCTTCCCCGACAGCGTCGCCCTGGAGACAGCGACGTTCGAGGACCTCGGCGGCGGCCGCAGCCGGGTGACCTCGACGTCCCTGGTCGACTCGTTCGAGGGTCGCGACGCCTTCGTGGCCAGCGGCATGGAGACCGGCGTGGTCGAGGGCTACGAGAAGCTCGACGAGCTGCTCGAGACGCTCGCCTGACAGAGGTCTCGACAAGCTCGACCACCCGCGGGACGAGCTCGACCACCCGCGGGGACAAGCTCGACCACCCGCGGGGACGGTGCGCCGGGGCATGATGCGGTCATGACCGACCACTCGGCCCAGACCGTGCACGTACCCGGCCTCGTCCTCATCGAGCACGAGCTGTCGGTCCCGCTCGACCACGCGCGGCCGGACGGTGCGCGGATCACCGTCTTCGCGCGAGAGGTCGCCGACCCGGACGGGCGGGACCGGCCGTTCCTGGTGTTCCTGCAGGGCGGCCCCGGCAGCGAGGCGCCCCGGCCGACCCGGCTGCCGACCAGCCCGGCCTGGCTCGACCGGGCGCTCGCCGACTACCGCGTGCTGATGCTCGACCAGCGCGGCACCGGCCGGTCGAGCCCGATCGGCTCGCTGCCCGGGCTGACCGCCGCGCAGCAGGCCGAGCACCTGACCCACTTCCGGGCCGACGCGATCGTGCGGGACGCCGAGCTGTTCCGGGAGGCGCTCGGCGTGGACCGCTGGAGCGTGCTCGGGCAGTCGTTCGGCGGCTTCTGCTCGCTGACCTACCTCTCGTTCGCGGCCGGCGGCCTCCGCGAGGCGTTCTTCACCGGTGGGCTGCCCCCGGTGGGACGCCCGGTCGACGAGGTCTACGCCGCGACGTACACCACCCAGCTCGAGCGCAACCGGCGCTACTACGCGCGGTTCCCCGGCGACCGTGACCGGGTGCGGGCGCTACTGGACCTGTGCGAGGCAGGAGAGGTCCGGCTTCCGAACGGCGACGTGATGACCGCGGCGTGGTTCCGCCAGGTCGGCAGCGGGCTCGGCATGAGCGACGGGGCGGCCAACCTGCACTACCTGCTGGAGCTCGACCCTGGCTCGCCCGCCTTCCGGCACGACCTCGCCGCCGCGCTCCCGTTCGGCGGCCGGAACCCGCTGTACGCGGCGGTGCACGAGGCCTGCTACGCCGACGGTGGGGCGACCCGGTGGTCCGCGCAGCGGGTGATGCCGGCTGAGTTCCGTGAGGACCCGACCCTGCTCACCGGCGAGCACGTGTTCCCGTCGTCGTTCGCCGACAGCGAGCTGGCACCGCTGGCCGAGGCCGCGGACCTGCTCGCCGAGCACGAGTGGCCCCGGCTCTACGACGCCGACGCCCTGCGCTCCTGCGACGTGCCGGCGGCCGCGGCGATCTACGCCGAGGACGCCTACGTCGACCGTCGGTTCTCCGAGGAGACCGCAGCCCTGGTGCCGACCCTGCGGCCGTGGCTGACCAACGAGCTGGAGCACAACGGCCTCCGTGCGGACGGGGCCCGGGTCCTCGACCGGCTCTTCGGCCTGGCGCGCGGCCGGCTGGCGTGAACCCGGTCGGTGAGCGGCCCACCGCCGAGGCCTACGCCGACTTCGGTGAGGAGGCCCGCGGCTCCTCGGAGGTGTTCACGGCGTGGGCCCTGGCCGTCGCCGAGGACGCCGAGGTGCTGGCCCGCATCGAGACGCTGCCCGTCCGGAAGCGGCAGCCCAACCTGGTGCTGGCCGCCGCGCGCTGGCACGGGGCTCGACCCGGGCCGTACGACGGCCTGCGGACGGTGCTGCTCGAGGACTGGGACGCCGTGCGGGCGACCGTGCTGGCCCGCGCCACCCAGACGAACGAGGTCGGCCGGTGCGCGACCCTGCTGCCGGTGCTCGCCGGGCTGCCGGGGCCGCTCGCCCTGTTGGAGGTCGGAGCCTCGGCGGGGCTGTGCCTCTACCCCGACCGGTACTCCTACCGCTACTCCGGCGGCCGCGACGTCGCGCTCGACCCGGCCGACGGCCCCAGCCCGGTCGTCCTCGAGTGCCGGGTCGACGGCGACGTACCGCTCCCGGACGCGCTGCCCGACGTGGTGTGGCGCGGCGGGGTCGACCTGCACCCGCTCGACGTCCGCGACGACGACGCGATGCAGTGGCTCGAGACGTTGGTGTGGCCGGAGCACGACGACCGTCGGGCCCGGCTCGCGGCCGCTGTCGAGCTGGCCCGCACGGACCCGCCGTTCCTGGTCGCCGGCGACCTCAACAGTGTCCTCCCCGGTCTCGTGGAGCAGGTGCCCGAGGACGCGACGCTCGTGGTGTTCCACTCTGCGGTGATGGCCTACCTCTCCGCCGAGGACCGGACCCGGTTCACGCAGACCGTGGTCGCGACCCGCGGGCACTGGGTCAGCAACGAGAGCCCGCGGGTGCTGGCCGACGTGGCGTCGACCGCGCCGGTTCCTGCGTCGACGGGCTCCGCGCTCGTCCCGGCGCCGTTCGTGCTGGGGCTCGACGGGCGGGCCGTGGCCTGGACCGAGGGTCACGGCCGCGCGATGACCTGGCTCTGAGGCGTGCACCAACCGGGTGGTCGAGCTTGTCGAGGCCACGCCAGGATCTCGACAAGCTCGATCGGCCGGGGGTCGACGGCTCGATCGGCCGGGGGTCGAAGGCTCGATCGGCTGGAGGGCGGCGGATCTCGACAGGCTCGATCGGCCGGGGGCTCGGAACCCGTTCTAGAGTCGACGCATGAGCGAGCACGTCGACGTCCTGATCGTCGGGGCTGGGCTGTCGGGGATCGGAGCCGCCTGCCACCTCGAGGAGCGGCTGCCCGGCACGTCGTACCTCCTGCTCGAGGCGCGCGGCTCCCTCGGCGGCACCTGGGACCTGTTCCGCTACCCGGGCATCCGGTCGGACTCCGACATGTTCACCCTCGGCTACCGGTTCCGTCCCTGGACCGACGAGAAGGCCATCGCCGACGGCCCGGCGATCCTGAGCTACGTCCGGGAGACCGCCCGGGAGCACGGCGTCGACCGGCACATCCGCTACGACAGCCGGGTCGTCGGCGCCTCGTGGTCCACCGAGGACGCCACCTGGACCGTGCGGCTCGCCGGCGGCGACGAGCTGACCTGCGGGTTCCTGTGGTGCTGCAGCGGCTACTACTCCTACGACGAGGGGTTCACCCCGGAGTTCGAGGGCGTCGAGTCGTTCACCGCCGCCGGCGGCGAGGTCGTGCACCCACAGCACTGGCCCGAGGACCTCGACTACGCCGGCAAACGCGTCGTGGTGATCGGCAGCGGCGCGACCGCGGTGACGCTGGTGCCCGCCATGGCCGGCGGCGAGGGTGCCGCCGCACGGGTGACGATGCTGCAGCGCTCGCCGACCTACATCCTCGCGCTGCCCGGGATCGACAACATCGCGGTCAAGCTCCGCGAGCGGCTCTCGCCGAGGGCGGCCTACGTCGTGACCCGGTGGAAGAACGTCCTCGTCACCACCGCGAGCTACCAGCTGTCGCGGCGGCGTCCCGAGCTGATGAAGAAGCTGATCCGCAAGGGCGTCACCAGCCAGCTGCCGGAGGGCTACGACGTCGACACGCACTTCAAGCCCGCCTACAACCCCTGGGACCAGCGGCTCTGCCTGGTGCCGGACGGTGACCTGTTCCGGTCCATCCGGAACGGCACCGTCGACGTGGTCACCGACCACGTCGACCGGTTCACCCCGCACGGCCTCCGGCTACGCTCCGGCGACGAGCTCGAGGCCGACGTGGTCGTCACGGCGACCGGTCTCAACCTGCTGGCGTTCGGCGGGCTCGAGCTCGACGTCGACGGGGACGCCGTGCACCTGCCGGACACGATGGCCTACAAGGGCATGCTGCTCTCCGGTGTCCCGAACTTCGCCTACGTGATCGGCTACACCAACGCGTCCTGGACGTTGAAGGCCGACCTGGTCAGTGAGTACGTCTGCCGGCTGCTCGCCCACATGCGCAGCCGTGACTACGACGTCGTGGTCGCCGAGAAGGACCCGACGGTCGAGGAGGAGCCGTTCATGGACTTCGCCTCCGGCTACGTGCAGAGATCCCTGCACCTGTTGCCGAAACAGGGCTCGCGTGCGCCGTGGCGGCTGCGGATGAACTACCTGCGCGACGTGCTCACGATCCGTCGCGGTGCGATCGAGGACGACGCCCTGCGATTCTCGCGGGCCGGTGACCGGGAGCGCCGTACGGCGTGACGGGACCGATCGCGCAGACGCCTGAGCCGCCGTACGTGGCGGTCATCTTCACCTCGCTGCGCACCTCGGGCGACCGTGGCTACGCAGCGATGTCCGCGCGGATGGACGAGCTCGCGGCCGAGCAGCCGGGCTACCTCGGCCTGGAGGCGGCGCGCGACGGTCTCGGGATCACGGTGTCCTACTGGGTCGACGAGGAGTCGGCCGCGGACTGGAAGCAGGTCGCCGCCCACCTCGTCGCGCAGGAGCGGGGTCGCGAGACGTGGTACTCCGACTACCGGGTGCGGGTCGCGGTCGTGCGCCGTGACTACGGTCCTACCCGGTGATCCCGGCAGTCCGGTCGAGGAGCTGCAGCAGGTCGTGCGCGGCCAGCTCGACCGACTTGTGCCGCCACTCGGACGCGCGGTAGACGCAGGCGATCAGGCCGCTGCGGTGCACGCGGCGGAGGTCGCCGTAGACGAACGCGTACCTCGCCTTGGTCTCGTCGCCCGGCCCTTCGGTGAGGCCGAGGTGCCAGCCGGAGTACTCCTCCCACGTGTGCGACTCGAGATAGGTGTTGCGGGCCGCCGCATCGGGCTGCACGTCGCCCCAGTCGCTGTCGAGGACGTACTGCTTGGCCTCGATGAGCCGGGTGCAGCGGGCGACGCCCACCGGGTTCACGTCGTACGACGCCACGTCGTCCTCCTCAGGAGCGCTCGGACGGACTCACGGCCACCAGCCTAGGGCGGATGCGGGACTCATCGTCGGGCCCGGAACGCGGCGGCCTTGGTGCGGCTCTGGCACGCCGTCGAGCAGAACCGTCGCGTCGCGTTGCGCGAGGTGTCGACGTAGACGCGGTCGCAGCGCTCGGCGGCGCAGACGCCGAGCCGGCCCGCGAGGTCGCTGCCGATCGCCAGAGCCAGACCGGTGGCGCAGCCGGCCGCCCAGCCGGTGGCGAGCGAGTCGTCGGAGCCGTGGAAGTGCACGTGCCAGCCGTCGCGGCCGTCGGGCAGTCGGTCCAGCTGCGGTCGTGCTCCGGTCCGCAGCAGCAGCGTGTTGAGGATGCGGACGGCGCCGCGCTCGTCGCCCCGATCGACGCTCTCGAACACGACCCGCAGCTCTCGCGCGACCTCGGTCAGCTCGTCGGCGTGGACGGTGCTGACCCGCGGGGTGCTCCGCTCGCCGCCGCCCAGCGCCACTGCGACCGCCCTGCGGCGTCCGGCGCCGGTGGGCGGCGCCACCTCGACGCCACCGCTCTCGCCGGCCGTCAGGTGGTTCACCAGCCGGGCAGCGACGTCGACCAGGTTGAGGATGTGACTGTCGAATGCCATTTGACCAGTCACGCTCGCTTTCGTAGGTTGGTGACTGGCGAACAGTCTGACACCAGTGACGTGACAGGAGAACCGTGGAGACCTTCCGGCAGTGGGCGGCGCTGCCCGGCGAGGTGTGGGTCCTGGTGGTGGCGCGGGCCGTCAACCGGCTGGGAGCCTTCACCCTGCCGTTCCTGGCGGTGACGCTGGTGCGCGAGTTCGACGCCTCCGTCGGACAGGCGGGCCGGCTCATCGCGGCCTTCGGTCTCGCCACGATCCCGTCCCGGCTCTTCGGCGGGCACCTCGCCGACCGGATCGGTGGTCGCGCCACGATCGTGGTGGGGCTGGTCGGCACCGCCGCCGCCCAGGTGCTGCTCGCCGCCGCGCCCACGCTCGCTGTCGCCGGGGTGGCGGCGGTGCTGCTCGGCCTGGTGTTCGAGGTCTACGAGCCGCCCAGCCAGGTTCTCGTCGCGGACGTCACCACCGTCGACCAACGTCCCCTGGCCTTCGGGCTGCTGGCGGGTGCGATGGCCGTCGCGGGCATGGCGGCCGGGTTGCTCGCGGCAGCCGTCGCAGGGTTCGACCTGCGGTGGCTGTTCGTCGTGGACGCCGCCACCTGCCTGGCCTGCGCGGTGCTGGTCGGGATCCGGCTGCCCCGCGGACAGGTCGCCGCCGTGCCGGTGCGACGGTCGGCCTGGCGCGACCGCCGGTTGCTCCTGATGCTGGCGACCGGCACCGGGTTCGCGGTGGTCTACCTCCAGATCGCGATCACCCTGCCGCTGACCCTCGTCGCGCGCGGGCTGCCGGTCGGACACACCGGCATCCTGCTGACCGCCTCGGCGGTCACGCTCGTCGTGGCGCAGCCGCTCGTGCAGGTGGGCAGGGTGCGGAGGCTCGACGACTTCTCCGCGATGGCGATCGGCCACCTGCTGCTCGGCGCCGGCCTGCTCCTGACCGGGCTCTTTCCAGCACAGTGGGATCCGAAGCTTGGAATTCACGTGACTTGAAGTCGCG
>JADMIO010823507.1_pt1 | contig 18105 bp, 15 predicted proteins | sample 8958161 | NCBI WGS metagenome assembly JADMIO01 (sample SAMN16585339, study PRJNA669376) | soil metagenome | isolation source: Crop rotation soil | place: USA: Cullars Rotation, Alabama | collected 2011 | reverse complement strand
CTTTCCCGTGGCGCCGGGTGCGCCGCCGGCCCGCCGCGCCGCGGTGGAGCGCCTGGCCGGGCGGCTGAAGGCGGCGGTGGATTTCGGGCAGGTGGATGAGTTGATGAGCGGGGGCGTCGCCGCCTTTATCGCGGACATAACGAAGCAATGTGAACAGATTCACAAAGCGCTGTACTCGTCCTACATCACTTATGGCGCGGAGACAGTGCTCTGATGTTCTATTCCATCCGCCACGTTACCCGCTTCCGCTACTCCGCACCCGTTCGCGAATCCGTGATGGAGATTCGCATGCAGCCGCGCTCGGAAGGGCCGCAGACCTTGCGCAGTTTCCAGATCTCCACCAATCCCCGCGCCCAGCTCTATGCCTATACCGATCACTTGGGCAATGCCGTCTACCACTTCAACCTGCTGCGCGAGCATGAGGAGTTGAGGATCGAGGCCCAGGCCACGGTCGAGATCAGCCAGCCGCGCCCGCTGCCGGAGCATCTCGATACCCTGGAATGGAGCCGCTATAACGGCTTCAATCTCAACGACGACCATTTCGACATGTTGGAGCCATCCCATTTTGCCCGCCCTTCGCCGGAACTGGAAAGCTTCATGAAGATCGCCGACCTGCAAAAGCCGGTTGGCGATCCCCTCACGGCACTGCGCACCTTGCAGCGGGGCATCTACGATTCCTTCGACTATGAATCCGGCGTTACCGAGGTCAATTCACCGATCGAAGTGGCATTGGAAGAGCGCCGGGGCGTCTGCCAGGACTTTGCCCATGTCATGACGGCGATCGCGCGGCGCTGGGGCATCCCCTGCCGTTACGTCTCCGGTTATCTCTATCATAAGGGCAGCCGCGACCGCTCCGCCGCCAATGCCACCCATGCCTGGGTGGAGGCCTATCTGCCGTCGCTGGGCTGGGTGGGCTTGGATCCCACCAACAACATCATGGCCTGCGAACGCCATGTCCGGGCCGCGGTCGGCCGCGATTATGCCGACGTGCCTCCGACCAGGGGCACTTATAAAGGCGGCGCCGACAGCGAGCTTTCCATCGCCGTGTCGCTGGAGCCGACGCCGGCGCCGGTGCGCCATGAAGATTTTCTTAAGGTCGCCCGGCCGATGGCGTCGCCGACGCCCACTGCATCGATGCCGGAACGGCTTTATCACCAGCAACAGCAGCAACAACAACAAGAATAGGCACGGTTCTTGAGCTCTTCGTCGTTGCCCTTTGTGCGTGACGGCCACTTCCCCATGTATTTTTTGGACACAGCACTTGCCTCGATCTTGTCCAGGCCACCAAACCCTCGCGCCAAAACGCCGCGCCCATAAGGCCAGCCGGGGCACCAGCGGAACTCGGGTTAACGGGTCATAAAGAATTTGGCTCGGAACTGTCAGGGCTTTGTTAATAGGCGCCTGCCTATTCTCTGATCCATTCGAGAGGGAATAGGCTCTATGCCGCTAAAATTGTCGTTAAAGCCTGGTGAAAAGTTCGTGCTGAATGGCGCGGTGCTGGCCAATGGCGACAAGCGCACCAGCCTGGTGATTCAAAACAAGGCCTGCCTGTTGCGCGAAAAGGACATTATGCAGCCGGAGGAGGCAAACACCCCGGCGCGGCGCATCTATCTCGCCATCATGATGATGTACCTGGACGGCGAGGCCAGCGAGGAACCCTATAACGAATTCGCCTTGCGCATGACCGAGTTCATGGGGGCCATCCGCACGCCTTCCATCCTGGCCATGTGCGTGGATATCAGCCGCGATGTCGCGCAGGGGGCCTATTACAAAGGCCTGATCGCCTGCCGCAAGCTTTTCGAATTGGAACAGGAGCGATTGAGTTATGAGCCTTAATGCCTATAAGGCCGCGCAAGCAGCGACCGAAGACCCCCGCACCACCGAATATCGCCTGTTCGGCCAGGTCACCGGCGCCCTGCTCCGGGCCAAGGAAAGCAATGCCGTGGGCACGCCGCTGGTGGAAGCGGTGGATTGGAATCGCCGCTTGTGGCGGACCCTGGCCGCCGATTGCATGGACGACCGCAACGCGCTCACCCAGGACGTCCGCGCCAAGATCATCTCGCTGTCCTTGTGGGTGGCGAAATATTCGAGAAGCGTGACCAGGGAGAAAGCCTCGCTGGATCCCTTGATCGAGATCAACCGGACGATCATGCAGGGGCTTCAGGCCAGCTAAGGCGAGTTCAAAACCGAATTGGAAAAAGCCGGCGCCAAGCGCCGGCTTTTTTGTTGCCCCCCCCTCGCATCACCGTCATCACCGGGCCGAGCGACGTAGCGAGGTCCGGGTGATCCAATTATTCAAGCAACAAAAAGAAATTGGATCGCCCGCATACGCGGGCGATGACGTTGTGTGTGGGAGGCATGTTCGGACGCGCGCCGTCGCAAGTAGCGTGAAAAAATGGACGGCAGAAATTTCCCCAAGCGGCAGATCATGCCTAATGGTTAATGATTATTAGGAAAGATATTTAAACAATATCAGCTACTTATCCGGTTAACCGTGTGGCACGGGCGTTGCAAAAGGCTGTGCGGGCCTTGCCCAGGTCCGCAGAACGCGAGTTCGCCACCAGATGAACGGAGAGTAGCCATGTCTTTTAGCGTCAACACCAACGCCGGCGCGCAGGTCGCGCTGCAGTATTTGAATGCCACTCAGGGTCAGCTCGACCAGACCCAGGGTGCGATCAACAGCGGCCTCAAGGTTGCGACGGCCAAGGATGATGGCGCGATCTACGCGATTGCCCAGAACCAGCGTGGCGCTTTGGCCGGCTTTTCGTCCGTGATCAACAGCCTCAACAATGGCTCGTCGGCGATCGACGTGGCCCTGTCTGCCGGCCAGTCGATTTCGGACCTTCTGATCCAGTTGAAGCAGAAGGCGCTCGCTGCCGCCGACCCCTCCCTGGATACCGCCAGCCGCCAGGCGCTGAACGCCAACTTCACCGCCCTGCGCGACCAGATCACCACCATCGTCAAGAATGCCGTGTTCAACAATTTCAACCTGGTCGACGGTTCCACCACCCAGGTTCAGGCGCTTGCTTCCGCTGACGGCACCCGCCGCATCACGACAGCCGCCCAGAACCTGAAACTGTCGGGCTCCATCATCACGCTCAAGACCACGTCAACGGTGTCCACCCAGACCAAGGCCTCGGCGATGATTTCCGTGCTGCAGACCTCGCTGACCAACGTCAACTCGGCCTTGGCCAAGCTGTCGTCCGGCGCGGCCAAGTTCTCGATCCAGGCGACATTCACCCAGAAACTGGCCGATACCCTGAATGCGGGCCTCGGCAACCTGGTCGACGCCAACATGGCCCAGGAAAGCGCCAAGCTGCAATCGCTGCAGGTCAAGCAACAGCTGGGCGTCCAGGCCTTGTCGATCGCCAACCAGGCGCCGCAAACCATCCTGTCGCTGTTCCGCTAACACGCATACCTCTTCAAGAGGGGGCTTACCGGGCGGGGCGATGCGAAAGCATCGCCCCGTTTCGTTTTGTGGTGCTTTTTTTGTGCAATTGCGATGTGCCGCCGTAACGCTCATTAACGTTGAGCTGTTTCGGCGTGAACCAATATAATCCTTGGTTTTGCTGGCTTTTTCGCGCGCGCTTTTTTCGAAAAGTGGAAGTATTTGCCGATCCAGCCCGGCAATTTTTGCCGCTCAGGGAAATTTTTGCCGGGTTGAAAATCGCACGCGGCAATTCCCGCCGGGACGCATTTACCGAGCGGCCGCAAAATCGATCCCTAACCAGATATTACCTTCGTTCGGCATGGCCCTTGCCAATGGGTACGCGGGCAAAACGCCCAAGAGCAATGCTCGTTACCCCAGAACGGAGAGACCAAAATGTCTTTTAGCGTCAACACCAATGGCGGCGCCCTCGTCGCGCTGCAGTATTTGTCCGCCACCCAGGGTCAGTTGAACCAGACCCAGGCTCACATCAACAGCGGTATGAAGGTTGCCACCGCCCGCGATGATGGCGCGATCTACGCGATCGCCCAGAATCAGCGCGCGAACGTTGCCGGCTATACCTCGGTGATCAACTCGATCAACAACGGCACCTCGGCGATCGACGTCGCTTTGTCCGCCGGCCAGTCGATCTCCGATCTTCTGATCCAGCTGAAGCAGAAGGCCTTGTCGGCCGCTGACTCCTCGCTGGATACCTCGAGCCGCAACGCCCTGAACGCCAACTTCACCGCCCTGCGCGATCAAATCACCACGATCGTGAAGAACGCGGTGTTCAACGGCTTCAACCTGGTGGACGGTTCGACCACGCAGATCACCGCTTTGGCTTCTGCCGACGGCAGCCGCCGCATCACCACCGCTGCCCAGAACATGAAGCTGTCGGGCTCCATCGTGACCTTGAAGTCCACGGCCACGATCTCCACCCAGGCCAAGGCTTCGACCTTGGTCGCCACCATCCAGACCTCGCTGACCAACGTCAACTCGGCTCTTGCCAAGCTGTCGTCGGGCGCCGCGAAGTTCTCGATCCAGGCGACCTTCTCGCAGAAGCTGTCCGACACCCTGACTCAGGGCATCGGCAACCTGGTCGACGCCAACATGGCTCAGGAAAGCGCCATGCTGCAGTCCTTGCAGGTCAAGCAGCAGCTGGGCGTTCAGGCTCTGTCGATCGCCAACCAGGCGCCGCAGACCATCCTGTCGCTGTTCCGCTAAGCCAAGGCATGGGCGGGCCGAAAGGTCCGCCCATCGCCAGCCGACGCCGGATGACCGCAAAAGAACAGCGGCATCCGCCCCGGGGCGAAGGGAAAAAGTTTTTATCTGGTGGGCAATGCGAGGGACGGAGAAGGATGCTTCTCCGTCTTTCGTATTTTTTTGGACCCCCTCCGTTCCGGCCTGCACGCCTTCGGCGCTTGGCGTTCGGTTGGCTTGGCCGCCAACTTCACCCTCTCCTATCACGCATCCGCTTCGCCCCCTTGGGCGTGCTTACGGACGCGAACGGGTGAGGAGTGGCGCGCGAAGCGCGTGAGCAGGTCCAGTGGACCTGCGAAAGCGACGAACGCCGCGAGCTCGGGCGAGTGGCCGGACCGGTCACTCCACGAAATGCGCGGCTCGAGATTCCTGGATACTTCAACACCGCAGATCTTCTGGCGCAGGTTTCCCGCCCAAAGCGAGTTTGGTTGCGGCGGTCAAGAACTGCGTGCCATCCAGCCGCAGCGCGATCTCCACCACATGCACCACGCCTTGGTGCATTACGATCTCGCACGCGATCGGCCCGTCGCACAGCCCCACCGCAGACGCCGCGCGGCCACAGGTTTCGGAAAGGTGGGGCGCGGTTCCTGCGGGAAGGTGACAGATGCCCTCCAGTGCCAGGCCCGCGATCCATATGCGGTCGCCGGAAAGTCCCTGCTCGACCAGAACGCGCTCATTGGGATCTTGCGATCGCGCCAGCTGAAAAGCGGCGGCGAAATGGCTTGTCGCCGATAGTTGCGTGACGCCGGCGACGCCCCGGTTTTCCACCGGTTTGACCAGCAGTTCCTTTCCGCGCGCGATGGCCGCGCGCTGCAGTTCCTGGGGCGTAAAGATCTCGGCATGCCAAGGCGCGGCAATCCCGGCCGATGCAAAACAGCGCCGGACCAACATGCGATCGGCGACCAGTTCCGCCACATGCGGCGGAGGCCCCGGCAATCTTAACCTCTCGGTAACCATGGCAAGGGTGAGGGGGGCGTCGGCGGTCGATAGCACGCCGTCGATCTTGCGGATCTTGCGGCTGTAGCGCTCGGCGGCCGCGGCGGTCTCGTTGGCGCCATGGACATCGGCGAACAGGCTGGAATCGGCAAATTCGAAAGCCGGCGCCTGGGGATCGGAATCGGAAATCACCACCGAATGCCCGACGGCACGCAGGGCGCTCGCGATTTCCACAGATTTTTCGCCACCAGAAAGGATCAGCAGCGTTTTTGTCATGGTGGACATGGCTGTTGCTCATAACAGGTTTCCGGCCTGTTAACCGCTTCTTAGCCATGCGCTCTTTAGAATCCGTTAATGGCCAGCGAATCCGATTCAGAACTTATCCGGGGTACCAGCGAACGCGAGCATGTTCGCGTGGTCGCTTTGGTACAGGCGCGGATGGGTTCGACCCACCTGCCGGGCAAGGTTCTCGAGCCCATCGCCGGCCAACCGCTCTTGTGGCACCTGGTGCACCGGCTGAAGGACTGCCGCCTGCTCGAGGAGATTGCCGTCGCCACCAGCTCCAATCCCGTCGACGATGCCATCGTGGAGTGGTGCGGCACCGAGGGCGTTACGGTCGTGCGCGGACCCGAAAATGATGTGCTGGCGGCTCACGCCCGCGCGGCCGAAAAGCTGGACGCCGATATCATCGTCCAGGTTTCGTCCGAGGCTCCTTTCATCGATGCCGGCCTGGTGGACCATATGGTCGCCACCTTGATCGAGCAGGATGGCGATTATGTCCTGCTGGCGGACCCGGACCAGGATGACCATGAAGGGGTGGAAGCTTTCAGCCGCCGCGCCCTGGACCGCCTGATGATGGATGCCGCCCATGACCCGGCGGCCCGTGCCTTGGTCACCGGCTATTTCCGGCTGAATCCCGAATTCGTGCGTGTCGTTCACGCCCAGCCTTACGGGCTGGCGATGAACAAACAAGGCCGGCTCGCCGTCGATAGGCCTGACGATCTGGCCTTTGTGGAAGCGGTTCGCGCCCGGTTGGCCGCAAAGGCCGGGGAGGCGTCGCTAGCGGACCTGTTGCTGCTCCTGGAACGCGAACCCGATTTGAAGGCGCTGCCGGCGCCGGCAAAGCCGGCGTCACCGCGCGCCCTGGGCGAAAATCCGCCAGAACGACAGGCGCTGATCCGCTGCGATGGCGGCGGCAAATTCGGCTATGGCCATGTCAAGCGCATGGTCGCATTGGGCCGCGCGTTGCGCGACCAGCAGGGCATCGGGGTCACCTTCGCGCTCAATGGCAGCGAAGACGCAAGCCAGCCGATCCGCCGCGCCGGCTTCGATGTGACCATGCTCGACCATGCCTTGCATCTCGAGAACATGATCCGCGCCGGCAAGCCGGACATGCTGGTCTTGGACGGACGCGAAGGTCCCAGCCGCGCGGAACTGGAAGAATTGAAGCGCCAGGTTCGCGTGACCGCGGTCATCGATGACGGCCATGAGCGCCGCCTGGCGAGCGACTATGCCTATTATCCTCCCGTGCCGGGTGCCATGGCGCTGGATTGGAATGGCTCAAGCAGCATGGTCCGCATCGGCTGGGAATGGGCGGTGCTGGGCCTCAATCCCAACCAGGTGCGCAAGCGCGCTCCCGGTTCGCGCTCCACCGTCCTGGTGGCGATGGGCGGCAGCGATCCGCATGGCTTGACCTTGCGCATGGGCAAGGCGCTGGCGACGCTTGATACCGCCTATCGCGTGCGGTTCATCATCGGCACGGGCACCAAGGATCCCAGCGCCGTGGCTCGCGGACTTGTGGGTCTGAAGAAAAATTACGAGACGGTGGAGGGCGCGGACGACCTGTCTGTCGAATATGCCAATGCCGATGTGGCGGTCTGCGCTTTCGGCGTCACCGCTTACGAGCTGGCGGCTTGCGGCATTCCCGCCATCTATCTCGGCCTGACCCAGGACCATGTCTTGTCCGCATCGGCTTTCGCGGATGCCGGCATGGGGCTCAATCTGGGCCTGGCGGACAAGGTCTCCGATGGCGATATCGCGCGCTTCCTGCAATGGCTGTTGAACAAACCCGCGGCGCGGCGCGACATGCGCAAGCAAGGCATGGCGCTGTTGGACGGGCAGGGTGCCGCGCGCATTGCCGCCGACCTTGCCTCCGCTTTGACCGAAGCGCGCGCTCCACTCAAGGAAGCGCTGTAATCCTCGCCGCGGCCTGGCGGAACACATCCGCCCAATCGCCCATGACCTGCGGCACCAGGCATTGGCAGGCCGGCGCGAAGGGCTCATGGCGTTGCCCCATCGCCGTCCAGGCCGGGCCATAAAGCATTTTCAAAGTGGAAACGCCCGCGCCCGCGGCCAGCCAGGACACGGCGGTGGGCGCGCTGACAACCGCATCGGTCGCCGCCAGCATGGCGCAGGTGCGGTCCAGTTCGTTTTTCTGGTCCAGGCCTTCCGGCACCAGGATCCTTTTGCCGCTCATCGCTTCCAGCGCCGCGACCTCTTCGTCCGTCGCGCCATATTGCGCGCAGACGAAACTGGCATCCAGGGCGCGCAGGAATTCGCCCCAAGCCTGCAGTGGCGCATATTGCAAATTGCGGTCGCCGCCGCCGACCTTGCCGCTGCGCCAGCTGATGCCGATGACTTTGCGGCCATCGCTGTGGAAAATCCCGCGCCAGCGGGCCGTCTCCGCGGGATCGGGTATCAGGAATGGGTGAGGATTGGGAAAGTCCTCCAGCGAGCCGCGCAGATATTTCGGCAGGGTGCCCATCATCACGGCGGCATTGGCGCCGCCGGCGGATTTGAGCCAGCCATAATCGGCCAGCGGCATCCCGCCAATGGTTTTGATCGTGGCCGGACGAACCGCGACGGTAGGGAAGGAGCGTGCGAACAACGCAACCAGCCTGGCCTCGCATTCCAGGATGAGGCTGCCGCCATCGGCCATGGCGCGCGATGCCAAGCCGGGAATGAGGCTGGCAAACAGGATCTGGTCGCCGACGCCCTGTTCGGCCCTGACCAGCAATCGCGCCCGCTTCAAAGACCCGCCGGTCCAGGGCGTGAAACTCTGTCCGCCGGCGGGTACGGGGATTTTGCCAGGCACTTCGGTCCGCGCGGCATAATCCCGCCAGCCCTGTTTCAAGTCGCCATTCAGCAAATGCAGCATGGCTCGGTTCAGCCGCGCCTGCGCGTTTTTGGGATCCGCCTTGATGGCCTGGTCGTACAGTGTTCGCGCCAGCGCGCGGTCGCCGGAATCGCTGACCATATCGGCCAGGTTTGCCAGGGCCGGGGCGTAGTTCGGCCGGGCGGCAAGGGCGGCCTGGTAATGAATTCGGGCCGCTGCGGCGTCGCCCTTTTCCCGCAAGGTAGAGCCCAAAGTGAGGAGCAATTCGGGGCTTTGGGGTTCGCGCGCCAGGGCCGGTTCCAGCAGCGCCATGGCTGCGTCATATTGGGCCGAGCCCCGCAGCAGATTGGCAAGATTGACGATCGCCTCCACCCGCATGGGCTCCAGCGCCAGGACTTGGCGGTAGAATTGCGCCGCCACGTCATCCAGGCCCAACTGGCCGGCGGTATTGCCAAGGGCAAACAACACCTTGGTGTCGCCGGGCGACTGGGCCAGCGCAACCTCGAATTGGGCGATGGCTTCGGCATGCCGTCCCTGGGACGACAGTCTCAAACCCATCTGGTAGGCGGCGGTCATGCGTCACCATCCCCAGTTCCCGTTAAGGTCGCGTTAAGCGTGTTTTTTGGGACTGTTCCTGTTCGCGGACCGGGTTTGAACGCCTCGCGTTAGCGCCGCCTTAACGCCGCGAATGCGATTTTTGGGCATGTCCGGAATAGGCGGAATCGATCCTTCGGTGCTGCTGGGATTCTATCAATCCCAGTTGATCAGCAGTCCGTCATCTATCGCCGCCGCCGCCGCCCGGCAGCAGCAATTCGCCGCCAGTCAAAACAAGGGTGCCACCGCGGCCGACAATCCGCCCTGGAACACGCCCAATGCCAACAATGCCCAGCAGGATGCCAAGGTCCTGGGCACCACAAAATACCTGGACACTTCCAAGGTGCCGCTGAGCGCCGGCGCCACCACCGACAGCAAGATGGAGCAGGACAACCAGAAGCTCTTCGCGCTCTACAGTGCGGTGAACACCTTGGCCTACCTGGCCAAGATGGCGCAAAGCGGAACGGCCACCAGCGGACAACTTGCGGGCCTCAATGACCGGTTCCAGACCGGACTGGCGCAGGTACAGCAATATCTGGGCAGCACAAGCTTCAACAATTTCAACCTGCAATCGGCCAAACCGTCCGACACCATCACCTCCACCGCGACGGTGGCGTTTGGCAGTTTCACCTACGCCACCAAGCAGCTGGTGACCAACGCCAATGCCGGCAATCCACTGCCCGGCATCTCCGCCTCCGACAGTTTTGTCGTCGGCATCAAAAAGGGCGGCGTCACCACCAATGTCACCATGGACATGTCGCAGGTGCAGGGGCCGCTCACCTTGGCCAACATCGTCACCTACATGAACGGCGAGCTTTCGGCGGCAGGATTTTCGACGCGCTTCCAGAAGACCCAGACGGGCGGCACCGCGACTTCCGACACCAATGCAACTTATGGCTTGCAAGTCTCGCCCGGGGGCGTGGAACAGGTCAGCTTTTCCGCCGCCGCCACGCCATCGCTTTACCTGGTGGGCAGTTCCGGTCTGGCATCCGAAACCCGCACCACCACCAACACCGTGACATCGGCGGTCACCACCACGCCCGCCGACCAGGGCGCCCGCTTGACCAAGATTTCCGGCATCAACGGCACCCCCAGTTCGACCTTCAGCGTCAACCAGAAGGCCAGCACGGGCATCACCGCGGCGCAGGCCACGGCCGTGGATGCCAGCGGGAATGTCTATGTCATCGGCACGGCCACCGGCAATTTCGGCAGTCAACTCAACCAGGCCACGCAGGACGTCTATCTCACAAAATATGATTCCGCCGGCAATGTGGTGTGGCAGAATCTGTTGGGCAGCGCCGGCACCGCCAATGGTTATGGCCTGGCCTTGGATCCGTCCGGCGGTGTGGTCGTCACCGGCGCCTCCACCGCCGATTTGACCACCACCTCGGTGGCGGATGGCAACAACGATTCCTTTGTGGCGCGCTATGACGCCAGCGGCAACCAGACCTGGATCAAGCAGATCCAGACCTTGGCGACCAACCAATCCAACGCGGTCAGTGTCGACGCCAGCGGCAATATTTATATCGGCGGCAGTGTTTCCGGCGGCGTGGTCGGCGCCGGCCAGACGGCGCAAGGCAAGGCCGACGCCTATCTGGCCAAGTTCGATTCCAAGGGCAAGCTGCTGGCGGAAAACCAGTTCGGCGGCGGCGGCAATGACAGCGTGGCGGCGACGGCGACCGCGCCCGATGGCAGCCTGTATGTCGCCAGCGTGCAAAGCGGTCATGCCATCCTGGCCAAATATGCCAATGGCGACATCACCGCGGCGCCGGCCTGGACCCAGGACCTGGGCGACCTGGCGGCGGGCGGCAGCATCGGCGGATTGGCCGTGGCCAATGGCCAGGTCTATGTCTCCGGCTCCAGCAGCAATGGACATCTCGCGGGCAGCGTGGCGGCGCCGGCCAGCGGCGGCATCGATGCCTTTGTCTTCAGCGCCACCGACAATGGCACCAGCGTCAGCCCCAACACGGTCAGCTATATCGGCACGGCGGGCACCGACACCGCCGGAAGCCTGACAGTGGCGGGTGACGGCACCGTCTATCTTTCCGGCACCACCACCGGCACCTTCGCGGCCGCCCAGCGCAGCGTGCAGAACGTGAACAATGCCTTCGCGGCGGCGATCGGCACCAATGGGGCCGTCAAATGGACCCAGCAATATGGCGGAGCGGACGGCGTCTCCACTGGTAAAGGCGTGGCGATCGACACCCAGGGCTCCAGCGTGCTGGATGCGTTGGGCTTGCCGCGCGGCGCCCTCAATTTGAACCAGTCGGTGGACCTGACCAACCAGACGACTTTGCGGGCCGGGGATTCCTTCAAGATCGCGATTCAAGGCACTGGCGCGCGCACCGCGACCATCACCATCGACCAGGGCGAGACCTTCGATTCCCTGGTGACCAAGATCAACGCCCAACTCGGCGGCATCGGCAAGGCCAGCGTGAATTACACCGGCGGCGGCGAGAATTTGAAAATTCAAGTCAATGCCGGCCGGACCATCGACCTGGTGGCGGGGCCAGACGATTTCGATGCCCTGTCACGACTGGGCCTGGCCGCCGGGGTGTTGACCGCGCCGGCCAAGGGCAGTGCCAGCACCACCTCTTCGACCAGCAGCACGCAGAAAGGCGTGACGCCGACTTACGGCCTGGGCCTCACGGGCAACGTGACCGGCCCCCTGAATATTTCCACCAAGATGGGTGCGGACATGGCGCGTTCCACCTTGTTGCAAGTGTTGTCGAACATCCAGAGCACCTACCAGACCACCAACAAGCCGCCGCCGGCGCCCTCCGCGCCCGGCAATCACAGCGGCGGCGTCAACACGGCCACCACAGCGCAATTGGCCAATTACAATCTGGCGCTGTCGCTGATGAATACCAATCCCGGCAATGCCGCCGCCAATATCCAGGCGATCGTCCAGAACGCCGGACAGGGCGGTGGCGGTGGACTGTCGGACCTGCTCAGTGCGTTGGGCGGGCTTTAGCGGATAGTCTTCCCCAATTCCAACGAGATTGTCATGGCCCGGCTTGTCCGGGCCATCCATTTTTTTCGACTTGAGGCGCTAACGGCCAAATCGGATGGCCCGCATAAAGCGGGCCATGACGGTTGATAAAGGGCGGGTAACCGCCGCTCAAACCACTTTATTGAACAGCATCGCGCCAGAAGACTTGGGCGCAGCACCGGGACGCGGCCCGTAGGTCCGCATCGGCGCGTTGACGCGTTCCACTTCGGTGGCGATGGCCCGGATGATGCCTTCGCTGGCATTCTTGACCCGCGCGATCATGCGGGCGTGCATCTGCAGCACTTCGCGGAACTTGGCGGTGATGGCCAGGAAACGCTGGCGCAGGCCGGGCGGCGCCGACTGGGCGATGCGCGGATCGAAGCCCTGGGCTTCGCGGCCGTACAGCGCCGTCAGTTTCTGGACTTCGGGATCGTTGGTCTTGAGCGCGATGGTGCGGCCGTTTTTCAAGTCGGCGATGTCGCTTTCCAAAGCGGCGATCAGCCGTTCGGCAAGCGCGATCAGCCGCTCGATCCGGGGCGTGTCCTGCAACTTGTCATTGGCTTGCGTCATTGCGCGACAGCCTCTTGGTGTTTCAGCAGCTGGGCCTTCATCTGCGCCGCCAGGCCGAAGCCGCCGCGCTGTTCCAGGCTCTTGCCATATTCATTGATCATCAAGGAGCGGAACATTTCCTCGCCCTGGCCGCCGCCGGTCAGCGTGTCGGTCTGGATGCCGGAAAACATGCTGCCCAGGAATTGCGAAATGAACACGGACTCATATTCCTTGGCGGCCCAATCGGCCTTGGCCTCGCTGGCCGTCGGCTTTGGCGCCGCGGCCTGCTGCCCCATTTGCGCCATCGCAACCGTGCTTTGGATGCCAGCGTCCATTAGCCGATCACCTCGATGTCGGCCTGCAACGCGCCGGCGGCCTTGATGGCCTGCAGGATGGAGATGATGTCGCGCGGACCCACGCCCAGGGCGTTCAAGCCGTCGACCAGGTGCTGCAGCGACACGCCGTCCTCCATCACCGCGACCTTGTTTCCCTTGCTGTCGTCGATCTGGATGTTGGTGCGGGGCACGACCTGGGTGGTGCCGGTCTGGGAGAAAGGCGAGGGCTGGCTGACTTGCGCGGTCTCGGTGACCTTGATGGTCAAATTGCCTTGCGCGATGGCGATGGTGGAGATGCGCACATCCGAGCCCATCACGATCACGCCACTGGTCTGGTCGATCACCACCCTGGCGCCCTGGTCGGGATCCACTTTCACCTGTTCGATGTCGGTCAACAGCGCCATCACGCCGCCGGGATAATTGGCGGGCACGGCCAGTTCGACATTGGAAGGATCGGTGGCGGTGGCGGTTGCGCCCCCCAGATAGGCATTGACCGCCTTGGCGATGCGGGTGGCGGTGGTGAGGTCGGGATTGTGCAGCGACAGTTTCAGGTTGTTCAGGCTGGCCAGCTTGAAGCCGGTATCCTTTTCGACGATGGCGCCATTGGAAATGCGGCCCGCGGTGGGCACGCCGCGCGTCACGCTGGCGGCGTCGCCTTGGGCGGAAAAACCGCCGACTGCGACCGGGCCCTGGGCCAGGGCGTAGATCTGTCCATCGGCACCGAACAAGGTGGTGACCAGTAGCGTGCCGCCTTGCAAATTCTTGGCGTCGCCCATGGCCGACACCGACACATCGATGCGCGAACCAGTGGAGGCAAAGGCCGGCAGGTTGGCGGTCACCATCACGGCGGCGACGTTCTTGGTCTGCATCACCTGGCCGCGGGTGTTGGTGCCCAGACGCTCCAGCAAGGTCTGGATGCTCTGTTGGGTGAAGGGGGCGTTCTTGAGGCTGTCGCCGGTGCCATTAAGGCCCACGACCAGGCCATAGCCGACCAGCATGTTTTCACGGATGCCCTGGACCTCGACCAGGTCCTTGACCCGGGAGAAAGCAAAGCAGGGGGAAGCCGCGATGGCGGCTCCCACGATCAGGGCGGCGAAACGAAGGTAATAAGGTGCGCGGCGCATCACGGCTTCTGCCTAATGTGTTCGGCTGAAGTCTTTGCGAGAAGCGTGCCGGTCGGGCGGGGAATTTATCCCAATGAAATCAATGGCCTGAACGCTGTTCGAAATGGCGAGATCTGGCCTCGGCAAATCCTGCCGGCTCTAGGCTGCCGCCTGGGCCGGCTGCCGGTCCTTTGTGCCGATCATCAGGGCCAGCAGGGCGGCGCCGACGGCGACGAACCCGGCGATGACAAACGAGTCCAGATACGACCCCGTCGCGGTGCGGGAAACGCCGGCAAAGAAGGCCGCCGCCGCCGCGCCGACTTGGTGGCTGGCGAAAATCCAGCCGAACAGGATGGGCGCCTTTTGGGTGCCGAAGACCCGGTTGGCGATGGCCAGGGTGGGCGGCACGGTGGCGATCCAATCCAAGCCATAGAAAATCGCGAACAGCGACAGGCCGAAGAAGCTGAAATTGGCGAAGGGCAAATAGATCAGCGACAGGCCGCGCAAGCCGTAATAGGCGAACAGCAGCTTGCGGGGATCGTAGCGGTCGGTCAGCCAGCCTGAGGCCGTGGTGCCCACCAGGTCGAAGAATCCCATGATCGCCAGCAATCCGCCCGCCGCCACCGCATCCATGCCATGGTCGTGGCACAGGGCGATCATGTGTGTTCCCACCAATCCATTGGTGGTGAAGCCGCAGACAAAGAAGGTGGTTGCCAGCAGCCAGAAGCTGCCCGACCGCAGGCCCTCGCCCAGCGCGGAAAAGGCGACTCCAAGAGGATTGCCGCGCTCCCGAATCTCCGGCGAATAGTCCGCATCCGCGCCAATCGGAATGGCGCCGACAGCGGCTGGGGATTCCGGCAACAGGAAGAAGACCAGCGGCACCAGCAGCGCCATGGCAAGCGACACGCACAGCACCACCGGCCTCCAGCCATGGTCAAGCGAAATGGCGGACAGCACCGGCACGAAGATCAAGGTGCCGGTGGAGGTGGAAGCCGCGAACACGCCCATCACGGTGCCGCGATGGCGGACGAACCAGCGATTGACGATGACGGCGGACAGGACGCTGGTAATGCAGCCCGAGCCGATGCCGGAGATCACGCCCCAGGTCAGCACCAACTGCCAGGGCTGGGTCATGAACAGGCTGGCGCCGGTGGACAGGCTCATCATCGCCAATGCCGTGATCACCGTGGCGCGTATGCCAAAGCGCTGCATGGCGGCGGCGGCAAAGGGGCCGGTAAGGCCGAAGAGAAAAATGCCGGTGGCGGCGGCGAAACTGATGACCTCGCGCGACCAGCCAAAGGCCTGTCCCCAAGGGACCATCAGCACACCGGGGGTTGAGCGCAGGCCCGCCGCCGCCAGCAGCGCGGTGAAAATAATAACGACGACGGCCAGGGCGTAGTGACGCCCGAAGAAGAGGCGTTGCATGTCCCTTTTTATAGTGCAAAGCGATGAAACCGCCATGTCGGTGCGGCCATGCATCACGCACATGGACGAGGGGTCGGTTAAGGCCCTATTTTCGGCGCCGTCGACCGCGGCCAGAGGATCCATGTCGGAAATCGATCTGCACCCAACATCCCCGTTTGCCCTGTGGGCGAATGCCTTCTCGCCCGCCGAGTTGGACCAGATTGTTGCCTATGGCGACCAGTTGGGAGTCGAAGAGGCCACCATCGCCAGCACCCAATCGGAAAATGTGGTGAAGGAGAAGGTTCGTGTCACCCGAACCGCCTGGCTTTTTCCAACGCCCGAGAGCAAATGGATCTACGAACGCATGCAACGGATCGTTCGCACCCTCAACGACCGCGTCTATCAATTCGATCTCAGCGGCTTTTCCGAGAGCCTCCAATACACCGTCTATCACGGCAGCGAGGGCGGCCATTATGACTGGCATGTGGACCACGGACCTGTGGGAACGCGGCGCAAATTGTCGATTTCGGTGCAGCTGAGCGATCCGTCCTCCTATGAGGGATGCGACCTGCAATTCCAGGCCGGCAATCAGCTCGAAATTGCCCCGCGCGACCGGGGCACGGTGATCGCTTTTCCGTCCTACGTATTGCACCGCGTCACCCCCTGCACCAAGGGCACGCGCAAGGCCATCGTGGCTTGGACCACGGGTCCCCAATTCAAGTGATGTCGTGATGGATCCGTCCGGGCCCAAATCTCGCCCGCAGAGTGTCAGCGGCCGGTGGTGATCTGGAAGGACATATTTGCGCCCAGGGAGCTGGATGCAATCGAGGCGGCCATGATGTCGAGCCGCGCAAAATCTCCATGAGCCTGCAATTGACCGATCCATCCGCCTATCAAGGCTGCGATCCGGTCATGCAGGCCGGCAGCGGCCCCTGTGCCGCCGACCGGACGCGGGGAACCTGATCGCGTTCCCCTCCTATGTACTGCACCGGGTGATGCCATCGAATGGGGCACTCGCAAATCGCCGGTCATTTGGGTTTCAGGGCCAGCCTTCCGTTAAGCGTAGACAGGGCCGCCTGGGATTCCTATTTTTGGCCCTGCTTCGTTCCAGGATTTGCCATGCCGCCGCGCCCCGCCTTGCTTTGCATTCTCGATGGCTGGGGATACCGGCCCGACCATGCCGAGGACAATGCCATCGCGGCGGCGGCCACGCCCAATTACACCAGGCTGCTCCAGGATTGCCCGCACGCCCTGCTGGAGACCTCGGGCAATGCGGTGGGCCTGCCCAAGGGCCAGATGGGCAATTCCGAAGTGGGGCATATGAATATCGGCGCCGGCCGTATCGTCGCCCAGGACCTGCCGCGCATCGATGTCGCCATCGAGGATGGCAGCATCGCGCGGCGTCCCGTCCTGCTCGACTCGATCGACAAAGCCAAGACGACACGGGGCGCGGTCCATGTCATGGGCCTGCTGTCGCCGGGCGGCGTGCATTCCCACCAGGATCATATCGCGGCGCTGGTGAGGATCGTCAGTCATGCCGGCGTGCCGGTCTTTGTGCACGCTTTCCTGGACGGCCGCGACACTCCGCCCAAAAGCGCCAAGGGATTTCTCCAGAAATTCCTGGCCGACATTGATGGCCTGGCCGGCGTGCGGCTGGCCACGCTGTCGGGGCGCTATTACGCCATGGACCGCGACAAGCGCTGGGACCGGGTGGAGAAGGCCTATGCGGCAATCGTCGACGCCAAGGGACGCCGCTTCGACAATGTCTTCGGCGCCTTGGATGATTCCTATGCCAGTGACGTCACGGACGAATTCCTGGTTCCCGCGACGCTGGGCGATTATGCCGGGGTCGAGGATGGCGATGTCCTGCTGTTCGCGAATTTCCGCGCCGACCGGGCCCGCGAGATTTGCACCGCCTTGCTGGACAGCGGTTTTGAGGGCTTCAGCCGCGGCCGCGTCGCGCGGTTCGCCGCCGCGGCCGGGCTTACCGAATATTCGGAAAGCCTGAAGGCGCTGATGGGATCGGTATTCCCGCCGGAAGACGTGCGCGAAACCCTGGGCGAGGTGATCGCCGACCGGGGCCTGAAGCAGCTGCGTATCGCCGAGACGGAGAAATACGCCCACGTCACCTTCTTCCTGAATGGCGGCCGCGAAGACCAGTTCGCTGGCGAAGACCGCATCCTGGTGCCCAGTCCCAAAGTCGCAACCTATGACCACAAGCCCGAAATGAGCGCCTACCAGGTCACGGATAAACTGGAAGAGGCCATCGGCTCGGGCCAATACGACCTGATCGTGTGCAACTATGCCAATCCCGACATGGTCGGTCATACCGGCGCTTTCCAGCACAGTGGGATCCGAAGCTTGGAATTCACGTGACTTGAAGTCGCGGC
>JADMIO011413730.1_pt1 | contig 18108 bp, 22 predicted proteins | sample 8958161 | NCBI WGS metagenome assembly JADMIO01 (sample SAMN16585339, study PRJNA669376) | soil metagenome | isolation source: Crop rotation soil | place: USA: Cullars Rotation, Alabama | collected 2011 | reverse complement strand
TGTCATTTGATTTGGATTCCGGTGCTGATGCTGAGCAAATGGCAAGCCTCGCAAAACTTACAGAGCGGTATTGTGTAGTGTATCAGACATTGATAAAGGGTGTGCCGGTGGAAACAAAATTTAATACACACTGATTTGTAAAATAAAAACCCGCAACAGCTGCGGGTTTTATTTAATCATTACTTATACAGTATTAATTTTCTGCTGTTGCAGGGCTTATCATTCCTGTTACTTCAACAATGCTTGTTGCAGGAAACCCGCCTTTTTTCGCATGCTCTTTAATAAGCTCTATGTTTTCGGCTTTGTAGATGCAATAAATTTTGTCTCCGGTTACATAGCTATGAATCCACTGAATATGTGGCCCCATTTCTTTCAATACGCCGCAGGATGTTTTAGAAATACCTTTTAATTCATCTGCTGTCAATTTACCAGCTGCTGGTATTACCCTTTCAATTAAATACGTTTTCATTGTAGTTGATTTGTTTGTTTCAGAATTCGTGTTTGTTGTTTGCTGAGCTTTTGCAACCGATCCGGCGAACAGCATAATGGCAATTACTAAAATGCCTTTGTTAATGATTTTCATGTTTTAAAAGTTTTAAGGTTAATGATACATCAAAGATAATAGCACTCAAAGGCGGAGTGTTATAACAAATCATCCAATAAATGATATAAATGATTCTTTCTTGTTCTAAAAATTTTAATGACTATAACAAATCGTTCAGGAGATGGTAAAATTGAACCAGAACTTTATTAATGGAGCAGATCTATATAGGTCATTGGAAGCAGACCATATTTCTTTTTGAAACATTTTGTGAAATAGGAAGGACTGGTAAATCCGGTATCAAATGTTATTTGTGAAATAGAATAGCGCTGTTTTCGCATCAGCTCTTTCGCTTTTTCAAGCCGGAAATCTTTCAGCAGCTGATTAGGTGACACATTAAAAAGCTCTACTGTTTTTCGATAGAGCTGTGATTTACTCATAGCCATTGCCTGGCAATAATCTGTAACGGCAAAATCAGGATCCTGCCAGTTCTCTTCAAGCTTATTAAATAACAGCTCCAGTAAATGCTGGTCTTGCGGACTTACCGTTAAAATATTATACTGGTTATTTTGAAAGTAATCTTTTGAAATTAATTCTTTAACAGACGGTGCGACCGCTATCTGGTGTTTATTTTCTATGGCGCACATATACAATGCTGTTTGTATAGTATCGCCAAATAATTTATCGCTCTTGCTGACAGGCTCTCCCCCATTTAATGCTATCCTGAAACCGGACGTGGCGGCGTCGCTTTCCTCTAACTCATTTTGAATGGCTACTGCACAGGACACCGCTTTTGACGCTGAAGCAAACGAGCCTATAAAACCCGGGCCAGCATGTTCCACTTCTCTCCCTTCAAAACGTGCAAGATTTTTTCGCACAATATCATTATGATGTTTAATTAATTCTGTTGCCTTATCAGCGCCTAATTTATAATGTAATAAAACAGGATCTGAAATTTTTGTTACCAGCAGAATACGAAAAGAAGGGTCATGAAATACTTTTAATCCCTCGTGGTTCAAGGTTGCTTCAGAGGGATCGTAAATCCTTCCTAAAAAAGATTCGACTAAAGAGCTGCTGACTTCAATTATTTTATGAGGAATTAGTCCATGAGCCCTGTTATGCATTTCTTCTACTGCTTCCCTGGAAGGGGCATCTATCAGGCAAAATATATTTTCTCTTTCCTCATCAATCCAGTAGGTCATGCATTTACAGGCATACGCTTCTTCCACAAGAATATCTTTGCGGTGTGCTTCAGCAACATCCCGGGATTTTACACCGGGAACAATGTGAATGTCCATGTAAATCGGCATGACCTTGCTTTAGATGGACTGAAAGGTAATAATTTTATTTTTTTAAGAATCAGCCATCCCGGTGATAGTGGTGAAAAAAAGCTGTAACTAATTTTTCATGCTTATTTTTATCGCTGTTTAAATTTTTAAGGGTGCAACAACTACTGAGCCATATCAAAACTTACGCTCCTCTCAGCGATGAAGCACAGTTTGCTTTGCAACAAAAGTTTGATCAAATAACACTTTCAAAAAATGAATACCTGCTCACCGAGGGAAAAATTTGCCGGCATTTATACTTTTTACAACAAGGGGCTCTTCGCGGATTTTATTCGCTTGATGGAAAAGAAATTACACACTGGTTTGGATTTGAAAATGACTTCGTGACTTCCTTTCACAGTTTTATTACACAGCAGCCCGCTGTAGAAAATATCCAGTTGCTGGAAGGCAGTATCGTGTGGGCTATTTCAAAAGATACTTTATTTGGCTTATTCGATCAGTTTCATGAAATAGAAAGGATGGTTCGCATTGTTTATGAAAAGTACTATATCCGGCTGGAGGAACGTTTTGTAAATGCACAGTTTAAAACTGCAGCAGAGCGCTACGAAAATTTGCTGCAGGATAATCCTCATATTATTGAACGGGTTCCGCTTGGTTATATAGCGTCCTATCTTGGTATCAGCCAGGAAACTCTTTCCCGCATCCGGGCCCGCTTTTAACAAATCAGGTGTTGCTTTTTGACCAATGTCAAAAATAGAGCGGTGTACTGCAAATAGATTTGTTTCATAAACTATAAACATGGAACAAAAACAAACCCTTCAGCCTTCTGCTGCTTTTATTGGCGCCTCATGGGCGGCGTTATTTATCGGTGTTACGGCGTTCCTTATTGGTCTTTCCAATGCGGAAATGGAACTGAATGAGAAAGGATATTATTTTACGGTATTAATGTTCGGATTATTTTCCGCCATTTCTGTGCAGAAAGCCGTCCGTGATCAGATGGAAGGAATACCCGTTACTAATATTTATTATGGATTGGCATGGTTCACTACGCTGTTATCAATAGTTTTGCTGACGATCGGATTATGGAATGCTGATCTTGCAAAAAGTGAAAAAGGTTTTTATGCAATGTCATTTGTACTTAGCCTGTTTGCTGCTATTGCCGTGCAAAAAAATACAAGAGACATGAAAATTGCACAGCGCTGGAAACAAGACATAGAATAAAACAAAAAATTACTGCGGTATTGTGGATGAGCGGTAGTAAAATTGCTAACTTAGGTACCGAATAGTTTTAGCATGAAAATCGTACTTACGTTATTGTTGCAAGTTATTACTGTCAGCCTCTTGTCACAGTTAAGCCCTGTTGGTTCTGGTGTGTATCACTGGAATGAAATAGCAGTTAAAAAAGATAAAATGAGGGAAAGCCGACGCATACTGCAAGGTACTACCAGTGAGTTTGAATATTTTGAAATTCATGCCACCACGCAGTACAAGGGTGCTGAAGCAAAGCCTGTGCATGTCCAGGATAGCCTGGAAGAAATGATAATTATTAAAGAAGGCGTGGCTAAATGCAACATCGGCGATACCACCGCTGTGCTTGGGCCAGGCAGTGTCCTTTTAATTCCGCCGCATGAAAAGCAGCAATTTGAAAATGTTGGTGAAGGACCGCTTACCTATTATGTATTCATGTTCCGGTCAAAAAAAGGAATGGATATGAGCCGTAGTAAACTTGCGGGGGGAAGATTATTATTAAATCATGACTCGTTGCCGTATAAAGAAGCGAATAATAAAGGCAGCCGTAATTATTTTAACAGGCCAACTGCCATGACTGATAATTTTGAAATGCATATTACATACCTGAAACAGAAAGGGCCGAGTCATGCTCCACATCAGCACCTCGATACCGAAATGATTTTAATTATCGATGGCGAATCAGAAATGATGATAGATGGAAAAACCTATAAAGCAGGCCCCGGCGATTTATATATTGCTGAAAGTGGAAAAATGCATGGCATCAGCAATGCAACAGATAAGCACTGCAGCTATTTTGCTTTTAAATGGCGGTGAAATTTTATCAGCATTAAAATCGAAAAAGAAAACCCGGTACTTTTTTGTACCGGGTTTTATATAAACCAACAAATTCAAACCTCTTAATTATGATGACCATTTGAATTTCCCTTACCACGGTTATTATTATTACCGTTATAATTTTTCCACTTGCTGTGCTCAGGATGATCTTTTATTTGCCAATACTTTTCTTCGTGGCTGTTACGTATTATTTCCTGATCATGACGGCCTTTATAATTTGCATATTTAGACCGGTAATATGCAGCCCGATTATAAGGCTTCGGTTCGTTGATTACAACTTTGTATCCGGTGTTAATGTCAAAGCTGGAATATTTGCGTGGCACCGTAGTTGAAAATTTCCAGCTGCCCCGATCCATATAAATATATTGATGGGTAGGAACATAATAATACATATCAACATCAGGCATGTAATAATAATCAACATGATCATAGCCCGTAGGGCCCCATGTTGGTTGTGATCCGATATTCACTGATACTTTTAATTGTGCCGAGGCTTTAGTAAAAAAAGTGGCGCTGATAACAACGACAACAAGGAGCATTATTCTTTTCATAACTTATATATTTTAAGGTAACATACCAGCGGTTTATTTTTTACTAGTGCCGGTATTAATGTTTCCTGACAATAAGTTTAAAAACTATGCCAACCGCAATTTATTTTAGTTAACGATTTGTAAACGGAGGTAATTGAGTTTATATCTAGTTATTCAATACTCCGGGTAGCTGTATAGATTTACAGAACAATATTTAAATGTAATTTAGAATGGGAATTAATTCCTCAATCAGCAATGATTTTACTTCCGGCAAAAAAAGTTGGGGAATGAATATTATTTTAACAAGGGCGTAATTATCCGGCAATGATTTTTTCTGCAGCATCTTTATCCCGTTCAAATATTTTAAGCTCTACACCACTTACCGGATCAAGGCCCATCACATTATCATCATGCAAAAAAGAAGAGATGCCATTTTCTTCCAGCTTTTCCTGTATCATTTTTGCTTCGGTTATATCGCTATACGTATGGAGAACAATTGTTTTGTCTTGTGACATATTGAATAATTTAAAGTTGATAAGAAATTACTTGTACCAATTTAACTCTTCATTCCTGTATTTATATATTATTCCTTCGGATGATCTGCCCACACAGTTGTTTCCTCCCAGGTATCTATATCAGCCTGCAACTCTTTTATTTTATTTCTGATTCCTTTTAAAGCACCCACTCCCAGCATTAACCTAAGTGGAGGGTTTTCAGCTTGTACCGCCTTAACAATAGCTTTTGCAGCTCTTACCGGATCTCCGGGCTGATTGCCACTGTAGCCACGTATCGTACTTTGATTTGCATGCGCTGTTTCTTTATAATCATCAATTAAAATTTTTGTATTGTTAGCAGATCGTCCTGCCCAATCCGTGCGGAAACCACTTGGCGCAACAACTGTTACTTTAATACCAAGTGTTGCCACCTCCTTCGCCAATGCTTCTGAATAGCCAGTTACAGCAAATTTTGTAGCATTATAAAATCCCACTCCGGGAAATGCAACCAGTCCGCCAACTGACGAAATATTTATAATATGACCGCTGCGCTGTGCCCTCATTGCAGGCAGCACCTCATTAGTAACATGTGCTAACCCAAAGAAATTAATTTCAAACATGCGGCGCACTTCTTCTTCTTCACTCTCTTCAATAGCGCCAAAATAACCGATGCCTGCATTATTCACCAGCACATCTATCCGTCCAAAGTTTTTTATCGCTTCTTCCACTGCCGTTTTCACCTGGTCGGATTTTGTAACATCTAACTTTATCGCAACAGATGTATCCGGAAATTGCGACACCAAATCTTTTACATCATCGGTATTGCGGGCGGTTACAGCAACTTTATCGCCATTTTGCAAAACTTCCTGTGCAAGGTTGCGTCCAAATCCGGTTGAGCAACCTGTAATAAACCATACTTTACTCATACTATTAATTATTGATTTTATCAGAAGAACAAATTTACCGGTACTTGGTTTAAAAAGAGATGATAAATTAAATTGAAGTGGATTGCCAACGTCCTGTTCTTTGGGCATCTTCGTTGCGACGCTCCATTCATCTTCCTGTTATTTTCTCCCAATACAATAAGCCTATCTTTTAATGCCATCGTCATTTGAATCTTTTTGTACTTATCATTTTTTTCAAGGCCAACGACAATGATTCAAACAATACAGAAGTTTTTTTCATGTGCACCTCCTTTTGGCATAAATCGTTAAAGTACTATTGGTCGTTAATCTACGAACTTTGAGAATTTCAAAGCACGGTTTTAATTTTTTATACCGGATCGGGAAATTTTTTACACAAGTAAAGTTCCGTTCTAAACGGGAAAATTATTGGTATAGAAATTACATTATATCTGCGTATCAATACTACAACTTTATGAATACTCAAACCCAGGTTGGATTTATCACCGGAAAAATCCACCAACTGCAAACTGCTCTCTTACGTTCACACAGTAATTGTCTTTTAAAATTTCCAAACGCCATTGCCACAACACTGGAAGTAGATAATGTAGGCTGCATTTGGATAGCGGTCCCAAAGCCTACACAATACCTGCATGAATTTGACCGCAGCTTCCAGGTTGATTTAAATTATTTCCGAAAAGGAACTCCTTTTTATCTGAACGTTTATGGTGTGGCCAGACTGGTTATAGATCCTGAGGAAATTAACCACCTCTCTCCTGTCGTAAAAGATGCAGTAAATGATGAAACTGTACTTCTCGCTGTAAGAATTCTTACTGCCAACTATTACAAAACAGAAATCAAGCCCAAACAAAATCCTTTGATCAAATGGAAAGAGTCTTTAGTTTCCTTATTTACGGGAGACAGTGATTTTTATCAGTTTGATATGGCTGGCGAAAAAAGCTATGCCTGAGAATCTTAATGAAATATACCCACTTCCACGTACCAATATTCTTCCTGAATTAATCATGTTTACAGTAAAAATTGTTCATGAAGCAAACATTACTGTTAACACTCCTTCTTTTTTCCTTTATTGAATGTATCCATGCACAGGCTGAAACAGCACTGAATAAAGGTGGCTGCGCCAGCAAGAAGATGAGGTATCGTTATTCCTCAAAAGCACAAATTGCCGGATCCGGTGCGGATGGAAAAATTGTCGCTGCTACCAATCTTCTCCTCACCCGTCAGGAAAATACCGCTTTCACATTCATCATGGAGGCCGGTGAGCAATATAATATAAACCTGATTTTTGATTCAGATATTAAGAATAAAATGTCGCCGCATCAGGAAGCATGGGGCAACGCTTACATAAATGGAAAGTTGTGGAGAAAACTAAGCAAACAATCGGGCAGCGACATCTTTTATGACATACCCGTTGCAGATACAAGGCAGGAAGTTGAAATAAAAATGATGGGCAGCAATTATTATGATTTGCGGGACGCTGAAATGCCCGAAGATGCTTGTGCAATAATTTATGCAGTAAAGCGAAAAACAAATGCTCCGCCAACCACTACAGAAGTCATTAAAAAAACAGATGAGCCAACTACTTTTGTTCCTGAAAAAAAACCTGAAACCAGGAATACCATTTTTTCAAATTGGGAGGAAGCAAAAACTAAACTTAACTGGTTGTGGCTGGAAGTTCCGGCAACAGATAAAAATGTCAGGAGGTACTTTTCAAATAATTCGCTGATGGTATTGCAAAAGAATTCTGGTCATTCATGGACACAGGCGTTTCTTTCTTACAAGCCATTTCCGGCATACTGGAATTATGAGGCGACTTTTAATTTTGTAAAAGGAAGAGCTGATGATGCCGTGACAGGGCTAATGCTTCCCGGCACAAAAAACGGTGAGGAAGTTAAGATGATGTTTTGGGTTAACCCTTTGAACCAGACCTGGTTTTTTGGATATTATAATGTTGTTTCCCAAAAATGGTTCTCGTTTGTGCCCGGTGCTACTACACCCATATCTTCTGCTTTTATAAATAAATATGATTCTGCTTATAACTATGTTGCCAATAAACTTTCTATGTACCGGGAGGGCAAAAAAATAATGCTGTATATCAATAATAAACTGGTGCAAACAATAGAAGTATCGGGAAACGTAACATTAAATAAAATTAACGGTATCGGTATTACAGGTCGTGGGGAACAGGGTTATTATGTTACAAATCCGTTATTCTGGGTATTAGAATAAATCCGGAGCCTCTGTTTAGGGACATTAAGAAGATGGTAACATTTTTGCTTTTAACTTGCAGTTACTTCCAGTAGTTTTAAACAAACAAATGCACATGAAAAAAGCAATGCTATTTTTTTCCATTATTGTTACTGTTAATGCACAGGCTCAATCATTAAAAGATTTGCTCTATGGAGGAAAGCTGAAAACAGATTCCAATTCAGTCTTGAGAAAAGGTGATGACTTAAGTACAAAGATTGATACTACCACGAAGAAGAAACCTGTGGTGGCAGAAAAAGATATGGCTGCTGCAATGTCGCTTGACTCTATTAAAAAGTGGACATCTCCTGTTGATACTTCCACTGCCCATGCTATTGATAAAACAAACAGCGTTGCCGTTGCCAAGGATAATAATAAGGTATGGAAAGAGTTTGTCGATTCATTGACCAGCACATTGAACCAGGAAGTAATGACGTCAAAAAAAGTAAATAAAGGAACTTATTATATTACGGTTGATTATGCAATTAATACGGATGGTTCCGTAGCGATAAATAATGTGCTTCTGGTTCCTGAGAATAAATTTCTTGAGCAGCAGGTGAAAGAACGTCTTGGTATAGATACTCCAAAATTAAACCCGGTGCTTGCCGGAAACGGCGCTCCCCGCAAGGTGACCAAGAGATATAATTTTACACTGAATAAAGATTAGTTTGTAATTTATTAGAAGCAATATTTAGAATTTATCTTCAACTGATTTCATCTCAGTAATATTTTCTATTTGTGTGACCGTTATTCTATATTCTCAATCGTGTATCGTGCATCATGAATCGTCACTACTTCTCCTTTAGTAGCATTTAATAATTTCATTCCTAATGGCGATTGAGGCGATAGCGCAATTACGTTATCTCCGTCGATCGTTGCTTTACCACCCGCAATACTTAAGAATAGATAACCCTTGTTTGTTTTAATCAGACTTCCCGGTACAATAATCTGCGGAAACAAAGAAGGATCTATTTTTTCCAGTGCGGCAAGCTGCTGTTGCATTTCTTTTAATTGTGTCCTTTTATTTGCCTGTTCAATCTGAAGCATGGCCAATGCTGTTTCATGCTTATCACCAGCAGTGCTTTTTGTTTCATTAGATCCGCTTTCTTTTAAATCAGCCAAAACTTGTTGCAACGCTTCAATTTTAGCAAGCATAGCCCGCCTGTAATAAGTATGTATTTTTTCTTTTAAAGTCATGACAGGCCAACTGAATTGAAAAGCAAATGAATAACTTTATGCGCATTATTTAAACAATCTTTGAATAAATTTGCCGGCTATAGAAAAGTATACATGAATGTAAAAAACACCTGGGATAAAACAATCATCAAATTGTTGCTGAATGATAAAGGTGTTGCCTGCAAAGAAATTAATCACTTGGAAACACTTTATTCCCTGTTATTTGACAGTACAAAATACCCTGAAATAAAATTAATGCTGGAGGAAAAAAAGCTGGATAACTTAAAGCAATTTGATAATTATGCAGCAAAAGGATTTTCTGAGTATCTCGATATTGTAAAATTTACTGATGAGGAAAATAAACCGTTCATTGCGGCCATATATGACAGTGTGGAAGTTTGGCAGGATCCGCTAGTACTTGATGTTTTTCCAGCATAATTTTTCCCCGGTTGATAGATGGTGGCTGCTAAACGTAGTTAGACTAACGCAAATGGCACTTCATTTGCAAACAGTTTTGCAAACACTTTATATGAAAAAGATCATAATCAACTTTGCAATTATCATCACCATCATCACTTTAGCTTCCTGCAAGGACGAGAAGAAAGAAAAAAAATCTGATGAAATCTCCGTTAACCTGGTACCTGCACCCGTTCAATCCGCATTTAGCGAAAAATATTCTACAGCCACCGGAGTAAAATGGGAGGATGCCCATGAAGATGATATAAAAACTTTTAAAGCAAAATTTACCCTTGACGGAAAAAAAATGAAAGCAGAATTTGATGCCAATGGTGCATTAATAAAATCTGAGGAAGATAATTAATCTTTTAAGTACTGTTGGCAAGTTGCTGTATAACTATATGACCAATCACGTTTATGAAACAGAAGTCATTTTCTTTTCATAAAATAAAAATTCATGTTCCGGGAAATAGTAAAACCGAGTCGGTTGTACAATGCGATAGCCCGATCATTATCTGCACGTACATGCAAAAAAGGTTGCTGTCTATGCTGTAAAATAATTTGTAACTGGTGTTGCAACAGCGTGTATGCATATCCTTTTCCTAAATGATCCGGGTGCGTACACACAGCGCTTATCTCTGTGCAATTTCCTACATGCAGCCGCTGCCCGGTCATAGCAACTAATTTTTCTTTATTAAAAACACCGAAGTAAGATCCAAACTCAATCGTACGTGACGCAAAAGGCCCCGGCTTGGTAAGTTTAGCGAGCTGTACCATCTCTTCAACATGGCGGGTTGTTAATGGCAGAACATTCGAAAATTCATTCATTGTCGCAGTGCCCTCATATATAAATTGTAAGCCCTTTATTTCATGCACTGTTTCCCACCCTGCCGGATGTGATATTGGAGAAGGATTCGCATACAATATATTCCGGCCCGGAGGCAGCAGTTCATAAAGATCTGAAAAGCCTTTTTCATAGGAATAATCAAACCCGACAAATGGAGACACTTCTTCATCAAAAAATTTGACATGGTCCGTACCGCGACTGAAATCCTTATCGCCGGAGAGCAGCGCATGATAAACAGGGTTGTTCAATAAATGTTTCACTGCACAAAAGTACCTGATTTGAAATCAAACATTTATTGCTTCAGCCAAACTTTTGCATGCGCTATAATATTGTTCCCGACATAATTTTAAATTACGTAACCGGGTGTCAGGTTTCCTGACTGCAGAAATAAAATATGATTACAACAGCGGGATGTTCACAGGATCGCAACCTCATCTTCTGCGTAACAGCCGGTTAACGATCACTAATTTTCTGAATTCAATGGCAGTGGCCTGTCCTGAAAGTTTCCTGATTCGTTTTATCCAGTTGCCAAGAACATATCTTTCAAAGCAAGGATCATGTTCGTCTTTCGCATGTCGCAATTCATAGAGCAATTCATTGACAAAATAAGCATCTGCAAAAAGAGGGAAATTGCGCTGCAGGTATTGCGCTTCATGTTCCAGCTGCAGAAACAGATACCGGGTAACTTCATTCGGAATAAAAAACACAAATTCATTGCGGATGAAATCGATAAAAATTTCCCGTGAGGTAGGAAGCTCCTCCTCATCAAGGCATCCTGCCAATGGATCAAAAAGTAACTCGGAATAATACAGTTCGTATCCGTACATGGTGTTTATTATAATTAAAGAAAAAAGGAAACGGTCTGGCAGCAACCAATGGGATCCGAATTAAAGCGGGTAGCGGAAGAACTTTGATTTTCTCATGCCTAAGTTACAATAAAAGTCAATACTGCAAACACTAAATAATAATTCGGTAATGAGGAGTTAACAAAGTGGCGATAGGGATTGTTTTGCTTTGCAAAACCGTTACAGATAAAAAAAACACTTGTCAGCATCTTCTTTGTTGCTGTTTTCATTATAATTTTCAGTCACTACCCTATCGGTACGTTTTCGCTATGCGGGAGGTACGAAGAGGGACAGATTGTGCAAGTATGGTGCAGTCATCCTGCCATTATCTTGCAAGCATCCCGCCACTATCCTGCCTTTATCCAACAATGGATGCGGACAATCAGGACATTTGGGGCCATTAATTACAAGACGGCATATGGATAAATATTTTTAAACTTTCTTACTGATTATATAATTTATTTCAGTTGATAGAAGGTTTGATGGCTTTTAGTAATGCCCATGCTCAGATACAAGTCAAAGCACAAGAACCTCATATTTTTTTCTATTGAAATTGGAATACTTAAAAGAACGGTGCATCGGGTCTTTGTCTTGTTGCACCCGATATAAGTACGAAGTCGAAAGTTTGTAATACTGGATAAAGATTGACGGAATTTGTAATGACGCTATAACAATACAAAATGTATAACGTTAAATCATTGATTTTCAGAAGCAGCCATTTTCATTATTTATCGTCTTATAGCATATATTTATGTGTTGGCTGCCATATTAATGCGACACAGCAGACGAATATCTATCAGCTTTTGTATTAACTTCAACAATATACTTTCAATTAGCGGCGGTTATCGGCATAAGGAATACAAATTCTCAGCCTGCAGCAAACCCTGTTCGTTGTGCGGAATGGTATTGAAACATTCATTTATCATGAAACAAAAATCAGTTATCGTATTTCTCTCTTATAACATTTTGTTGTTGCTTTTGAACCCACTATTTGCACAGATTACAATACCTAAGACAGACACTATACAAGTGGTTGTAGATAATCACAATATTTCATTATACACATCTGGAACCGGAAAGTACACAGTCATTCTTGAAGCAGGGGGCGCCTCGAATCATAAATGCTGGAACAAGGTCTTTCCTGAAATAGCAAAACTCACCAGAGTAATTTCTTATGACAGACCCGGTTATTTAAAATCAGAAATCTGTACAAAACAAAGAGATGCAATAACTGTTGCAAAAGAATTGAAAACCGCACTTGAAAAAAGCAACTTTCTGCCCCCTTACCTAATTGTTGGCTGGTCGTTGGGAGGAGCTTTTGCCAGAGTTTTTTGCGGATCATATCCTGAATCAGTTGCAGGGTTAATATTGATAGACCCAACACCTGAAGAAGTGTATTCAAGAATTGAAAAAGAATATCCTGAACTTTTGGCTGACGATTCCTTGTATATGAAAGAATTATTGGCAAGTACGGACAGGCCGGGTGAACGGGCAGAAAATATTGTTTTTGATACCAGCATGTTACAGGCAAAGAATTCGGATACCAAACATACAACTCCAACAATACTTTTAATAGCAACAGAAGGTAAAGCAACCGGTAATAGTGAAAATGATCCTAATAATCCAATGAATAAATTATGGGTTGACGAATTAGTTAAATGGGCTGCAAAAATGGCAAATATTCAGTATAGTATTATTCAAAATTGCGGACATCACATAGCAAAACAACGACCAGAACTGGTGATGCAAGCTATTTCCGAAATGCTAAACAAAAGGAAATAGACTAATGAAAAGGACCAAGTCACCACATTGGTATTGCCAATAGCGGGCTGGACATTGTAACAATCAGCAGCGGTAATTCTGATGTACTGTGGTTCGGGGCTTGGCGAATAAAACCCAGCTTTAGTTCTTAATATTTAACTTTATCAAAAGGCAGGCAGCGGTTCCGCCGGACGGAATTTTATTTCCCCACCATTGGCAATACCTGCCCATTGTGTGCAATGCGGAACAGACCCAACTTTACCTTTTGAGCATCTTAAAGTATGAGATTATTTTACTTATTTATCGTCACTTCAATATTGTTTTCAAATTATTGTTTTGGACAAGATGTGAATATCGTTGAGCCAGAACCAGCAAAGATAGAATTACACCAATCCAATATTGGTAAAATATTTTTCACAGCAAAACGAATCTCCAACGAAAGCCTTAGTAAGAAAGATTTCCTAAAAATTTTTAAGCTGACGAATAAAAGCGACCTTTTTTTTGTTGCTTATTTCAATAATTCACTAACCAATTACAAGCACCAATTATTACCGCAGATTTCATCCGATACACTTTTCAAACTTGGTAATTATCAATTCACCTTGCTTATCGATGGCAAATTAATTTACCAGAGTAATCTTCTTCCAGGAGCTCCGCTTGCAAAAAATCAAAACTCTGATACGTATTTGAACCGGCCATTGATAGACAATATCAACGGACAAGGAACGTGGAGTGAATCTTTTTGGAACCGCTTTATAAATAATGGCGGAGACAAGGTTTTGACTGACGGAAAGCATTTATTGAAAATGGAAATCCGCCCTTACGTGAAAGCCGATTCGATAAAAACGGGTCAGTTAATTGCTTCAGGCGAATTACCAATACAAGTTGCAAGACATCCAAAAATTGACATCACAAAAATTAAATCTAACAGGATTACACCTTATAATGGAATTGCTATTTCTAACGAGTCTTTCAATCAACAAAAAATTAAACAATTGAAGGGAGCAATTGAAGAAGGAGTTTTTAAAAAAATAAACGGCATTGTTGTTTTAAAAGAAGGTAAAATTTTAATAGAAGAATACTTTAACGGCGAAAACAGAAATTCACTGCACGACCCACGTTCTGTAGGCAAATCGTTTACATCAACATTGATGGGAATAGCCATTAGCGATGGTTTTATTAAAAGCGATACTCAGGCCATAAGCGAGTTTTATAAACTAAGTCAGTTTCAAAATTTTAGTCAGCCCAAAGGAAATACAACAATCAAAGATTTGCTTACGATGAGTTCTGGGTTTGATGGGAACGATGAAGATGTCAATTCAACCGGTAATGAAGAAAATATGTATCCCACACAGGATTGGGTAAAATTTACTTTGGATTTACCCTTTCAAAGGATAATTAAAGAAAGGTGGCATTATTTCACAGCAGGCGTAATTTTATTAGGAGACATTATAAACAAATCTGTTCCTAAGGGTTTAGAAAAATATGCTGATGAAAGATTATTTAAGCCATTGGGAATCACAAACTACAAATGGCAATATACTCCGCAAGACGTTCCCAATACTGCAGGAGGAATTCAAATGAATGCACTTGATTTTGCAAAATATGGTCAACTTTATAAAAACGGCGGGACTTGGAACAAAAGGCAAATTCTTCCAAAAGAGTGGATTGAAAAGTCTTTTACTAAACAAAAACAAATAACCGGCAGAGACAATGAATATTATGGCTATCTGTTTTGGAATAAGACATTCAAAGCACATAATAAATATTACGAGGCTTTTTATTGTGCAGGAAACGGTGGAAACTATATTTTGGTTTTTAAAAATGAACCACTAGTCATTGTAATAACTGCAAGTGCATACGGACAGCCATATGCTCATTCGCAGGTCACGGAAATACTGTCAAATTATCTATTACCAGCAGTAATCAAATAGAAAGAACTGCGCTGACTTCCGAATATATTTCTGCAGGCAACAGCAGTGTGGCAACAACTTTAAGGCGACAATTTATTAACTGACAATTTTTATATATGGACACAGAAATTTTTTCACAGGTTGACAATTACATAAGGGGTTTACTTGCGCCAGAGGACAAGGCATTGACTGATACCATTAAATCACTTGATGCCGAAGGGCTACCTCAACACAGCGTTTCCGCAAACCAGGGAAAATTTTTGCAAGTCATGATGATTGCCTGTAACGCTAAAAATGTTTTGGAATTAGGTACATTGGGCGGTTACAGTACTATTTGGATTGCCAGAGCTTTACCTCCGAATGGAAAAGTTATAACTATTGAAATTGACAAACATCATGCAGACGTTGCACAAAAAAATATTGACAACGCAGGGGTTTCTCAAAAAGTAGACGTAAGAGTTGGAAAAGCATTAGACATTTTAGCACAAATCAGTGTAGAAATTGATGAACCTTTTGATATGATTTTCATCGATGCAGATAAACCACCGTATACAGAATACTTTCGCTATGCTTTAAAACTTTCAAGGCCAGGTACACTTATTATTTGTGATAATGTAATCAGAGAAGGGAAAATTCTCGACAATCACAGTTCAGATGAAAAAGTAAAAGGTGTACAGCGATTCAACAAAATGTTAAGTGAAAATAAAGAAGTAACGGCAACAATTTTGCACACTGTTGGAGTAAAAGAATACGATGGAATGGCGATTGCAGTTGTAAACAGAATTCATGACTGACAAATACGGTCGCAGCCAACATTAGGTTTTCTGGTATGCTGGCCGACGAATACGTTCTGATCCATATACCACAATTCAGCTTATGTCTCAGCCTTGCATAACAGGAATGAACTGCATAACCTATTCTCAACTTCAATAACTTTAGTCAGAAACAGTTCGGGTAAACGAATCGGAAGTTCAGCAGAGCAGAAAGTATGAAAAATACTTTTGTAAGAAAGTTTACCTCATCAAATGCTTATCAAACAATGCAAGCATTTCATCCAGATTAAAAGGTTTTTCTATTGTGGCAGTAGCGCCATACTGTGCGGCTTTGTTTAATAGTTCGGGATTGGCGGAAAATAAAATGACGGGAATATGTTCGAACTCGGCCTGTTGTTTTATTTGTTTACACATCACCCGGCCATCTTCACTTCCTACATTAATATCAAGTAAAACCAGCTCAGGCTGAAAGGAATGAAAAATTTCCATGCCCTCACTGCAGGTAGTGGTGGTGCGAACGTCATACTCATTCCAGGTGAGGTACGTTTTCAAAAGCTGCAAGATATCGGTGTCGTCATCAACGACAAGTATTTTTCTCATATAAGTGCGTCAGGGTATTGCTCAACCTTCATGCCATTAAAATTAACTGGTTGAGCCAGCCCGGTGTTTAAACATTCATCTTTCAAACGTAGCAACCGTTCATCGGTTGGAGATGTTGATTTGGATTGATTGATGAATTAATTCCCCGCAGGGTTGCCCGATCCTTGTGCCTGTCAATAATAGTATGTGTATATGTCGGAATAAAAAAAGTAAAAGTTGTCATATATGACCAATCATCGATCCCATCAGCCGCATCACTTCCACTCCTTCTTCGGCGCTGCAAGGATTTTCAGCACGGCCTAAAAAGTATTGAACCGTTTTTTCTATCATAGGTTGCTGCACATGCTTCAGCGGATCGAATTTAATGCTGGTTTCCGTATTGTCCACCGTAAGCCATAACACCACATTATTAAAAACGTTGAAGCCGAGTTTCCCTTTGCTGCCAATAATTTCGCAATAGTCAGCATTGTGCGGCGCATTGAAACACCAGGCTCCGCTAAATGCAATTTTGTTTTTAAACAATATAGTTCCGGCTACCATATCATCCGCAGCATATTGTTTTCCCTGCTGCGCAGCAACACCATTTACTTTTTCTACTTCACCAAAAAAATAATACATCAGATCAATCTGGTGTGGTGCGAGATCGTGAAAGAGTCCGCCTCCCGCAATCGCAGGATTGGTGCGCCATTGATTGCCTGTGCTATTGAGCTGGCGATCGGTGAGCGGCTCTTTGTATAATTCAAGACGTGCCAAACGGATATCACCAATTGCTTTTTCATCCAGCAACTGTTTCACATGTTTGAAAAAAGGCTGTTGCCTTCTGTAATGCGCAACGGTCATCCTGATATTTTTTTCCGAAGCAGCTGCGGCCATCCGCTGAGCAGATGCGACATCTGTTGTCATTGGTTTTTCTACATATACAGGCTTGCCTGCATTGATGGCAGCGATAGCATATTCTTCATGTGATGATGGTGGTGTTGCAATATAAACAGCATTGATATCCGGATCATTGATCAGTTGCTGCGCATTATCATACCACTTTGGAACACCGTGACGACGGGCATAGTCTTTTGCTTTTTCCCCGTCGCGGCGCATTACTGCGATAAGGGATGAATCCGGTACTTTATTGAAAGCAGGGCCGCTTTTATTTTCTGTTACGTCGCCACAGCCAATGATGCCCCAGTTTATTTTGTCCATAGATGTTGTTTATCCTGATGACACGAAAATACAAATTGAAGAGGAAGAATTTTGCTTCGCAAAAAAGAATACAAATGGGAACATGGATGACGCTGATGGGACGGATGAACAAAGATTTTTTTTCTGCTACGCAGAGAAAGGAGAATGAATACAATTTGCACGCAAAGGCGCAAAGGGTGAGGATAAAGACTATTGACTACATTAGACGGAAGAATTTTGCTTCGCAAAAAAAGAATACAAATGGGAACACAGATGATGCTGATGGGACGGATGAACAAAGATTTTTTTTCTGCTACGCAGAGATAGGAGAATGAATACAATTTGCACGCAAAGGCGCAAAGGGTGAGATAAAGAATATTGACTACATTAGACGGAAGAATTTTGCTTTGTAAAAAAAAGAATACAAATGGGAACACGGATGACGCTGATGGGAC
>JADMIO010970586.1_pt1 | contig 18108 bp, 13 predicted proteins | sample 8958161 | NCBI WGS metagenome assembly JADMIO01 (sample SAMN16585339, study PRJNA669376) | soil metagenome | isolation source: Crop rotation soil | place: USA: Cullars Rotation, Alabama | collected 2011 | reverse complement strand
GCCGCGACTTCAAGTCACGTGAATTCCAAGCTTCGGATCCCACTGTGCTGGAAAGAGCGCGCTCCAACTCGTCAGCGTCCGCTTCTGTTCCAGCCAGTACGCGGGCTGCACGCGGAGGATGAGCGAGTAGACTAGGCCCATGCAGCCCATACCGACGACGATCGATTGAAACCAGTCGTCGTCCTGGCGCAGTTGGACGCCGGGTTGGCGGAACTTCGCCGGGTCCGTGATGCCGTCCCGCGGCTCGACCCGATAGACCTCGCCGTTCGCGGCGACCACGGTGAGCGATTCCACGGACGCAGCGAGCGGGCCCAGTCCGACGCCCGTGCCATGGGTCCCGGTTGAGATGGCGCCGCAGATCGTCTGGCCGTCGAAGCTCCCCAGGTTCTCCAGCGCCAGCCCGAGCTCGTCGAGCTTCTGATTGAGGACCTTCACGGTGATGCCCGATTCGACCTCGATCCGCGGTTTTTCAGGTTGCTTCAGACAGCTCTTGTCGAGCGGCAGGACGCGGTCGAGAGTGTGGGTCTCGACCAGGAAGTCCGGCGTTGTGGCGATGTCCGAGAACGAGTGACCGGAGCCGACGGCCTTGACCCGGCAGCCGTTTTGCCGGGCGGCGCCGAGGAGCTCGACGAGATCGTGCGGGGACTTCGGACGCCAGACCTGGAGCGGCTCCACCTTCTGGAAGGACAGATAACTCCGCCAGGTCTTCCGGAGCTCGGGGGGTGGGGCGCTCTGGGGAGAGGGCTCGGCGAGACGCGGCGAAAAGGTTGCCAACGCTTCGGCGAAAGCCTCCGGGTGCTCTTCGATCAGCGTATCCAGGCGGCTCGCCAGTCGCGCTCCGGTCGCGTCCGAGGGACGATCATCGATCTCTTCGAGCTCACGCAAAACGGCCTGCATCTGGGTCACGGCCTCGCTCAGGACCACGGTTTCCTCCTTTCATGACTGCGGGTTGCGAGCTGGCGGATCGTCTCCCGGAGGGGGGGCCCGCCGGGAGACGATGCGAGCCGGTCCTCAGGAGAGGTTGTCCTTGATGATCTTCTCGATCAGCCAGCAGGCGACGTACCAGGGCTTCTCATCGATGTAGACGGTGAACGTCTGCCCCGAGATCTTGTAACGGCCCTTCACTCCCTTCACCTCGAACGATCCCTTGGAGGTGTCGCCGTTGAACGTTCCACCGTTCTCCTCGATCAGCTTCTTCGCCTTGTCGACCAGAGCCTGGGCGGTCCCCTGGAACTCAAAGCTGAACTGGCAGGCCGGCCCTTCCGCCGGGGCATAGGGGAGCATCTCGAGCGTCGGAATATGCCGGCGGATGAAGTTTTCGATCTCCCAGCAGGAGAGCAGGCAAGGCTTCTCGGTGATCAGGATGTAGACCTTCGATGCGGCGATGCGATAGGTCCCGGCGATCCCCCCCAAGGGCGTGGGGACCTTGAAATGGCCCCTTTCGGTATTGCCGTTGAAAGTGCCGCCCGCCTCCTCCACGGCCCTCTTGGCCATGGCGACCAACTGCCCCGGCGAGACGTTGAACGGGACACTGAACTCCGGACATGCAGACATTGGTTTCTCCTCCCTACGCTGGGTTTTTCGTTCGTGACCGCGATACGATTCGCGGTCTCGATTCAGGGAGTGATCCGCGGCGGCGGGAAATTACACCGGTGACGGCGTGGCGTCACCGATTCGGAGGCGGATGCGGAGGCGTGAGGGGCGTCGAGCGGGGGAACTCTGCGCTCAGAATCCCTTTTCATCCGCCGTCGGCCCATAGAGCGACGGGACGGGGACGTCGTTGAGCCGCAGGTAGACGGTGAGCTGGCCCCGGTGGTGGGCGAGATGATTGAAGGCGCCATCGCGGATGGCCACGTATCGTGGCTGCTCGGAGACGACGTGGCCGCCGGCGAGCAGACGCCAGGTGGTCATCAGGTGCTCGTCGGTGGCGGCGGCGAGGGCCTTCCGCGCCCGCTCCAGGGCCTGGTCGAACGCCTGCAGGAGCTCGGCATTCGAGCTCCAGGTCCGCGTCTGGTTCTCCCCGGCCGAGGTGACGTCGAGCTCGTCCTGGTCGATCATCGCCGCGGCCCAGCCCGGCATCGTGGCGACGAGCCCCGCCAGATATCCGAGCGGCATCGACTTCTCGTGCGGCTTCCAATCGTTCTTCCCATCGGGAACGCGCTCCAGCGTGCGGCGCGTCCCGACCGCCTCCCGTTCGAGCTCGGCCAGCAGCAACTCGGCGATCGTGGGCATGGCGTTCCTCCTCGTGCTTCGGACCGGCCAGGACCGCCCCGGCCTCCCGTCAGGCGGGGAGGGTATCACTTCGCCGCGGCCGGTTCGGATAAGCTTCCCCTATGCGCACCGCCGACGTCGTCCTCTGCGGCGCGGGGATCGCCGGCATCTCCGCGGCCTATCACCTCACCGTCCGCCACGGCCTGCGGGACGTGGTGCTCGTCGACGACCAGCCTCCGCTTTCGGTGACCAGCGACAAGTCCACCGAGTGCTACCGCAACTGGTGGCCGGGCCCGGGGGACACCATGATCCGCTTCATGAACCGCAGCATCGACCTATTGGAGGAGCTCACGGCGGAGAGCGGCGACCGCTTCGTGATGAACCGCCGGGGCTACGCCTACCTGACGGCCGATCCCGCGCAGGCCGTCGCGCTGGAGCGTGGCGCCCGCGAGGTCTCGGCACTGGGGGCCGGCGAATTGCGCATTCATCGCGGGGGGCCCGGCGGTCCGCCGTTCCCGGAGGAGCGGGCCGAGGGGCTCAGCCCGGACCTCACGGGCGCGGACCTGGTGCTCGACCGTGCGAGCATCCTCCGGCGTTACCCCTTCCTGACCCCGGACACCCTGGCCCTCCTGCACGTGCGCCGCTGCGGCTGGCTCTCCGCCCAACAGCTCGGCATGTTCCTGCTGGAGCGGGCGCGCGAGCACGGGCTCCGTGTCATTCATGGACGGATCACGGAGGTGACCGTGCGCGACGGCCGCATCGAAGGGGTCCGGCTGAGCGACGGGGAGGAGATCGCCACCCGTTGCTTCGTCAACGCCGCCGGCCCGCTCGCTCCGGAAGTGGGCCGGATGAGCGGGGTCGAGCTCCCCCTGTTCAACGAGCTGCACGGCAAGGTCATGTTCGAGGACTACCTGGGGCTGATCCCGCGGGACCTGCCGCTGATGATCTGGACCGATCCCGTGACCCTCGCCTGGAGCGACGAGGAGCGGGAGGAACTGGCGCGCGATCCCGAGCTGGCCTGGCTGCTGGGCGAGCTGCCGGCCGGGGTCCATTTCCGTCCCGAGGGCGGAGCGGACAGCCGCTGGCACCTGCTCCTCTGGACCTATCACCTGGAACCCATGACGCCGGTCTTCCCGCCGAAATTCGATCCGTTCTATCCGGAGGTCGTGGTGCGCGGCTTGGCCCGCATGGTGCCGGCGTTCGCCGAGTATCTGGGCCCGCGCATGCGCCGCCCCTACGTCGACGGTGGCTATTACTGCAAGACGAAGGAGAACCGGCTGCTCGTCGGTCCCACGCCGGTCGCCGGCAACTATCTCCTCTGCGGCATGTCGGGCTACGGCATCATGGCCTCCCAGGCCGCGGCCGAGCTGTTGGCCGCCTACATCGTGGGGGCTGGCCTGCCCGCCTACGCTCCCGAGTTCGCCCTCAGCCGGTATCAGGATCCTGCGTACCTCGCGAAGATGGAGGCGATGACGTCGGGGCAGCTGTGAGTTGACTGGTATACTTCCTCCTTTCCCGGAGGGCCCAGCCGTGCGTACAGCGTTTGCCGCATCGTGGTGTCTCGCTCTACTTTTCGTCGGTCCCGCGCAGGCTCAGGAGGCACAACAGCCGTCCCGGCAGGAGACCCTCGCGCACGACGGCGTCATCTGGGGGAGCGCCGCGGCGTGGGGTGTGCCGTTCCAGGAAAATCTCAGCGAGGACGCGAAAGTCGCCGGGCTCAGCAGGCTCTGGATGGAGGTGAAGATCAATTTTCCCAACTTCGCCGCCGTTCCCGACCTGGATTGGGACAAGACCTACGTCGACTTCATCCCGCAGGTCCGGGCCACGACGAGCACGTACGAATACTACCGGGTGCTCCAGCGGATGACCGCCCTGCTCAAGGACGGCCATACCGAGGTGTTTCTGCCCAAGGAGCTTGCCGGGCGGGAGGCCGATCTTCCGTTGCGGATCGAGCTGATCGAAAACCGTGTCTTCGTCACGCGCGTGGACAGCTGCGCTCTGGAAGCGGAAGGGGTCACCGCGGGCCTCGAGATCCTCAAGATCGACGGCGTGCCGGTGCACGAGTACGCGGCGAAGAATCGTCGTCCGTACGTGGCGAGCAATTCCCCCCAGCACATGGAGGTCAAGGTCTACTCCTACGGTTTGCTCGCCGGACCCCGGGAGCGTCCGGTCACCGTCGAATTCCGGTCCGAGGACGGCCAGACGTTCGAAAAGGTCCTCCCCCGCACCCCCTATCCCGACGCCACGACCCTCCCCGCCGTCGTCTACCGGAAGCTCGATGGAAATATCGCCTACGTCGCCATCAACACGTTCAACAGCGAGGACGCACAGAAGGATTTCGATCGCTATCTTCCCCAGATCCGCAACAGCAACGGATTGATTCTCGACGTGCGGGAGAACGACGGCGGCAGCGGTCTGATCGCCTACAATCTCCTGAGCAACCTCACCGACAGGAATTTCGATCTGCCGCTCTGGAAGAGCCGGCAGTACGTGCCGACGCTGCGCGTCTGGGGGCAGCCGGGCGGTTGGTACGAGCCGAAGCCGACGACAGGGGAGGGCAAGCCGGCGGACTTCTATGCGAAGCCGGTCGTGATGCTCATCGGCCCCCGCTCGCTGTCGGCGACGGACGTCTTCGCCGCGACGTTCCAGCAGATGAAGAGGGGCAAGCTGGTGGGGGAGCCGACGGGCGGCAGCACGGGGGATCCGCTGGCGTTCGCCCTCCCGGGCGGCGGCTCGGGCCGCGTGTCCACGTCCACGGACCTCGGTCCCGGCCTGGTGGGGCGAGGCGTGCTGCCGGACATCCTGGTGCCACGCACCGTCCGGGACGTCATCGCCGGTCGCGACAAGGCCCTCGACGCGGCGATCACCGAGCTCATCGCGGCGCTCAGGCCTGCCGCGGCTCAGCCGTGAGTGTCTTCATTTTACGGAGATGGCAACCGGAGGTGCGCTGCCCCGCTGTATAATTGTTGGTGCGAAACTGCCATGAGTCGATCGGGCACAGGCACTCCGTCCCGGCCGCTCTCCCGCTCCCGCCAGCGGGCACGAGCGAGTTGGATCTTCAGCGCGGTCCTCCTCGCCTTCCTGATGGCTGTGATCTGGTTCGCTCCCGATCGCCTGGCGGGGTTCAAGCAGCAGCTCCTGGCGGTGCTCGCGGCTCTTCTCGCGGGCCTGATGACCTTCTTCCTGACCGGCGATCTGGGAATCCAGCGCTCCTGGCTCAAGGCCTCCGGGGGGATGGGAGCCTTCGCCCTCCTGCTCTTCCTCTGGCCCAAGATCGTGCCCTCGGCCGGCCCCGAGATCTATCGGATGCGGGTGACGGTGCTCGGGCCCCAGGGACAGCCGGTCGACGATGCGGAGGTGCGCTCGTCGGTGGGCGGGGAGAAAAAGAGGGTCGACGGAGGGTGGGAGCTCGACGTCCCGGCCGGAATTCTGCCGGCGGATCGGAAGGTCACCGTTTACGCGGACAAGGACTTCTCGCACGGCAGTCGGGAGGTGGTCCTCGACAAGGATTTCCAGCCGGTGGTAACGGTCGAGTTCAAGACGGACAGCTCGGCCCAGGTCTCCGGGACAGTCGAGGATAAAGCGGGCCATCCGGTCGTGGGAGCCCTCGTCTGGGTCGGTAGCCATGATGCGGAGGCCGTCACCACCGGTGCGGGAGGCGGGTTCACCCTCGCCGCCCATGCAGCGCAGAACGAGACGGTCCGTCTCCATGTCAAGAAAGATGGCATGGCGCCTCTCGCTCAGGATCAGCCGGCGGGGGGGACGGTGACCCTGCAGCTCGAGCGGGAATGATCGCTGTGCGCCGGCTCCTCCTTCCCCTCGGCCTGGCCGCCCTTCTCGCCGCCGGAGCCGCATGGGCGGAGGACGGGATCCTGGTCGTCCACGTCAACTATCTCGACAAGAAACCGCTGCCGCGAATCCGGATCGGCACGACCGGAGACGGCTCGATCGAAGTGACCGACGTGGCAGGCCGGGCGCGGATCCAGCTGGCGCCGGGAGTGAAGGCGGGGCAGGAGGTGGCGCTTCAGGTCGTGCCCGGCGAGAACGACAAGGATTTCTGGGTCTTCATCAGCCCTTGGGATCAGCGGGCGCTCGTGCCGCCGTTCCAGGGAGGTGGAAGCGTCCCTGTAATCCTGGCGAAAAAGTCGGACAAAGACGCCCTTCTGGGGAGCCGCGAGGGGCGCCAGGCGATCGAACAATCGATCCTCTCCGAGATCGCCAAGCTCCGGCAGGCGAAGTCCGAGATCACGGAAGAACAGCGCCGCGCCGTGCTCCAGTCCCAGGCGGCGGCTTACGGGCTGAAACCGGAGGAGGTCGACGCGGCGATCCGGGTGGCGGGGCAGAAGGCGCCGGACCTCTACGAGCAGGGCCTTGCGGCTCTCTATCAGAAGGATTATCCACTGGCCTCGGAACGGCTGGGGAAGGCGCTAGCGGCGAGCGAGAAAGAGCTGGCCGAAGCGCCGGAGGCCGAGCGCGAAGCCGCGCGGGAACGGGTGGCGGACCGCGCCTCCTTCCTGGGGGACGCGCTCTCCGAACAGGGGCGCTACCGCGAGGCCGTGCCCGCCTATCGAAAGGCCGCCGAGCAGCTTGGCGAGCATGCGGCCAGCCTGAACCGACTGGGCATCGCCCTCACCGCAGACGGCGACTCCGCCGGAGCCGAAGCGGTCCTCCAGCGGGCGCTCGCCGCCGCCCGGAGCATGCGCTCGGATCTCGAGTGGCCCATCCAGGGAAACCTCGCGATCGCCCGGGAAGAGCAGGGAGACCTCGCGGGGGCGCGAGCGCTGAAGGAGCAGGTGCTCGAAGGGATGCGCCGCCGGTTCGGCGCGGACCACCCAGAGACCTGGGCGGCGATGAACAACCTGGCCTTCACTCTGCGGGCGCAAGGGGAGTGGGCGCGGGCCCGCGACCTGGAGGAGCAGGTGCTCGCGGCGCTGCGCCGGAAGCTCGGCCCGGATCATCCGGACACCCTGTCCGCGATGTCCAATCTCTCAGTGACCCTCTATCTCCAGGGGGATCTGGCCGCGGCGCGCCCCCTGGGAGAGCAGGTGCTCGCGGCACGCCGCCGCCAACTCGGGGAGGCCCATGTCGATACGCTGACCGCCATGGCGAACCTGGCCTCGATCCTCGCCGGCCAGGGCGATCTGCCGCAGGCGCGGGATCTGGAAGAGAAAGTCGTCCAGGCGAGGCGCGGCCGGTTGGGAGCGGATCATCCCGCCACCCTGGAAGCGATGTCGAACCTGGCTTCGACCCTCGTCGATCAGGGCGATCTGATCCGCGCGCGTCCGCTCCAGGAGCAGGTGCTGGAGGGGATGCGGCGCCGGCTGGGGGCGGATCATCCGTCCACCCTGACGGCGATGAACAACCTGGCCGATATCCTCCGCGCCCAGGGCGACCTGGCCCAGGCCCGCCCGCTCCAGGAGCAGGTGCTGGCCTCCCGCCGCCGGCAGCTGGGGGCGGACCATCCGGACACCTTGGGGGCGATGAACAACCTCGCCATGACCCTGGCCGATCAGGGCGACCTGGCCAAAGCGCGCGAGCTCGATGAGCAGGTGCTCGCGGCGCTGCGCCGTCAGCTGGGGGAGGATCACCCGACCACGTTGATGGCCATGGCCAACCTGGCCCTGGTCCTCCACGCCCAGGGCGAATTGGTGAAGACGCGCCTCCTCGAAGAGCAGGTCCTGGAGGCACGCCGGCGTCTTCTCGGGCCCAAGCATCCGGAGACCAGCCTGGCCGAGTGGAACCTCCTCAATACGAGGAGGGACCTGGGCGACGAGGCCGGCGCGCGCGAGCTCGAAACCCGCCTCGGCTGGCTGTTCGACGAGGACGAATCCAGGCTCTCCGCGGATCAGCGCCAGATCCGGCAGGACCTCAAGAAGATGATGGGGAAGGGAAAACCTTGAGCCGGAGTGTCCTCGCCCTCGCCGGGCTCGTGTTGCTCCTCGCCATCGGAGCCCTTAGTTAGACGCCTCGGCGATCGAGGTGGCGCCCGGGAGATCGAGAAAAGTCTGCATGGTTACCTCTACTTTGTCAGATTGCCGGCTGGAGCAAAAAGCCGCCCCTTCAGGGCGGCCCCTCACTCCCCAACCCCTCTCTCCCACCGCACTCCCCCCGACCGGGAGAGAGGGGCTCCAAACAAGATGAGCTGACTTCTCCCTCTTCTCCCGGTCGGGGGGAGTGCGGTGGGAGAAGAGGGCCGGGGTGATGAGGGGACAACCGGCCGGGAACACCAATCTGACAAAGTAGAATTACTGACCGCGCCCGAAGCCGAGCTGTCGGCTCAACAGCGGAAAATTCGTCAAGACCTCAAGAAGATGCAGGAGGGTAAACAGAATCATTCGTTCACCCCGCCTGCACAATCCGCCCCGAATCCCCCAATCCCGCGTCCCGCCTTCTCTGAGCCGGCGTGATACAGTGAATCCACTCTTGCCCTGAGCCCCAGGAGGGAACCGATGGATCTGAAGCCTCTCGCTGTCGCTTCCTGCTGCGTCCTCACGCTGTCCTTCGCGGCGTGCCGGGACGTGGCGCGTATGCTGGCCTCGAAGCCGAAAGAAGAAGAGCCGTGGAAGCGGAACGTCCTCGCGGCACGGATCCAATGGCCCAAAACGGGACTGCGGCAAACGGTGGAGCTGTCCCAACGGCTCAACAGGGCCTATGCGATACCGGGGGTGGCGGAGGTGGCGGCGGTGGACATCCTTCCGGGCGTCCCCTCCTCCCGGCAGAAGAGCCCGTTGGTGATCCGGCTCGAAGACGGTCCCACTCTCAATCTCACGGGCGGCCTCCTCCGCGTCATCAGCCCTCGATATTTCAGGGTGATGGACATCCTCCTCATCCGGGGCCGTCCGTTCACGGAAGGGGACTACGAAGGCCGCCCGGCCGTGGTGATCGTGGACGAGAGCTATGCCAAGAGGGTCTGGCCCGGACAGGACCCGATCGGAAAAAGGATGCTGCTCCACAACGCCGGACCGTGGGCCACGGTCGTGGGCATCGTGCAGGACGGACCGGGCTCCCAGGGCACGCCGGAGCTCTACATCCCGTATACGCAGGGCGCGTCGTACGGCCAGGACGTCCAGAGTCTCCCCTGGTTCGTGCTCGCCCGGATCAGAGGAGATCAGAAGGCCGTGGCGCCCATGCTGTCACGGGCCATGGGGCAGGAATTCCAGGATCTCGGGACCTGGCTCAAGAAGCCGTAGGGACGACGGCGGCGCCTTTCGCCGCTGAGGGATCGCGTTCCGGCTCGGAAACCCTCCCTTGGCCGCCCTCGTAGGGAGAGGCATCCAAGGAGCCCCCCATGACCGACATCGCCATCTCCAGCCCACCGGACCGCTCCGCCTCGCGGTGGCGGCGGACCTTTTTCGGCCCTCAGGGCCTGCGGGCCGGGTGGAGCCTGCTGATCTTCCTGCTCGTCGTCGAGCTGCCGAGCGCCCTCGCCGGACTGGCCTTGCAGCGCTCGGGCGCCGTTCCCGAACACCCGACGTGGACTCCCGGGCTGATCCTCACCTGGGAGGTCCTGTCGCTCGTCTTCGTGCTGGTGGCCATTGCGCTCATGGGCTGGATCGAGGGACGGACGTTCGCCACGTACGGCTTTCCTCTCCGCGAAGCGTTCGGGCGGAGGTTCTGGACGGGCTCGCTGTGGGGGTTCCTCAGCATCTCGGCGGTGGTCGGGATGATGGCGCTGGCCGGCGGATACTCTGTCTCCGGGCTGGCGATCCACGGCGGCGACGCGGTGCAGGGGGCCGTCCTCTGGGCCCTCGCCACGCTCGCGGTCGGACTTTATGAAGAGAACTATTTTCGGGGATATTCGCTCTTCACGCTCAGCCGCGGGATGGGGTTCTGGGGCGGCGCCGTCCTGCTCTCCATCGTCTTCGGGGCCGACCACTACTTCTTCAAGCCGCGCGAGACCTGGATGGACCTGCTCAGCGTCACCCTGATCGGTCTCTTCTTCTGCTTCACCGTCCGCCGCACGGGCAACGTCTGGTGGGCGATCGGCTGGCACTTCACCTACAACTTCGGATCGCTCTTCGTCTTCGGGGGACCGAACACGGGCAACGAGGGGAAGCCTGTGCCCGGCCATCTCCTGGCCTCGACGTTCCACGGACCCGACTGGCTCACCGGCGGTCCCATGGGCCCCGAAGCCAGCGTCTTCATCTTCCCGGTGATCGCGATCCTCTTCTGGGTCTTCCACCGGCTCCATCCGGAAACGCGCTTCCCGGCGGAGTGATCCTCAGCGGTCGAGGGCGAGCCCCGACGCCAACTCCCGCGTGAGCTCCGCAGCTGGGATTTCCTTGCAACCGCTCACATTTTGTCCTGACCAGAGCGGCGAGAAATCACCACGGCCCTGGGCCTCTGCCTTGGAGCGCAAGGGAGCGATGGCGGTGCTGGCCAGCGGGAACGCCGGTGCGGCTGTGGACAGGGGGCCAAGCTCCTGCATGAGGCGATTGACGATGCCGCGCGCGGGCCGGCCGGAGAAGAGATTGGTCAGCGCCGTGTGGCGGGCGGCCTCGCTCTTCAGCGCCGCGCGATGGACCGCGCTGGTGGTGGACTCCGGGCAGAGCAGGTAGGCCGTGCCGATCTGGACTCCCGCGGCCCCGAGCTCCATTGCAGCGGCCACTCCTCGCGAGTCCGCAATGCCGCCGGCGGCGATGACCGGGACCTTCACCGCCTCGACGAGCTGCGGCACCAGCGAAAACGTTCCCAGCTGGACCGTCAGGTCGTCCGACAGGAAATGGCCGCGATGTCCGCCCGCTTCGAGCCCCTGCGCGATGATCGCGTCAACTCCCTGATCTTCGAGCCAGCGGGCTTCCTCAACGGTGGTCGCCGAGGAGAGGATCTTCGCGCCCCAGGAACGCACACGAGCCAATAGATCGGCCGACGGCAGGCCGAAATGGAAGCTGACGATGGGGGGCTCGAATTCGCTCAGCACCTCGGCAGCCTCGGCGCTGAAGGGTGCTCGTGAGCCCCCGGCCGCGGCACCCGCATCGATGCCCAGAGCCTGATAGTAGGGGGCCAGCACGGCCCGCCAGACCGCCTCGCGCTCGGCGTCGAACGGGGGCGGAGTGTGGCAGAAGAAGTTCACGTTGAATGGCCGGGCGGTCTGTTCCCGGATCGCCCTCAGCTCGCCGCGCATCGTCTCCAGGCTCAACATGGCGCAGGGGAGGGAGCCCAGCCCTCCGGCATTGGACACCGCCACCGCGAGCGCGCTCCCCTGCACGCCCGCCATGGGGGCCTGGATGATGGGTAGTTGGATACCGAGTAGTTCCTGGAGCGTCCTCATGGAATGACTACTCTGTCAGGACTCGCTGAACTCGGCAACTCATTCTTCGAAGACCGGTGCGACCTCTCGCAAGTAGGTTTCCCGGTCGAGTCCATAGCACAGCACCTCTCGCCCGAGATGATGGATGCGGCCTTGCAGCCTTTCACCAATGTGTTCGGCGACGCGGATGGAGGCCCGATTCTCCGGATGGATGAGGCTGATGATGCGATCTTTTTGTAAGACGGTAAAGGCATAGGCCAGGGCAGCCCGGGCGCCCTCGGTGGCGTAGCCGTGTCCCCACCAGCGTCTCGACAGGATCCAGGCGAGCTCGAAACCAGGCCAGCCCGCGGGCGATGCAAATCCGACCGCTCCGAGGAATGCGCCGGTCTCTTTGTGCTCGACCGCCCACATACCGGCGCCCCCGAGCTGCCAGTGCCCCAGGCTGAAGGCCAGGTGACGCCAGGATCGTCCTCTGTCCCACGGCTGCGCCTCTCCACTCAGGTAGCGCAGAACTTCAGGGTCCTCGTGCAACGCGACGTAGTCGTCGAGGTCGCTCTTCGCGAACGACCGCAGCCTCAGGCGTTCCGTCTCCAGGATCGGGATTTCGAGTGCATTCATCTTGGATTCCCTCCCGCCACCGCGTACCGTTCTCGCGGTATGCGCTTGTCCCTGGGCTCGGAGAGGCGGACACTCCGGACGTAGGGACACCTTTCTTCACGGGCAACGACGCTCGTGCGGTCACCTGTCCCTGAAGGGAGAAGCATGCTTCGCCTCCTCCTGCTCGCGCTCTATCTCATTGCGTCATCCTCCGCGTCGCCCCAAGCCAAGCAGGGTAGCGGCTGGGACTCTTCGGGTCTTCACATACCTCCGCCGTCGACGCCGACGGTAGACATTGGCGGCGGTTTGGACCCCGACGGCTAATCTCACCCTGCGGAGGGCGTCTCATCCGGCGCCCTCACGTTCCTCATTCGCGGTATACTTTACGAAGGGATATACTTGAACGCGGTCTCAAATACCCTGGAAGGGGTAGTTCCCAAGGAGAGCCTTAAATGTCCCACCTGGGGCTCGAAGCGATGCGGAGGATTCTGAACGGAGAGGGGAGTACCCGCGACGCGGAGAGTGCGGCGGAGCACATCGTCTCCTGCGATCGATGCCGCTGTCTGGCGGGGACCCTGGTGGATGAGTTGGGCGCCGAGAGCCCGAGGCTGCGGAGAGAGGGGCCCCTTCAACTGGTGTTCGATCTGATCGACCGGGAACGCCGGTGGGGGGTGGAATCCTTGGCAGCCATCGCAGAGTGGGCCGAGCTGCGACGCCTGCCGAGCCGGCGAAGTCAAAGAGATCGAGTGCGGATGACCAAGGCCTGCCACACGAACGCATTCTTCCAGCTCGTGCTCGGCGAGCTCAAGATGGAATCCTCCTGGGAGGAGTCGGAGTTTCTCGCCGGACTCGCTCTGCTGTCGATCGAAGCGATGAGTCAGCGCCAACAGATCACGCAGGTTTCCAATCACGACTTGCAGGCGGAGGTCTGGACCGCCGTCGCCAACGCCCGGCGGCGAGCCGCCGAATGGACACGGGCGCAGCAAGCGTTGGCCAATGCGGAACGGCACCTGAAGGAAGGGACCGGAGACCCCTGCCTGCAAGCCGGGCTCCTCTCCATCCGTGCGTCCATGCTGGCGGACGAGGGGCACGTGCCCCAGGCGCTGGACGCCCTGGAGAGGTGCAAGGCTCTCTATGATGGCCTGTCGGAATGGGCTCTTCTGGCGCGCACGCTTGTCAAACAGGCGAACATCCTGGCTGGAACCGAACCCGCCCAGGGCTTGATCGCGCTCGATCATGCCGGCCCCTTGATTCCCGCCGAGGACTCGTATCTGACGCTGCTCGCCGAGTTGCTGCGGGTGGAGTGTCTGATCGAGGTTGGCAAGCCAGGGGAGGCCTTGCAGGTCTATCGGCGGTGCTCGCGCCGTTTCCTCTCCGACCCGCGGGTTCGGATGCGAATTCGCGGCAGGTTCACCGGTGCCCGGCTGCTGGATGCCCTTGGATTCGAGTCACAAGCGGAGCGCCTCTTTGGAGAAGTGATCGATCGGGACATCGAGCACGAGCTTTACAAGGATGCCTTGCTGGACCTTTTCTATCTCTACGGACGCCATGTGCAAGCGGGAGATCCCGAGAAGGCGGCACGCGTGTGCCGGAGGGCCCTGACGGATTCGGCTCTCTCCGCGGTCGCGCACGAACAAATCAGAGCTCTGTGGACACAGCTCCTGGACGCAGCCCACCGCCAGGCGATCAGCCAGGAATTGCTGAAAGATCTCCGGCAATATCTCAGCGTCCATTGGAAGCACCCCGCGGCAACACTCCCCGGGTTCCTTCGTTGATGCTGACGGCTTGGCGGTACGCTCTCTTCTTTTCTCGCACGAGCTCCGGCGCCCCTTCGGGGCTGCCCCTCACTCCCCAACCCCTCTCTCCCGGCCTCCCCCCCACCTGACGGGAGAGAGGGGCTCAAACACTGTCTCTCACGGTCTTTCTCCCTCTTCTCCCGTCGGGAAGGGGGGGAGGCTGGGAGAAGAGGGCCGGGGTGATGAGGGTCAATGGACCGAGGACGTCGAATCTGACAAAGTGGGCCTGGTACGACGCTGTACCTGGCGTTGAAACGCCAGGCTAGTCAAAGCCCGCCCTTGCAGGGCGATCCCCCTCCCGAAACATCCTCCAACTCAAAACCGCGAATCCCGATAGAGCGACCAGCGAGCAGAGGATCCCCCATACAAAGGCGGCGGGAAGATAGCGCAGGGTCACCTGTCGCGTACCGGCGGGGACGTGAACGGCGAGGAGCGTGCCGTCTGCGATCGTGGTTTCCAGAGATCCGTGATCCCCCCTGGCCCGCCAGCCGCGGATCGCCGATTGCGAGACCACCAGCCAGGCGGCTTGCTGGACTTCGACGCCGATCTGAATGCGTTCGCCGGCGATTTTTATGTCCGTGACCTTCGCCTCTCCGTTGGGTTGTCGCGTGGCCGGCCCCGGGAGCTCGAGGCTCGCGACGGTGTATGGAGAGGGCTCGTGCCGGATGACGTCGCGCGCCGTGAGCGCCGAGCCGACCCTCACCACGCCGGTGGGGAAGAAGGCCCAGGGAGTCTCTCCGCCCAGCTCCCAGAGCCGCGTCTCCCGGAAGACTCCACGATCGATCCAGGGCGGGCCGAGCGCGAGGTCGCGGCCGGAGAGGAGATAGCGGACGCCCAGCAGCCGGAGGAACGGCTCGTGAGACGGCGTAGGTCTCCTGTACTGTTTTTTGTAGGTCCGCCGGTCGAGGCTCAAGAGGTCGACGAGCCAGTCGACGTAGCGGGCCGATTCCGTGGGGTCATGGGTCCGGATGTCGGCGATCCGATAATACGTGGAGCTGTTGGGAAAGAAGACCCCCCGTGTGCCGACGACCCGGAAGGGGCGCGGGTCCCGGCGCAGGAGGTCGAGGATCGGAAGTGATGGATACGCGAGCCGAGCGCTCACCACCGGCGTGTAGCCGCCGAATCCGCTGAGCAGTTGGAGCAGGGTCAGGCCGGCGGCCACGCATCCCAGAGCGAGCGGGCGGCGGCGCAGGCCGAGGCCGAGAAAGACTCCTCCCGCCACGAGCAGGGCCAGGAGCCAATGCACGCTCGCTTCCCTCAAGACCTCCGGGGGAAGAGAACCGAGAGCGCCGCTCTCCCGCCAGAAGCGAAAAACGACGAAACGACTCGCCAGCGCCAGCAGGGCTCCGGCGCAGGCGACAGTCGCCAGCCCCGCTTTGGCCCGCATTCCGGGAGGATCGTCCGCACACCAGAGCGTCAGCGCCCGGGCCGCGAGCAGGGCGAGAGCGAAACCGCCGAGGTAGGCCACATATCGTGGATCGACCGCCGAGAGCCAAGGCAGGGCGAACAGGCGGCTGGGAATCCCGAGCAGGTTCAGGTGGAGGCTGAGGGCCAGGATCGCGAGCCCTGCCAGGAAGCGTTCGGAGGGAGCACGGGCGCCGAACGCCGCCAGACCGCCCAGGGCGAAGACCAGGCACAGGAGCCCGACCGTCCCTTCGGCCAGCCATTGGAGTTGGGCAGGCCCGTGCTCCGAGCTCTGTTGGGGCGTGCCGAAGATCCCCGGTGCGGCCATGTTGACGAGGCCGGCCCACCAGAGTCCACCCCTGCCGAGCTCCGGGTCTCGTCCTCCGCCCTGCTGCGCCAGTTTTTCCGACGACAGGACCGTATCCACGAGCGGAAAAGTGAAAAACGAGGCGGCACCGGCGGCCAGTCCCAGGACCGCCAGCGCCACGAGCACACTTTTGCGATTCGATGGGAGCGCCAGGACCGCCCGGCAGACGAGCGCTGCTCCGCCCAGGAGGGCCGTCTCCGGATGTCCGGAGAGCAGCATGCCGCCTACGGCGAGGAAAAGGAGAAGGTGCGCGCGTGCGTCGTCCGGCTTTCGAAGGGTCCGTTCGAGGCCGAGGTAGGCGAGAGGGAAGAGGGCCATGACCTCGGACAGCGGAAAGAGCTGCCAGACGGCGAGCGATCCGCCATACGAGTAGGCCACGGCGGCAACGAGCGAGAAGACGGGACGGCAACCGAGCTCCCGCGCCACCAGAAAAGTGCCCAGAAGGGCGAGGAGAATTTTGAGGAAGGCGCGCAGCGCCTGGGCGCGGGTGGTTGGAACGGGGAGGGACAGAACCGAAACCAGGCTGAACGGGGCGGACTGGCCGTTTCCGAGCAGCGCCTCGCCCGCGCCTGAAAACGGGTTGAACAGCGGAACGCGGCCCGCGAGGATCTGCCGCCTGGCCTCGGCCTGCCAGGGCGCCAGTTGCAGCGTGACGTCGTTAAGGGTGCCGCCCTTCGACAGGTACGCCCGGTCGGCGGCGGTGGCCCACGGCAGATGAGGGACGTTGGTATCGAACGGCCCCAGGACCACTCCCGGCCGCAACGCCGGCACCACGGGGAGGAGGGCGAGGCCGAGCAGCAACCCCTGGAACCTACGGTCGAGCGCAGGGGGCGCGAGCGCGTTGACGCCGAGGATGACCAGGACACCCCAGAGGAGCATCCAGAGGAGAAGTGTCATAGCATGCTCCTCACGGAGGGAGTATAGTCAATCGTTCTTGAAGACTGGCCACCGCCATGACCGCACCCGTGCCTTCCATTTCGTCGGCCCTCCCCTCGTACGTCGACCAGATGTTTCCGGTGTTGACACCGGCGCAGGTCGCGCGCATCGCCGCGCAGGGGCACGTGCGCCAGACCCAGCCGGGAGAGGTGCTGATCGAGGCCGGAGAGCAGATCGTGCCGTTCTTCGTGGTCCGGGAGGGCCGGGTGGAGATCGTCCGGCCCTCCGGCACGACCGAGACGGTGATCACCGTCCATGGGCCTGGCCAGTTCACGGGCGAGGTCAACCTGCTCTCCAACCGCCGCGCTCTCTTCACGGCGCGCGTGGCCGAACCGGGGGAGGTCGTCGAGCTGGATCACGACCGCCTGCTGGGGCTGGTGCAGACCGACCCCGAGCTGAGCGAGATCATCCTGCGGGCCTTCATCCTGCGCCGCGTGGAGCTGATCGCGCAGGGGCTGGGAGACGTCGTGCTCATCGGCTCCAGCCATTCCCCGGGGACGTTGCGCGTCAAGGAGTTCCTGACCCGCAACGGCCATCCCTACGCCTACATCGACCTCGACCAGGACGACAGCGTCCAGACGCTGCTGGACCGGTTCCAGGTCACCGCCGAGGACGTGCCCGTCCTGGTCTGCCGCGGCGAGCTGGTGCTGCGCAATCCGACCAATCAGCAGATCGCCGAGTGCCTGGGTTTCAACGAAGAGATCGATCAGAGCCAGATCCGCGACCTGGTCGTCATCGGCGCCGGGCCCTCGGGGCTCGCCGCCGCCGTGTACGGCGCGTCGGAAGGGCTCGACGTCCTGGTGCTGGAGTCGAGCGTGCCCGGAGGGCAGGCGGGGTCGAGCTCGCGGATCGAGAACTACCTCGGCTTTCCCACCGGCATCTCGGGGCAGGAGCTGACGGCGCGCGCCTACACGCAGGCGCAGAGGTTCGGGGCCCACCTGATGATCGCCAAAGGCGCCCGGCGGCTCACCTGTGCCCGCAGACCGTACGCCATCGAGATCGACGACGGCCTGAGCGTGCCGGCGCGCGCCGTCGTCATCGCCACCGGCGCCGAGTACCGGAAGCTGCCGCTGCCGAACCTGTCACAATTCGAAGGCGCCGGTATCTATTACGGCGCGACGTTCATCGAATCGCAGCTCTGCGGCGGCGAAGAGGTGATCGTAGTGGGCGGCGGCAACTCCGCCGGCCAGGCCGCCGTCTTCCTCGCGCAGAACGCCCGGCGCGTGCACATCCTCGTCCGCTCGGGGGGACTGGCGGAGACCATGTCGCGCTACCTGATCCAGCGCATCGAGAATCATCCTGCCATTGTGCTGCGGCCCTACACGGAGATCGTGGCCCTCGAAGGGGAGGACCATCTCGAACGCGTCCAGTGGCGGGACGCTCAGACGGGAACGACCGAGACGCACGCCATCCGCCACCTTTTCCTCATGACCGGCGCCGCTCCCAGCACGCATTGGCTCGACGGCTGCGTGGTGGTCGACGCGAAAGGTTTCTTTCCAGCACATTGGGATCCTAAGCTTAGAATTCCACGTGGACAAGTTGTCGCG
>JADMIO011116496.1_pt1 | contig 18114 bp, 10 predicted proteins | sample 8958161 | NCBI WGS metagenome assembly JADMIO01 (sample SAMN16585339, study PRJNA669376) | soil metagenome | isolation source: Crop rotation soil | place: USA: Cullars Rotation, Alabama | collected 2011 | reverse complement strand
CGCGCGCTTCGGGCTCGACGCCGGCGAGCGCGCCGTGGTCGCCATCGCGATGGCCTACGAGCTGTGCCCCGACACCCGCGAGCTGGCGCACGCCGCCGCCGGCCGGCGCCGCGCCGGGCTCTACGCCGACGTCGCCGCCGACCTGGCGCCCGAGCTGGGCACGCCGACCGCGTTGCTGCGCGCGCTGCACCCGGCCGGCACCCTGCGCGCCGCCGGGCTCGTCGAGCTCGTCCGGGAACCGGACAACCGGCGCGCGGCCGCGACCGCCCCGATCGCCCTGTCGCGCCGGCTCCTCGACTGGCTCACCGGCGACGATCGCCTGGCCGAGCCGCTGCGCGCCGTGGTCCGCGTCCTCACCGAGCCGACCGGGGTCTGGCTGGCGCCCGCGGTCACCGCCGAGCTCGCCACCGTCGCCGACCGGCTGGCCCGGGCGCCGGCGATCACGCTGCTGGTCGGCGCCGCCGGCTCGGGCCGCCTGGGCGCCGCCGAGGCCCTGGCCGGCGCCCTCGGTCGCCCGCTCCTGGTCGCCTCGCTGCCCGAGCTCCTCGAGCTCGAGCGCCGCACCCGCGAGCCGCTGCTGCGCGCCGCGCTCACCGAGGCCCAGCTCCGCGGCGCCGTCCCGTACCTGCCCGGCGTCGAGGCCCTCGCCGGGGACGACGGCAAGCCCGCCGACCGGGTCGCGGCGGAGCTGATCACCGGCTTCGGGGGCCCGATCATCCTCGGCACCGGTGGCGCCCTGCCGATCGCGCCCGGCCGCCCGGTCCACGTCGTCCGCCTGCCCCGGCCCGATCTCGACGATCGGGTCCGGGCCTGGACCGTGGCGCTCGCCGATCGATCGGCCATCGCCGCGCCCGCGATCGCCGAGCTGGCCGGCCGCTACGTCCTCGGGCCCGGCGCGATCGCCGAGGTGGTCACCGAGGCCGCCGCGGTCGCCGGCGCGCGCGGCGAGCCGCTCGATCGGGCGCTGGTCGAGGACGCGGTCAGCCGTCGCCTGGCGGTCCGGCTCGGCAGCTTCGGCACCATCATCACCCGCAAGGCCCGCTTCGCCGAGATGGTCCTGCCCGACGAGGTCGTCGACACCCTGCGCGACATGATCGCGATGATCCGCGAGCGCGCCCAGATCCTCGAGCGCTGGGGCTACGCGCGCCACCTCGGGCTATCGCGCGGGGTCTCGGCGCTGTTCTCGGGCGAGCCCGGCACCGGCAAGACCATGGCCGCCAGCGTGCTCGCCTCCGAGCTCGGCCTCGAGCTGGTCCGCATCGACCTGGCCACCGTGGTCTCCAAGTACGTCGGCGAGACCGAGAAGAACCTGGCCCGGATCTTCGACGAGGCCCAGCACGCCCAGGCCATGCTGCTGTTCGACGAGGCCGACAGCCTGTTCGGCAAGCGCACCGAGGTCCGCTCGGCCCAGGACCGCTACGCCAACCTCGAGGTCAACTACATCCTCCAGCGGATGGAGACCTTCGACGGCATCAGCGTGCTCACGACCAACCTCGAGGGCGCCATCGACCAGGCCCTGCAGCGCCGCCTCAACTTCCGGATCCGCTTCCCCGAGCCCGAGGTCGACGAGCGCGAGCAGCTGTGGCAGCGCCTGCTGCCGCCCGACGCCGCGGTCGCCGGCGAGGTCCCGTTCCGCGCCCTCGCCGAGCGCTTCGCCATGACCGGCGGCTACATCAAGAACGCGATCGTCCGCGCCGCGGTCAGCGCCGCCCGCGACGGCCGCAGCATCGCCGCCGACGATCTGTGGACCGGCGCCGACGCCGAGTACGCCGAGATGGGCAAGGTCATGCCCAGCATGCGCTGACCCGCGGCTGCCTGGCTTTTCGCTGTCGCGTGGTCGGACCGTGGTGTATTGCCGGACCTTCCACCGAGGGGAGGATTGTGCCGATGTCCGATCAGCCGACTGCGCCCGCGCTCGATCAGAAGAAGCTCACCGCGATCATCCTGGCCGGCGTCGCCGCCGTGCTGATGGTCTTGCCCACGTTCTCCCACCGCTGGCTGCACAACCAGCAGGTCGACGCCGGCTTCGGCCTGCTGTCGTTCGGCGCCTGCGCAGGCGGCGAGTGCGAGTCGATGTCGAACGCCAAGGTCGTCGACCTGGCCCGCGAGGAGGCCATGCAGGAGTCGGACAAGCCGTCGGCGCTGTTCGTCCCGATGGGCTGGGCGACGTTGATCGCGACGTACCTGACCGTGGCCGCGCTGCTCGCCTGCGCCGGCCTGGTCCTGGCCCGCGGCAGCATCCCGCGGCTGCCGCTGTCGCCGCCGACCGCCGCCCTGCTGCTGGCCTTCACCACGCTGGTCACCGCGTGTATCTTCGTGGCCAGCAATCCCGCGAAGCGGCTGGTGAGCATCAACTGGCCGTTCGCCGTGTTCGGCCTCGGCAACGTGCTCACGATCGTCAGCTCGCAGATGCTCAACAAGTACAAGCCGCGCGATCCGTTCTGGGACGCCATCGATCCCGCGATCGGCGGGCCGCCCGACCTCTCCTGACCCTCGAGGCTCCATGTCGCTCAAAGGCAAGACCCTGTTCATCACCGGCGCGAGCCGGGGCATCGGCAAGGCCATCGCGCTGCGCGCCGCGCGCGACGGCGCCAACATCGCGGTCGTCGCCAAGACCTCCGAGCCCCACCCCAAGCTCCCCGGCACCGTGTTCAGCGCCGCCGAGGAGATCGAGGCCGCCGGTGGCAAGGCCCTGCCCTGCGTCGTCGACATCCGGAACGAGGACGACGTCGCCGCCGCGGTCAAGAAGACCGTCGAGACCTTCGGCGGCATCGACATCCTGGTCAACAACGCCAGCGCCATCCACCTGTCGAACACCGAGTCGACGCCGATGAAGCGCTACGACCTGATGCACGGCATCAACACCCGCGGCACCTTCGTGTGCTCGCAGGCCTGCGTGCCGCACCTCAAGAAGGCGGCCAATCCCCACGTCCTCAACCTGTCGCCGCCGCTCAACATGGAGCCGCGCTGGTTCGGCCCCCACGTCGCCTACACCATGGCGAAGTTCGGGATGAGCATGTGCGTCCTCGGCATGGCCGAGGAGTTCCGCAAGGACGGCATCGCGTTCAACGCGCTGTGGCCGCGCACCACCATCGCCACCGCGGCGGTGCAGAACCTGCTCGGCGGCGACGCGATGATCCGCGGCTCGCGCAAGCCCGAGATCATGGCCGACGCGGCGTACGTGATCTTCAATCGCCCGGCCCGCGAGCACACCGGCAACTTCTACATCGACGACGAGGTCATGGCGGCCTCGGGCAAGACCGATCTCAGCGAGTACGCGATCGATCCGACCGCGACGCTGATGCCTGACTTCTTCGTCTGACTCCGGCGACGTCCTCAGCAATCGACGGGAGGCCGCATGGCCAAGCTCAATCAGATCCTCGCCATCGAGAAGGGCATCAAGACCCGCGTCTACGCGGAGTTCACCGATCTGCACCAGGCCACCCAGAAGCCGGCGCTGATGAACGGCTTCCACAAGGCCTACCAGCCCCGCGACGAAGAAGGTGAGACCTACCCGCCCGAGAACCAGAAGGTCCAGTACAACTTCCAGGACGTCATGGAGCGGGTCGGCAAGGCCCTGACCGAGCTCTTCGACATCACCGCCACCAAGGACTACGCCAACTGCTCGGCGCGCGCCGACGTGGTGGTCGATGGCAAGCCCTTGCTCCGCGACGTCCCGGCGACCTACCTGCTGTTCCTCGAGAAGCAGCTCGGCGACCTCCACACCTTCATCGGCAAGATGGCCGAGCTCGACCCCGGCAGCGACTGGAACGTCGACCCCGGCACCGGCCTGTTCAAGACCGAGCCGTCGATGACCCAGCGCACCAAGAAGGTCCAGCGCCCCATCGTCCTCTACGACGCCACCGAGCACCATCCGGCCCAGACCCAGCTCATCACCGAGGACGTCATCGCCGGCACCTGGGTCACCGTCAAGCACTCCGGCGCCATCCCGGCCCCGCGCAAGAAGCAGCTCCTGACCCGGATCGACACCCTCTCCAACGCCGTCAAGTTCGCCCGCGAGCAGGCGAACGCCACCGAGGCCGCCGACAAGAAGCATGGACGGGAGGTCTTCGACTACCTGTTCGGCGGCTGACCAAACGACTCCTGATGAGGGAGACAAGCTCAACCTGAGATTCAATCTGAATCAATTGACCAGCTAGGCGTGGAGGTTCGAATCCTCCCCGGATCACCAGCTCGAAGGCCCCTGCCCGCGAGCCCGATCCGACCCGGTGGCGGAATGGTAGACGCAGGCCCCAAATCCGGGGTCGGTCAAGCTGGTCGACGCAAGCTGAGACTATCTCCCAGACTCAAGAGGCCGAGCTCGCCATCTCTAACTCCAGCGCAAATGCCCGAGATGCTGGTTCGAGTCCAGCAGCCCACTCCACTCGACTCCTCACCTCGTGGGCTTGGATCAAAGGAAGGTCGCGGGCACTAAGATCTCAGCGCTGGTAACTGCCGTTGGCGAGCGAAACCGGCACCTGCGTGGGGGTACCCACGCAGTCAGGCCCCGGGGACCGGATACAGTCCCTCGGGGCCGTCTATTTTTCGGGCTCCCGGTGGAGCCCGTCCGCGCCTGTCGCGGGCTGACTACTGGCGGAAGAGCACGCCGAAGACGTTGAGCTTCGGCTGCGGACCGCAGGTGCCGTTCGGATCGCCGTTCCAGTCCGTCGGCCACGGCGCGATACTGGTGAGGCCCTTCGAGCACCGGATCACGGTGTCGGTGTCGCTGGACTTGCCCAGCGAGCTGCCCGCGGTGACCCCCAACGCAATCCAGTAGGTGCCTGCCGACAGGACCGTGTCGGCCACGTCGATCGTGTTCTCGTTGGCCACACCGCTCTGGAACGCGGTCCCGACGATGAGCGACCCAGGGACGCCACCGTTGTCCGTGTAGACCGCGAGGCGGAACGTGCCGCCTGCCGACTTCTGCACGATGCCCAGGCTGTCGAGGGTCGCCGACGCACCGGTGAACGAGACCTTGTAGGCGAGCGCGGTCGTGGTGCCGAGCGCCGCGGTGGCAGTGTCGAAGAAGGTCCGGAAGCCGAACGGTGCAAACGTCGTGGTGTCGTTGATGGTGACCACGACGTCCTTCGACGGGACGCCGGTGACGCTGGCGGTCGCGGTGAACGAGCCTCCGACGTTGTTGTTGTCAGCCGTCGGGGTCACGGTCACCGTCTGCGCGGTGCCGAAGTTCGCCGGGGTGAACGTCAGCGAGGTCGGCGAGATCGAGCCCAGCGTGGTGGCCGTCGTGGTCAGGGTCACCGTGACATTCGCCGACGGCAGCTTGTCGAGCTTCACCGTGAACGAGCCGGTGCTGTTCTCGTTGACGCTCAGCGCGCTGGTGTTGGTGATGATGGCCTGGACGTCGATGTCCGCGACGTCGACGCTGACGACCTTGTTGGGCAGACCACCCGAGGACACCGTCACCGTTGTCGAATCGAGGGCCAAGTTGGAGTCGTGGAAGCCGGTGATCTGAACCGTCTGCTGGGTCGCGTAGTTCGCTGACGTGAAGGTCAACGTCTGCGTCGAGGTGGTGGCGATGTTGCCGTTACCCGAGACCACGTTGACGATCACGTTGCCGGCCGGCTTGAACGCGAGGTTCACCTGGAGGTTTGCAGTCGCGGTCTCGCTGATGTCGATCTCGGTGGTGCTGACCACGATCGCCTGGACATCGTCCTCGGCGATCGCGACGGTTACCGGGGTCGTGTTCGGGAAGCTCACCGAGCCGAGCGTCAACGTCACGTTCTCAGCCGCCAGATCGACATCGTCTTCGGCAGTCACCGTGACGGTCTGATCGTCCTCGTAGTTGCCAGGACTGAACGTCAACGACGTCGGATCGGTCGTGGCGGCGCCGCTATCCGAGGTCCCGATCGAGACCGTGATGTTGCCCGCGGGCTGCGACGACAGGTGGACCCCGAAGGTCTTGGTGTTGCCCTCGGTCATCGAGATCGCGCTCTGGGTCACGATGATGGTCTGTACGTCATCGTCGTTGACGGTGACGTGGTTGACCTTGCTCGGCAGCCCCGAGGACGAGAACGTCACGTCAACCGAGCCGTTGTTGGTGTCCACGTCCTGCTTGCCGGTGACCGTCACCGTCTGGTCCGTGGCGTAGTTCCCCGGACCGAAGCTGAGCGACGCGGGCGAGACCGAGGCGATCGTGTCGTTGGCGCTCGCCACCGCGACCGTCACGGTGCCCGCAGGCTGGAACAGCAGGTGGGCCTTGATCTGGCCGGTGCTGCCTTCGGTGACCGTCAGGCTACTGGCATTGATGACGATCCCCTGATCATCGAGATCGTTGACCGTCACGTTGACCGTCTTCGGGGTGACTCCACTCGACGACACGGTGATCGTGGTCGAGTCCGGCACGACGTTGACGTCGTCCACGCCCGTGACCGTGACCGTCTGCGGCATCGCGAAGTTGGCGCTGGTGAAGGTCAGGCTCGACGGCGAGACCGTGGCGACGCCGGTGCCGTTCGACACCAGGCCGACGGTGACGTTGGCCGCGGGCTGGAACTGCAGCGCGACCGTGAAGGTGGCGGTGGCCGACTCGTTCATGGTGACCGAGGACCCGACCACCACCAGCGTCTGCTGATCATCATCGGTGACGCCCGCCGTGACCGGCAGGGTCGTGATCCCCGTCGAGGTCAGGTTGACGGTCACCGACTCCGGGAGGGTATCGGGATCCTGTACCGGGGTGATCGTGACGGCCTGGGGCACCGCATAGTTGGCGGGGGTGAAGGTGAGCGGCGACGGCGCCACGGTGACCGCGCCGGTGTCGGTGCTGGCCACCGTGACCGAGACGTTGCTCGACGGCTTGTAGGCCAGCGAGACCGAGAACGTGCTGGGCGTGCCCTCGTTGAGCGCGATCGTGTTGTTGTTGAGGTCGGTCAGGAAGTGCTGGACATCGTCGTCGTCGACCGTGACCGCGACGGTCTTGGTCGCCAGGCTGGGCGAGGTGACCGCCACCGAAGCGGTGGCATCGTCAACGTCGACATCCTGCTCGGCCTTGATGGTGAACGTCTTGTCGGCGTTGTAGTCGCCAGGCGTGAAGGTCAGGCCATCGACCGGCGTCACCGTGGCCGCCGTCGGGGTGTCGCTGGTCAGCGAGACCACGACGTTCTGGTCCGGCTCGAAGGCCAGGTGAACCTTGACCGCCTTGGTGCCACCCTCGGGGATCGTGGCCGCCGTCGTATCGACGACGATCAGCTGCTGATCATCGTCGACGACTGACACGGTGGTGCTGGCCTCGGTGGCGCCGTGGGCGAGCTTGACCTGGAGCTCCTCATTGCGGGTGTCGGCGTCGGCGGCCGCGGTCACCTCGACCAGCTGCGGAACATTGTAGTTCTGCGGCGTGAAGGTCAGGGTCGCCGCGTTGACCGTGGCGGCAAGCGGGTCGAGCGAGGTGACCGCGACGACGAAGTCCTGATCTGGCTGCTTGGTCAGGTAGACCTCGATCGTGCCCTTGTGCGAATTGCCCGCGGCCTCGGTGAGCGACAGCGATCCAGTGGCCGCGATGTTCATCACGTCGTCATCGACGACGTCGATGCCGACGTGGACCGCCTCGACATCGTCGCCGGCGCTCAGATCGAGCGTCGTTTGATTGGGATCGAGGTTCTCGTCGTTGGAGCCGACCACGGTGACCGGCTGATCGACATTCCAGTTGGCCGAGGTGAAGACCAGCTCCGCCGGCGACGCGGTCGCGACCGCGTCGTTGCCGGTCGCGACCTTGACCGTCACCGGGGCGGACGGCTGCGGCTGCGCGGTGAGCTGGACGTTGACGACGGAGCCTTCATCGTCGTTCTCGACGACGCTGACGCTCTGCGACGGCGTGGCGGAGATTCCGAGCGTATCTGTGTCGTTCACCTCGACGCTGACCGTCGATTCAACGCTCCCGTAGGTGATGCTGATCTTGGTGGTTTCGTCGGCCGCGTTCGGATCGCGGACCGAGGTGACTGTCACCGTGCGCAGGGTGCCGGCGTTGGCGGGCGTGAAGTCGAGGAACGCCGGGCTCACCGTCGCCACGCCGGTGTTCTTCGAGGCGAGGACGATGTGGATGTCGCCACGGGGGGTCTCGTGGAGCTTGATCTTGAAGGTCTTGTTGTCGCCCTCAGAAATCTCGAGCTCCAGCGTGTCGATATCGAAGCTGACATTCTCGGTGGGCGTGGCGTCCACGTCATCACCGCCGGGCCCGCTGTCGATGTCCCGGAAGGTGAGGTTGTCGACCGAGCAGGCGCCGAGGAGGCCTACGAGGACCGCCGCGAGACGAAGATGGCTAGTGGTGCGCATGGCTCAGAACCCCAGCGATAGATCGAGGCCGACGTAGGCAGGTGACAGGCTGGGCCTGAGGTGGAGGCGGCGGGCTTCCTCGGCGTCCTCGGCGGGCTCCTCGCTGTCGATGGCGGGCCCGCTGCTCTCAGGCGGGCTGAGGTACCAGAGGACCACCGCGCCGACGACGGCCGCGGCGCCGACGCCATAGCCGATGTTGGCCACCAGGGCCTTGGTCTTCGCCTGCTTGAGCAGCTTGTTCGCCTTGGTCGCCATGGCGCAATCGTTCGGATCGGGGCACGTGCTGTGCGCCTGGTTCTCGAGGTCGCCCTTCTGCACGGCGAACACCGAGGCCACACCGATCGCGACCAGGCCGGCGGCGCCGACGCCGGCGGCGATCTTGCGACGCGGCGTGAAGATCGAGGGCTCCTCGATGTAGATCGGCTGACCGTTGGCGCCGAGCTTCTGCTCCTTGTCGTTGACGATGATCTTGAGCTCCTTGAACTTCGGCACATCGACGGTCGACTTGCCGTGCTCGATCGGCACGATGATCTCGGTCGACCAGGCCTCGTGGCCCGGGGCCTTGCCGACGACCTGATACTTCTTGCCGTCGACCGGGACCGCGCGGTTCCACAGCGCGGGATCGACGGCCACGCCATCGCGGGTGATGGTGAGTCCATCGACGCGGCTCTCGTCCGGCACCGAGATCGTCAGATAGGAGAGCCTCGGCTCGAGGGCGGCAGCGCGCTTCTCGGCGAGGCTCTTCTTGGCGGGATCCTTGGCGCGGGTCTTGGCGTCGGCAAACGCCGACCACGCCGAGGCCAGCTGATCGTTCTTCTCACGACACTCGCCGAGGAGGATCAGGGTGCCGGCGCGGGCCTCGACCTTGTTCGAGGCGTCGAGGGCGTCGCATGCCTCCGGGATCTTGCCCTGCGCGAACAGCTCCTTGCCCTGCCGGAACAGCGCCTCGGCCTCGGCGCTCTGCGCCGACGCCAGCTGTGGCGCGATGGCGAGCACGAGCCCCAGGCTGCACAGCGCAGCGAGGAGCCTCCAGGGGCGACGAACGAAAGGAGTCGCGAGATCAGTCTCCGCGATCGACTTCGCCAGCTTCGAGGGTCGACGGTTTGTCATTTTGCTGCGGATCCGTTTGATCGTGGTGGGGACGATGCGAGTGAGAATCAGGCTTGTTCGGCTTGCCGGGCTTGCCAGGCTTGCCCGCGTCGACGGCAAGCTCGACGCTGGCGTCGATCGCGACGGCCGCCTGCGCCGCGGCGTCGATCGGCAGTCCGGCATCGATGGTCGCATTCGGCTGCGCCACCTCGACCCCGGCGTCGATCGTGAGTACGGGGGTGCCCATCGGGTCCTTCCCGACAGGTGCCGTTGTTGCCGCCTGCGGCGACGACTTGCTCGTCACGATGACGGCGGCGGTGGCACCGCCGGCGAGGGCGAGCGCGACCACGGCGTACATCCAGCGCCGCGACGGGCTGGTGACCGCGGTCTGCATCTGACCGGCGCTGGTGCCCAGCGTCGTCGGCGTCGTCGTCGACCCACCGGGATGGGTTCCGGGCCCGCCCGGATACGTACCCGGTGCTGGCGGGTAGGTTCCCGGCGCGCCATGCGGCGGCGTGATGTACGAGGTCGCGGCCCAGGGCGTCGCCGCGTTCGAGCCCGACGCGGTGATGTACTGCTGGATCGCGCCGATCGCGCTGGCGAGCTCGCCCATGCTCTGGAAGCGCTCGCCGACCGGCTTGGCCAGGCAGCGCATCACGATCGCCTCGATCTCCGGGCGCAGGCCCGGGACCATCGTGCTGGGGTGTGGCGGTGGTTCGCGCAGGTGCGCAGCGATGACCTCGCCCATGCCGTCGCCATCGAACGGCGGCTTGCCAACCAGCAGGTGAAACAGCACGCACCCGAGCGCATAGATGTCGGAGCGGTGGTCGATGTCGCCAGCGCCGCGGCACTGCTCGGGAGACATGTACACCGGCGTGCCCATCAGGGCGCCGGTGCGGGTCTTGAAGCGATTGCCATCCTCGCCGCCGCCATGGCCCAGCTTGGCGATGCCGAAGTCGAGGATCTTGGGTCGCTCGCCGCCGGCCGCCTCGGGATCGCGCACGAGATAGATGTTCTCGGGCTTCAGATCGCGGTGGACGATGCCGGCGCTGTGCGCCGCCTGCAGCGAGACCGCTGCCTGGCGGATGATACGAAGGGCATCGGGCGGCGCGAGCCGTCCGCTGCGGTGAAGGCGCTGGTCGAGGGGCTCGCCCTCGAGCAGCTCCATCACGATGAAGGCGCTGCCGTCGGTGTGGATCCCGAAGTCGAAGATCTGGACGATCCCCGGGTCGGCGATCGCCGTCGCGGACCGCGCCTCGTTGAAGAACCGATTGACGATGTCCGGGTTGGCCGACAGTGCTGGCAGCAGCACCTTCAGCGCTGCCTTCCGGCCGAGCAACGTGTGCTCGGCCAGGTACACAGTGCCCATCCCGCCCTCACCGAGCTTGCGCCCGATGCGGTAGTTCCCGATCAACCCCTCAGCCATGGTAGCGCCTCGTACATAACATTCTGTTTCGTGGCACGATGTGGCAAAGGTGTGAGGGGCTGGCCGGGAACCTGCGGATTACCGCTTACTTCGCCTGACGGCGGCGGCGACGCATCGGGCCGATGGCAAACATCGCGCCGAGACCGACGAGGATGAAGCCGCCACCGTGGTGGCAACCGTCCCAGTCCTTGTCCGGGCAGATCTCAGCCTCGCCCTTCTCCTTCGCCTGGACGCGGATGTTGATCGCGGCCTGGGTCTGCTTGCCCTTCTTGACCTTGACCACGTAGTGGTTGTCGCTCAGCCGCTCGACGTTGTTGCCGTCGACCACGTAGAGCAGCTTCTCGACCGGGCCGTCGTGCCAGGTGTGCAGCGAGAAGCTCGACATCTCCTCGAGGCGGAAGCTCTTCTTGTTGCCGTCGATGAGCGGCTCGAAGGTGTTGTAGTAGGTGTAGACGTCGATCGACGGCAGCAGCTCGTTGACGGCCGACGACGAGAAGACCTCGCTGAGCTCGCGGGTGAGGTCACCGGCGCTGAGCCGGTTCTCGACCTGGTTACGCGGCAGGTTGGCGATCCGGTTCAGCAGGATGATCGGCTCCTGCATCTCGTACGGCAGGCTGTCGAGCTCGGCCGGCAACTCGCTGGCCTCGGGCAGCAGGCGGTCGATCTTCTCGTTGAGCGGGCGGCGGAGCAGCCACTGCTTGATGCCACCGTCGTCCGGCGGGGTCTCCCACCGCTGGTCACCACCATCGACGTCGTCGAAGATCAGCGGGCGGTCGCTCTCCACGTTGAAGCGGTCGACGCTGGGGCCGTCGTCGATGATCGGATCCTCGACCGAGTACGCCGCGATCAGCTGCTTCTCGAGCTTCTCGGCGTTCATCGCGATGAGGCCGATACCCTGGGTCTTCGCGGGCAGCTGAGTCGGCAGGTTCTTCGGCGAGAAGAACAGGTGGATCTCCTGGTACTTCTGGCCCTTCTTCCAGGGCAGGCCAGCGGTCTCGATGATCGCCGGCTTCTCGAACACCGACATCTCACCGAACATCATGTTCTTGTAGAGGCTGGTGCTCGAGAACTCGAAGGGACCGCTACCCTTCAGGTTCACCAAGAAGCACTGATCCCAGCCGTTGTAGATCTGGGTGGTGCCACCGCAGACGGCGCCGGTCTCGAGACCGTACTCGCACTTCTGCTTCTGGTTCAGGGTCCAGTCGAACTTGATGACGCCGCGGTGGTTGTCGGCGACCGAGCCTTCCATCTGCTTGTCGTGGCTGCTGCGGGTCGGCTGGCCAGACCCATCCAGCGGGCCGATCGGCAACTCGAGCCAGCCAGTCGGGTTCTCGGTGATGAAGTTGGGCTCGGTGCCCCAGTTCGCGATCCGCACGGTCGCGGTGATCTGATTCGCCGGGATCGGGGTCGAGTTGCCGGTCTGGTTGAACGGGCGAACGAGCAGCGAGTTCACCGTCGCCGAGCCAGCATGCTGGCCCCACACCTGGCCCGACTCGACCGAGGACAGCGAGGCCGTCTCCCAGGTCGCCGGGCTGAAGTTGTTGTGGACGAAGCCAACATCGTCGAAGGCAAGCGACACGCCGTTGCAGGCCGGATCCGACGAGCCCCAGCTCTGCTTCACGACGTCCGTGAAGGTGTTCTGGAAGTTCGGCGTTTCCTTGCAGAGCAGCGAGCCGTCATCAAGGCTGAGGCGCTGGAGGCCTGCGCCGGCCCGGGGGAAGCTGTAGCGGGCGGTGGTGGTTCCACCCGCGGTGCCCGACGCGTCGATCGGGATCTCGTAGAAGACCTTGGTGCCTTCCATGACCGCGGTGTTGAACGAGGTGCCCACGGTGGTCGAGGTCGGGATGCGCATCTGCACCGCCCACTCGGTCGGGCTGATCACCCAGAACCGCGTGGCGGTCTCGAGCCAGGTCACCGCGGTGGCGGACGTGTTCTGCTTCCAGCCGGTCACCTCGGCCGCGGTGCCACCGCAGTCCGCCGGGTCAGCCAGAAAGTCGTAGACCGAGTACTTGGCGGCGGTTCCGCACGACGAGTCGGTACCCGTGCACTTGGTGAACGGGCCCGGGTGCGTCACGGTCGTGGCCGGGAACCGCAGGCGCAGCATCTTGCTGTCAGTCCCGCCGGGCGGGGTGAAGCCGATGTAGAGCTGGCGGTTGGGGTCGTCTGCGTCAGCCACCCGCATGATCCACGAGAGGTATAGGTAGGTGACGGCACCTTCAGTCTTGTAGAGGCCACGGAACTCGGCCGGCGGCTGAGCGCCGCCCGTGCCGAACGCGTGGCCCGAGGCGCCGACCCAACGCGGGTCGTTCAGGCTCTCGTTCGTCGTACCAGTGGCCCCAGCCCAGCTGGCCCACACCGGTGCGTCGTAACGGCCCGGCACGCCCTGCGCTTCGGGGAGGCAGACCTTCGTCGCCGCAAACGCGGACGTGGTGTTGACGAGGACGAGCCCTGCCATCGTGATCGATGCGAGTGTTGACTTCTTCCCGTTCATGAACCTTCGACCTTCTTTCCGAGCCAGGTTTGACCCTTGGGGGAGCTGCCTACCGGCCCTTGCTCCAGTGCAAGGGCCCTGCCTCCCGTGGTCGAGCTTCGTAGCTCGACCGGACGGCCCCCCTTGCGTCATGGCCGGCACACTAACGGCGTGCTTCGATAATCGAGATGGCAAAGAATAGAAATCTGAAAGGCGAAGGTGATCGGTTGTGTCGCCACCGTGACGTCACACTTGCCAAGAGTCCAAGGGGTTCGCCGTCGCTGGTTCGCATGACGCGCATCCGAGATCCCCATCGGTGGGACTCGATGGCTTGGCGATGTGACATCGGGAGTCGCGCCGCGTTGATAGCTGTGATCATCGAGCATCGTCGCCAGGCCGCGTTGTCATGGGCTGACAGTGAGGTCGCGGGCTCGTTCTTTGCCGGATGATGGCCCCCCTGCCGGCGTATACCTGTGGGCTCAGGGGGCCTCCACGATGCTCGTTCGCTTGCTGTTGCTCTCCGTGCTGACTGCCGCCGCGTGCGGCCCTGAGTATGTCCCGCCCGTCGTCGACCACGACGGGGGCGATGGTGGGCACGATGACGCCCGCCCCGACGCCACGCCCGACGCCTACGGCGGCGAGCTGGCGGTCATCACCGGGCGGGTCTGGGCGCCGAACTTGGCCCCCGGGTTGACGGCGCCCGGCGAGGAGATCCCCATCGCTGATGCGTCGATCTACGTCAGCGTGAACCGGCCGCCAGAGATCCCCGACCACGTCTACTGCGAGCGGTGCTCGGCACGGCCGCGGAGCGCGGTGCAATCGGCCGCCGATGGATCGTTCGAGCTGATGGCGCCGCCCGGGACCTGGTGGCTGGTGATCGAAAAGGGCCAGTTTCGCTACGAGCGGCAGGTGACCCTGGCGCCCGGACCGCTGGAGCTCAGCGCGCTCGAGACGACACTACCGTCGACCCACGACCCGGAACAGGGCCTCTGGATTCCGAACATCGCAATCGCGATTGGCACCCACGACTGGATCGAGGACGTGCTCGGCAAGATCCGGCTGGGCTCGGTCGACGAGAACAACCGCTACACCGCGACCAACGGCGACGTGGATGCGTACGACAACGGATCTCCGACCGTCGAGGTCCATGGCACGCTGAATACCCTGCTCGGCGATCTGGCCTTGATGCGCAAGTACCACATCATCTTGCTGCCCTGCTCCGACGAGGCCGGGGTCGACCTTCACAATCACACGATCCAGGAAAACATCCGACGCTACGTCAACGAGGGCGGCAAGCTCTACGTCACCGACTTCTCGGGACGGATCGTCGACACCCCGTTCCCGACCCAGATCACCTTCGGCCAGGGCGATCGCGACCCCGGCGCCGACACCACGGGAGCCTACGACCCAGCTGATCCCGCGGTCAGCGACGTCGAGGCATACGGCAACACCCGCGGCTTCAACTACATCTCCCCGGACGCCGAGATCGCTGATCCCCTGATGAACGAATGGCTGGGATTGCAGAGTGGGCCGGCTCCACTGCAATCGACGACTCAGCGCTACAACCCCGACTCGTTCTTCGTGATGGACAACAACAACTTCATGAGCAAGCTCACCCCGGTGAGGCTCGGGGTCGACCGTGACGGCAACGAGGTCTTCGACACCCCGAAGGTGTGGGTGAAGGGGTCGGGGCGGATCGACGACGTCGTCAAGCTACCGCTGGCGGTCACGTTCGAGCCGACCGGGTGTGGTCGCGTGATGTACTCGACCTATCACACGACGGGCGGCGCTCACCCGGGCCTGCTGCCTCAGGAGCGCGTGCTGCTCTACCTGATCTTCGAGCTCGGGACCTGTCAGCAGGGGCCGATCATCGAGTGACCGGCGCCGCCGATCAGGCGGCGCGGCGGCGGGGCAGCGCGGGGGACGAGGTGCCGCGGACGAAGTAGAAGCTGCCGGCGACCAGGACGGCGGCGGAGAAGGCGGCGCACAGGGCGCCCCAGAACCAGTACGGCGGGCCGAGGGCGATGGCCATCTGCTGGGTGTCCGAGGGCATGCGGCCCTGGGCGGTGTCGGCCCACTTCATGAAAAGGTAGTCGCCGCGCGAGTAGACGCTGAGGGCGAGCTGGACGCCGAGGAACGCGAGGACGACCTGGTTGACGGCGGCCGAGGCGCGAAGGGCGACGAACAAGCAGATGCCGGCGAGCGAGGTCGCGAAGACGATGCCGAAGCCGCCGCGGACCACGAGGATCAGCGCCAGGGCGAGCAGGCCGCCGAAGGCGCCGAGGCACCAGCGGGCCATCCGCGGACTGCGCGCGGAGACCAGGCAGACGGCGGCCGCGACCGCGGGACCGCAGAGGCCGCCGGCCGAGACGAAGGCGCGAGCGGCGCCGCCGACGACGCCGCTCGAGGTGGCGACGCCCGAGCCGTCGGCCCACATATGGTACTCGTGAAAGTCGCCGCCCATGAGGACGGCCGCGACGCCGTGGCCCAGCTCGTGGACCAGCGTCGAGATCAGCATCAGCGGGTACGCGAGGTACCAGCCGTAGGGCACCAGGTATAGCGCCAGCGTCACGGCGGCGCTCACCAGCAGGGTGGTGCGCGCGCGCTTGACCAGATCGGCCTCGGTGAGCGGCGTTGCGGTCATGGCTACACTGTAGACCGCCGCCGCCACCGCGGCCATTCCGACGTCGAGCTGGCCCCCCGGCTCAGCTCGTCGCGCGGGTCACGGGGCGTCGCTGCAGGGCGCCGAGTCAGTGTCGATGTGCGTGCAGTGCGGATCGGGGGTCATGCTGGCGACGCTGACGTGGTAGAGGCGGCAGGCCAGGGTGTCGCCGGTGGTGTCGCTGGTGTCGAAGGCCTCCTCGGCGTCGAAGGCGGCGCAGGTGGCGGCGCAGTCGGCGGCGTCGTCGAACGGATCGGCGTCGCCGGTGCAGGCGTGGGCGGCGATGGAGCAGAAGCCCTCGCAGTTGGTGCCGCAGGCGCCGCCGCCACCGGGACCAGCGTGCGGACAGTGCAGCGCGGGCATGCTGGTGGTCTCGACGTTGTTGGCGTGATAGATGCGGCAGCCCAGGGTGTTGCCGCTGGTGTCGGCGCCGGTGCCGGTCGGGAACGCCGCGCATGTCGCCATGCAGACGTCCATGGTGCTGTACTGGGCGAACTCGTCGGTGCAGTTCGCCATCACCGCGGTGCAGTACGTCGCGCAGTCTGGCGTCGGCGCGGCGTCAGCCTCGTCGACATCGTCTCCGGTGTTGCCGTCATCGTCACCGCAGGCGGTGACCGCAAAGGTCATGAGGATCGAAGCAACAATTGAAATCAGGCTCGTGCGCATGGCTTCTCCTTTGATGGGCGTCCCGACATCTCGCCCGCGCACGATCGTAGGCCTAGCCTCGGGTCGACCGCAAATTGCCGAGCTTGAATTCCGTCCGGAGTTGCACTGGCGCAATGCTTCATGTAGCCGGCGTTGCGTTCGTGGCGAGACGGTACCAGGTGGATCTCCGGCCCTGGTTCAGCCGGCAGCGGGTTGATCGACGCGGCGACGCAGCTGATCGAGCGAGGTCGAGCGAGCTCGGGACGTGCAGGCCCTCGCCGGTACGCTCGCCGCGGGTGGATCGGATCGGGAGGATCGGAAGGATCGGAAGGATCGGACGGATCGCACAGTGCCGACGCGATCGTCGGCGCCGGCCGCCGCAGGAGCGATCGCCGGGCGCGGCGGCGGTGACGGTGCCCAGCCCGCGTGCGCGAGGCCCCGGCGCAGGTAACCGCGCGCGATTGCGGCGTCGAGGAGGAGCGGCCATCATCCCCAGATGGCCTTCATTCCTGCCGCGATCCTCGCGTCGCTGGTCGAGGTCACGTGCCCGCACTGCAAGCGCAAGCAGAAGCGGCCGCGCTACCCGGTGACCCAGTTCCGGGTCTGCAAGTTCTGTCATCGCCGGTTTCCGTTCGAGAAGCCCCGACGCTGATCGTGGTAGACGGAGCCGTGCGCGCTGCCTGCATCGCCCTCGTCGTCGTCGTGCTCGGTTGTGGCGGCGCGCCACGGTCCCGGTGCGCGACCCCGGCGGTGGCACCCGAGCTCGCGCTCGGCGGGGTTGCCCTCGGCCAGCTCGCCGGTGATGCGGTGGCGGTGATCGCGACCGCGCACGCCGATCAGCTGGCGGCGATGGCGGCCGAGGTGACCGCGCTCGGGCTCGACGTCGCGGTGGCGATGGCGCCGCGATTCGCCGGGCGGGTGTGGGCGCTCGGGGACGTCGGCCTCGACGAGGAAGGCCCGCTCGGGCTGGTGGTGCTCGACGTCGAGGCCGGCTCGATGGCGCGGTTCGCCCGGGTCCGTGATCGGGGCCGCCTCGAGCAGGCGCTGCGGGCGGCGGCGCCGAAGGGCCAGTGGTCGCGCGCCGGCGAGGTCCGGATCTTCGCCGACGGCGACGACGCGGCGCTGGTCCGCGGCGACATCGCGTGGTTCGTCACCAGCGGGGCGCGATCGCGGCGCGACCGGCATGCGCTCCGGCTCGCGACGATGGAGCGCGACCAGGCCCTGGCCGTCGATCCGGGGTTTCGCGAGGTCGCGAGCCGGGCCGAGGGCACGGTCGCGATCTTCATCAACGGCGATCACGTCGCGAGCTGGCTCGGCGATGGGCTGATCGACGGCGCCGAGCAGGCCGACGCGATCGCCCGCCAGGCCGAGGCCGAGCTCACCGCGGCCGAGCAGCGGCGCGCCGGCGCCGAGCAGGTCGCGCAGCTGGCGGCGATCGCGCAGCATCAACGGCGGGCCGCGGCGCAGGTGGCGTTGCAGGCGCGCGGCTGGGGCGGGCTCGCCGAGCTGCTCCGCGGCGCCGGCGTGATCGCGCTGGGC
>JADMIO010921825.1_pt1 | contig 18114 bp, 13 predicted proteins | sample 8958161 | NCBI WGS metagenome assembly JADMIO01 (sample SAMN16585339, study PRJNA669376) | soil metagenome | isolation source: Crop rotation soil | place: USA: Cullars Rotation, Alabama | collected 2011 | reverse complement strand
ACCACGCTCCCCGCTCGCTGCTGCGCGCGGCGCGCGGGCGCGGCGGCACGCTGAACGACGTCGGCCTCACCGCGGTGACCGGCGCGCTGCGGACGCTGGCGCTGCGCGACGGCGCGCCGCCCGAGGCGCCGCTGAAGACGATGGTGCCGGTCAGCATGCGCGAGCACGGCGACGACGGCGCCGGCAACCAGATCGCGCTCGTCTACATGCCGCTGCCGGTGCATCTGGGCTCGTGCGGCGACCGGCTGGAGTTCGTCCGCGAGCAGACCGCGCGGCTGAAGCACACCGACCGCCCGGAGGCGACGCAGGCGTTCGTCGAGGCGGCGGGGCTCATCCCGCCGGCGGTGCGCACGCCGGTCGTCCGCGCGCTGGCCACGTCGCGCCAGTTCAATCTCACGGTCTCCCAGTCGCCCGCGCCGCGCGGTTCGTTGTACGTGCTCGGGTGCGAGGTCGAGGAGGTCTACTCCGTCGTGCCGATCGCCCAGGGCCACGGCCTCGCGATCGGGATGGTGCGCTACCGCCAGGAGCTGTTCTTCGGCTGCTACGCCGACCCGGACTTCCTGCCCGAGGTGCACGAGCTGCCTTCGCTGATCGAGGGCGAGCTCGAGGCGCTCGCCGCGGCGGCGGGTCGGCCGACGACGGAGTCGCCGGCGCCGGCGAGGCGCGCGGCCGTGGCGACCGGTACGCGCGGCAACGGGAACGGCGCGTCGCACAGCAGCAACGGCCACGGCAAGCTGACGCCGGTCGGCTGAGGCCCTGGCGGCGCGCGTCAGCGCGCGTCGTGGAAGATCACGCCGAGCGCGGTCCGCGTGCCACGCGTCACGGTCGAGACGCCGTGGCGCAGGCCGACGCGGTGGTAGCCGGAGCGGCCGCGGTTCGGGCGCTCGCGGGTCGGGAAGATAACGAACGCACCCTGGGCGGGGCGCAGGACGTGGGCCCGGCTCTGCGCCCGCGGGCGCTGCTCCATGAGCACGAACTCGCCGCCGTCGTAGTCGCCGGGGTCCGACAGCACCGTGAGGAGCTGAAACGGGAAGCAGACGTCGCCGTAGAGGTCCTGGTGCAGTGCGTTCCAGTCGCCCTCGCGGTAGCGCAGCATGAGCGGCGTCGGACGCTCCTGACCGGCGTCGCGGCAGCGCTCGACGAGCTCCTCGTGCGTCGGTGGGAACGTGGGGTTGTCGCCCGAGAGCAGATCCGCCCAGCGGTTCGCCACCGGTGCGAGGTGCGTGTAGAACGCGCGCCGCGCGGCCGCGACGGGCGGCGGGAGCGGGTGGGCGAAGTAGCGGTAACGCCCGTCGCCGAAGCGATGGCGGGCCATGTCGATCGTCGAGCGGAAGCGGTCGCTGTCGAACAGATCCGCGAGCTCGGCGCACTCGTCCGCGGCGAGCACGGGAGCGGTGACCGCGAAGCCGCGCTCGTCGAGCGTGCGGGCCAGGTCATCCCAGTCGAGATCGTCGATCCGGTTGGTCAGGGTGTCGGTGATCGTCGTCGTCATGGGAGTCCAACGGACGGTCGCGCGCAAACGTGAGCCGCGGGCGGTGCGCCGGAATAGAGTTCGTCCGCGATGCGCCAGCTCACGAGTCTCGACGCGCAGTTCCTCGCTCTCGAGACGCGCCGCCAGACGGGCCACGTCGGCAGCGTGGCGATCCTCGACCCGTCGACGACGCAGACCGGGACGCTCGGGATCGCGGACATCGAGGCGCTCATCACCGACCGTCTGCCGCTCCTGCCGCCGCTGCGCCAGCGGCTGCTCGAGATCCCGCTCGGCCTCGACTACCCGTACTGGATCGAGGACGACGACTTCGACCTGAACTTCCACGTGCGCGAGATCGGGCTTCCGGCGCCCGGCAACGACGAGCAGCTCGCCGAGCAGGTCGCCCGGATCGTCTCGCGCCCGCTCGACCGCTCGCGCCCGCTGTGGGAGCTGTACGTCATCACCGGCCTGCAGTCCGGCCACGTCGCGATGCTCACGAAGATCCATCACGCCGTCATCGACGGGATGTCGGGCGCGGAGATCCTCGGGCTGCTGCTCGACCTCACGCCGGAGATCCGCGAGATCGAGACGACCGGGCCGTGGGGCGACAACGAGCCGGTGCCCGACGAGCTGGGGCTGCTTTTGAAGGGGCTGCAGGGGGCGCTCGGCTATCCGCTGCGGGTGCTGCGCGCGCTGCCGTCGGCGCTGCCGAACCTCGACGAGACGCAGATGAAGGTCATCCCCGGGGTCGGTGCGCTCGGCCGGCTCGTGTCGCGCGTCGAGCAGGCGGTGCGGCGGGTCGACGGCGTGATCCCGCATGCGCAGCTCGTCGCGCCGAAGACGACGTTCAGCGGGCGGCTGTCGGCGCACCGGCGCTTCTCGTTCGGCCAGCTGTCGCTCGACGACGTCAAGGCGGTGAAGAACGCTCACGGCTGCACGGTCAACGACGTGATCGTGTCGATCTGCGCGGGCGCGGTGCGGCGCTGGCTCATCGAGCACGACGAGCTGCCGGAGGATCCGCTGATCGCGCAGATCCCGATCTCGGTGCGCACGCCCGAGCAGGCGGGCACGTACGGCAACCGGATCATGCTCATGGCGGCGCCGCTGCACACCGAGCTCGCCGACCCGGTGGCGCGACTGGCGCAGACGCACGACTCGCTCGGCGACATGAAGGAGCGCCACGCCGCGCTGCCGGCGTCGCTGCTGACCGACGCCAACCACTTCATCCCGCCCGCGGTGTTCTCGCGCGCGGCGCGGCTGACGTTCGGGATCGCGACGGGACCCGGGCGGCCGGTATGGAACCTCGTCATCTCCAACGTGCCGGGGCCGCAGTTCCCCCTGTACCTGGCGGGCGCGCAGATGGTGGCGAACTACCCCGTGTCGGTCATCACGCACGGGATGGGGCTGAACATCACGGTCATGAGCTACATGGGCCACCTCGACTTCGGGATCGTCGCCGACCGCGAGCAGATGCCGGACGTGGCGCTGTTGATGGGGTGGCTGGGCGACGAGCTCGAGGCGCTCATGCCGCCGGCGGCGGCCTGAGCCTACGGGGCTGTCCGGGGACCGCGTCAGCGAGGCTGTCGCGAACTGCGGCTCTGAGGGACCATGGGTTCCGTTCCCTTTGTGCAGTGCGCGACCCGATCACGTGGTCGATGGCACGAAATACCCGTATAGCGGGGACTTCGTGCCATTCTCGCCCGCCGAAGAGCCCAACTCGAGGGGGGTGTGTCGAATGGTGCACGCGGAGCGATGCTCATTCGACACACCCCCTCCCGATCGGAAGGGCGGCCCCGCCACGAACGCCAATCAAGGCCCGCCCGCCGCCACCCCGCGAACTGACACACCCGTCGGAGATGCTGTTCGCCGCCACCCGCAGCCACGCGGGCGCCAGCCAGCGCCCATCACTCAGCAACCTCCCAGCGAGCTCCCAGCGCATTGCGACCATCGCAGCCGACGATGTCGACACTACGCACACCGTCCCGGACCGCCCGACAGGGAGCAGCATGCACGAGCACAACGACGACCCCACCATCGAGGATCACGACCGCGGGCTGCAGTTCGACCTGCCCAGGCTCATCAGCCGCCGGCGCGCCGTCACCGTGTTCGCGGGCAGCATCGGCTCGTTGGCACTGGCCGCCTGCGGCTCCTCCACGGACGGCGGCAGCGGAGCCGCCGCCACGACACCCGCCACCACCGCGTCGACGACGAGCGGCGGCGACGCCACCACGGAGATCCCCGAGGAGACCGGCGGCCCCTTCCCCGGCGACGGCTCCAACGGCCCGAACGTCCTCGCCGAGAGCGGCGTCGTGCGCAGCGACATCACGCACAGCATCGGCGAGCTGTCGGGCACCGCGGGCGGCGTGCCGACGACGATCGAGATGACGCTGCTCGACGTCGCCGGCGGCGGCAGGCCGCTGGCCGGCGCGGCGGTCTACATCTGGCACTGCGACCGCGAGGGCCGCTACTCGATGTACGACGTCGCCGACCAGAACTACCTGCGCGGCGTGCAGGAGACCGGCAGCGACGGCAAGGTCACGTTCAAGAGCATCTTCCCCGCCGCCTACTCCGGCCGCTGGCCGCACATCCACTTCGAGGTCTACGAGAACGTCGCCGCCGCCACCGGCTCGGGCGCGAAGCTGAAGACCTCGCAGATCGCACTGCCGAAGGACACCTGCGAGGCCGTCTACGCCACCAAGGGCTACGAGCAGAGCGTGCAGAACCTTGCCCAGACCTCGCTCGACAGCGACATGGTCTTCAGCGACGGCTACGCCAGCGAGCTCGCGAAGACCTCGGGCGACCCCGGCAGCGCGATCACGGTGAAGCTCAACGTCGGCGTGTAGCCCCAGCGCTCACTCGTAGGCGAGCGCCTTGAGCACGTCCAGCCGCGCCGCCCGCCGCGCCGGCCACAGCGAGGCGACCATCCCGGCGAGGGCGGCGAGCGCGACGAGGATCACGAGCGTCGTCACCGGGAAGGTGAGCCGGAAGCCCTCTTCCTCCAGCGGCCGGCTGATCGCCAGCGCGAACAGCACGCCGAGCACGAGCCCGAGCAGCGCGCCGATCAACGACGTGATGACCGCCTCCAGCCGCACGATCCGCTTGACCTGGCGGCGCGAGGTGCCGATTGCCCGCAGCAGCCCGAGCTCGCGAGTGCGCTCGAAGATCGAGAGCGCGAGCGTGTTGACGATCCCGAACAGCGAGACGATCACCGACAGCGCCAGCAGCGCGTAGATGAGGTACAGCAGCTGGTTGATCTGGCCGGCCTGCGTCTCCTTGACCTCCTCGCGGTCCTGCGTCTCGGTGTCGGGGAAGCGCGCCGCGAGCATCTTGTCGATCGCCGCGCGGGTGGCCGTCGCGTCGGCGCCATCGGCGAAGCGCATGAACACGAACTGGTCGTTGCGGGCGTCGAAGTCGGCCGCCAGCACGGCGTTGGGCAGGACAAGCCCGCCGCCGAGCAGCCCGAAGTCGCTGCCCTCGTCGAGGATGCCGCGCACGGTGTACGTCGCGCGCTTGCCGGCCGGCGTCAGCATGCTGATCCGGTCGCCGATCTTCGTCGAGTCCGAGTAGCCCGAGTCGGCGAGGATGCCGTCGGAGCCGAGCTTCGCCAGCGTCGCGTCCGAGCCGTCCTTCCACTTCAGCGTGTAGGTCCGCGCGATCGTCGCGGGGTCGATCCCCGACACGCCGGTGGTGCTCTTCTTGCCGGCGACCTTCGCCTGCGAGAAGCGCACGCCGCTGACGGCGTCGACCCCCGGCACCGCCTGCACCGCGCCGACGAGCGCCGGCGGCGTCGAGCCGAAGCCGGTCTTGTCGACGACCGACAGGTCGCCCGTGAAGGCCCGGTCGACCGCGCCATCGATCGAGCCGCGCAGGCCCGCGGCGAAGATCGTCACGAAGGCGACGAGCGCCACGCCGATCATCAACGCCGCCGCGGTCGCCGCCGTCCGCGCCGGGTTGCGGGTCGAGTTCTCGCGGGCCAGGCGCCCGCTGACGCCGGCCAGCCGCTCCAGCGGAGCGCCGACGATCCAGGCGATCGGCCGCACGAGTTGCGGGGAGAACAGCGCGACGCCGAGGAACACGGCCACCGCGCCACCGCCGAGCGTCGCGGCGGCACCCGAGCCGGACGCCCCGCCGAACAGGCCGTAGCCCATGACGCCGGCGCCGATCAGCAGCAGCAGCGCCGCGAACACGATCCGCTTGCGGCTGACCTTCGTCTGGGCCGTCAGCCCATCGCGCAGCGCCACGATCGGGGCGATGCGCGTCGCCCGCAGCGCCGGCACGAGGCTCGCCAGCACCGTCACCACCAAGCCCACGCCGAGCGCGACGATGATCGTGCGCGGCAGGATCACCGAGGCGGTCGAGGGCAGGTCGCCGCCGATGAGCTTCAGCAGCCCGCGCAGCCCGGGCGCCAGCAGCAGGCCGCCGAGCAGCCCGAGCACCGAGGCGAGCAGGCCGATCACCCCCGCCTCCAGCACCACCGAGCGCAGCACCTGGCGGCGCGACGCGCCCAGCGTGCGCAACAGCCCGAGCTCGCGCGTGCGCTGTGCCACCGTGATCGTGAACGTGTTGTAGATGACGAACGCGCCGACGAACAGCGCGATCGCACCGAACACGAGCAGCGCGGTGCGCACGAAGCTGAAGTCCTTCTCGAGGTCCGCGGTCTGCTTGGCGGCATCCTGCTCGCCGGTGCGGACCTCGACCGGCGCGCCGGCCAGCGCGGCGCTGACCGACGCGCTCAGACGCTCCGGGGACACGCCGTCACGGGCGGCGACCGCGATCGAGTTGACCTTGCCGCGCTGACCGGCCAGCACCTGGGCGGTCGGCAGCGTGACGATCGCCGCCGGGTAACCGCCGACCGTGTCGAGCTTGCCGAAGTTCGCGCTGCCGACGAGCCGGAAGCGCTGGGCGCCCTCACTACCGACGACGGTCACGCTGTCGCCGAGCTTGAAGCCCTCGTCCTTGAATGCCTTGGCCGACAGCGCGAGCTCGTCGGACCCGCGCGGCGCGCGGCCGGACACGAACGAGAACGGGTCCAGCGGCTTGGGCTGCGTCGAGAGGACGAAGTTCAGGTTGCCGCCGATCTTGTCGCCCTTGGCATTGCGGATCGTGACGTCGTCCTGGATGCCGCCGGCGGCGACCTTCACGCCGTCGACGGCGCGCACGCGCCGGACGATGGAGTCGCTGAGCGGCGGCGGGTCCTCGTCGAACGCCTCATCGACCTTCTTCGACGACACGACGACGTCGGTGCCGGAGTTCGCCTGCGTGAAGACCTCCGAGAACGACTTGTTGATCGTGTCGGTGAGGACGTAGGTGCCCGAGATCATCGCGACGCCGAGGACGACCGACAGCGCGGTGAGGATCGTGCGCAGCGGCCGGTCGCGCAGGCCGCGCAGTGCCACCTTCCTCATGCCGCCACGTTCTTCATCACGTCGATGACGTGCTCGGCGTCGCCCGCCGGGCCGTCGTGCGCGACGCGCCCGTCGGCGAGCACGATGAGTCGGTCGGCGATCGAGGCGGCGCCGGCGTCGTGGGTGACCATGACGACCGTCTGGCCGAAGTCGTCGACGGCGCGGCGCAGCAGGCCGAGCACCTCGGCCGAAGCGACCGAGTCGAGGTTGCCGGTCGGCTCGTCGGCGAAGACGACCGACGGCTTGGACACCAAGGCCCGCGCGACCGCGACGCGCTGCTGCTGGCCGCCGGAGAGCTCGGCGGGACGGTGGGTGAGGCGGTCGCCGAGGCCGACGGTCTGCACGAGCGACGCCAGCCACTCGGGGTCGGGCTTGCGCCCGGCGATCGTCAGCGGCAGGACGAGGTTCTCCTCGGCGGTGAGGACCGGCAGCAGGTTGAACGCCTGGAAGATGAAGCCGACCTTGTCGCGGCGCAGCTCGGTGAGGCGGCGGTCGTCGAGCTCGTCGAGGCGCACGCCGTCGAGCGTCACGGTCCCGCTCGTCGGCGTGTCGAGGCCGGCCATGCAGTGCATGAGCGTGGACTTGCCCGAGCCCGAGGCGCCCATGATCGCGGTCAGCTCGCCGCGCCGGATCGCGACGTCGACGCCCGCGAGGGCGTCGACGGCCGCGGCGCCCTCGCCGTAGCGGCGGTGCAGTCCGGCGGTGGCGACGATCGTGGCGGCGGTGGGAATGGCCGGGTCAGCGGACGGGGTGGTGTGAGTGCTCATGCCAGCGAGCATGAGGCCGGGCGCGCCAAGCGTCCATCGGGAATCACCCCTAGGGGATCGGCTAAGCGGCGGCGTTCTTCACGCGGTAGCGCAGGTGCGTGACACCGGTGCCCTCGATCACCGCCGGGTCCTCGAGCGACAGCGGCACCCCGGCCAGCGCGTCGAAGTACGACGTGCCCTCGCCGAGCAGCACCGGGACGAGGTCGATGCAGACCTCGTCGATGAGACCCGCGTCGAGGGCCTGGCTGGCGATCGTACCGGCGGCGACGGCGACGGTCTTGTCGCCCGCCAGGGTCTTCGCCAGCTCGACCGCGGCCTCGATGCCGTCGGTCACGAAGTGCGCGTTGTCGTACGGCCAGTCGTCGGGCGGGTTGTGGGTCATGCAGACGACGGGGCAACCGATCGGGTGGTTGCCGTCCCAGCCGTTCGTGAAGTCGAACACCCCGCGCCCGCAGACGACCGCCCCGGTCCCCTGGAAGGTCGTCCGCACGTACTCGGCGCTGGCCTGCGACGTATGGATCGTCATGTTCTCGTCGGCCGTCTGCAGCGCGACGTCACCGTTGCCGTACCAGTCGAACAGGTGCGCGTAGTCGCGGTCGGCCGGGCTGGCGACGTACCCGTCCAGCGACATGCTCGCGCCCGTGATGACCTTGCTCATGGCTGCATTCCTTCCTCGCAGGTTGTCTGCCTCTGGCAGCTAGGACGCCACGCTCCGGCGAAACTCATCGCAAGAAAAATGCATCTCGCGGGCGTCCGGTCGGCAGACTGCACAGCCATGCTCGGCTACGACGGCCCGATTGCCCCTCGTCAGGACCCGTCCGCGTGATCGGCGAGGACGTCTACCGCGTCGATCCCTGGTCGATCCCGGAGCGCAAGCTCGACCTCGACCTGCTCGCCCAGACCGAGTCGATCTTCGCGCTCTCCAACGGCCACATCGGCCTGCGCGGCAACCTCGACGAGGGCGAGCCGTCGGGCCGCTCGGGGACGTTCCTCAACGGCTTCCACGAGACGCGGCCGCTGCCGTACGCCGAGGCCGGCTACGGCGATCCCGAGTCCGGCGAGACGATCATCAACATCACGAACGGCAAGGTCCTGCGGCTGCTCGTCGACGACGAGCCGTTCGACCTGCGCTACGGGACGGTCGAGCATCACGAGCGCACGCTCGACCTGCGCAGCGGCACGCTGCGGCGCGAGGTGCGCTGGCTGTCGCCCGCAGGCCAGGGGGTGATCGTCCGCAGCACGCGGCTGGTCTCCTTCGTCCAGCGCGCGGTCGCGGCGATCGAGTACGAGGTCGAGCCGTACGGGGGCAACGCGCGGATCGTCGTGCAGTCCGAGCTCATCGCCAACGAGCCGGTCCCCGAGACGACGAACGACCCGCGCGCGGCCGCCGCGCTGCGCAAGCCCCTGCAGGGCGAGTTCCACGGCCACCACAAGCTGCGCGCCGGCCTCGTCCACCAGACGCGCGCGTCGCAGCTGCGCGTCGCCGCCGGGATGGATCACGTCGTCGGGGGCCCGCGCGAGATCGTCACCGGGACCGAGAGCGAGAAGGACCTCGCCCGCGTGACGTTCGCGACCGACCTGCACGAGGGCGAGCGGATGCGGATCGTGAAGTTCCTCGCCTACGGCTGGTCGAGCCGGCGCTCGGTGCCCGCCATGCGCGACCAGACCGATGCCGCGCTCGCCGCCGCGATGCACACGGGCTGGGACGAGCTCGTGCGCTCCCAGCGCGCCTACCTCGACGAGTTCTGGGCCGGCGCCGACGTCGAGCTCGACGGCGCCCCCGCGCTGCAGCAGGCGATGCGCTTCGCGCTGTTCTCCGTCCTGCAGTCGGCCGCCCGCGCCGAGGGCCGCGCGATCCCCGCCAAGGGGCTGACCGGCCGCGGCTACGACGGCCACTCGTTCTGGGACATGGAGACCTACACGCTGCCGATGCTCACCTACGTCGCGCCGGCCGCCGCCCGCGACGCGTTGCTGTGGCGCCACTCGACGCTGGAGATGGCGCGTGCCCGGGCACGCGTGCTGCGCATCGGCGGGGCGGCGTTCCCGTGGCGCACGATCTCGGGCAAGGAGTGCTCGGGCTACTGGCCCGCCGGCACGGCCGCGTTTCACATCAACGCCGACATCGCCGACGCCGTGCGGCGCTACGTCGCCGCGACCGGCGACGAGGAGTTCGAATCCGGCGAGGCGCTCGAGCTGCTCGTCGAGACCGCCCGGCTCTGGCGCTCGATCGGCCACCACGACGTCGCCGGAAACTTCCGGATCGACGGGGTCACCGGGCCGGACGAGTACTCGGCGATCGCCGACAACAACGTCTACACGAACCTCATGGCGGCCCGCAACATGCACACCGCGGCCGACCTCTGCGCCCACCACGGCAAGCGCGCGGCGCAGCTCGGCGTCGACGAGGAGGAGATCGCCGCCTGGCGCGACGCCGCGGGGGCGATGGTCATCCCGTTCGACGAGGAGCTCGGCGTCACCCAGCAGTGCGAGGGGTTCACCCATTACCGCCACTGGGACTTCGCGCACACGCCGGCGGAGCACTACCCGCTGCTGCTGCACTACCCGTACTACACGCTGTACTCCAGCCAGGTCATCAAGCAGGCCGACCTCGTGTTCGCCCTGTACGCGTGCGGCGACCACTTCAGCGCGGAGCAGAAGGCACGCGACTTCGAGTACTACGAGGCGATCACGACGCGCGACTCGTCGCTGTCGGCGTGCGTGCAGGCGATCGTCGCGGCGGAGGTCGGCCACGTCGACCTCGCCTACGACTACCTCGACGAGACCGCGTTCATCGACCTGCGCGACCTCGCGTTCAACACGAAGGACGGCATCCACCTCGCCGCGCTGGCGGGCACGTGGCTCGTCGCGGTCGCCGGCTTCGGCGGGATGCGCGACACGGGCGACAGGCTCAGGTTCGCCCCGCGCCTGCCCGCCGCAATCGCGCGGCTGAGCTTCCGCCTCGTCTACCGCGGCCGCAAGCTGCGCGTGACGGTCGGGCGCACCGAGGTGCGCTACGAGCTGCTCGACGGCGAGCCGGTGGAGATCGACCACCACGACGAGCGCGTGACGCTCGCGACGGTGGGCGAGCCGGTCACGCGCCCGTTGCAGCCGGCGCGAGTGCGTGCGCGCCCGGCCCAGCCGCCCGGGCGCGAGCCGCGGCTGGGCAGCGCCAAGTAGGGGGTCAGCCTCACCCCCGGACACCGACAGGCGTCATGGCGGCCCGGCGCGCGTGGCACGATCCTGCTGGTCGTGTCCACATCTGCCCTTCACACCCACGCCCCGCGCTGGGGCCGTGACCTGCTCTTCAACCTCGCCGGCCTGCTGACGGCGACGATCGCGCTCGTGCTGTGGACGGCCGGCAGCATCGTCAGCCTCACGCTCGCGATCACGTACGTCGGGCTGTTCGCCGCGCTCTGGACGCTGCTGGCGATGCGCTGGCTGGCGCGCGTCGAGCGTCGCCGCGCAGGGATCGTGCTCGGCGCGCCGATCGAGGAGCGCTACCGGCCGGTGAGCGACGAGCCGCGCTCGTCCGCGGCGCGGTTGCACGAGCTCATCGGCGAGGGCTCGACGTGGCGCGACTTCGGCTGGTCGGCGGCCTGGGGCTGGATCGGGCCGATGACGGCCGGCCTCGCGGTCGGCCTGTGGGCCGGCGTGGCCGCGCTCGTGACGCTGCCGCTCTGGTACTGGGCGCTTCCCGAGGGAGATTTCGCGATCGACACGCTGCCGCGGGCGTTGGCCGCGGCGGTGGGCGGGGTGCTGCTGATCCCGGTCTGCGGCGTGCTCGTGCGCTGGATCACGGCCGGCGAGATCGCGGTGATGCGCTTCGTGCTGCGCCCGCGGGGGGAGGTCGCCTCGACGCCGGTCCCTGCATTGTCGGCGCCGGGCTTCGGGCCGTCGTTCGAGCTGCACGTGTCGCTGTCGCTGCTCACCGGGCTCGTCGTGACGATCATCTGGTTCGCCACCGGGATCGGCTACTTCTGGCCGGTCTGGGTCTGGTTCGGGCTCGCCGTCGCCCTCTCGCTGCACGGCGTCGGGGTGCGAGCGTGGGCCGCGCGCCGCGACCAGGACCGCAGCTTCCGCGTCAAGGTCGAGTTCTGCGCGCTCGTCGCCGGCTACCAGTGGGTCATCTGGGCGCTGTCGGGCTTCGGCTACGTGTGGCCGATCTGGCCGATGCTCGGCATGGGAACCGTGCTCGCGCTGCGCGCGCTGTTTCTCTACGGCGACCGGCTTCCGTGGATGGACCGCAAGGAGCTCGTCGAGCGCGTCGACGTGCTGACGCGCACACGCCAGGGCGCGTTGGACGTCCAGGCCGCGGAGCTGCGGCGGATCGAGCGCGACCTGCACGACGGCGCGCAGGCGCGGCTCGTCGCGTTGAGCATGCGGCTGGGGCGCGCCGAGGAGCGGCTGGCCGACCAGCCGGAGCTCGCGGCGCTGGTGCGCGAGGCGCGCGAGGACGCGGGTGCTGCGATCGGCGAGCTGCGCGACCTTGCGCGCGGGATCGCCCCGCCGATCCTCGCCGATCGTGGGCTGACCGCGGCGATCGAGGCGCTGGCGCGGCGCTCGGCGATCGGCGTGACGATCGATGCCGACCCGGATCGCCGGCCGCTGCCGGTCGTCGAGACCGCGGCGTACTTCGTGGTCGCCGAGGCCTTGACGAACGTCGCCAAGCACGCGGGCGGCGCGGCGGCGCATGTGCGCGTCGGCGTCGAGGGCGATGATGTGCTCGTGCTCGAGATCGCCGACGAGGGGCCGGGCGGGGCGAACCCGGCGGGCAGCGGGTTGACCGGGCTGCGCAGCCGCGTCGAGGCGCTGGATGGGCGGTTGTCCGTCGTCAGTCCCGCCGGCGGGGGAACCACGGTGCGAGCTGAGCTGCCATGCGGGCGGTGATCGTCGAGGACCTCGCGCTGCTGCGCGAGGGGATCGTCGCGCTGCTGCGGGAAAACGGCATCGACGTCGTGGCGCAGGCCGAAGACGGGCCGGGCCTGCTGCGGATCGTCGCCGGCCACAAGCCCGACGTGGCGATCGTCGACGTGCGGCTGCCGCCGACGTTCACCGACGAGGGGCTGCGGGCGGCGATCGAAGCGCGCTCGCGCCATCCGGAGCTGGGCGTCTTGGTGGTGTCGCAGTACGTCGAGCCGGTCTACACCGCGGAGCTGCTGGCTTCGGGTGAGGCGGGCGTCGGCTATTTGTTGAAGGAGCGCGTCGGCGAGGTGCGCGCGTTCATCGACGCGGTGGAGCGGGTGGCGGCGGGCGGGACGGCGCTGGACCGCGAGGTGGTGGCCGAGCTCATGCGCGCCCGGACGGCGGGCGGGGTGTCGGACACGGCGTTGGACGAACTGACTCCGCGCGAGCGCGAGGTGTTGGAGTTGATGGCGGAAGGACGCTCGAATGCCGCGGTGGCACGTGCGCTGGTCGTCAGCGGCGGCGCCGTCGAGAAGCACGTGCGCAACATCTTCGCCAAGCTCGACCTACCGGCCAGCAACGACGACCACCGGCGGGTGCTGGCCGTGCTGGCGTACTTGAGGGCGGGCGCGGCTTGAGCGCCGCGAAGGCCGGAGGCGCCGTTCGCGCCACCGTGCACGGTGAAGGCGTCGATCCTGCGCTGTGCCAGGCGATCGTCGAGCGGGCCCGCTTGCTGGGCGTCATGGGCTGGGTCCGCTGCGACGACGACGGAATGATCCGGCTGCATGCCGAGGGCGATCCGGCGGCGATCGTCGAGGTACTCGCACCGCTGGAGGGCGACGGCCGCGAGATCGAGCCCGAGCGCGCGAAGGTCGAGGGCCACGAGCAGTTCGCCGTGCGCGGCGTGAACGCGGGCGTCTTCGTCGTCCAGGAGCACCGCGCCACCGCCCACCACTTCGACCTGCGGTTGGAGGTCGACGGCGTCATGCGCTCCTGGGCCGTGCCGAAGGGCCCGTCGCTCGATCCGGCTGTCAAGCGGATGGCGATCGAGGTCGAGGACCATTCGCTGGAGCACAACGACTTCGAGGGCCGGCACGGCGACGGCGGCGTCATCGTCTGGGACCGCGGCACCTACGAGCAGGGCGGCCGCGTGCCGTGGCCGGAGGCGATCGAGCGCGGCCACGCGGTGTTCGTCCTGCACGGTGAGAAGCTGCGCGGCGGCTTTGCCCTGCAGCGCACGCGCGGGCGCGGCGGAGGCAAGCCGCAGTGGCTGCTCATCAAGCGCCGCGACGACAAGGCGCGGCCGGGGTCGGATGTCGCCGCCGAGCAGCCGCAGTCGGTGCTCAGCGGCCGCACGCTGGACGACATCGTCGGCAGCGCCTGATCTGACGCCGGCGGAGGCCGGCAGGGGGCAGGCGTGCCCAACGGCTCGGGGGTCTGCCTTACCCCACTTCGCCCGCGCGCCGTAGAGATTTCGCACCCCCCGAAGTCGAGAGTGATCACACGCGATCACCACGACTACGGGAGCGGTCATGAGACCCACGAACCTCGCAGCAAAGGCCGGGCGCTGGAGCGCACAACATCGGAAGATCGCGATCCTCGGCTGGATCGCGTTCGTCGTCCTCGCCACCGTCGGCGGCGGGATGATCGGCACGAACTCGCTCGACGAGGCGCAGATGGGCAACGGCTCCTCGAAGGCCGCCGACGTCGCCGTTGCCGACGCGGGCTTTCGGAACTCCAGCGGCGAGCAGGTGCTGATCCAGGCTCGTCATCCCGGCGCCGGCACCGGCCGCGCCGAGCTCGAACAGGCCGCCGCCCAGCTCGTGCAAAAGCTCAAGCACACACCGCACGTCGAGAAGGTCGTCTCGCCGTTCGACGCCGGCGCCACCGGCCAGATCTCCAAGGACGGGCGCTCGGCGCTGCTGTCGTTCGAGATCGCCGGCGACGACAACACGGCCGTCGACCGCGTCGACCCGACGCTCGCCGCCACCGCCGCCGTCCAGCGCGCCAACCCCGACCTGCGCGTCGAGCAGCTCGGCTCGGCCTCCGTCGAGGCGGCGTTCGACAAGTCGCTCGGCGACGACTTCAAGCGCGCCGAGACGCTCTCGGTCCCGCTCACGCTGATCATCCTGCTCTTCGCCTTCGGCGCGCTCGTCGCCGCCGGCCTGCCGCTGCTGCTGGGCATGACCGCCGTCGGCGCGACGCTCGGCCTGCTCGGGCCGATCAGCCAGCTCACCCCCGTCACCGACCAGATCGGCTCGGTCATCCTGCTCATCGGCCTCGCCGTCGGCGTCGACTACTCCATGTTCTACGTGCGCCGCGAGATGGAGGAGCGCGACAAGGGCAAGGGCGCCGCGGCGGCGCTCGAAGCGGCCGCCGCCACGTCTGGTCACGCGATCGTCGTCTCCGGCTTCATCGTGCTCATCTCGATGGCGGGCATGCTGCTGTCGGGCTCGTCGATCTTCGTCTCCTTCGGCGTCGGCACGATGATCGTCGTCGCGGTCGCCGTCATCGGCTCGCTGACGTTCCTGCCGGCGATGCTCTCCTTCCTGGGCCAGAAGGGCTGGACGGAGAAGGGCCGCGTGCCGATCCTCGGCCGCCTGCGCCATCGCGGCGGCGGGCAGTCGCGCGTGTGGAGCTGGATCCTCGATCGCGTCCTGGCGCGGCCGTGGATCTCGGCGAGCGTGTCGGCGGCGCTGCTGCTGGCGCTGGCGTTCCCGGCGCTGGGCATGCACACGATGTCCTCGGGCATCGAGGGCCTGCCGCCCGACGTGCCCTCCCGCGCGACCTACGAGCGCGTGCAGGCCGCCTTCCCCGGCACGACCGAGCCCGCCGAGGTCGTCGTGCAGGCCGCGAACGTCACGTCGCCGCAGGTGCGTGCCGGGATCGCCGAGCTGCGTGAGCAGGCGGTCGCCACCGGCCGGATGTCCGAGCCGATCGACGTGCGCGTGAACCCCGCCCGCACCCTCGCGGTCGTCGAGATCCCGCTGCACGGGACCGGCGAGAGCCGGGAGGCGCTCGCGTCGCTGGCCGCGCTGCGCGACGACGTCGTCCCGAAGACGATCGCCGCGGTCCCCGGCACGACGGTGAACATCAGCGGCGACACCGCTGGCAGCAAGGACTTCAACGACACGATGAAGTCCCACCTGCCGGTCGTCTTCGGCTTCGTGCTCGGCGCGGCGTTCCTGTTGCTGCTGTTCACCTTCCGCTCGCTCGTCATCCCGATCAAGGCGATCGTGCTCAACCTGCTGTCGGTGGGCGCGAGCTACGGCGTCCTGACGCTCGTCTTCCAGCACGGCTGGGGCGCGTCGCTGCTCGGTTTTGAGCAGCAGGCCGGGATCACGTCATGGCTGCCGCTGTTTCTCTTCGTCGTGCTGTTCGGCCTGTCGATGGACTACCACGTGTTCATCATCAGCCGGATCCGCGAGGCGGTGCTCGGCGGCACCTCGACGGCCGATGCGGTCGCGGGCGGGATCAAGTCGACGGCCGGCGTCGTGACGAGCGCGGCGCTTGTGATGATCGCCGTGTTCTCGATCTTCGCGACGCTCGGCGCGATCGAGTTCAAGGAGATGGGCGTGGGCCTGGCCGCCGCGATCCTCATCGACGCGACGCTCGTGCGGGCGGTGCTGCTGCCGGCGACGATGAAGCTGCTCGGCGAGTGGAACTGGTGGCTGCCACGCGGGCTGTCGTGGCTGCCGAAGGCCGGCGCCGCACAGACGGGCCGGCCCGCGCGCTCATCGGCCTAGCCCGAAACGCCGGGGGGTCTTGTGCTCTGCGTCCAGCATGTGGACGCAATGCGCAAGACCCCCCTTTCGTTCCGCCCACAACTCTCGTTGCAGACGGCCCGGACGACCGCTCGCGGCTCTACGGTGAACGTGTGTCGCCGTGGGCTGAGATCGGGCGCCGGGCGCGGCCCTGGGTCGTGCTCCTCGCGATCGCCGCGACGGTCGCGATCCTCACTGGCGGAAGCTCCGGATCGGCGGCCGCCAACCACCCGCCGGTCGCCGTCCCGCCGCCGGCCGCGAGCGTGAAGTCCGCCGCCCAGCGCCGCCAGGCCGCCCTCGACCGCGCCGTCGGCGATGTCCTGCAGCACAGCCCGTTCGTCGCCCGCGGCGGCGGGCACCGGCGCGAGATCGCCCTGACGTTCGACGACGGCCCCGGGCCCTACACGCCGAAGGTCCTCATCGCGCTGAACCGGCTGAACGTCAAGGCGACGTTCTTCGTCGTCGGCCGCCAGGAGGCGACGTTCCACACGGCGATGCTGGCCGCCGTCGGCCGCGGCCACGTCATCGGCGAGCACACCGAGAACCACCGCCGCCTGGCGGCGCTGCCCGACGTCGACCAGTACGCCGAGCTCGTCGCCCCGATCGAGTGGCTGTCGCGCTACGGCCTGCCGCGCCCGCAGCTCTTCCGCCCGCCGTACGGCGCCTACGACCGGGCGACGCTGGCCCAGCTCAAGCGGCTCGGGCTGCTCATGGTGCTCTGGTCGGTCGACTCCAAGGACTACGAGCGCCCCGGCGTCGAGCGGATCGCCGACGGCGTCGTCAGCGCCGCCCGGCCCGGCGCGATCGTCCTCATGCACGACGGCGGCGGCGACCGCACGCAGACCGTCGCCGCGATCCCGAAGATCGTCAAGCGCCTGCGTGCGAAGCACTACCACTTCGTCACCGTGCCCGAGCTGCTGCGCGACGACCCGCCGCCCGCGGGCCGCCAGCTGCCGCAGAAGCAGCCCAGCAGCGAGGGCTGACGCCTACGCCGCCCCGGAGGCCGGGACCTCGGCCGGCTGGGTGATGCGCAGGCTGTTGCCGAACGGGTCGCGCAGCGCGCAGTCGGTGCCGTAGAAGCGGTCGACCGGCGCCTCGGTGAACTCGACGCCGCGCGCCACGAGCGCCTCGTGGAGCGCGCGGCAGTCGGGCGTCGTGAAGATGTGTGCGCCGCCGACCCCCTTGCCGAGCAGCGCGCGGACCTGCTCGGCGGCATCGGGATCGAGCGCCGGCGGACCCGGCACCATGAGCATGATCTCGCGCTCGGGCTGGCCCGGCACGTTGACCGTCAGCCAGCGCATGAACTCCAGCTGCGCGTCGGTGTGGACCTCGAGGCCGAGCTTGCCGACGTAGAAGTCCAGGGCCTCGTCCTGGTCGAGGACCCAGATCTGGGAGTGGGTGATGGCGTTGAGCATGGCGCTCACGCTAATCGCGAGCGGGCCCGTGCGCTTCTCCGAAAGTGCTCGATGGCCGGTCCCACAGGCGCGCCATGCAACCCGGCACGCCGGCCCGGATCGCCGCCCGCGGCGCGGCCTGCTCGCGCGCCCGGTACGCGCTCGGTGACACACCGACGATCTCGCGGAACGTGCGGCTGAACGTGCCGAGGCTGAGGAAGCCGACGTCGAGGCTGATCTCGCTCACCGGCCGGTCGGTCTCGCGCAGGAACGCCATCGCGCGCTCGATCCGTCGGCGCTGCAGGTAGCGGTGCGGCGTCTCGCCGAACGTGTCGCGGAAGCTGCGGATGAAGTGCGCCCGCGAGAGGTGCACCGAGCGCGCGAGCGCTGCGATGTCGAGCGCGTCGGCGT
>JADMIO011356731.1_pt1 | contig 18120 bp, 18 predicted proteins | sample 8958161 | NCBI WGS metagenome assembly JADMIO01 (sample SAMN16585339, study PRJNA669376) | soil metagenome | isolation source: Crop rotation soil | place: USA: Cullars Rotation, Alabama | collected 2011 | reverse complement strand
CGATGGCGGCGCGTGGCGCGTGCGCCTGCCGCGCCAGCCGGCCAGTTACTGGGGCATGCTGGCCGCGCACGGCGGGCTGGCCGTGTTCGTGGCCGGCGTGACGCTGGTGAAGTCGGGCGAAAGCCACATGGACGCCAGCTTGCGGGTGGGCGCCTCGGTGCAGGCCGGTGAACTGGAATACCGCTTTACCACCATGGAGCGTCACGACGGCGCCAATTACGTGGCGGCGCGGGGCACGTTCGAAGTCTGGCGCGGCGCCGCCCGCATCGCCGTGCTGCAGCCGGAAAAGCGCTATTACCCGGTGCAGCAGGCGCCGATGACGGAAGCGGCGATCGACCGGGGCTGGACGCGCGACCTGTACGTGTCGCTGGGCGAACCCGCGGCCGACGGGGGCTGGCAAGTGCGTATCCAGCACAAGCCTTTCGTCGGCTGGATATGGGGAGGCGCGCTGGCCATCGCATTGGGCGGCTTCCTGGCCGCGTTCGACCGGCGCTACCGCGCGCGCCGCGCGGGCGCCGCATCTTTTGTTCAATCATCGCCGGCCGTGCCGCCGGCGGAAGGAGTTTCCGCATGAAACGTTACATACCCGCCGCGCTATTTGCCGCCTTGCTGATTGTATTGGGGCTCGGCCTGCGGCTGAAACCCGATGACAAACCGTCCGCGCTGGCGGGCAAGGCGGCGCCGGCGTTTACATTGCAGCGCATCGGTACGCCCGGGCCCGCGTTTGCATCGCAGCAAATGGCGGGCAAGGTCTGGCTGCTCAATGTCTGGGCTTCGTGGTGCGGGCCTTGCCGCGCCGAGCACCCGGTGCTGGTGGCACTGGCGCGGCAGGGCGTGGCGCCCATCGTTGGCTTGAATTATACGGACAAGCTCGATGACAGCGGCCGCTGGCTGGCCGAGCATGGCAATCCCTATACCGCCGCCGTGTTTGACGGCGATGGCCGGGTGGGCATGGATTGGGGCGTGGTGGGCGTGCCGGAGACTTTCGTCATCGACAAAGCGGGGCGCATCCGCTTGCGCCACGTGGGCCCGGTGACGGACGAAGTGGTGCGCGACAAGCTGCTGCCGCTGGTGAAGGAGCTGGAACGTGCGTGATGAACTTGAGCGGGGCGCGGCGCAGCGGCGTTACCTGCGCGCGGCGGGCTGGCGCAAGGGGATGGCCTTGCTGGGATTGACGGCGTTGCTGGCGCTGGCTTGTGCCGCGGTTTCCGCTGCCGCGCCGGGCGGCGCTGAACTGGAGGCGCGCGTGGAGCGCTTGTCGGCGCAATTGCGCTGCCTGGTGTGCGACAACCAGACCATTGCCGATTCGAACGCGCAACTGGCGCGCGATTTGAAGGGCGTGGTACGGGAACAGCTGGCGGCGGGGCGCGGTGAAGACGAGGTGATTGCATTCCTGGTGCAGCGCTATGGCGATTTCGTGCTGTACAAGCCGCCGCTGCGGGCCAGCACGTGGCCGCTGTGGTTTGGTCCGTTCATCCTGCTCGGTGGCGGTTTATTTTGGCTGTGGCGCACGGTGCTGCGGCAACAGGGGGGCAAGATATGACCGGGTTTATGGTAACGGCCATTGCGATGGCCTTGCTGGCGTTGGTTGCGGTGGCGGCGCCGTTGGCCCGCGCCGGTGGAGAGTCGTCCGGCAAGCCGGGTGCGCCGTCGGGCTGGGCGCGCTGGCGTGCGGCGCTGCCGGTGGCGGCGGTGCCGCCGCTGCTGGCGCTGGGCCTGTACGCGGCGCTGGGCAATCCGGCCGCGCTGCTGCCGGAACGGCAGGCTGTGGAAGAAGCGGCGGCGCCGCAAGTCGAAGCCATGGTGGCGCGGCTGGCGGCCCGGTTGCAAGAACAGCCGAGCGACGCGGACGGCTGGCGCATGCTGGCGCGGTCCTATGAAACGCTGCGCAGGTTCGACCAGGCCGCCGGCGCCTATAAACAGTTGCTGGCGCTGGAAGGAGACAGCGCCGACCTGCTGGCCGATTACGCGGTGGTGCTGGGCATGGCCCAGGGCCAGCACTTGTCGGGCGAGCCGGAAAAACTGCTGGAAAAGGCGCTGGCGCTCGATCCCCAGCATACGCAAGTGCTGGCCCTGCTGGGCAGCGCCGCGCTGGAGCGCAACGATTACGCCGCCGCCCTGCGCGCCTGGAAGAAAATCCTCTCCCTCGCCCCGGCCGGCAGCCCCATGGCACGCACCATCGAAGAGAGCATCAAGCGCGTGGAAGCCCAGGCCGCGCAGCGCTAAACCCGGCGAATTCACCCCTGACTCCAAAGGAAAAGGCACGCGCCCCCGGGGCGCGTGCCTTTTTGGCTTTTTGGCCTTGGGGCCTTGGGGTTCAGTTCGCGGCGAAGCAGTACAGCAAGCCGGCGCCGCCGGTCGAGACCAGGTTTTGCTGGCCGCAGCCGCGGCTGGGGTGGGCCGAATTCCACGAGGTGTTGCCGCCGCCGGTGCGGTCGAAGTGGCCCAGCTGGGCGGAGCCGTCGGCGGCGCTGCTCGTGTAGTTCCTGCACGTGCGGTCGGCCGCGTCGGCGAAGGCGCGGCCGTCCGGCGTGGAACCGGTCAGGATATCGTGCTCGCTCGGCTTGTCGCCGGCCCCTTTGACGGGTTCATTCTTTTCCGTCAGCACCGTGTTCCTGCTCAGGTTATTGCCCAGCTGCGCCGCTTCCACCGTATCGCCGTGCAGGTGCGCCACGTCGCGGGCGATCTGCACGCCGCGCGTGTTGTACCACGGGCCCTTGCCGATACGGTCGCGCGCGTTGACCGCAGGTTGCCCGTCGGCCGCCTGCGTGCTGAGGTAGGCGCGCCACGTCTTGCCGCCCGCGCCGACACTGGCCGCCAGCTTCTGGCAGTGCGCATCGGCGCCGGCAATGCCGCCCAGGTCCGCACCCTTGCCCGTGCCTTCGCTGGTGACGAAGAAGCTCAAGGGCTTGGCCGGGTCGGTGGAGCGGGCAGTGGAGGGCGCGGCTGCGGCGGCCTGCGCCAGCACGTGCGTGCCCCATGCCGACGCGACAAGCGAGGCGCACACCAGCGCCGCGGTATGGAGTCGACTCTTCATGCATCACTCCTTCGCCTTGAAATCGTCATGGCAGCTCTTGCAAGTGCGCTGCAGCTTGCCGAATTGCGCCTTGATGGCGTTCACGTCGCCGCCCGCGGAGAGCGACGCCAGTTCATTGGCTTCCTTGCCGAAACTGGCGCCCAGTTCACCGAACTTCTTGGTGTCCTTGAACAGTTCCGGCTTCGAGCTGGTGTCATGCCAGCCCTTGCCCTGTTCCGTGCCCGGCGCGAACAGGGCGCCCAGGCCGCCGTTGGCGATGGCGGCAATGCTGTTGGCGGCGCGCTGCACTTCATCCTTGTTGTACGTGCCGTCCAGCGACGCCTTGATGCGTCCCGCGTTCCAGGCCACGACCTGGAACGCCGACTGGCGCCACTTGATCAGGTTTTCCGGCTTTGGACCCTGCTGGGCAATGGCGGGCGCCGTGGCGGCGAACGTGGCGGCGGCGACAGCGGCGGCCGCGATGAGGGTTGCTGCTTTCTTCATATGCATCCTTGGTGGGGTTGGAAATACAAATTTACTTGGCGCGTCCCGCGAAACCCTGCGTCAGCGTGGCGATCTTGTAGGCGGCGCCACGGCCCACCGCATACAGCGTCTTCTTGCCGGGACCGGCAAACGCAATGTTTTGCGGCGCCTTCGGCAGCGCGATAACGCCCAGCGCTTCGCCCTTGCTGGTAAAGACCTGGATGCCCACGGTGCTGGCGACGTACACGCGCCCATCGGCGTCCACCGCCAGCCCGTCCGCGCCGCTGGTGCCGCCCGTCTCGGTCTTCCTGAAACCTTCCAGCCGGGCGAAATTGCGGCGCGGGCCGACCTTGCCGTCGCCCAGGATGTCGTAAGCCAGCACGTATTCGCCGAACGTATTGGCCACGTACAGCGTCTTTTCGTCGGGGCTGAGCTGGATGCCGTTCGGGCGCTCGATGTCGGCGGCCAGGCGCGTCAGCGCCCCTTCGCTGGAGATGTGGTAGACGGCGGGCTTGGCCGGCTTTTCCGCCGGCTGTGGAGCAGGGGCGGCGCCCGGCGCGGGCGGGTTCACGCCGGAGTCCGTGAAGTACACGCCGCCCTTGCGGTCCAATACGATGTCGTTCGGACGGCCGAACGGCGCGCCGTCGTAGCGGGCCGCCAGCGTGCGGGCGCGCTGCGGCGGATAGACGATGCCGACCTTCGGATCGGCCACCTGGACCGCGTAAATGTCGCCCTCCGCGTTGATGGCCAGGCCGTTGGCGCCGTTCGAATGTTCCAGCAAGGTGGAAATCGCGCCATCGGGCGTGATGCGCGTGATGCGGCTGGCCGGCGTTTCCGTGAACGCGAAACTGCCGTCCGGCAGCGCGACCGGGCCCTCGGTGCCGTTGAAGCCCTCCTTGATCAGTTCAATCGGCGTGCCGGCCGCCACCACGCCGGCAATCGCGGCGGTCGCAAGCTGGGCGTGCGCGCTGGCGCCGTATGCGCCCAGCAGCAGTGCAAAGATGGGCGCCAATGCAGGCGCCAACGCAGGCGCGAATGCAGGCGCCGATCCTGGGGCAATGTTCAGTGTCTTTTTCATGGTTATCCCTGGTTTGTTTTCAAGTGCGCTTGCGCGCCAGTTGCTGCACGGTTTCCAGCGCCTTGTCCACATTGGCGGCCGGGCTCAATCCACCCACGGCGGCCGCGATGCGGCCGTCCGGCGTGACGATGAAAGTGGTGCGCTCGGTGGTCGCGTGGTCGATGTCGACGCCGCGCGAGTCCTTCTTGCCGGCCGCCGCTTCGCGGATGGCCAGCTCATAGGAGCGGGCGATGCGGCCGTCCGCATCCGCCGCGACGGGGAATTTGCCCGCGCAGTAATTCGGGTCGGCGGAAAAATCGTTCAGGCGCTGAATGCTGTCGAGCGACACGCCGACCACGGTCGCGCCGGCCGCCGCGAACTTGTCATGGTGGACGGCGAACGTATGCGCCTGCACGTTGCAGCCGCCCGTATAGGCCGACGGGTAGAAATACACCACCACCGGTCCCTTCTTCAGCGCGTCTCTCAAGGAAAACTCAAACGCCTTGCCCGCTTGCGAAGCCTGCGTGGTAAAGCCCGGGGCGGTGTCGCCCGCCTTCAAGGCGGCATGGGCGGGAAGGGAGCCCAGTGCCGCCAGGGTTGCTGTTGCCAGCATCAGTTTTTTCATCATGGTGATTCTCCTGTGGTGGTTTTACATTTCCGATACATACAGCGCGAGCGCTTCGATTTCCGTGTCCGTCAGGCCGGCGGCGGCTTCGCGCATGCCGGGACCGGGCGCATTGCTGCGCTCTCCGCTGCGCCAGTTGTGCAATTGCTGCGACAGGTAGCGCCGTCCCTGGCCGCCGATCACCGGCGCCACGCCGGCGATGCCTTCGCCGGCCGCGCCATGGCAGGCGGCGCAGGCGGCCACCTTGCGCGCCGCGTCGCCGCGCAGGTACAGCGCCGCCGCGGGGCCTTGCGGTCCGCCGCCCTTGCCGCCTTCCCGGACGGCGGCCGGCATGGCCGGCTGCGCGGCAAACCAGGCGGCAATGTCGGCCACGTCGTCGTCGCTGACGCTGTTGGCCATCATGGCCATGAAGTCGTTCTTGCGGCGGCCGGCGCGGAAATCCCGCACCTGCTTGACGATGTACGCGTGCTGCTGGCCGCCCAGGCGGGCAAACTTTCCGTCTTCGCCCGCGCTGAGGCCCTGCGCCACGCCCGCTTGCCCGTGGCACTCCAGGCAGCGCTCCGCTTCGGCCTTGGCCTGGCCCGCCGCCGCGTTGCCTTGCAGGGCGGCCGCCGGATGCGCCGCAGTCTGCGCGGACCCGCCGCAGCACAGCAACACAGCCAGCCCGGCCGCCAGCGCCGCCGGCGGGCGGGCGCGCAGCCACGCGCCATTGCGGTGATAGTCAGCGATGGCTTACTCCTTCTTGTAGAACGTGTGGCAAGTGCGGCACGTGCGCGACAGCGTCGTGGCCTTGTCGGTGGCGGCGTCGAACTTGCCGGTGGCGACCAGCTGCACGATGTCAGCCGACAGTTCGCGGCTTTGCCGGGCCAGGTCGACCGCGTTTTTCGCCTCGCCCTTGTGTTCGAAGAAGGTTTCCACTTCCTGGAACATGCGGGTCAGTTCTTGCGCATCGGCGCCCGCCGCCTGCTTGTTGGCCAGTGCGATGTTGGACGACAGGCTCTTGTTGGCATCCTCGATGGCTTGCATCAGGTCCATGCCCATTTCCGGCTCGGCGGAACCTGCGTTGAAGGCGATGGTGGCGGCGGCCAAGATCAATAAAATCGGTACTTTTCGCATACGGTGTCAAGTCAAGTCCGGCCCGGGCGGGCAGCCCGCCCGGGCACGGTGGTACGGCGACGGCGCGTCAGGCAATCAATTCCTTGATCACCTTGCCGTACACCACGGTCGGCCGTTCGGAACGGCCGTTGTTGAGGAACGTCGTCTTCAAGTGGTCCAGGCCCATCAGCTGCAGCACGGTGGCGTGCAAGTCATAGGTATCGACCGCCAGGTCCTTGTTCGCCACCTGCAGGCCGATGTCGTCGGTCGCGCCGTGCGTGTAGCCGGCCTTGACGCCGCCGCCCGCCATCCACTGCGTATAGCCCCATGGGTTGTGGTCGCGGCCGTTGCCGCTCTGGCCATACGACGTGCGGCCGAATTCGGACGTCCACACCACCAGCGTGGTATCGAGCAGCCCGCGCGACTGCAGGTCGGCCAGCAGGCCGGCGATCGGCTTGTCGATCATGCGGGCATTGACGCCGTGGTTCTTTTCCAGGTCGCTGTGCGCATCCCAGCTGGTGACCTCGGTTTGGCCGTCCGGCGCGCCGGACACCACCTGGATGAAGCGCACGCCCCGTTCCACCAGGCGGCGCGCCCGCAGCAGCGTGGTGCCGTAGCTGGCCGAGGTCTCGTCGTTCAAGCCATACAGTTCCCTGGTGGCGTCCGATTCCTTCGACAAGTCCACCGCTTCCGGCGCGGATACCTGCATGCGGTCGGCCAGGTCGTAGGAACGCAGGCGGGCCTTCAATTCCGTGTCGGACGGGTAGCGGGCGGCGTTTTGCTGGTTCAGCTTGCGCAGCAAGTCCAGCGACGCGTGCTGCTGGCCGTCCGAGCGCAATTCCGGGCGCTCCAGGTAAAAGATCGGCGACGGCCCCGGACGGAACGCGGTGCCCTGGTAGACGGCCGGCAGGAAGCCCGAGTTCCAGTTGACGGAACCGGCGCTCGGCTCGTTCTTGCCGTTGTACAGCACGACGTAGGGCGGCAAGTCCGGATTGGCCGAACCCAGCGCATAGCTGATCCACGCGCCCAGCGACGGGCGGCCCGGGCTCAGGTCACCGGTGTTGAGCTTGAGGATGGAAATGTCGTGGGTGGCGCCCACGGTCACGCTGGACTTGATGAACGCGATCTTGTCGGACTGGGTGGCGATGTTGGGCACCAGGTCGGAGAACCAGTGGCCGCTGTCGCCATGCTGTTTCCACTCGCGCCTGGAGGCGAACAGCTTGCCCACGCCGCCCTGGGTACTGGTCTTGATCCCTTTCAGGAACGAGGCCGGTACGTCCTGGCCCGCCAGCTTGACCAGATCGGGCTTGTAGTCGAACAGGTCCAGCGTGGATGGCGCGCCATTCATGTGCAGCCAGATCACGGATTTTACCTTGGCCGGGAAGTGCGGCGCCTTGGGCGCCAGCGGATCAATTAAGTCGGCCGCCATGGCGCCGGCCAGCAGGCCGCCGCCGGGCAGGAAGCCCGTCACGGCGGCGGCGCCGAGGCCGAAGCCGGATTTGAGCAGGAAGTCGCGACGCGAAGATTGGCACATATTGAGTTTTCCTTATTTAAGTAGTCGGTGCTGTGTGAAGTCAGAAGCGGTATGCGAAATCGTTGGAGTTGGCCACCGTGTGCACCAGGTCCACCAGCGCCGCCGCGCGGATCGGGTTGACGGACTGGTTGGCTTTCAGGCCGGTCGGAATCGCCACTTCGAACTTGCCGTCGTTCTTGCTGTCGTTCCTGCCGTCGGCCTGCTCGCCGGCCTTGCCGCTGAAATTGCGGGCCAGGATGATTTTTTCCTGGCGGTCCAGGAATTCCTTCAGCGTGGCCCGTTCGGCCTTGCTTGGGGTGCGGGAAAACAGGATTTCGTACAGGCGGTTCAGCTGCGCGCTTTCGTCGTTGCCCGCCTCGCGGATCACGCGCCCGGCCAGCGCCTGCGACCAGTTCAGCACCACGTCGCTGTTGAACAGGGCCAGCGCCTGCAACGGCGTGGTGGTGACGTTGCGCTTGTGGTGCGCCTGCGACGGGTCGGCCGGGTCGAAGTTCTGCGTCAGCGGATACGGCACGCTGCGGCGCACGAAGGTATAGATGCTGCGGCGGTTCTGGTCATGCGGATCATTGGACGCGGTCCACAGGTTGCCGGCGCTGAAATTCGACGGCACCTTCGGGAACACGGCCGGGCCACCCAGCTTGTCTTCCAGCCGGCCGGAGGCGGCCAGCAGCGAGTCGCGGATCTGTTCCGCTTCCAGGCGCTTGCGCGGATACACGGCCAGCAGCTTGTTGTCCGGATCGGCCGCGGCCACGTCGGCGCGTTCGGCGGACGACTGGCGGTACACCGACGACAGCAGGATCTGGCGGTGCAGCTGCTTGACGCTCCAGCCATTCTTGACGAAATCGGCCGACAGGTAATCCAGCAGTTCGGGGTGGGTCGGCTTCTGGCCCGCGCGGCCGAAGTCCGCCACCGTCGCCACGATGCCGTTGGCGAAGTACTGGCTCCACACGCGGTTGACGAAGACGCGCGCCGTCAGCGGATTGTTTTCGCTGGCGAGCCAGTTGGCCAGCGCCGTGCGGCGGCCGGACGACGTGGCGGTCGGCTTGATGTCGACTTTCGCGCCATTGGCCCACAGGGCAGGGATGCCCGGCTCCACCGCGTCCAGCGGCGCCTCATGCACGCCGCCAAAGCGCACGTGGGTGGGCGGCGCGTCCGGACGGCCCAGTTCCGTCGCCGCCGTGTAGAACAGCGAACCGCGGTCCGGGCGCAGCTTGTCGAACTTGCGCAATTCCGCCGTCAGTTTCTGGTACTGCTTCCACTTTTCCACGTTCTCCGGGTTGTAGTCCGCGCTGTCCTTGTCTTCCGCGGTCAGGCGCAGGTATTGCACCACGTCCTGCTCGCTGGACACGGTCTTCAGCCGGAAGTTAACCCAGCGGTCCAGCGCCGTCCATTGCGCTTCCGGCTTGAAGATGGCTTCGCGGCTGTCGGTCAGGTAGCGCTCCTTGTGGTACTTGACGCCCGCTTCGCGCACGGTGTCGAGGATGGCCTTTTGCTTGTCGCGGATATCCTTGGTGGCGGTGCGGTAGGCGGTCTGCTGCTTCTCATACGCCAGTTCCGCTTCACCTTTTTGCGCCGGCACCTTTTCGTCAAAGCTGGTGTTGGCGAAGAAGGCCTGCAGCTGGAAGTATTCCTTCTGGCTGACGCGGTCCGCCTTGTGGTTGTGGCAGCGCGCGCAGCCGATGGTGGAGGCAAGGAAGGTTTCGCCGACCGTGTCGGTCATGTCGGTGGCGATCTGGTATTTGCGCTGCACCAGGTCGCGCGAGTTGGAATTGTCCGGGTAGCCGGCCAGGAAACCGGTGGCGACTTTCGCTTCCTGGCTGTCCGGGAACAGTTCGTCGCCCGCGATCTGTTCCTTGATGAAGCGGTCGAACGGCTTGTCGCTGTTGAACGCGTTGATCACGTAGTCGCGATAGCGGTAGTTGTTGGGACGGGTGTTATCGTTCTGAAAGCCGGCGCTGTCCGCATAGCGGGCCAGGTCCAGCCAGCGGCGCGCTTGGCGCTCGCCGAAATGCGGCGACGACAGCAGGCGGTCGGCCAGCTTTTCATAGGCGTTGGGCGACTTGTCGTTGACGAAGGCTTGCACTTCTTCCGGCGTCGGGATCACGCCCCAGGTGTCGAGCGTGGCGCGGCGGATATAGGTGGCGCGGTCGGCGTCGGCCGACGGCTTCAGGTTTTTCTGTTCCAGCCTGGCCAGCACGAACGCATCGATCGGCGTGCGCACCCATGCCTTCTGTTTGACGGCCGGGACGTCCGGGCGCTGGACGGTCGAATACTGCCACGCTTTGGCGGGCGCCCTGGTGTCCGGCGCGGCTTTGTCGTCGGCCGCGATGGTGGCGGCGGCGGCGGTGGCCAGCAGTACGGCAATGGTGATGGCTTTCAGTTTCATCGGCACAAGCTCCTGTGGATTGGTTTTATGACTGAACCTTTAAGAGCAACTGCCGTGCCAGCCGGTATTTTTTGCTCAACTGTTTGATTTTTAAGGGAATTGTGGTTCGGGTGGGGAGGACGGGGTGATGCGCTGACTACAGGCGTGCAGCAGGGGTGTTGGCGGATCATCAGCAGGGCGGTTCGCTTGCGAGCCGCCGTGCCGGCGCTGCCACGGAGGCGGGCAGCATCGACACCCCCGACCCGCCCGACGGTAAACGCGGCAGCGGACCGCCCCGGCTAAACCGGCGCGGTCCGCTGCTTCAAACCAGGAAAATTACAGCTTGCCGCTCACCACCAGGCCAATCCAGCGCGGCACCGCCGGCGTGTACGTATTCCACGTCTTGGTCAGCGGCGCATCGTTCTGGAACGCGTTTTTCACGATCACGCTGACGTCATACGACCCGCTGCGGGTGCCCAAGCCCAGCGCCAGGTCGGTGATGGCGGAACCGCCCACCCAGCCATAGCTCGACAGCGTGTTGTCCGCGTTGTAGCGCGAGTTGTACGCGGTGTTGAAGCTGGCGTGGAACTCCTTGTCGGCGAAGACCGGCTTGCGGTAATCGGCGCCCACGTTGAAGGTGAACTTCGATGCGCCCGGCAGCGCCTGGCCCGTCACGTCGCGGTAGGGCGCCGCGCCCGCGTAGCCGTTTTCCACCGGCTGCGCGGACAGCTTGAAGTCCTTGTAGCGCGCATCCGTGTAAGCGCCCGAGAAGCGCAGCGTGGTGTTGGCGATGCCGGACCAGGCGCCGTCGAACTCCAGCCCCTTGGCCTGCACCTTGGGCGCGTTGCCGGTGGCCGTGGTGTAGTACAGCTGGCCGTCGTTGTTCAGGTTCGTCGTGTAGACGTCCAGCACCCGCACCGCCTGCTGGTAATCCCGGATGTTCATCAGGAACAGGTTGGCGTTGATCAGCAGCTTGCGCTCCAGCAGCGCCGCCTTGATGCCGGTTTCCAGCGCATTGGTTTTTTCCTTGCGCACCAGGTTCGAGACGCCGTTGGTCAATTGCGAGATGCCGGCTTTTTCGCCGTATTGCCACGACGCGTACGCGGTCAAGTCCTTGCTGAACTTGTACGAGGGGCTCAGCACGAAGGCCGGCAGCGTATCCTTGAACGGTTCGGCTTCGGTCGGCGCAAAGACCACGCCGATCTGCGAGGCGCGGATGGCTTTCGCGTCGGCCACCTGCTGTTTTTGCGCGGCGCTCAGCGCGTTGTAGGCGGCGCCGGGCACCGCCGTGATGGGGATGCCGAAGTATTTGTTGGCGACGGCGTCCGCCACGCCCAGCTGCGCCGAGGTATTGGCCAGGCCGGGGCGGGTGGTCAGCGCGCCGTTGCCTTCGGAATTAAAACCGCCCAGCTGCACCCCGTTGACGGCGGACGGGTTCAATTCCGGCGCATTGCCGTAATTGTTGACGAGGGAGCTGCCCTTGTTGCGGCGCTCCTCGCGGGTGAAGCGCAGTCCGGTCGTGACGGTCAGCGGGTCGGACAGGTGCCAGTTGGCCTGGGCAAAGACGGCCGCGCTCTTGTTGCGGATATCCTGCGTGCCGGCCGGCGAGTTGAACGACATCTGCAGGCGGTCCAGCGAATTTTGCAGCAGGTAGCGGCCCGCCGCGTCGCTGTCCAGCCGGCCGTATTGCGGCACGCTGGCATACCACGCGCCCGCGTCATTGCCCCATTCGCGGCGGTAGTCGGCCTGGTTGTCCACCTTCATCAGGAACACGCCGGCCTGGTAATCAACCAGGCCGCCCGGCTGGGACGAGATGCGCACTTCCTGCGTGGCCTGGCGGTAGTCGTTCCAGAAGCCGCCCGAATTGCGGTGCACGTCGAACGGCGTGCCTTCGTCGTTGGTGGCGTTGAAGTGGTAATCCTTGTAGGCGGTGATCGACGTGATGTTGAATTTGTCGAGGTACCAGTTCAGTTCCGCCGCCGCGCCATTGCTGCCGGTGACCAGCGGCCGCTGGTTGTCGTTGTTGACCTGGAACGTGCCTTCGTTGAGGAAGTTGTCCTGGTAAGTGTAGCCCGATTGCTGCGTGAACCAGCGGCGCGCCAGGCGCACGGCCGGATCGGTGGCCAGCGTGTTTTTCGTGCCGTTCGCATACACGGTCGGCGTCGGCGTGTTGATGGTGCGGCCGTTGGTGGTCTCGCCGGCGCGCGGCTGCGCATCGAGCGCCACGCGGGCGCTGAACGACGCATCCGGCGTCAGCAGGAATTGCAGGCGGCCCGACACGCGGTCCTTGTTGGTGTACGTGATGTCCTTGTTGTAGGCATTCCTGATGTCGCCTTCGCCCTTGCTGACGGACAGGTTGGCGCGGTAGGCCAGCAAGCCGTCGACAACGGGGCCGCCCGCCGCGAAGCGGCCCTGCACGGTATCCTGCTGGCCGATGGTCAGCGACCACGACGCGTCCGGCGTGAACGACGGGCGGCGCGTGGTGACGTTGACCACGCCGACGCTGGTGTTCTTGCCCAGCAGCGTGCCTTGCGGTCCGCGCGTGACTTCGACGGCATCGACGTCCGTGAAGTCGAAGCTGGACGACAGCGCGTTGTAGGCATAGTTGACGCCGTCGACGATCAGGCCGACGCTGGGGTCTTGCGCCTCGGTCTGGCCCTGCTTGCCGACGCCGCGGATGGCCAGGCTGGCGGTGCGCTGGTTGCCCTGGTTCCACGACACGTTGGCGGCGCGCTGCGTCAGCGATTTGATGTCGGTCGCCTGCAGCCGATCCAGTTCCTTGCCCGTCACGACGGACACCGACAGCGGCACGTCTTGCAGGCGTTCCAGCCGGTTGCGGCTGCGCACCGTGACTTCGCCCAGGGTCTGCGATTCGTCGGCGGCGGGCGCGGGTTCGGTCACGGCGGCCAGCGCCTGCGCGGCGGCGCCCGGCGCAGCGGCGCCCGACGCATCCTGCGCCACGGATGGCTGCCGGGTTGCGATCATCTGTTTGAGCCGCGCGATTTCAGCCTGCAGTTCCGCCACGGTGGGTTCGGCAGCGTGCAGCGGTGCCGACGCCAGCAGGGCGGCGCCGGCCACCACGGTGGCCAGTGCCGCAGCGACAGGGGACAGGCGGAACGGCGGGAGGGTACGGTATTGTGCTTGAGTCGTCATTGCGAGGCTTTCGTTTAACAAGAGAACAGCCTTACCTCAGCAAATGACGTGCCAAGTTAAAAAGCCCGTGGAAACGCGGCAAAACCGTGGATGTCACGGCGGTGCTGCTGCATCGCCAACAGCGCCGGCTGATTGCTGACTATCTTGGTGGTGTGATCCGTTCATGGCCGAAACGATATATGCATATGGCGGCGCCCTTGCCGCCGTCGTGGCGAGGCCCCGGCAACAAGCTGCGGCTAATACGTATTTGGCAACGGCATTGATCGTGTGAAGATGGGGGCCCGCCCCGCTGTCGGAATCCAGGAAAACCATGCTGGCTGATCTTTCATACTCTCAATTTGCAATGGTCTGGTGCGCGGTCGCGCTGGCCTATGTGATTTTCTCCATTGCCGGTTTTGGCACGGCGCTGGTGGCCAGTCCCATCCTGGCGCAATTCGTTCCGGTGGCGCATATCGTCCCGCTGCTGGCGCTGCTGGATTTTTTTGCCGCGGTCACCAACCTGGCCCGCGACGGCCGCCACGCCGAAGTCGCCGAGTTGAAGCGCCTGGTGCCGCTGATGATGGCCGGCAGCGCGGTCGGCGCGGCCATCCTGCTGGTCACCCGGCCCGACGTCCTGATGCTGATGCTGGGCGTCTTTGTCATTGCCTACGCGCTGTATGCGCTGAGCGGGTTGAAACCCGACACCCGGTTCAGTCCCGGGGCGGCCGTGCCGTTCGGGCTGGTGGGCGGGGTATTCAGCGCGCTGTTCGGCAGCGGCGGATTCCTGTATTCGATTTACCTGACCGGCCGCATCGCCGACAAAAACCGCGTCCGCATCACGCAAAGCACGCTGATCGGATTGAGCACGCTGACGCGGCTGGCCTTCTTCATCGCCGCCGGCGTATTTGCCGATACCAGCCTGCTGGTACTGGCCGCCGCGCTGGCGACGGCCATGCTGTCCGGCGTGTTTGCCGGCCGGCGCATCACGTTGCGGCTGACACGGGAACAATTCATCAAGGTGGTCAACGTGGTGGTGCTGCTGTCCGGCATAGGCCTGTTGTACCGCTACTTTGCCTGATCCGGGCGGTGGCGGGCTGTTGAATTCTCAACAGGGCTGCGTCCGCGCATGCTGGGCAGGCACCAGCCGGTATGGATGCGAAGGCGCACGGCGGCGCCGTCCCGGCTGACCCGAAACATCGCAGGAAGCCTGTAACGGCGGGCGTTGTGGCCAACCGGGCGCGGTGTGCGAGCCATCGTCAGGACGCCTGGCACGGGAGTTGCAATCCCTGGTAGCGACAGTGGTGCGAACCGCGCACTGCGCTACTCAAGGACTGCCATGAACGCTCTGAAATCCGTCATCACTCTCTCCCTGGCCCTGGCGGCCGCATCGGCCCTGGCCCAGCAGGCGCCGCAGCCGTGGCAATACAAGACCAAACAGCTGGACCGCGCCGAAGTGGACAAGTTGCTGGCCAAGCCGGAAAAACTGCTGGTGGTCGATGTGCGCCGTCCCGACGAGCTGACCGCCAAGGGCAGCTTCCCCGTGTACTTGAACGTCCAGGCCAGGGAAGTCGAACAGCACCTGTCCTATATCCCCAAGGACCGCGTGATCCTCACGGTATCGAACCATGCGCACCGCGCGGGCGCGGTGGGCGACCTGCTGGCCAGAAAAGGCTACAAGGTGGCCGGCGCCACCGGTTCGGAGGATTACGAGGCGCAGGGCGGCAAGATCACCCGCGTGGCGCCGCCGCCACCGCGCCCGACCGCGCAGGCCGCGCCGTCCGGACCCGCTGTCGCCGCGCAGCAGTAAGGCGGGTCGTGCCATGAGCAGCAAGTCTTTTGCCAGGGCCTATGCCGGCGCCATCGCGCGCGCCGTCACGGAGGGCGCGTGCGCCTGCGGCGAGGCCATGCCGGTTGCCGCAGAACGCATCCGCGTGTGGGACTTGCCCACGCGCCTGTTCCACTGGTCGCTGGTGCTGTCCGTCACCGTGGCCGTTGCCACCGGCCTGGCGGGCGGCGACTGGATGCCCGTGCACGGCTACGCGGGCATCGCCATCGTCGGCCTGGTGGCGTTCCGCCTGGTGTGGGGCGTTGCCGGCGCGGCGCATGCCAGGTTTGCGAATTTCGCGCCCACCCCCGGGCGCCTGCGCGCCTACCTGGGCGGGCGCTGGCAAAGCCACGGCCACAATCCGCTGGGCGCGTTGTCGGTCTTTGCATTGCTGGCGCTGCTGGCGGTGCAGGCGGGGACGGGACTGGTGGGCAACGACGAGATTGCCTTCCAGGGGCCGCTGGCGCCGCTGGTGGACGAAACCCGCTCGCTGCAATTGACAGGGCTGCACCAGCAACTGGCGTATGTGCTGCTGGGATTGATTGCGCTGCACGTGCTGGCCATTGCCGTTTATCTGGCCATACGCAAGACCAACCTGGTCAAGCCCATGGTGACGGGCTGGAAAGACGTGCCGGTGGAAGACGTGCGTGCGCAAAGCAGCCCGGCCGCATCCGGCGGCGCGGCATGGCGCTGGTCCGCGCTGGCGTCGGCGATCGGCGTCGCCGTGCTGGCGATGGTGTTTGCCAGCGGCGCCGGCCTGGCGCAGGACGCCGCCGTCACCGTCACGCCTGCCAGCACCGCCGCAACCGCCGCGCAGCCGCAAGGCGCCGCCACGCCCGCCGCACCCGTATCCAGTCCCGCGCCGGCCTGGTAGCCGCCTCCCATTTCCGGTTTCGAGAAAGGTATCCCATGACGACACTGACATTCGACAGTTTTCATTCCGCCTCCCACGCGCCGCGCCGGGTCAAGGAACGCCGCGCCAAGAGTCCCGCCGCGCAGCCGGCGCCGGCCGTGCCCAATGCGGCCGCCGTGCGGCCGGAATTGCTGAAGCAGGGCGTGTACAACAAGACCGGGCTGACCATCCTGGCCGGCGCCGCCGTGCTGCTGCATGCCGCCATCATCGCCGGCGTGCACAATCTGCCGGCCGACGCGAAGCTGCCGCCGCCGAAGGCGCAGCCGCTGGCGCTGGAATTCGCGCCGCCGCCACCGCCGCCGCCACCTCCCGAGCCGCCCAAGCCGCAGCCGCAGGTGGTGAAGCAGGCGCCGGCGCCGCAACCGTTGCCGGTGGTGCGCAACGTGGTCGACTCCGGCCCGCCGACGGCGGACACGGTGGCGGTGGCAACGACGCCGCAACCGCCGGCGCCGCCGGCGCCCGTGGCCGCGCCGCCCGCGCCGCCGCCACCGGAGCCGGTGACCGAACCGCGCGGCTTTGCCGGCTACAAGAACAACCCGGCGCCGGAATATCCCGCGCTGGCGCAGGACCGGGGCTTGCAGGGGCAAGTCATCCTGCGGGTGCAGGTGCTGGCCACCGGCAAGCCTGCCACCATCAACGTCGACAAGTCCAGCGGCCACAAGATCCTGGACGACGCGGCCGTCAAGGCGGTACAGGGCTGGGCCTTCGAGCCCGCGCGGCGCGGCCAGACGCCGATCGACGGCTGGGTCAAGGTCCCGCTGAACTTCAAACTCTCCTGATTTCACTGTTTTCACTGAAAGGATTTACCCATGCAATCCCATTACCTCGAATTGATCGTGCAGGGTTCCCTGTACGCACTGGTGGCGTTTTCCGTCGTGACCTGGGTGCTGATCGCCGCCAAGGGTATCCAGCACTACCGCCTGGGCAAGCGCGACAATGCGTTCGGCAAGGCTTTCTGGAGCGCCAGTTCGCTCGACGCCGCCGCCGCGCTGCCCAGCGGCGCCAGCCCGAAGGCGCGCCTGGCCGAAGTCGGCTTTGAAGCGCTGTACGTCAGCGATGCCGACGCCAGCGCCGACCTGGAACACAGCTGGGACCGGCGTGAACTGCTGGAACGCTACCTGCGCCAGCAAATCCAGAAGGAATACCAGTCGCTGGAAAGCGGCCTGGCGGTACTGGCGTCGATCGGCTCGACGGCGCCCTTCGTCGGCCTGTTCGGCACCGTGTTCGGCATCATCCACGCGCTGGGCGCCATCGGCGCCAGCGGTTCGGCCAGCATCGACGTGGTGGCCGGACCGATCGGCGAAGCGCTGATCGCCACCGGTGTCGGCATCGCCGTGGCGGTGCCGGCCGTGCTGGCGTTTAACTTCTACGTGCGCCGCCTGAAAGTCACGGCGGCCGAACTGGATAACTACGCGACCGACTTCGTCAACCTGGCGCAGAAAAACGGCTTCCGCGTGGTGGCGCCGGCCGGCAAGGCGCCGCTGCGCCCCACCGGCGCGCAGGGCGCCCAGGGTACACTGGCAGCCGGCTTGCCGGCAGGAGTGTACGCATAATGGCTTTCACGACAGGCAGGGACAGCAGCGACGTGGTCAGCGAAATCAACATCACGCCGCTGGTGGACGTGATGCTGGTATTGCTGGTGGTGTTCATCCTCACGGCGCCGCTGCTCAACAACGCGGTGCGGATCAACCTCCCGAAAACCGCCACCACCACGCCGGCCACGCCGAACAAAAGCGTGACGGTCAGCGTGGACGGCGAGAACCGCATCTTCATCGACAAGCGCGAAGTCACGCTCGACGCGCTGGAGCCGGAATTGCGCACGCTGGTGGGTTCGAATCCGGAACTGGCGCTCAGCCTGCAGGCCGACCAGGCCGTGCCTTACCGCGCGGTGGCGCAGGTGATCGCCCATATCCAGCGCTCCGGCGTCAGCAAGCTGTCGGTGCTGACCGAGCCGGCCAGTTAGCCGGGGCGGGAGCAGCATGACGATCATCAGGGAAGGCGCCCGTGACGGGCGCCCGCGAGGCAGTCCGCGAGTGAACCTGTTTACCGGCGGGCGCAAGGCGCTGGCGGTGGCC
>JADMIO010001313.1_pt1 | contig 18120 bp, 10 predicted proteins | sample 8958161 | NCBI WGS metagenome assembly JADMIO01 (sample SAMN16585339, study PRJNA669376) | soil metagenome | isolation source: Crop rotation soil | place: USA: Cullars Rotation, Alabama | collected 2011 | reverse complement strand
CACGTAAGCCAGCGCCATCGCCGAATGCGTGCGTTCGTAAAGCTCCCAGCCTACCGCGACCGTGAGCATCTGCTGCCCGAATGACGCGGCCAGGCGTCCGATGACATACAACACGAAATCCCGATTGTGCAGGACGGCGTATAAATCGCCCCGGTTGTCGGGAGGGGGAACCAAAACCGGTGTGTCCGGAGTTTCCGCGTCGTGCATAACTTCGCGCGGAGAATGTAATGGGTTTTCGCGCCAGGTCTAGCGCGGGCCGTCTTTGGACTTTAGACCTGAACTGAGGCGACCGCCGGGGTGGGAATCTTCGGCGTCTTAGGCTGCACGTTGGGAACGGCCGGGCCTTCCGCCTGTTTGAAATGAACCTTGGAACGCAGCAACAACGTGCCGAACAGCAAATCAGCCAGTGGCAGCACGACGTTGAAATTTTTGCCCATGTAGCGATGGTGCAACAGGTGATGGCCGTTGAGGCGGAAGAAAATTCCCGAGCGTTCGACGTTGCGCTTGCGCGGCAGGTGCATGCACCAGTGCATGTATTCATACGCGCCGTAGTAGGCGGCGCAAGCAATGACGGCGCCGACGTAGAAACCCCATTGCCCCCAAATCCAAGACGTGATGAGAAACGGCACTGTACCAATCGCAATCAATACCGGACCATTCCACCACGCCATGGGGATGGTTTCTTTGTCGTGCTCGTTGATCAAATGGTAGGTGTGGTCGGCCTTGAAAATGTGGTGATGGATCAGCGCGTGGCGTTCGAAGGGATAACGGAATTTCCAGACTGGTTTGTGCATCACGAAACGGTGCACCGCCCATTCGCATAACGAAGCAACAATGCATGACGCGATGGCGCCTATCCCCGCCCAAAAAATAAATGTGTTCATTTGACTAAAACAAATCAGCCTGCTCCCGATCAATCGTTGCGGTCGCAGGCGAAATTAAGTGTAAAAGATGACATATTTTCCCGTTCCGGCAAGCGCCTTTTTCATTTTTTTGATAATTTCATTTAAGCGAATGGATTGCAGCGCAAAGAATTACGTTGTGCTGGCACTTTTTGCCGGAAAATAATTGTTTTGGCGTCCGACCTGAATGTTTCGGCAAAACCGCACTACCGCTGGCCGTGGTTTGTGTTGGCGGCATTTATTCTCGGTGTGGTGCTGGCTATTCTGTGGCTGAGCGCCGAAGTCCGCCGCATGAAACGGCAGCGCGATTTCACCTATCCGGCATCAACGAACCCCTATCCGGCATCAACGAACCAGTTAAATAAGTGATTGGTTAAATGAGTGATTGAGGGGCGGGCCAGTTGACTCATTTAACTTATTTAACTCATTTAACCGGTCACTTCTTCTCCGGCTGTTGAATCGGCCAAAGCTTCGAATCCGTTCGCGCATTTTTCATCACCGCTTCAAGCTTCGCCACGACTTCGGGATTTTTGTCCGCCACATTTTGTTTTTCGCCGGCATCGGACTTCAAGTTGTAGAGTTCCAACTTCGCCCCGGCTTGCGGGCGGATCGCCTTCCAATCATTTGTCCGTATGGCTTGTGCGAAACCGTTCTCATGGGATTCCCAATAAAGGAAATCATGCCGGTTCGTCTGCGTCTTGCCGGTCAACGCCGGCAGGATGGAAATGCCGTCCCCGTTCGCGGGCGGCTTCGTGAAGGCGATATCCGCAACCGTCGGCAGAAAATCCCACGCCGCCCACGTAAAATCGCTGACCTGTCCCGGCTTCACCCGGGCCGGCCAGCGCACAATCATCGGCACCCGCAAACCGCCTTCGGTCAAATCACCTTTCCCGCCGCGAAACGTACCGGCGCTTTGGAAAAATTTCGCGTCCACGCCGCCGTGGCTGTGCGGCCCATTGTCGCTGCTGAAAAAAACCACCGTGTTGCTGAAAATGTTCGCTGCTTGAAGCGCGGCCAGCAGGTGGCTGACGTCGCTGTCCATGCGCGAAATCAATGCCGCCTTGCGCCGCTCCGCCTTGGGCCATGATTCGGAAGAGTAGGGCGCTTCGGTTGGAACCTCCATGACGAGATTCTGCCCCACATCGCGCGCCGCGCGCGGACTCGGATAACTCAATACGAGAAAGAACGGCCGATGTTTGTTGAACTGGTCAGGCTTGTTGTTCTTGATGAAATTCACCGCCGCTTCGGTGAACAGGTCCGGCATGTATTGCCCCTTTTTCCCGCCGCTGTTTTCGGAGAATTGCATCTGGCCGTCAAACGCGCCCAACACCTTGCCGGGGTCATAACGCCAGATATATTCCGAATAATAATTTTCGCCTTCGGCGTCGGTGAGGAATCCCGCAAATTCATCAAACCCTTTTTTCTGCGGCACGCTGATCGAACCCTGCGTTGCGAGTCCCCATTCGCCCACCAGCCCGGTGCGATACCCCGCCGCCTGTAACACCTGCGCCACCGTGGTGTCGTCATCCTGCAACCCGGCATCCGGTGCATTGCCGCGCAAACTCAGGTGCCCTGAATGTTGCCCCAGCATCAGCGCCGCTCGCGCTGCCGAATCCGCCGGACTGCCCGCGTAATAGCTCGTGAACCGGATGCCCTCACTGGCGAGCCGGTCCAGATTTGGGGTGGCGAATTTCTTCTGCCCGTAGCAACTCAAATCGCCGCAGCCCAAATCATCCGCCAAAATTAAAATGATGCTGGGCCGGCGGGGGATGGCCGGCGAATTGGTGATGACGCTATTGGTGATTGGATTTTGCGCCCAAGTGTCAGGTAACAACGCCAGCAGTGCTACCAGAAAAACCGCCATCCGCGACCCACGCCCAAACAAAACAGCTCGATTCATAATAAGTTTAGAGCCCTAAATGTTGGGCAATGCCAGCCGCGCCGTCCAACGAAATCGCCGGAGCGTTTGGGACGGGGGTGGGTTGGTTTGATTTGGTTTGATCCAGTTTGATTCCTCCCCGCCGTCGCCCCAAATTATCCGATAAAATCCGGAGCGCCGGTTCATTTGGTCTTCTCGCTCCCATTCTTACTCATACTCACAATCACCTTCGATGCTGGGCGTCGGTTCCATGTTCAATATTTCTGCCGGCTAATTTAGTTTCTCGCTGGATAAAAGCGGCGCTAGGAGCTGTCGTTTTTTAGCGTGAAGCATTCCGTCTTTTCCCTTCGGTCCGTTTCAAGCTTGTCGTTCAATGCTGTTTTACCGTTCGTGTCATCCGTGCCATCCGTGGTTAAAATCCCTTGTTTTAAGCCGTTAAAACGCAATTTTCCCCGCTGCTTTCTCCGCGGTTAGTCCTCAATTTTGATTACAAATAAGTGGTTGTAGCCATCGCCCAAACGGAAATAGTCTCGAATCGAGCCAGACAACACACAACCGATTCCAGTTTCAACCTCCATGAAATTAAAAACCAATTTCCTGTTTGCCGTGGCGCTCGCATCCGGGCTCGGCTGGTCCACGGCTGACGCTGCCACGCGCACTAAAGCGGACAACACCGATGACCTCATCCTGGGCACGAGCTGGAGCGCCGGTGTGGTTCCGACTTCCGCTGACACCGCGCAATTCGACAGCACGCTCACCACGCCGCTCGTCGCCGCGCTTGGCGCGGACACCAATTGGACCCGCATCACTCTCGCCAACGACCTCGCGGTCGACGTTACCCTCAATGGCGCCAACAAACTGGGCTTGAGCGATCAGAACACGCCCATCTCGTTTGGCAGCGGCACGGCGACGCTGACCGTTAATTGCGATTTGGGTATCAACACCACGACCTTCCCCGCACCGCCTACTGGCCGTACCGCGACCTATAACGGCACCATCAGTGGCGTCAACAACACCTGCTTTTTCCGCAACAACCAAGGCACCGTTCAATTGGCCGGTACTAATACCACTCGCATTGGCAGCGCCATGCGGATGGAGAGTAACGGTCCCAAGGTCGGCATCGGCGCCAGTTCCATCGGCGACCCGATTGCGTCCGGGCCGTTGGGAACCAATCAACTGCAATGGAACGGCAGCGGTGGCGAAATCTTCGCGTACAACGGAGATCATACCTTGGGTAACAGTCTGCAAATCTTAAACGGCCCGATGATTGTCACTGGTTCGAACTCGCTCACATTTTCCGGCACCGTGGATTTCAGCGGCGGCGACCGGGAAGTCCGCGTGGCAGGCACCGGGGCATTGCGGTTCACCGGCACTTTTATTTCTACAGCTTCGTTGGTGAAATCCGGCCCGGGAAACTTGGAACTCGGCGGCACCACCACGGCCAATTTCAACAACGGCATCAAACTCAATGGCGGCGTCCTCAAGCTGCTCACCGATGATTACATCCCGGATGGCTCGGGAAAAGGTTCGGTCACCCTGACCAATGATGCGGTGGTATTCGACCTCAACGGGCACAGCGACACAATTAATGGCCTCGCCGTCGCGGGTGGGTCGCCATCGGCTTCCTTTGTGGACAACACCGCGACGAATACGACATCCACGCTTACCGTCGGTGCGGGCAATGCGATTTCCACCTTCAGCGGCACCATCCAGAATACCGGCACGGGCGCGAAACTAAACCTCGTCAAAATCGGCACCGGCACGTTCACGCTCGGTAACGCGAACACCTACATTGGCACCACTACCATTAACGCCGGTACGCTTACTTTGAATGCCAGCGGTACAATTGCTAACTCTCCGCTCATCACCATGGCGAGTAACTCCACGTTTAATGTCACTGCGTTGGGCGGCTTCACCTTGGGGGCAAGCCAGACCCTGGTTGGTAGCGGCACGGTTTCTGGTGTCACGAGCATCGATGGAAAAATCGTTCCCGCCGGCAGCAACACGGTGGGATTGATCACATTTGGTAGCGCGCTCACGCTGAATGGCACTGCGGTTTTGGATATTAACAAAGATAACACGCCGACAGCCGACAAAATCAAGGGTAACAGCACTGTGGCCCTCGGCGGCACACTGGTCGTGGTGAACAGCAGCACGACACCGCTCGCCAGTGGCGATACGTTCGACTTGTTCGATGGCACGCTGTCGGGAGGTTTTGCAAATGTCGTTTTGCCTACGCTGGACTCCGGTTTGAGTTGGAACACAGCCAATCTGGCCGTGAACGGCACCGTCGCAGTCGAGGGAGTTGGCAGCACGCCCCATCCGGTGATCGGTGGCGTCACGATGCCGGACGCATCGAATTTTGTCATCAGCGGCACGGGAGGAACGTCCGGCGGCTCATTTAGCGTTCTGGGTTCTACTAATCCCACGGCGCCGCGTTCAAGCTGGACGCTGGAGGCTTCGGGAAGTTTCGGCGGCAGCGGCGAATTTACCGTGACCGTTCCCGTGAATCCAGCTGACGGGCATAAATACTATGTGATTTCAGTACCGTAAGGCGGGCAGGTCGCACAAAAACACAATTATGAAAATCGTATCTCCCAAAATGTTGTTCTCGTTGGCGTTCGTCGCTGCGAGCTTGATCGCGCGTTCTGTCGTTGCTGAAGACGCGCCCAAGGACATCGTCATCAGCAAATTCGACAACGCCGCCGAAATGAACAATTGGGAGGCTTGGTTTGGCGACCTCTCGCCCAAGGTCACCTTTGATCCCGCTGTGGACGCCGAAGGCAAAACCAATTCCGGCGCGTTGAAGGTCGTTGTAAAATTCGACCAGGCCGCTCCCAGCGACAATCAATTCTCCCTGCGCGCGGCGCTCAGCGGTGATGGCGCGCTCGATGCCAAAGTCGTGGACGGCGCGCAATACCTGAACGTGCAGTTGGATTTCCTGTGTGCCACCAATTCCGCGATCCGTGCCTCTGGCGATATGGGCGTTCTGGACGTGGGCTTGGTGGCCACAGATTTTTCTCAGGTTTGGTTTCCGGGTTACACTGTTTCCAAAAAAGAGGGCTGGCAGCATCTTAACCTAAAGCTCAAAGCGCCCGCCCCTCCCACCGGCGACCTCGCGCACATCGGCGGAGTGGTCATCAAGATGTGGGCGGACGACCCGAAATGGGGGCTCACCGGCACATCCACGTTTTGGGTGGACAACGTGAAGGTGATTGCCACGCCTGCGCCCAAAAAAGAAGTAACGAGTTCGCAATGATTTTCAAAGCGGCGCCAAAGCCGCCTTATTCCGAACGGCTCTCGAGTTTTGGGTGGCGTGATTTTGCGCGGAGCTCTGGACTGGGCGCGTTCTCCACCGTTTTTGACGTCAAAGTTTCTTGACACTTTCACTCCCGGCAAGGCTGCCGGCCTTTGAAAATTTTTCCATTCGGCAAAATTCCTTTGCATTTTGCCCTATTCCCCCCATTGTTTTGGGAGACATGTTGGACCCTGGAGAGCAAACTTCATCATCCGGTCCGCGCCGCCGCAGGCGCGGGGGCCGGGGACGTGGACGCGGACGTCGTCCACAACAACCAGCACCCGCAGCAGGCGCTACGCCGGCAGACTCGGACGCGGACCTTCCGCCCGAGGAAGTTTCCGCTGCTGAACCAGCCGCCGAACGCAAGCCGGTTCATGCGGCACATACACCTCATCCGCCTCGCGAAACGCTCCGCGAAAGCGATCCGGCCAAGTCCGCGATCAGCCAGGCGATCGATGAAATCATGCGCATCGTGGATTCGCTCAAGCGCGCGCTCGATCAGATGGAAGAGGTGCTGGAATTGACCGAACTCGCCGAGCGCCAGAAACTTGGCGACGAGCGGGAGATTGAAAGTTTGCGCCGCGCCCTGCGGCAATTTCAGCAGCCGCGCAGTTTCCGTGGTCGGGAAGAGCAGGGGCGTCGTCCCCGAGGCGAGGAATCGCGCCCGCGCGCCGAAGAGCCGCGCCGATTGTCGGAAGAAGAACCACCTCGCCGGTTTGATGCCGAAGAAGACGGCCCGCGCGATGAACCGACCACCAGCGAGGAATTTTAGCTATCGGAGCCCGGTCTTTGATCCGGGCTCGTCACTTTGGTTTTGAAACGCGCTGGCTCAAGAGCGCGGCGCTTCATCTCTAAAGTGCGAATTCCATTTGCGCTGGCTTCGAACTGGATTTCTTTTCCGGCGCTGGCTTCGACCCGGTTTCAATCCGCACCGTTTCGCCTGCCCCCAAGAAATGCAGCCAACACTCTGAAACCGGCCGGCTATAAATCCGTGACAGCGCTTGCGCATACAGTTTGAGCTGCGGTTCGTAAATTTTTTTCTTCGCGTCCAATTCCTCGGGCTTTACCTGGTCCGTCTTGAAATCCAGCAGCCAGATTTCACCCGGCAACAATACCACCAAATCCGCGCCGCCCTGGATGATGACGAACTCCTCATCGGGCACTTCGGGATTCATCAGCGGCAACTGCAGCGCCCGCAAATCCGCCGCACTCATGCGCGCCGTGAACTGCATCTCACGGTGCACCGTATCTGTTGTTTGTTGGCGCACGCGTATGCCGAGATCCGATTGCCAGAAACTTGCCAGCGCCGTGAAGTCCAGTGCTGCCACCTCATCGGCTGACAACGTTCCGGCCTCCCGCAGCCGGCCGGCTTCATTGCGCAAATCCAGTTCCGTGGCCGTGCGGTCCAGCGCCACAAATTGCAGGAACATGTGATGCGCGGTTCCAATTTCAGCTGCGTTGAGTTTGCCCGGACTCGTCCGGCGCCCGCTGCCGCGACCCGCGCGCAAAAATCGAAATGCCGGCGCCGCTTCCGCGTCAACCTCCTCGGCGCGCCGGCGCAACACCGTGACGGAAGTCTTCGCCGGTTCCGTGGTGGCGGCGGCGTTTGCATAACGGCGTGCCAGCAGTTGGCGCAATTCAACAAATTCCACCTCGGTCGGCGGTTTGATTTCTGCCTGAGCCTCTGCCGCTTTATCGCCGTGCAACGCAAAACTCGCGTCGAGGGGATCATCAAATTTCCAGCGTAAAAGGGCATTCGCGCCTTCACGCTCGCTCGACCAATTTTCCGGCACGACCGCGTGCGTAAACCACAGCCGCAGCCAGTCGAGGATGTTCTGCGCCTTGACCAAGGCGTGGTTGGTGACAGGAAATGCCTTTTGCCAGCGCGTGATCTCTTCCTTTTTGCCCGCTGTGCCCGTGAGAATGAGCGTGTCCCGCGCGCGCGTCAGCGCGACATAGAGCAGCCGCATCTCTTCGCCCAGCAACGCGCGCCGCTCGCGTTGCGCCGCCACCCAATGCACAATGCTCGGATATCGCCGGCGCATCTCCGGCGGTAAAACCTTCGGGCACAAACCAAATTCTTCGCTCAACAGGATGTCATTGCCGAGATCGCGCAGATTGAACCGCGTGCCCAGTCCGGCCAGCGCCACCACCGGAAATTCCAGGCCTTTGCTGGCGTGAATCGTCATCAGGCGCACGGCATTCTCCGAGTTCAACACCGCCGGTTCGTGATGCACCTCCGCTTCCTCCTGTTCGGTGATGAATTGCAGGAAGCGGAACAAGCCTTCGCGGCGGAAGGGATCAAAACGTCGCGCCAATTCAACCAGTCGCCGCACATTGGCCACCCGCGCGTCACCCCGTTCACCTGCCAGCAACAGCGCTTCGTAATGGGTTGCTGCCAGTGCGGTTTCAAGGCAGTGCGTGAGCGACGAATGTCGGACCAATTCACGCCACGATTCCCATTGTTGCAGGAATAATTTCACCCGGGTTGCGATTTCATCGCGTCCCTTCGCGAATTCGTTTACCGCGAACCAAAGCAGGCCGTCGCGTTGGGCCAGGCGCACCCGGACCAAATCATCTGGCGCAAGGCCGACCAACGGCGAGCATAGTACCGCCAGCAGCGGGACGTCTTGCAGCGGATTATCCAGCAGCCGCAGCAGGTTCAACAAATCGGTCACCTCGAGTGCCGTGAGAAAGCCCGCGCGCTCTGCGTGCAACGGCACGCCCGCCTGGTGAAACGCTTTCGCAAAAATTTCCGCTCGCCCGGTCGCGCTTCGCAGCAATACCACCATGTCGCGGTATTCTACCGGCTCAAGCTGGTTGCGTTCGCGATTCCAGACGCGATGCCCGGAAGCCTTGAGTTGTTTGAACCGCAACGCCACGAGCCGCGCTTCGCGTTCGGTCGCCTGCAAGTCCGGCAAGTCTCCCAACAAAATATCGCTGTCGGGAAAATCCATCGCCGCGTCCGAATCGCTCTCTTTCGTGATGACATGCAGTTCCACACGCGGAGTGATTTCCTCCGGCGGTAGGTTCGCCCTGAGGGATAGTTCCGCGCGTCCGGCTGGGTCCCCAAATTTTAGTTCCGCTTCGGCGTGGTAGTGCAACCCGCCGATGACCGGACGCATCAACTCGCGAAAAACCGGGTTGATGAATTGTAACAGTGCCTCGCGACTGCGGAAATTTTCCGTGAGCGGCAATACCTGGCCGGTGCTGTTACTCGCGGCGATAGTTTCATCCTGCTTGAGGCCGGATTGCCATCGCGATTCGTATTCCTGAAAAATCCGCGGATTCGCCAAACGAAACCGATAAATGCTCTGCTTCACGTCACCGACCAGAAAGCGATTGCCCGACGCCTCGCGGCTCACGGCCCGCAAAATCGCGTCCTGCGCCGCGTTGATATCCTGGCACTCGTCCACAAACACATATTGGAACTTGTGGCGGCATGCCTGTGCGACCACGGAAGGATTGCCGCGTTCATCCCAAAGCAAGCGCAACGCCAGCTGCTCTTGGTCCGCGAAATCAATGCCGCCCATTTCGCGCTTGGCCTTGGTGAAATCCTCCGTGAATTCACGCGCCAATTGCAGCAAGGCCAGCATCGGTTCGCGCGACCATTTCCAATCTTGCGCGATGGGCGCGCCGTTATCGCGGCTCAAATCGAAAAGGAATTTGGCGTCGGCAAAAAAACTTTTGATGGGATCGCGAAAATCTTTCTTCAACGCGTTCCACGGTGCTTCATGGGCTTGCAAGACGGTTGCAACGGCTGCGGCAACGCTATCAAAAGTTCTATCACGCAGGATGACATCCAGCGCCTGCGCGCATTGGCGGACGTTGCTGCTGCCGGGGGTCAACGGCTCCAAGGCCTCGCGCCATAATTGTGCCCACTCGATTGCACCTTCAACAAACACCGCTCGCCACGCTTCGGTCGATGGATTACTAAACGCAGCAACCTCCTTCGCCAACCACTGCTTCGGCGACGCCAGTGACTGCGAATAGTGATGAATCTTTACCACGAGTTTGCGAATGGCATCATCACGTCCGTTACCATAGCGCTGCACAAAATCACGGACGTTCCTGGAATCCGCGTTCGCGTAATGCCGCTGGAATAATTCATCCAGCACCGTGTGAATGAGCGGCTTGGTTTGCGGGTCATCCAGCACGGTGAATTGCGGGTCGAGCCCAAGCGTGTGAAAATTTTGGCGCGCGAGGTCGAGGCAAAAACTGTGCAGCGTGGAAATCGGCGCGGTGTCCAGCAACGCCAGTTGTTCCGCAAGCCACCGGGCGTCGTCGGAGTCGGGCGCGGCTTTTTCCGCCGCCTCGCGCAAAGTTTTGCGGATGCGTTCACGCATTTCCGCCGCCGCCGCTTCCGTGAATGTTACCATCAGGATGGCGTCCAGCGGGCAACGCTCCTTGAGCACCAGTTCCAGGCAGCGCGCCGTGATGGTGCTGGTCTTGCCCGTGCCCGCGCCGGCAGCGACGAGCACATTCCCGCGCGCCGTGATGGCGGCCAGTTGTTGAGTGGTGGGCGCGCTCACGTTTTCTCTTCCGGCGGTTTCAGGGTGCGAAACGGTTGCGTCCAGGCGTCAAACCGGCAAATGCCCGAATATTCGCAAAAGTCGCAGGCCGTTTCGTGACCTTTGCGAAATGGCTCGGGTGCAATCTTGCCGGAAAAAATCTCGCGCCCAAAACGTTGCAGGTTATCAACCGTGCGTTTCAGCAAATCACGAAACGCCGTGGAATCCATGCGATCATAGCTGTTGTAATGGGTCTTAAATTGTTCGCCCTTGCCGTGCGGATCGAATTTCTTCAGGTGATCGGTATCGTAACGACCAAAATGTTGGAAGCCTTCGCGCAAGCCGAGCGCGGAATCTTCAAGCACCTCGCTGCGCGAACGCGCGGAGAAAAATTCCCCGCGCAGATTCACGTAAAAGACGCCGGCAGGCGCGATGGATTTCACCCCGAGCGTGCTCAGCACGGTGGGAATTTCACCCAGCGCCGCGAGATAAGCGGGCAGTTGAAGTTGCAACCCGTGATGGAGTTTCAATTTATCCGGCTTGCGGCTGCTGGACTTGTAATCCATCACCACCGCGAGCGCCGCGCCGGTTGCCGAGTCGCGCCAGACATCCACGCGGTCGATACGCCCGCGCAGGAACAACGCCCGGCCATCGCCCGCGTCCAATTTCCACGCCGGCCAAGGCGCACTTGGCAGACCAAAACCCGTTTCCACCAGCTCGGGATCAAATTTATAATCCCGCGCCCACTCGACCAAAACCGTGACCAACGTTTCGAGCGAGGCCAGCAACATCTCTCCAGTGAACCGCCGCGCGGCGTCGGTCGTGAATAGCCCATGGCGATAACCCGTCAGCAAATGCTGTCCGATGCGCCGCACGCGCTCGCGGGCTTCGTCCGCCGGGACCTCGCGCCATTTGCGCTGCTCGGTGGCGAGTTCGGTGTGAAAAATAGTGAGTACCTCGTGCTGGAACGAACCGCGTTCCCGGGCATCGAGCTCAAATCGCTTGCGTTCCTCGGCACGCAAGCCGCGGCTGATGAAAAACTTGTATGGACATGCCGCAAAATCCTCCAAGCCGCTTACCGATGTGCCGATTTTGCGGCCATAAAGCGCTTCCACCGAGGCTGGCGCGAGATTTGGGTTGGCGTTCGCTGTAGCGATGTGCCGGGCTTTTCCCAAAACATCCGCCAGCTCCGGCAACGCGAGTAATCCATCCGACGACGCGCCCGGAGTGCCGCGCCCCGCCTGAAGTTGAATCGCCGGCGTGATGATTTCACTGACGTGCTCGACAGCGCTGAAATCCTGCGGTGGCTGCCAGTCGGCGAGTTTGAGGCCTGGGAAAAGTTTTTCGAGATGATCGAAAAACGGCGAGCGGTTGAGCTTGTTGCCCCGCGCATCAAACTGCGCGCACGTGAGGATCAGCCGTTCACTCGCCCGCGTGCAGGCGATGTAACCATAAAACCATTCGTGGCCGACCCGATGTTTTGTGCTCGGGCCCAGTTTCGCGCCTTGAAGCATCAGCGCATCGCGTTCGAGTTCAGTGAGCAACGGGTCTTCTGCTGGGGGTGCGGGAAAAACACCTTCGTTCAAGCCAAGCACGAGCGCGAGTTTCAGTTCGGGACTGCGCGAACGGTCAATCGCGCCAATCAGCACTTGGTCCAGCGCGGGTGGAATCACGCCCACGGTCAGGTTGCTGAGGCCGGCTTCCAGAATCGGCAACCAATCGCGTGCCGAGACGGCTTCGGTAGGGAAGGCGCGTTCGAGATTGTCCAACCACGCGTGCATCTCGTCGAACACCGTGAGGTGAAACGCGGAGTGCGAAGCTGGAACCACCGTCATGCTGCACCGCTCAGCGGATGCCGTGCGGGGCGCGGAGTTTTTATTCGCGGACGCGGTCCAATCTTCCAACGTTTTCTCAACGCCCAGCGTGTTCCAAAACTCCCGCAATGCATCAGCGAGTTGAACCCCAGTGAGCGCTGACTCGATTCGCTTTGCCAGCGTGAGAAACGCGGGCACGAATTGTTGCCGCAAGTGTTCGGCGCGTTCGGAAAGTGCCGTGCTGCCAGGCACGGCCAATGGTTGTCGCCAGGTATTGCCATCCCAACCAAATTCGAGCGCGGCATTTTCGAGCCAGTCAATGTCTTCATCGCGCGCGGGCACGAGGCCCGTCTTAAGCGCCCCGAACCAGTCCGCTTGCCGCCAGCCGAACGCCACGGTGCGCAGCGCATAGCGCGTCAATTCCGCAAGCGGGTGATGCGCGGCGGGCTCGCGGCGATCGAGAAAGCAGGGGATGTTGTAGCGCTCGAAAACGCGCCGCAAGGTGTGTGCGTAATCGTCCAGCGAACGCACCATCACCGCGGCTTCGCGAAAGCGCCCACCGTTGCGGACGAAACGGCGGATTTCGCGCGCAGCGAGGACGGCTTCGGCTTCGGGATTGGCACACGAAGCCAGGAAAATGGAGGATGGAGGATGGAGGATGGAAGATGGAAGGCCGGTGGAGGCGCTCCAACTTTTTTCCAAATGCGCAAGTTCCGCACTTTGTGCAAAGCGGCTATGGCTGGGGTCGCGCCCCAGAATTTCCACTGAAACCTTCGCGTTTGGCAAATCGGCGATGCGTTGGCGACAGCGTAAATAGGTTTGGCCGATGACCGACCAGGTGGAAAGCCATGACGGTTCTTCGGTGGGTTCGGTTTCCAAGCAGAACGCCAGCGCGGCGTGGTCGCACAGAGGAACGAGCGCCGCCAGCAAATCCAATTCCTGCGCTGTCATTTCGGCGAACCCGTCCAGCCACAAGCCCGCGATTCGAAGCGGGCGGCTGGCGGCAGTTGGCTGGTGGCATGACTTCAAAAAGGCGGCGGCGCTATCGAGAATTGAATCCGCGTCGCCCAGTTTATATTCGCGCAGCCAATCAAGATAACCGCGCAACAACAGCGAAAAATCGTGCAGCTTGTCGTGTAATTGTGCGGGTTGGGTAATTTTTTCGGCCAACGCGAGCAGGCGGTCCGGGGAAATTTGATGCCGTTGCAGTTCACGCAACAGTCCGCTCAAACGTGTGGCAAACCCAGGCAGGCGGGCCGTGGAGCGAAATAACTTCAACTGCGATTGTTTTTGCGCCAGTAACGCGCGCAAAACCATGATGCGGCCTTCGTCGTCGAGCCAATTCGCGGAAGCTGGCGTGAATTCGGTCATGAAAAACCGCGCCAGCCGGTCAAAGGAAAGGATTTGCAACCGCGTGTAACCGCCGAGCGAACCGTCAGCCAGCAGCTGGCGTTCGAGTTGAAACGTGGCTTGTTTGGGCGCGAGCAGAATCAGCGGCGGTCCTTCCGGGCTTTCGCGCAAAGCGCTGCGGATTTCCGCCAGGCAGCGGAACGTCTTGCCGCTGCCAGCGGGGCCGAGGAGGAAGCGCGCTTGCATGGGAACGTTTTAAACGCAAAGCCGCAGGGACGCAAAGCGAACAAATTTTATTTTTAGAAAATTGAAACCGCCAGATGAACGCAGATTTCAGTGGCGTGTTCCCGGTTCCTTTATCTGCGTCCATCCGCGATCAATTTTTTTAAATCCTGCGCTTGGGACTCGCTAAAAGCCCATTTCATGCGCATATTGATAATGGCATGTTGTTCGGATTGAATAGGCTTCAGGCAAACTTCCGTCCTAAGGCAGCGCAGGCGGGTGTGTTTTTGTCTGTAATTTTTGTAATTGGTGGCTTTACCGGTTGTACGATCCTGCCTGCGCCTGTGCCCAAGGAAACGCAGCCAGTGGTTGAACCACCCGTGGTTCAAGCGCCCGCGGTTCCGTCAAACAAATTGCAGCGGTTTGAATTCAAACCGCGCGGTACGGGTTTCGCCATCACGTTGTATGCGCCGGACGAAGACGCCGCGAATACGGCGTCGAATAATGCGTTTGCCCGGATTATCGATTTGGAACGGCGGTTGAGCGACACCGAGCCGGAAAGTGAAGTCGCCAAGCTTTGTGAACAACCGTTTGGTCAACCGGTGACTGTGAGCGATGAGTTGTTCGAGATTCTGCAAAAAGCCCAGCGTGCCGCCGAACTAAGCGATGGCGCCTTTGATGTGACCGTTGGGCCCGTGGTGCGGTTGTGGCGTCGCGCCCGGAATGCCGAAGTGTTGCCCCCTTCCAAGGAACTGGCGCATGCCCGGGAGAGTGTTGATTGGCGCAAAGTGAAACTCAATACCCGCGGCAAAACCGTCACGCTCACCGCGCCCGATATGCAGCTCAACCTCGGCGGCATTGGCAAGGGTTACATTGCCGACAAGGCTTTGGAGGTGCTGCAGGATTTGGGAATTTCGCGGGCCCTGTTGGTTGCGGCCAGCGGCGATATGGTGGCGGGGGAAGCGCCGCCGGAAGCGGCTGGTTGGCTGGTGAAAGTTGGAGACAGCGATGGCAAGAATCCCCGGCTGGCGCGAACTATCCTACTGCGCAATGCCGCCGTTTCGACCTCCAGTGCGGGCAAGCAATTCGTGGAAATCGAAGGCAAACGCTATTCGCGCATCGTGGATCCGCGCACCGGCAAAGCGTTGGTGGAGCGCTTGGATGTCTGTGTCATCGCGCCGCATGCGGCGGAAGCGGACAGCTTCGATACCGCGGTCAATGTGCTGGGCGTGGAGGACGGGTTGAAATTGATAGAATCGCAATCGGGAACGGCTGCTTTGATCGTGCGCAAAAACGATTCGCAGGCCGAGGTGTTCGAGTCGCGCCGGTTTAAGCGGTTTATCGTTGCGGAATAGGAGTAAGCCTCGGTGTTAAACCACTCAACTCTTCAAACTGTGCAATAAATTCTGGAGGAACACCGTGTTGTCGCTCTGCACGTAGCTCATCGCACCGCCCATGCGGGCGAAGCTCTTGCAAAAGCGCAGGTAATACGCCGGGCTGTTCTTCGGCGGCTCGCCGTCGGCCCAATTCCAATTTCCGCCATCCTGGATGTCCACGACGAAAATGGAGTGGTCTTGGACGATTTTTTTGTTTGCCTGCAGGCGCAGGTTATTCACGCAACTGATGCTTTTCTCAAAAATCTGCGGCGCCATGATGGCTGTGCCGACCGAGAGGACCACGCCACCATCGAGTTTCTCCACCGCGCTGCCGAACAGCCGGAAATCAATGTCCGCTGCCCGGCCAATGACCGCGCCGCGAAACATGGGATGATTCGCAATGATGTCGTAGCCAATGCCCGGATGCACCGTGAACGGCACGGCTTTACGGAAGGCGTGCGCGAGGATGGAAGTTTTCTTCCAGCGATGTTTGATTTTGATTTTTCCCGTGGGGATATGGTGCGCGACGATGGCGCGCAATAATTCCGCGCGCGCGGGAGCGAGGGGATGCGACGGCGCGGCGACCAGGGCTTTTTCCAACTCAGCCTTCGTCGGCAATTCCACCCCTTCTTCCTCGATAAATCGTCCGAGGCTTTGCCCGTAACCTTCGCCGCGGAGCGCGCCGGCCATGAGCGCGATCTGGACATTGCGCCCGGTTTCATCCCATGTGCCGAAGGTGCCGGTGGCGACGTTTTCGCGCACGTTCTCCTCGGTCCAACCGAGGTAGGAAAGTTCCCAATCATGAATCGTCCCGGCGCCGTTCGTGGCGAGGTGCGTGACAAAATCCTGTTCCGCCAACTGGTTTACGACTTCAAGCAAACCGTTCTTCACGAGATGCCCGCCATACATGAGAATCACGCTGGCGTTGCGTTCTCGCGCGGCGCGGATTTTTTCCGTACACGCCTTGATGGCAGGTTGCAGGGCAGGGGGGGCCGAGGGCGGAGTCGCTGCGGGGTCGATGAGAATTTTCTCCAACTCGCTCAAACTGCGCCGCTCGGAGAGCGGATACACTTTGATTTTTTTCAAGTCGAGCGGCTTGGGAAATTCACTCATGGTGTTTGCTGGCGCGCCCCGTCATGGTTTCGAATGAAACATTTCCTCGCCAGTAAAGTCGCTTTGGCCGAAAAGGTCAATCGCGCCCTCGTAAGGGCCGTGTTCCAGTTTGACGGGGCGCGGGCTTTAGCCCGCTTCAGCGTGCCAATGCGTGGGGATGTTGAAGCGGCGTAAACGCCGCGCTCCGTGAAATTAGGACTACCTTAAAGACTTAAACGTCACAGATTTGCACGCCTTGCTTGAGCGAGGCGATGGCGTCCTTGCGTTTCGGAATAAATTCCTGGGCCACGAATCCCTTGAAGCCGGTGTCCACGATAGCCTTCATGATTGCCGGGTAAAACAACTCCTGCGTCTCATCGATTTCATTCCGGCCCGGCACGCCGCCGGTGTGGTAGTGACCAAAGTATTGATGGTTCTTTTGGATGGTCGCGATGATGTCGCCATCCATGATTTGCATGTGGTAAATGTCGAAGAGCAGCTTGAAGCGCTCGGAGCCGACCGCCTTCACCAATTCCACACCCCATTTGGAATGGTCGCACATGTAATCCTTATGGTTCACCTTGCTGTTCAGCAATTCCATGCAGACGGTGATGTTGTGCTTCTCGGCGATGGGCATGATGCGTTTCAAACCGGTGGCGCAATTTTCCAACCCTTGTTCGTCGTTCATGCCTTTGCGATTGCCGGAAAAGCAAATCACATTTGGCGCGCCGAATTCCGCGGTGGCGGGAATGGTTTGTTCCATGAACGCCACAATCTTGTCGTGGTTTTCAACGCGATTGAGACCGTCGGGAATCCCACCCGGCACGCCGGAAACCATCGCGCAGGTGAGGTTGTATTTTTTCAGCGTGGGAAAATCCTTTACCTCGACCAACTCCACGGATTGCAGGCCGATTTCTTTTCCGGCGGCGCAAAATTCGTCGAGCGGGATTTTGTCGTAGCACCATTTGCACACGGAATGGTGGATGTGGCCCTTCAATGCGGGCGCAGCGGCATCAGCGGCGGCGAGACGTTGGGAAAGATTGGCGGCGACAGCGACGGCGGCCGAAGCGCCCATAGTGCGGCGCAGGGCGGTGCGGCGGGAAATGGAATTAGTCATAAGCGATTTTTAATACGGTTGCCTCGGATTACACGGATAAAAGCTCTGTAAGAAGTGATTGGTTAAATTGTTAAATAGGTTAAATGAGTCTCCGTATTCGGTGGTGGCGTCCGCGTCAAAAACTCATTTAACCAATCACCCATTTAACTTATTTAACTTCAGGAACCCATCTTGGCATAGCGGTCGGTCACGAATTCCCAGTTCACGACGCTCCACCAATCGCCGATGTAATCCGCGCGTTTGTTTTCGTGCTTCAGGTAATAAGCATGTTCCCAAACGTCCAGCCCCAGCAGTGGGTAATGGCCGGCGGATAGCGGGGTGTCTTGATTCGGCGTGGTTTCAATTATCAAACCCTTGCCGTCGTGTGTCAGCCACGCCCAACCGCTGCCAAAGATTTTGACCGCGATTTCCGAGAACTGATTTTTGAAGTCCGACAAATTTCCAAAAGTTTTGGTGAGATCGTCGCCAAACGCGCCCGAGGGCAGGCTGCTGTTCTTTTTGAGCATCTGCCAGAACAGCGAATGGTTGTAGTGCCCGCCGCCGTGGTTGCGAATGGCGG
>JADMIO010983911.1_pt1 | contig 18121 bp, 24 predicted proteins | sample 8958161 | NCBI WGS metagenome assembly JADMIO01 (sample SAMN16585339, study PRJNA669376) | soil metagenome | isolation source: Crop rotation soil | place: USA: Cullars Rotation, Alabama | collected 2011 | reverse complement strand
AATGGCAAATGTAGACGCAGACGGGAATTTTGACTGTGTCACGAGCTACAAATACGGCGATGGACTCATTCCCGGAAAGCACAAAGTCGTAATTCAAAGTGCGTCGGAACAGTCTGGCAAGCCTGTCGTGCCCAAAGAATGCCTGAGTGAGGCTACCACGCCGCTCGAAATCGACACGGCCGATTCGCCGCTCGATATCAAAGTGCCGAAACCGAAAGGGAATCGGTAATCGATGATTCGTCTTTCGTCATGGCCGCTTGTCGCAATGATGGTCTGCTTAATGGGCGCATCCGTCGCTCCGCAGCGGGCCGCCGCCAACCCGGCGGTTTACGAGCTCGGCAGCGATCCGGCGGTCGGTTTCAATCTCATCTCTTGGTGGAATTTTGGCAGCAGCGGAGTCTCCACATGGGAAAACGCTGTCCAGGACCTGTACAACGCCGGCTTCCGCTCGGTATCGATCAGTCCTGTGCGGTATGTCACGGTGGGCACCGGTGTGATCGCAACCACTTCACAGAAGGGCCCTGAACTCAGCCATATTTCAGCCGCCGTTGCCCGGGCCAAATCGCTCGGCATGCGCGTCACGCTGAATCCGTTCGTCGAACCATCGGACTCTTCGTGGCGCGGCTTTTATAATCCCGCGCCCGGCGGCGCCGAGGCGACTCAATTTTGGAGCGACTACCAGAACTACGTCGTGGCCGTTTCCCAAATCGCCAATACGTACAATGTGGATGCATTCACCATCGGCACAGAACTGAAAGCGCTCAACGATACAGCGGGACACAACGCCAGTTTTCAGTCTCTCATCACTGCCGTAAGAGGTGTTTACCACGGTCCGCTCGGCTATGCCGCCAATTGGGACGATTATCAGAATACCAATCTGACATCGACAGTCTGGGATAATCCGCAGATCGATTTCATCGGAATCGATTCGTACTTCACGAATATGGTGACGACCACGCAGGCCGATGCATCCGGCACATATCCAAACACCACGTTTATCAACACGGTAACGACTGCCTGGAACAACAAGCTCAACACCGAAATCCTGCCGTACGCTGCCGCGCGAAAGAGTGGCAAGGGGATGCCGGTGGCTTTCACCGAGGTCGGTTACCTGCCATACAACCGCACATCACGCACGCCGCAAAACTCCAGCGGTCAGCCCCTCGATACCGACGAGCAGAAAATGGCCTTTAACGGTCTGATGAACGCGCTCGATGGCCGGGCCAGTTTGTTCCGCAGCACCGATGTCTGGGCATGGGCGATGCCAGGTTCCGATGGCAACATCTGGAACATGGACCCGACCTCGCCCGCCGATCAAACGAACAACATCCCCGCCGCGCAATGGCTTCAGAATTTCGTCGGCACCGCCGTGCTGCCGCTCGCCGGTGATTACAACCGCGACGGTGACGTGAACAGCGCCGACTACGTCCTCTGGCGAAAAAACGTGGGCAAGTATGTCACGCAATACAACGGCGCCGACGGCAGCGGCAACGGCATCATCGACCAATCCGATTTCAATGTTTGGCGCTCCCACTTCAGCGCCCCGCCCGGCAGCGGCGCGGGTCCCACCAGTGCGATTCCCGAACCCGCGACACTATGGCTCCTGCTGGGTTGCATCGGTGTAGTCGTCTCGCTCCGCAAGAGGAATCTCCGTTTCGCGCACCGAGACGACTACAATCATGCGGTATAATAGCGATTTGGTTTCGCGACACGGGTCGCCTTTATTGAGAGTTCGCTTCGTGCATCGTGCCGTCGTTCTAACTGCCGTGTTCTTCACCGCCGGCCATACGATTTGGGCCGCGGGAGTCTGCGATCTTAGCCCGCTTTATTGCTACGAGGCTGAAAACGCCACTACCAAAGTGGGGCTCACCACCGTCAACACAACGACGCAGGGTAATTCCGGTACGGGTTACCTAACCGGCTTCGATAATACGGGCGACTACTTCGAGATGAATGTCAACGCGCCAACAGGGCTTTACGAGTTGTGGGTCGGCTACCGCGTTCCAACAGGTTTCGGCGACAAAGGGTATCGATTCAGGGTTGGTAATGAATATGGGACTGGCACACTTGAGGAATCGGGCATCTTTAAGGCCGACCGGGCCGGTTTGTTTAATCTCACGGGCGGCACGACAACGCTGGGAATCTACAAAGATTGGGGCTATCACGATATCGATTATCTTCAGTTCAAACCATTCACACCGCCGGCGATTCTGCCCATTTCGGCTCACTTGTCCGATCCTGCCGCCAATCAAAACACACAGATGCTCATGAACTACATGACCGGCATCTATGGGCAGAAGACGCTCGCCGGGCATCAGCAGGACGAAAGTAAGAACCTGGCCTTCCCAAGTTCCACATATCTCAATTTGTCGGGCGGGCTGAAGCCGGCGATTCGCAGTTCGGATTTCATGGAGTATTCGCCGACGAGACTTTCGCATGGAGCAAACCCGAATAACGAATCCGAGCAGTCAATCGCCTGGGCAAAGCAGAACAACGGCATCATCAGTATGAATTGGCATTGGAACGCGCCGGCAAATCTCGTCGATACGCAATGCGGGAATAATTGCGGTCCCAACGATTATCCCTGGTGGCGCGGCTTCTATACGCAAGGAACGACGTTCAATCTTGCCGGCGCGCTGGCCAATCCCAGTGGCAGTGATTACCAGCTTATCCTTCGTGACATCGACGCCATTTCACGCGAGCTGCTCAAGTTTCAGAACGCCGGCGTACCGGTCATATGGCGGCCACTTCACGAAGCGCAAGGGAACGCGAACGGCACCTCCGGTAATGGGGCATGGTTCTGGTGGGGCGCCGCCGGCCCGGATGCATTCAAGCAGTTGTGGCGGCTTATGTACAATCGGCTCCAGACGCCGCGCGCCGATGCGAGCTTTCCGGGCGGCCAATATCCAGGACTGCACAACTTGATTTGGGAATTTACCTCTTCTGCGGCGAAGACGGGTTACCTGAATTGGTACCCGGGCGACGACGTCGTCGACATGGTCGGCCTCGACATCTATACGGACCCTACCAGCAGCATGAGCGGCGAATGGTACGACGTGCTGTCTCAATACAACGGCCGCAAGATGATCGCCCTCTCCGAGTCGGGCACGCTTCCCAACGCCAGTGCCATGAACACGTACAATATTGCCTGGAACTATTTTTCGCTGTGGAAAGACGGCTACCTGGACGACTTTACAGCTCAGCAAGTGCAAACGTTGCTGAACGACAATAAGATAATCACGCTCAACGAGTTGCCCACATTGCCATGGAGCAACTCGGCGCCCTTGCCCGGTGACTACAATCATAACGGCGTTGTCGATATCGGCGATTATGTTGTTTGGCGAAAATCACTGGGCCAAACCGGCTGGGGCTTAGCTGCCGACAGCGATCTCAACGGCCGCATCGACGCCGCCGACTACGCCGCTTGGCAATCACATTTCGGCCAACCTCCTGGAAGTGGTGCCGGAACCAATTCGAATGCCTCCGTTCCTGAGCCACCGACGCTTGTCCTGTTCCTTGCGGTGCTGGTGTTATTCCCCTATCGACCTAAGTCAATGTGTTAATCTCAGTAGGCCGTCCAAGTCGGCAATCTCCAGTGGATGGAATCCCATCCAACCAATTGGTCGCTCAGCCGGTAGCAACCAGAGCGATGAAGGCCAAGCAGCCTGTGGCAGGTCTCCCGACCGGCGCGCACTGGCTCACCTCAAAAGGTTCTCAAGAAACTCGGGTTACCCGGACATTTGCACACATTCAGACATTGCCCGGTCGAGTGCCTGCACAAAGTGTTGGAGGTGATCAGGGCTAGGGTTTGATTTTGTGCGCAAGACGTGCGCAGAAAGGTAAGCAGACATGAAACGAGAACCTCAAAGGAAAAGCCGTCAACGGGTTACGTCGACGGCTTCCTTCAAGAGCGGAGGGCACGAGACTCGAACTCGCAACCCCTTGCGGGGCACTACATTTCCAGTGTAGCCGCTAGCCATTCGCTTACCCTCCGGGGAAATTAACTAAGCATTTATCCTATCAGTGTTTGTGTTCTTTTCAACCTTGGATCGTTTCTGCGTTTATCGCTTACTCTCAACTAATTCCTCACCAGACGAGTTTACTACCCGTAGTACGTCGCCAATAGCCCGCTGCTAGTCACCGCAGCCACGCGACGAGCCCCAGCATCACGGCAAGCAGCGTCATGGCAATTAGCAGAGTGCGGAGGCTAAATCGCCAGCGTAGCCAAGGGGCAATGGCAAGTAGAGGCGTTATTAGTACCAGTGACCAATATGGAATCATTGGACCGGTGCCCGCAAGCGGGGTTAGTTTAACGTTCCAGACTTGGGTCGTTGTTACTTTCCCTTCAAAATGCTGGTAGGTTTCAACCGTAGCCCCTTTCTCGTCTACCGGAAAAAGATTTACCTTCGGGGAAAGATACAGTCTTCCTTGTGCTGACATGGCCCAGCCGGTGTCGTCGAAGTGAGTTCGGCTCCGCAGCCACAACACGATCAGCAGCACACAAGCCAGGCCCCACACAACCGACGACGCGATTCGCAGCTTACGGAATCTCATTGGCGTGTTGCTGGGAAATTATTTTCTGGCTGCGTAAACCACCTGCCCCCAGCCTTTTATTTGAATGGATTGGATGGGTCTGCGCCGGCACTTGGCGCAGGAATTGGTGCGCCGCGGCTTTCAAATATGGGTTCGCCGTTCTCATCAGTAACTGGAGTCGCCCTAGTTGGTGAAGTTGTAATCTGAAGTGAAACATTAGGATTCGACGGAAACAACCCGGTCCCAGGTACAATTGTAACTCCGTTGCGAGAACTGATTTGCTGAGTGTAAATCACGAAACCTAAACCACAACATATTGCTGTTGTTAGTAGCAAGAGCGTTATCAGCGAAAATCTAAACCGCCAAAGGTATCTCTCTAGCAACCGGTTCTGCTTCGTTTGTAGTTCAATTAGTTGTTGTAGTTGAGAATCCATTTTGCTACCTGCCCTATAATCTTTAATTCTGCGTAATAGCCACGCCCGCATGAACGCAGCAAAGACCATAATCGGTATTCTTCTATGCCTTACGGGAGCGGTGTGGTTACTCTTTATGCTTGCGATGATTTACAGCGAGTGGCACCCATTTAGACAGAATGATTGGGTTCCATTCTTTGTTTCTTTGTCTATTGGCATTGTTACTTTCGGGGTTGGCGTAATCCTGCTATTGAAAACCCGCCGTTAACGCTATTTAACGTACTGCTGATTCATGTACTGGCTAATTATTATCTTATTTCTGATTCTTGCCATCAGCCTTCACAAGGGAACAAACAAATGTGGGCACTTGCCCTGTTTCCACTAAGTCTCGCTATTCTGAGTTTTGTGTCCGCCTTGAAACCAAAGTGGCCAATACATTGGGGCAGGCGAAATGCAACCGGAGCGAGAGTGTCCGTTGCTGGCAGAATCGTAGCTGGGATATTTTTTCTAAATTCCGCAATTCTTGCGGCGATCGTCACGACCCATATTGATGAAATAAAAGCCCATGCTCCGACACCGCCGCTGTATGGCTTCTTGTTTGTAGTCAATTTCTTGTTATTGTTTTCAATGTTTCCGATATATCTGCGTGATAAACAGAATTCCAAATCGAATGATTGAGGCGGGTAGCCAACAAAAAAGCGGCAAGTTAAACCCGCCGCTCAATTCGTCTGCTAATGCCACTACTGCTTACGCCATGTCAAAGTCAAACCAACGCTTTAAGATGAGTCCAATTCTTTCCTTTTTATGTGTGGCAGTTATGGTTGAGTTGTACGTCCTAATCTGGCAATACTTTGGAAGGATCTGGCACTGGATTCTAAAATAGCGGGAGTCAATTTAGGGACCATTACGGATAGTCCACATAATCGCCCCTAGCACCAACGCAACCAGCGTCGTGGCGATTAGCAGAGTGCGGAGCGAGAAGCGTTTGGACCAACGAATCCACGACATAACACTCAACAGGATAACCGGCGCTACAACATCCCAATCTGGAATTGCGACCGCCGAATGATCCCAGGCGATTTCACCTGTAAAAGACTGAAGAGATATCTTGCCGCCAAATAGCTTGAGCGATTGCGACTTAAAATAATCGACTGGATTGTCAAAATCGAACACCCCATTGATCACGATGTAACCGCGATGCGATGATAGCCGCTGATCCTGATAAGAAAACATATCGAGCCGCAAATAGCTCCGCACCCACAGCACGATTAGTAGAACGCAGATCACGCCCCATACCACCGACCACGCGATTCGCAGCTTGCGGAATCTCATTGTGTTGCTAGGAAATCATTTTCCTGGCCATGTAAACCGCCACGCGCACCAACAAAGCAACTACTGTCATAGTGAAGAATAAATCGCGGACACTGAAACTGAATCGACTCTGGGGCGCCGCTGTCCAGTGCCTTGCTTCTACTTCTCGCCGCAGATCTCTTAGTCCCGTCAGCACCTTCGAGGCCCGATGTCGCGTCTCGTCGTCGCATTTGGCTACAGTGTAGGATTCGGCTGTCTTGATCAGCCGGTTGATGTCAGCCAGCATTTCGACTGTCTTGCGGCGCCTGTCGCTCATGCCGCCCATTCCACCGCGCATGAAAAAGCCCGCCACGAGTGCGGCTCATTGCCGGGCTACGTACACGATCAGCCCCAGCACCACGGCCACCAACGTCGTTGCGATTAGCAGAGTGCGGAGACTGAACCGCCAGCGAATCCAGGGTACGGCGGCCAATGCGACGGGCACTAGCATAGCAAACCAATATGGAAGTTTGATGCCGACTCGATTTAAGTGAGACGGGGAACTACGATTCTGCACGAACGTCCCAAATCCCCAGCCGGCGGCAAACTTATCTATCTCATATACTTGTCCAAGCGGAAACGAATACCATATCGAATCCATTTCCGCTCGTGTTTCGCCAACCCAAAACACAATTCGTCCGCGTGCCGAGAACGCAGTAACTCTAGACAGGCCATTCTGGTTGTCGCCGAAGTCGTCAGCACAACGATAGCTCCGTACCCACAACACAATTAATAGCACGCATGCGATAGTGCACCCCACCGACCACGCGATTCGCAGCTTGCGGAATCTCATGATGTATCGCATGAAATGAATTTCTTCGTCAACTCTTATGACGCCACACTCCGTAAATCCCAAAACCGATACAGAGCAGCCCAATGCAAACGCACATCGCAAATTCGTTGCCTTGATGTACGCCATCGCGAGAAAAAATAAATTGATGAGTAAACCACGTCGGGCGTGGCTTGTGGAAGGCGTAATCCATTACTGCGAGGGCCAGAAACATTATTCCGATTGCCAACATCCAGGTTGGATACCATCGTATTTTGCCAGTGCGCCGTTTCATGCCCGCCATTCTACCGCGCATGAAAAAGCCCGCCACGAGAGCACGCTATTGCCGAGTCGCGTACACGAACAGCCCTAGCACCATGGCCGTGCAAGCGCTGTTCATCGCGTGGTATAATTTTGGCCGGAAGCATGAGACGCTACTAGGGTAATACGCCAGCGATGGCCAGCGGGTTGAGTGGCCATGTATGGACGATCAAAGAACTAATCGAGAGGGCAGCAGAATGAGATTAGATACCGCATTAAAGATGCGGTCCGCGATGTCCTCCGTGCGATTGTTATTTGCGCATGCGCGATGACGGTTTGTGGGTTAATAGGCACCTATTTTGAACAACCATCGCTAAAGATGAGCACGCTTGCACCACTTTCAGAGAGGCTTATTGTCGCTCTCTATATGGGACCGCTTTCAGGCAGCGTGCTTGGCGCTATGGTCGGAATAATTCTCGCGTCATACAGGTTCACAAAAAGTTTATTTCCCACACAGTAACTTACCAGTGCCTTAATTCTCGGCTGTGATGAGGCTATGCAAATTCCTTCCGAAAACGTCGCAGTTGTGAAGGGAATTACGTTTGTGTTTCAATCGAAACCACAAACAATTTCTACGCTTAACCCGGTTGGTTCAGATGAGTTTTTCATATTTGCCGATGACTTGGAAATTACACTGACAAATAGTGTCCTGGCCGTTAATGGCAAATCAATCGGAACTGCAGTTAAGGGTGATCAAGTAATAGTAGAGGAAGCCTGCATATACGTTAATGGGATTAAGTGTTGGCCTAACCCGTAGCATCTTGGCGGGTGCAAACTGATCATTATCTCGCCGCATAAACCACCAGCCCCAATACCACGGCAACCAGCGTCGTAGCGATCAGCATGGTGCGGAGGGCGAAAAGGGAGTAAGCCGAGCAGCAAACTATTAGCTTGATAACGGAATTGCCGGCTTGCGCCCTGCCGCCTTCGCACTACCGCTCTACGGCTCGAAACGACTCCGCAATTTGCAGAAGTTCATCTCGCGTGTGATCGGAAAATACCTCAACCCAAGTTCCATCTTGGCAAAATCGTAGAACGATCATTCCGTCCTCGCTCTCAGGGTCCGATACTTGAAATCGTTGCCCGAACGCTTCTATGTCTTCCCATTCAAGCTCGTCCTCCATTGCTGGATCGGGCTTTTGGCGCAATGTAAACCAAAGCCTGTTCGATCCGGTTTGATGGTAGAAGACAGTTAGAATCTCCCCAGTGCCATCAGGCTGCAAAGGTTGATAGTGAAGGTGCGGCGAACCCTCGTACTTGTCAATCTTTGGTAGGAGCACCGTAAAGGGCACCTTGGCAAGTGCAGCCTCCAAGGTAATTGGTTCGGTAATCGGCACCGCTTTTCGTACTGGCTGACCAGCACGCGGCTCACAGGTAAAAACGCTGTCGTCGATAGAAGCGTTAAATGTCACATCTTCCACTTCAATTGTCTCAAATACGGTCCCAGATAGCAGTCCCTTTATGGATAGTAGAGAAGGGAAAACGAGATCGGCAGCAAACTCAAATTCATCCGCCTCGGCGGGTAGCCAGTGCGGCCAGATTTGATCGTCTGGCGTAGGCAGCGCTTTAATTCGTACACAATCCCGTCCGGCAATCGTGCATTCGCCCAGTTGTTCAAGCACCAGCGATGCAAAAAATTGACGGATCAGACTTCGGTCAAAGTGACGACGATAGTTTGTTGGAAGGTTGTTGCCGGACCCACGCGCTCGACTCTTCTCATTTTCGATTTCCACACTGCCGTCGGCGTTTTGCTTTAGTCGCTCGGTTCCCCTCGAAATCTCAATCGTGGTTTCAGTTCCGCCGTCTATGATCCTTGTTTCGTCCACGCGGACATGATCGGGAAGCACTGCCCAGAATTTCATGTTGACAGTCGCGATGTTCGATTTCGTAGTCGGAGTCTTTGCGCGTCCAATTGCACCTCTACGGGATGTTTCGCCACGAACAGTTGGCATCTTTTCACGTCGAATGTGCGCATGGACGCTCTGAAACGTCCGACCACTACCGTAGAAGGATTCAAGAAAGTCGCCAAGAAGTCCCATTGATTCCTCCGCGCTTCAGATTCAACGTCGTCTGTCGTCACGTCGTTTACGGAGCGAAGTGTATTCTTGATTCTAAGTAAACTGTGGCTGTTAGCGTAAGAGAACCGTGGTTTGATTCATCGTCATTTCGGCTTGCTTGTGAAGCAAAATACGGTCCATTTCTTAGTCTGATATAATTGCGCTGGGATGCATAAAACGCTACTAGGATAACACGCCAGCGATGGCCAGCGGGTTGAGCGACCACGTATGGACGACCAAAGAACTGATCGAGAGAGCGGCTGAATCGCAATGATTATTATCCACTATCTTACAACGATGATAATCCCCTTCGGTGCCGGCGTAGTTCTGTTGTTGGCTCCAGAAAAGCTAGAACGTGACCCGCGCCGCCAAAATGATGCGAGATGCTATGGATTGTGGATTATTGGCATCACGGCATGCCTCAATATTTTCTTTTAATCCCACTACTTAGATTACCAGTGCCTACAATCGCGCCGACCGTATGTATAGCAAGAATCGCACGCTGCACATCTGCAACAGCAAGGACTGTTCGTCGCGTGGTATAATTTTGGCCGTAAGAATGAGGCGCTGAAGAATCAAACGCCAGCCACGGCCAGCAAGCTAACGGACCACGTATGGACGATCAAAGAGTTGCTTGAGAGGGCAGCGTGAGCCGACTTAGCTTTTCACTTAAGCGGTTAATCATCAGTTTCACTCTTATTGCCGCAGGTTTGGCAATCAATGTCTGGTTTTTTAGATTGGATGTCGGGCCGAGAGACCTGACGATACTGGAGAAGAGCCTTTTGCTGGTGATATTCTTCGCCAGCGGTCCAATGATCGGGGCGGGTATTTTGTGCCCATTTAAGCAGACCATTATCGGAGCAGCGCTCGGAATATTGCTGTCTTGCTTCGCTTTTGTATCAATTATCTTCATGGGATTCTGAACACGCCGCAGAAAAAAATCCCACACACTAACTTACCAGTGCCTGGTTATCTGCTAATCGCTGTTATCCCGTAAGCTATCGAGCCGCCAAAACTGCGCGCCCCTTATCTGTTAAATCGTAGGCTTTCTTATATTCATCGGTGAAGTGAGTTAGGCTCTCAGCAATACAAAAGTCCGTCCAGTAGTCGTAATGGACGCCGGGATAGTTTTTCTTGTTCCATTTCTTGCCTGCTTTCGCATTTGAGACCGTCAGCTCAAGGTGTTCATACACATTTCCCTTTGGATAGCGATTGCTCAAGCTGCACCTGCGCTTTGAAATAACCAACCGCCGCTCGTTTTCAATTCGTCTGTTAGTTCGATTGCTGCTTACGCCATGTCAAAGTCAAACCAACGCTTTAAGATGAGTCCAATTCTTTCCTTTTTATGTGTGGCAGTTATGGTTGAGTTGTACGTCCTAATCTGGCAATACTTTGGACGCATCTGGCACTGGATTTTAAAATAGCGGGAGTCAATTTAGGGACCATTACGGATAGCCCACACGATCAGCCCTAGCACCACGGCAACCAGCGTTATGGCGATTATCAGAGTGCGGAGACTGAAACGCCAGCGTATCCAAGGTAGAGCGGCGAACGCGGTAACTCCTGTCGCCAGCGACCATATCGGGAGTCGTCCGATACATCCGTCGCCAATGAAGATGAAGTCTTTAGTAGGCACTGGTGGAGGTGATGGATCGTAGATTCTTATCGTTCCATCTATCACCCATAGGGGGACACCAATGATTTCGGTAGGCTGCGTGTCTCCGTAACTTCGCACCCACAACACGATCAGCAGCACACACAAGATGCCACATCCTACCGACCACGCGATCCGCAGCTTGCGGTACTTCATGTCGTTACTTCACCTTGTCGCATACACGATCAGCCCCAACATCACGGCAACCAGCGTCGTGGCGATTAGCAGAGTGCGTAGGCTATACCTGTTGTGCTCGACCGCGAACACCCAAGCAAAGATGCTTAACTGTATTACGCAAATAAGAATCACGAGCCAACTAAGCATTTGATGCTCATTCAATCAATTTTTAATTGTCCATAAGTGGTCCGTGTGGTCGCTTTGCGGAACCTCAACTACCGTACCCACAACACGATCAACAGCACGCACGCGATACCGCAAAACACGGTCCAGGTGATTCGCAGGTAGCGGAATACACGGCGACTGTTCTTAGTCGGTTCGGAAACTACTTTTTGCGACGTTTCCAAAGCATCACCGCTAACGAAATAAGAATTATGATACTAGCTACAACAGCAACAATTGCCGCAAATCTCAGCGGGTCTTCCAATCTGTAGCTGCGGTACGTTTCTGAGTGATACGGGTCATTCATTTCGCGTCTACCGCAAGTCATTACCGTGAGGGCATCGTCCGTCATTCTACCGCGCACGAAAAAGACCGCTACGCGGGCAAATCATAACCGTGCCGACCACACCGCCAGCCCCAACACCACGGCAATCAGCGTCGTGGAGATGAGCAGAGTGCGGAGAGAGAATCGCCAAGGTAGCCAAGAAATTGCCCCAGTAAGAATTGCCGCTACAACAAGTAGCCAATAAGAAACGCTCAGAGCATAAACAGTTCCGCCTGTGCTGTAGATTTTGAGACCTGCGTACGTCTCCAGGCGGTCAAACTCCGAATCTTCATACAGAAGTCGCGATTCGTTGCCAACAAACTTTCGCTGCTGTCTCTCAACAGCAATAATTCCTTCCATCGAATGAAGGTAGTATCGGTGGGTCGGCGTGACGAGTGCGGCGAACGTATGGTGGCTTGAATAAATCCACAGCACGATGAGCAGCAGGCAGGCGATTCCCCAGAATACTGACCACGCGATTCGCAGCTTGCGGAATCTCATTAGTGTGATGCTGGGAAATTATTTGCTAGGCGGCGCTGATTCAGCAGGACCAGTCCGGCCAATCGGGCCGTCATTAAGCGGCGTGGGCGGCAAACCGGTCGGGAATGGTTGGGTCGGCGGCATTCCGCTTGGGGGTATGCCATAGTATGCGCCCATCGGGAGAATTTGATACGCCGAATTGACTTTGTACATGACAAAGCCCAAACCACAACATAGGCCCGTTGTCAGTAGAAGCAACGTAAGCAGGCTGAATCTAAGACGCCAAAGGTGTCTCTTGAGCAGTTGATTCTGCTCGGTCTGCAATTCGATTAGCTGCTGCAATTGCGAATCCATTGTCGCCTCCGTGGTAAGTGGTGCCGCCCATTCTACCGCGCATGAAAAAGCCCGCCACGAGGGGCAGGCTGCACTGGTAATGGACGTATTGGGATTTAGCTATTTTTCCGCCACCGCGCGATGTTCAGGCTCAACAGATAAATACACGTAACATTCAGGACGGCTAACGCCGCTGCTATACGGGAGCCGCCGTCCCAGGCGTGTACGAAATGATTAAATGTCGCCAACACGAGCGCGAGAATTACCACACCGTTCAACCAGACATTGGCCCTTAGGTCGCCGCCCTCTCGATCAGTTCTTTGATCGTCCATACGTGGTGACTCAACCCGCTGTCGTGAGTTGTTCGGATGTTGCGGGCATCGTTAGACGCGATGGTGGGCGACCGATTTGCGACGACGGGTAGAAAGGCGGAAGATAGTCGCGGCAGCGAAAGTTAGCAGTAAGCAACTGTTAGGTTCTGGAATCTCTGTGACAACCAAGTTGTCAATTGACATACTCCCTATCTCACCGTGAGGCATGTCAAACTCGAAACCTGATATGTGGCTGATCGGCACGACCGCAGCTGAGCGACGAAAGCCATCTGTCGGATTTTGGGTCGCGAGATCGTCAATCCGAAGTTCCACCTCATCAGTTTGAAAATACAGGGTGATCGAAGCGTGGTAGTTGCCAGCAACGTTCGGCTTGCCCAATAGATTGAAAAAGCCACTCTGTATTATCGCAATCCCTGTTGTTAGCTCTGGTGTTGTCAAAAATATCGCAGGTGCAGCACTGCTGAAATTCAAATCGGCGGGAATACGCCAATCGAACGACATCTGCACGATCGGCGCGGAGCTAGTGAACTCAGCGTAAACATAGGGAACGCCGATGCCGGGCAGAGAAGTTAGTGTCAACTGATTGCCGGAACTGCCTGCTGACGTGATGCTAGAAACACTTGGCGTAAACGGACTAGAAGCGTTCCAGGCGGGGCCAACTTCAGGCAATAAACCGCGGATTGATACACCCAGTGGGTGTGCGTCAAAGTTGTCCCGAAATAAATCCGCGCCGGTTGCAATGGTTCTTGCCCCAAGGACGCAGACCCCAACAAGAATATGAATTACAAAATTTGATTTCATTGGCAATTCTCCCACCCGCCATCCTATCTTAGCCGCCCGATAACGCAATCACTGATTCACAGTCTTCAGCAACGCCCCAAGCCGCAATCCCGCTGCCAGCACTCGCTTGCGTGCCTGTTCGCCTAAGTACAATTTGCGGTCAGTACGTACGCTCCACGCGATTCGCAGCTTGCGGTATCTCATTCGCCCCTCAACTGCGCTTCCACGGCCTGCCCAGTCATCGTTGCCATACCTATCGCCCATTAGCTTGCCACCTGACCTCTGAGATTTCTGGGATTTCGCGCAGCACCTCCGCAATCAATCCGCAGTAATGAGCGAATTTGTTGCTTGGATGCCTGAATAAGATCGCCTTCAATGCATACCAGTTCATTGATACCGTCAGGTAACATTCGTCCCCAGGGTTGAGCACATTGTAGAACGTGGAATCATCAGTCGTGGCCCCAAAGCCCCACCCATAATATTCGTGCTGCTGGACCGGCGATACCGACTGCACATGGCAGCGCAATTTAGCGGCGATTGCGTTAGCCAATTCGCGCGCCCCTGGAGCTGTCGGGTTTTCGTTCTCATCGAACGTCCACTTGTCTGGAAAAGTCGAGGTGAAAACGATGGTACGGTACATTGGCTTGCATGGTGCCAAATCACGGTTGCCCGCACTCATAAGCGGCATGCCCGCCCATTCTACCGCGCATGAAAAACTACGCACTGTCTGGCTAGCACGCCGATCGAAAATTAGTTTGGTAATGGCTGGTGTATCCGGTTCCGCCACATTGGTCGCAAAGAATTGCAGATTCTACGCTCGCCACCCCTGGGCCGGTGCAAATAAGACAGATGTTTTCAAGCACCTTTCCCGTGCCTTCACAGGCGTGACATTCTATTGTCAGAACGCCAACTACCACACCTTCGCCGTCGCACTTAGGGCACTTCGGTGACATGTCAGCACGCCTCCGCCCCCCTGTGGCATCGGGTGCTGGTCTGTTTACTGTGCAATGTTTGGGCCGTCCGGGTACGGCTATTTGGCCGCTACTACGACAATTATTTCGCTTGGGCCACTGCGCATGAAAAAGCCCGCCACGAGGGGCGGGAGCTGGTCGATTGAGTAGTGGGAAAATTATTTCTTCGGACGATGGAAATACCCCCAAGCGTATAACACAGCCACACCGCCAGCAAGAAAGAGCGCAATGGCTACAATGTCTCTAGCAATTTCGAATGCGCTAAGCGATATGATCATTCGCTAGCCCTTTAGCTTGCCGCAATCAGCGCTTTGCGGCGTGTTCGATTGCGGCGGCGGGTTAGCAAAGCCGTGAATCCGATTACTGAGAGCACGATCGTGGATGGTTCGGGAATGGCACGTACCACAATTCCAAGCTCACGATAGGACCCGGCGACTTGCCAGCTAATACCGTCCGTCGCTATCGAGAAGTTACGACTCAGACTCAGTGAATGATCACCAATAACCGATGACGGCGACCAGTCAACGAGAAAGGGCGAATCACTGCCGCTTTGTCCGCTAGTGCCATTGGTTGTCCCGAATGTGATCATGTATTCATGGCTGCTGTCCAGCGGGATGTTAAATTGGCTGAAATCGAATGTTTTTCGATTGTCTCCAAAATTGCTGAACGCCGAAAAATTGGCTGCTGGGAAAGACAACGTTGCCAATTGCGCAATCGGGAATCCGGATGCGGAAGAGTAAACCGAGACGTTAAGGGGTGGCGTCGCAGACACCGGTTGACTTCCATGGGAAACCAATGCAACTACGCTTGTAAGGAAGCCGGACGAAAGGGGAGTGAATGATTGTCCGCCTTTCGTGTTATTGTCGAAGGGCAGCCTAACTAAACCCACTTCCTCTGCGGCATTTGAGTGTATTTGACCGTCGAGCAAATTACTGGCAACGATGAAGTCGCCTGAGACTGCCAACGCACGACTGGCAATTGCGATGAGAATAACTATTGTCAAAGCGGATTTAGATTTCATTAGCTATCCCTTTCGCCCATCATCCTAGCCGACCCACCCGATTTCGCAATTACGGATTTTCAGCCTTCCGCAACGCCCCAAGCGGCAATCCCGCTGCCAGCATTCGCTTGCGTGCCTGTTCCCTAAGCGCATGAAAAAGCCCGCTCAATATGAGCGGGCTGAAGTGTCACCTGAATAGTCACCTAGAGGCTGCATTCACCAGCACTCAGAGGCAAATTTGCGAATTTGCAAACGCTTGAATTCACGATAGGGAAAGTCTTAGGGCATCCTTGCGGGCGGGTTCTTTCCAATTTTCCAGTGTAGCCGCTAGCCATTCGCTTACCCTCCGGAGGTCTGCAATACGTTCTATCGTAACGGGTCGGGCGGTACGTTTAAAGGCAGGGCGGGGGCATCAGTTGGAAAAGCGTGCGGCCGGGCGCGGCGTAAACGGAAAGGGGATCGAACGCGGAATAGTTGGTCGTGCTTGGCGGGGCGCAAGATCTAGTTGGTGGTTAGTCATCGAAAAGTGGGCGAGGATTAGCCGGGTACGATACTTGGCCGGCCGTAATGGTTGCGAACGTTGGTAGTTCGTGAAGCGTGATATTGTTTGGGCCGACGATGTCGAGGACTTGCCATTCCTGCGCCACGAATTGGTCGGCGATGAGGCGGCGGTGGCAGCGCCAGGGGAGTGCTTCGGCGCACATGATGGCAGTGCGCGAGTGAGTGGCGAGCGTTTGTAGTTCTTTAAGCGCCGTTTTGAAATCGTTGGTAAGCATGTAGTCGGCGTAGGCAGCGAACGCGGCGACTTGCCAGGGCGAGTTTTTCGTGTTTTCGTTTGACGCGGTTCGGCGGCCGCCCAGGGTGGGGAAGTGAGCGTAGGTGAGACCGAGGTTTTGAAGTGTGGCTGAGAGAGCTTCGTGATTAAAATGTGGGTGGCGGCGCGAGCCGGGGAAGCAGCGGACGTCGGCGAGGGATTCTATTTTTTCGGCGGCGAGCAGGGCAAAGAAATCGTTCAGCTCGCGGTTGGAATGGCCAATGGTCCAGATCGTGTTGACTGCCATGAGGAAGCTGCGGAAGCAGGCGAAAAGCCTGACCGCGATGATGGCGGAGGAGTATCAGGGAGCCACGAAACGCACGAAAAATCGCAAAAAGGATTCGGAGAAACGATTCGTGCTCCACATGGATGCCGAATGTTTTTCTTCGTGCCTTTTTGTGTTTTTCGTGGCGACTAATCGATGGCCGGGGCGCCTTGGATAAGCTTGATGAACTCGTCGTTCGATTTGAACTTGTTGAGTTTCGTCGTGAGCTGTTCCATGGCGTCGACGTGGTGCATCGTCGAGAGCGTGCGGCGGAGCATCGTGGCTGCGTGCAGCGTTTGGGGCGGCAGCAGTTTTTCTTCGCGGCGGGTGCCGGATTGCTCTAGGTCGATCGCTGGCCAGACGCGGCGGTCGGACAGTTTGCGATCGAGCACGAGCTCCATGTTGCCGGTGCCCTTGAACTCCTGAAAGATCAGGTCGTCCATGCGGCTACCGGTGTCGATGAGCGCGGTGCCCACGACGGTGAGCGAGCCGCCTTCTTCGAACGCGCGGGCCGTGGCGAACAGCTTCTTGGGAATGTCCATCGCTTTAATGTCGACGCCGCCGGTCATCGTGCGGCCGGTGTTGCCGACCCACTTGTTGAACGCGCGGGCGAGCCGCGTGATCGAGTCGAGCAGCATGAAGACGTCTTTGCCCATCTCAGCCAGGCGCTTGCAGCGCTCGACGGTGAGCTGGGCCAGGCGGACATGGCTCTCGACGTCGCGATCAAGGCTCGAGGCAAAGACCTCGCCCTTGATGATCCGCTGCATGTCGGTCACTTCTTCCGGCCGTTCGTCGACCAGGAGCACGACCATCGTGACATCGGGATAGTTGGTGGTGATCCCGTTCGAGATGTGCTGAATGAGAATGGTTTTGCCGGTGCGGGGCGGGGCGACGATGAGCGCCCGTTGGCCCTTGCCGAGAGGCGTGAGGAGATCCATCACGCGGGTCGAAATGGGCTGCTGGCCCGTTTCGAGCTTGAGCCATTCTTCGGGATTGATCGGCGTGAGCTCGTCGAAGGATTTGACCTTCGTATAGTCTTCGGGCGGAATGCCGTCGACGTCGAGGATTTCCTTGAGGCGGGGGCCCTGGCCGCGGCGATGGCGTTGGACCATGCCCGTGATCAGGACGCCTTCGCGGAGCTGGAACTTCTCGATCATTGTGCCGGGAACGAACGGGTCGGTTCGTTCGCGGGTGAAATTGGCGCCGGGGTTACGGAGGAAGCCGTAGCCGTTGGGGTGCATTTCGAGGACGCCGGAGCCGGCGACCAGCGGGAGGAGCTCGCCGTTTTCGTGCGGTTCGAATTCGGGGCCGCGATCCTGGCGGTCTTGCTGTTGGCCGTAGGGTCGACGGCGTTGGCCGCCTCCACCACCACCGCCTCGGCCGCG
>JADMIO011736205.1_pt1 | contig 18123 bp, 12 predicted proteins | sample 8958161 | NCBI WGS metagenome assembly JADMIO01 (sample SAMN16585339, study PRJNA669376) | soil metagenome | isolation source: Crop rotation soil | place: USA: Cullars Rotation, Alabama | collected 2011 | reverse complement strand
AATTTATTTTATACACACCGAGCATTATTTGTGTCTTTCTTTATCTGCTGCGCCCGAAATGCAGCGAGTTGCGTTTGTTCTGACACCAATTACGCGTTCACAATGCAGCTCCAACCCGAAAGAGAGTTTTCTCATTTCTATCGCATTGCTTCTCCACCTTTATCCTCAAGGGCATGACGCGTACTGTACAGCGTTCGTTCTCTTGCCATTAAGGGCCACGCTACACTCGACTTGAGTCTACAGGAAAGGAACTGAACACTTGGCATGAAATTAAGGCATGGCCCAGCACCGACGAAGGAATCTCGAATCTCGGGTTTGAAATGTGAAGGTGGATTGGATTGTGGATAGTTTCTCGTTCCGGGCCAGTCGAGTTGGATGGACGGATTCTTTCTTTCATAGTTACAATGAGCATTGCAGTGTATCGCGCATCGGTTTGGTTTGAAACGAAAAAAATACATTTTTAGTATTTGAGATGTTAGAAATCACTCAAGTTTCCGATACTATACATAAACGATGCTCGTTTCGAGAACGGTGGCTTTGTTAACTGCCTGCGCACTCGAATTCTTCCTTTCATTAGCACTCCACCTCACGCGTCTGCTCTGCTGGTCCTACTCGCAGCACAATGCGTAAGTGAGGAGAAAGCATTAATTCCCGTTGTTGGCTGGTGATAATAATAATGGATAACCAATAATAACTTATTCGCACACGCAGTTCAACGCCCTGTCCATTTCCGAAATGAGATGGTACGCAATAAATTTGCAATCGCATACACGGGAAATGCGCGCGACCTCCCGAAGTACGACATTTTGCAAGCACTTTCCGTCGGCACGATGGCACGCAGTGTGTGTGGTGGAGTTGCGTGTCGGTCTCGAAATGGGGTAAACTGTAAATAGTAAAATGAATGGCTAGGCGTAAATGTAAAATGTATGTCAGTGAAGCACCAAACCGGTCACTGTCGAGATTCCATAAATTCTATTCCACTCTCTACGATGGGCTGGACTTTCGAGCTGCGCTTCCGCTCAATGAGATTCATGATACTTCGCCGACTGTGCAGTGAGCAATGCGTCTTGGTGTGGTCCGACATTACATTTGCAAATGCAAAGATCCATGCAGATGAATATGCAATAAATCAATGCCGATTTGCAAAGGCACCACCGCACGCACATAAATTTTGATGCCGTCAAAATAAGAAATTCATCATGAAGAAGCATTCCACAGCTAAACGCCACGTAATCGGCAAGCGTCCAGGTCCTGAACTCGGCACTTGAACTGGTTTCTCGTTCGCCTTTGAACTTCGTTTCGAGTAAAGACTTCAATTCCTCATTTACGAACTTAATGTTTCTATCTTTCTGTTCTTCTTTTAAGGGTTTATATTTATTTCCCCGTAAGTCGCGCACTTTGTTGGAGTTCTCTTTTATTTCTGGTTCTCGCAGCTAACCGTCGTTTACCTTTGCTCAATAGCATTGCTCTTCTGCCTCCAATGACGAAGGTACTCAAAGCACAATGCCGAGGAGCTAGGATGCGGACGTGGAGCCTCTCCGCTCAAACAACGAAACACCGAACTGGAAATGTATTTCATGAACAATTAACCCGCGCGCATCCGAAGAGAGCTGCTCTTTGGGCTGACTTGTTAAAAATCGGTACTTTTACAAGAGCCGAGCAAACATTGTACATTATTGTACAAGAGAAATCTTTCGGTTGAAAAATGTGTTAAATGTAAATACATTTTTTCAGTTCCAGTCCATCAACAACAATTTTTTCAGCCGTTTTTCATTTCTTCCTGTACTCGGTCAGGTTAGACCGACCGAGGCCGTAACACAATGTAACACCTTCTTGCTGCCCGTTCCGTTTCCTAAACCCTCACCTTAAATTACAAGGTACGCACAGGAAAATGTGACCTGAATGCTACACGCTGGCTTAGGGATCACGAAACTTGACGGATGCCCTCAAGCTTCATTATTCAAACGGGTAAGTGACTGTTGCACCTCAAGAGCTAAACCAAAAACTATGAAGACTGGGTTCATCTTTCATCGTCTCACGTCAATTGCCCCATGCGCATTGCTCGCAGCCTCGCCATTAACCCAATTACTAATTAGTACGCATTCCTGCGTCCAAAATCCCAAATTATCTGTGATCTTGTCAGACAAACGTCCGAACGCAATGCACGCCAAATCAAAGGCATGCTATCATGTCTTCATGCTACGCTCCAACAAACTTCAAAAGAAGAACTTTTAGTAACTTCAGCATCCAGGAAGAGCAAACGTCAATTTTCTTTTCAATGTATCAGAATAAGAATCTTTAAGAATGGTAAAAAGTTGTAGACTCTCCAACTTCAAGGCAGCTCGATTCGCTGCGTTGTTCTGCCTTGCTGACTTGTGGTGAAATGATGATCATGATCATGATGCCATGATGACGACGACGCCCAAACTCAAACGCTCGCACTTGACTGCGTGTTCGTTTTCGTTTTCGTATCTGCACACGCAGGAATTCTTCAAATCTCATGCAGCAAAACCACCCACCACATATTTGAATTTGAGCATTTCGGCTTCACCTTTTCACTCTTCTATTAATTCGATGTCCAAATAGTACGAGGAGCAGCTCAGCTTGAAGAATTTTTCAATTCAATTTCATTAAGGTTTTAGTTTTTATGGGAGTGGAGTGAGGACCGTGCCCACGAAGTGTGTAAGTGTGTGCTTTTTGCGTACTTTCCTCGTTAAGCTCGACATTATTGCTATTAGTGCCATTATTGTGTTTGTGCAATGCCGGTTCGCTTTTGTTACTGTTTTCATGCCACTGCCATGTCATGTGAAGTCAACAACGCCGCCACGTCGAAGGAAGAAGAAATCTCTCAGCGTCTGTCTATTGTTGGACTGCTCTTTGCTATGCCGTGCTCATCATTTCGTGCTCTTGCTTGCTGTTTGTAACAACTTTGTAAATGGACAATTACTTCCGCCCCGAAAACCCATACACAATACTCAGCAGATCTACATCGCAGTCATGCATGATCTGATAACCGCGTACGCTACACGAACGTTAACAATGAGCAATAATGGAGTGATTCATCCTCTCCAGCGCGGCGCAGGGTTGCACTCATTCATCAAATTATACTCATCTCGACTTGTGCTCGTGCTCATAGTCGTCATCATGCACATTGGAATTGAACTACTTGAAGACACTGCAGAAGTGGGGTCTGGGCAGGACAGCCTTGCCTTCCTTCCTCACTCGCAACTATTCTTCCCAAAATTCCAACTTTCCACTTGACTGGCTCACCCTTCATAATTTCTATTTCATTTCCTCCGTGCCTCGATTCTCCGTCCATATAATTTTGTTTTTTCAACCGAATTTAGAGGCTGAGTTCAATATCCGGAGCATGCAATCAGACTCGTGGACACGTAATTGCAGCATCGTTCTGCACGCGCTCTTGAAATTGGCATCGCACAAATATTGGACACGCTGCCTGTGGTGAATGGTGCAATGAATCATTGTGCCGAACTGGAGCGGCGGCAAGTGCATATAATTAAGTACAGACCAAAAGCTGAATCGGAGCTGGAATTAATCGAGCTTCAGAAGTCACGCATGTTAATGTCGCCAAGTAAATTAATGCCAATGCCTTCACTTGTCAATGAGTAAAGGCAGGCACGCATTTCTCGTCTTCGGACTGCCATTCAAATCGAAATCCAATTTTCACCCCAAAATTGGTGATTTATATCTTCTCTTTGCTCTTGATTAAACGAGATCGTTAAATTAGTTAAGTATAGCTTTCAGAATGCGAAATGGAGAGGACATTATGCAGGTCTCTGCCTCCCATGCATTATCCAGTTAATTCTCATTTTTATTTCGATGCGCTTTCCTCCTGTACTGGACAGGCCGAGAATGCACTCAACGTAGCAGTAGGGCAGTGCAATGATGGGCGCCTGAGTATGATTATCTACAAAACCTACGTCTGCGTCGGCTATAGCAAACAGAAAAATCCAATTTATTTCCTCACAAATTGAGTCTCACACTTGCACTGCCCTGTACTAAAAGCATGGATTACTTTATGGCTTCATGTGAATTGTGTACGGTGTCTAATGACAATTAACAAACTGAGACCAGACACGCCAACCAACACTTTGTAACAGCCGTGCCAACCAGGACTTTGATCGCAGATGCGGAGAGAGTGACGTGGAATTTTCAGTATCCGATTCAACACTGGCATATAGCACAGTACGCAAATATTACACAGCGTATTATGTACTATGGATTTATTGCACACATGTTTGTAATAAATTACTCGTCGCGTTGGAATTCAGTTCCTTGTCCATTGTTCTCTACCGTTCCCAATTTAGCATCCTTTCTTTCGCGCGCTGACTACTAATTAAAGAGACGCGTGTTCGTATACGCATGTGCTGGCGAAGAAGAAGGACGTTGGCGAAATCAATTGCGATTGCAGGTCATCGATGGTCAACGTCAACAATAAACCATCAATCTTGACACGGCGCTTCCGTCTTGTCTCATCGCAGACCGACTGTGAGACTTGATATGTGTTCAGGAGCACGTGGCTGAATTTTGTGCGGGCTTGCACTTCGTGGCTCATTACGAAAGTGCAGTAAATGAAGTCAATGATGCTGAATGCTGACAGAGCAGAATTTGACTTGACCGAGGAAGAGGCGTTAAGTTAATTATTCACGTGTTTGAAATCTATGAATAAATATTCGTGAAAAGCTAATTACAATGCAAATTGAAATGTTTTGACTTTTCCAATTCAAGACGAGTCAGAGGAAATGGACAAAGGTGTGCGTTTACACGCTTGGGATTGGGTCAGGCGCGCCAGGCAACAATCTGCATTGTCATGATCAATCTCTGTGCGTATGTGTTTTTCTAAATCATAGTCAAAAATAGAAATTAATAATCATCATCCTTCATCCTTCCTCCATTCCATCTCCATCCGCCGCACCGAGCGCTGCACTGAACAGTCATTAAAACAAATACGCTTGGCTTGGAGTCCATTTTAGCACGTCACAAGGTTGGATTGAAAAGGAGTTGATGTTGACTGCCGACAAGGCAAGGAAAGGCGACATGGACTCGAAATCGATCAAGAAGTCGAACTCGAACATGGCTCCAAGACTTCGGGCTGCGATGAGAAGAGATGCAAAGGAAGCAATCAAACAATTACCATCATCACGGCCAATGATCACAGGAATTCTCAGACAAAAAAGATATGGAAGACTTTTTGTGGATGACCTCAGCCGTGTCGACTGATTTTTGCAATAAAAGAATGAAAATGTATACATACAGTTTATTTATCTGATTAGTGTGCCAAATTATCATTATCCTGTGAGATCAGACAAAAACTGCCAGGCTCAGAGTACAGAGCGAGATGGTGAGATCAGATTGTTTGAAATGTAATACTGAAGCATCAGAGATCATAAGTATGAATGATGTCATAATAATATGCTACCTGAAGCCAGATCAATATTACAATACAATGGCCTGCACGCTTATTAACTACAACCACTGCGTTAGCCCTTGCAATAGCAATTGGGGCTAATTTGCATAAGTAAATCTCGCAAATGAATCTGACCACTTTGCATTATCTTGACGTTAATGAGCGGGAGCTTGAGTTGAAGTTGGCCTTGCCTTATATGAAGAAGAAGTAGTCTATTATTGGAATGCGAGCGGATTTTTCCAAGGAGTGAGGAATTTCATAATCATAGCTTTGGGTTTGGCAAGGCTGCAGTTGCGAATTCGTGTTCGCATTTCGCAGCTCAACGGCGAGGATTATTTCGCGTTACATTAAACAGAAGCTTTCTTTATACTTCATGATGCTGAGTTAAGTTCCAGTAGCCAGCCAGTCAGTCAGCTTATGTCCATGTCTATCGAACCATCAAATCTCTGCCTGGCATAGCCTACAATTATAAGCGCATGAAAAGATTCACGTTCTGTTCACTACACTGGTAGTTATTCATGTTGCATATTCTGGGCCTCTTGGTATCTCCTGCTTGATAACCAACGGGCTTTGAAGACTGGTTGCAATACAGTCGTGACATTTGTTTACAAGACACACTTGGCCTTAGTCGGTCGTCGGTCACGTCAATGACTTTATTACATGAAATATGAGTCCAGTACAGCATTCAGATCTCGACCGTGCAAGCGAAATATCCACCCTCGAAGTATTTGTTGGCACATTGGCAAATGCGACCGTCGACCGCCAGCCACAGCGCTGCAGATTGCGTTGGCATCTGGCTGTTCATAAATCGTCGCATCCGAAATTACGCGTCGCTCTCGCTGCAATTCACAAGGCGAATGTTGAAATTCGCTTTCATTCGACTTCGTCGACGTAGCCTTTAGCAAGGATCTTTCTGACAAGTCGCCGCATCAAGTGGATGTGGTTTGAATTAATAATTCGCGTTTTTTCTAGATCTCTATACCAATGTCACGTCAGTCAAGCGAAACCCATCAGATTTAAGCTTGAATTCACTCAAGTCATCATCATCATTGAGATCGTCATCATTTTGATGTATCTCGTCTTGAGCACGAACACCATCTTCATGATCATCTCATCTCCCATTATAGCCTATACCAGAGAGTCTGGACGCAGCAGCCAAGACGAGAAGACAAGAGGCACGAATTGCGTTGAGTAAACTTGAAACTGGTTATTTATTTTCCTACACGCTCACTTTGACTGCGAACTCGTAATGTTTATTCGAATTTTGGGGCACTTTTTTCTCGAAATTTACACGAATCACGTAGTTCACGATCTTACGAGTCCCGCGGGAGATTGAGGCTCGAAAATGGTGCACAATTGAGCTACAATGATTAAGTTGCGTTTGTAGTTAGGATTAGGCAGATAGAGATGCAAGATCATCGAAGGAGCAACCGTGTTAGCCTAGCATTCTTTGTGCTTAATGCTTAGCTCAGCTTTGATTCATTCAGCAATAAATTCCTTGATCTATTTATAAAACCACAGCCACTGCATTCCCCGCATGATCACGTTCAAAGTGACTTAATCATTACGCAAGAAGATGAGCCAGCACGTAACGTCACAGATACTAAACTGACTCTGCTACTTGTGAAGGAGGAGGGAAGTAGCTGATGAGTTCATATCCGTAAACCATACTTAATTATTGCCTCTTAAAAATTTGCATCTGTAAATTATAATCACATCAGCAGCCGCAGAGGCAGTATACATTTGCTAGCGCATCACCTGCTACTGAACTTACAACTGCGACTACATTTCGGACTTTTGTATTTTAAGCCGCTTTAATAGGAAGATAATTTATGACCCTCAGTTGGTCGCATTTTGCACGCAACAGCGGAAACCGCAACTGCATTTAGCTTATTTTCCCATCCTCCCTGTGAAATGCGATTGGTTATTTGCGAAATGCGTACCGCTTATAGGAAAAAATAACAAGATCGTAAAATGTGCTGCTGACGCTTCTGCGTGAAAGGATTTTAGGATTTAATGCAATAATGTTAATTTTGATGGGTTTCTTTATGATGTCTTCTGCATTGCGCTTCGCCGCATTACGTGGCACACCAACGCACCGTGTTCGACTCCGTCCGCTTGACTCCTTGCCGGATTTAATTATTTTTCCAACCTACCTTTTCTCTTTCTCTTCGTCTTCAGCTTGCTGGCTGCCAGGGCCAAGCCAAGACTAATAAACAAGAATCCAATCCGATACGATGCACCTAAACTGCATTGCATTGCAGCTGCAGGACGCAATGCGTATGTGTATCTTTGGACTTGATAAATAAAGATGATTTATTTGTTCAAAACAACAAGTTCACAATTCCTGCCTCTAAATCATCACTTCATTAACTGTGCTGCAATGAAGATGATACACGGAAAGCGACGAGATCCACAATTCACAGTGCGTGAATTTGGCCGGCCGGTCAGGTTTCTTTATTGTGCATTAAATATTTCGACTTTGACTTTTCTCCTCCACATTTTATTGAGATATAAATTAAATACGTCCAGACAAGATACAGCCAAAGTCTCTTTGTCTTGCCTTGCTTTGACTTCAGTGTCATTGACATTGCCCTTCGCGCCTCGCAAATCTTTGCTTGTGTAATGCAGAAATAGGAAAACAAAAACAACCATTCATTCACTCGCAGTGATACGTGGCATCAGGCAGGCAACAGAGCCCGAGAAAGGAGACGCGAGCAAAGTCGTCAACTTAATGAGCCATAATCTCTCTAAATCTCACTTACGCGAAGCATGAACCTTTTAGATCACATGTCACATGGCAGAGCGCTATTAACTGAAATGTCAATACCAATATAAACGACCAAAGACCAAAATGCACGCTGCACGCATGTACACACAGATGATGATAATGATCATTTGGAGGAACTAAATGCACTCACACTCGCTTTGTTCCCATTTACGCTCTGATCACGCATTCATTGTGCATGATCCGACTGCGGGTTGGCATTTGCACACTCCATTCATTAATAATGCCTCGATAAAAATCGGTGCATTTCTAACATCGAGAAATCTCCCCAAAATGAAACCGTCGCCGCTAAACTCATTTGACTTTGGCTTACATTCGAATTGAGGGCATTGGGCTGTGGACAAGAGGTGAAGGCCAGGACGTGGACATGAATTCATGAAAGGGAATCAATCAAACTCCCAATTAACGGGTCCCAAGGGCTGCTACAGCGGCAGTCTGTCGCCTGCCCTCGTGCTGGTTGTGGCTGAAAACCCATGTAGCCTACACCCAAATTAACAATGCATAGCCTACCTAATAAACTAGGGAATGAAGCAGTCTCAGTGCGACCGAAATCTTGATGAATTCATTAATTTACACAAGAATTACAGTCAAACTGTGCGGTTCAACGAACCAACCACGCTCGAGCGTAGCGCAGGCCGTCTGCATGGGCATCCGCAACGGACAATCATTTTAAGATAGTGTTAAGTGTTAAACATTAAGTTGAAACGAATATTCCACAAATACGTGCACGAGAGACGAAATGCAAACTGAGGATGTTTTTACGATCAAGCAGTATGAAATGGAGAGCTCAAGGTGCGCTATGCAAAAAACAAGAAATAATGCAGACAATACACAATGTTGCATAGTTGCACTGGAATTACGACGGCGTGAAAGACCAACCGCGACCCGACCAGCCTGCCTGTCAGCCAGTCAGCAGCCTTGCGGTGCAGTATTTTGCCTTGAAGAGAATAATGACCCTCTTTGCCATTTAATTCAAACAAAGAAGCGCATTGTTGTACTCGGAACATTGTTGTACGCGCAATACCCGAGTATGAGGATTCTTCTTTATTTCCTAGCTCATGCATAACTTTACTACGATGGCCTGGCCAGGCTGCTATTCAATTCAGCTGTCCATAAATCACGTGCAACGAGTAAGACCGCATTTTCCCATAAATTCGTGTTTTAGCGCTGTCTGTGGTTTCACACTCATGCAGTGCCGTGCAAGATTTCGGAGTCCGAGTTTGGGCTGCTGTTCGGCGATTATGATTTGGCAACGGCAGCTTTTCCTTTCTTTCTCTCTACTTGACAAGATTCTACTTATTTTGTTGTTATGACGTGAAGTATTTGAAATACAATCTCCTTCGTCATCTGCTAATAATATTTCTTGTCGTGTGTTTGACTCGTGTAATGGTTTGGCGGTTTCAAGTCGAACTCACTGCCAATGTGCTCCGAATGTGACTGCGACTGTGCTTACGCAATAGCAAAATTCATAACAATAATATGAAACGTAATGCCAAGCCGTGCCATTTACCGACACGACACGATCTCATGAACTGAGCGTTCAAGAAGACAGTTGATTTTGGCCATAAACCCGGAAATAAATGCAAAGCAGGCAAGCAGTTCAAGAGCGTGTGTTTGGAATCCGCACAGAAACGATCCAAGAAATAACTGAGTACGTTCTCGTTCGTGCTCGCATGAAATAGAATCAATGTGCATAACATGATATGAAAACCACGCGGAGGATGCATTGGCATTAATTCTGCTCTATTATTCCAGCGAGCACATGTAACTGGCTATAAAATATTTAAACAGACTCATTGCCATTGCTCTTAAATCAGACATTCTCACGCACACACTGCACTTTACCATTGCGAAAATACAAATCATCATCCCAGCACCGAAGCACTGAGCAATGGCAATGCCAAGCCAAGCCATAAATGATACAAAATGTAAACAACAACTTTTCACGCCTTTCATTCTCTCTCCGGTCGGAATCATTGCAGTGTAGCGCGACTCCGGGCAGGGGTAATTCGTTATCCCATACAATTATCCTGATTAACGTTGATGTTGATATGGTCTGGCCTGTCTTTCTCTACGCCAGACCTGCCCCGTGCATGTCTATGCGTGCTAACAAGCAAACGTCTAATCTTTCAGAGAGAACAGGTGTCAAGTCAAATATGAATAATTTCCGGTCGTACCTTTATGTCATGTCATGTGTCAGACGGGGAGACGGTGTGGTGAAGTAAATAATTGTTTGGAATAAGTGCCATGTAATCACTGCACACATTCATGCTTCCATTCATTCATTCGTATTCCATTGCTCGCGCTTTGCTTAGGCTTTGACAAGATTTGATTTTCTAAACGAACCCTGCCTTCGTGAAGTTGCTGTATGCACTTAACCCAGTATTTGTATTTGCATGTGCCAGGAAGGAAATTGCAAGAAAGCCCAGCCTCGACATCGCGTCGTCCTAAGCTTGGGATTTACCGTTTCTGCATGCGCATTGATGGAGTAGTCAATCTTTGTGTTTAAGCTTCGTGTTTTGGCAGTTAACAAGTTTAATCATCGTATTTGCGCTCCGCTTTAGCGTTGCAATTCATTAAGATTTTATTTTCTCATAAATGAGGTTTTGCTCACAGTTCCTTGACAACATCGGTAGATTTAGAACCCGATCTGAAAGGGATTGGATTCAAATGGGGAAGGAAATTTCCTTTTATACATCCAATTACGATACTTTGACTTTTGACAGCGCACTGCATTACGTTACGATATTTTATTATTAAATCTTCACAGGTAGTCAGTCGATAGCCAAGCCAAACTTGAGCATTCGGGCCGGTAAGCGCAATCACAAAAGCGGCAGTGGGAAGGGTGAGTTGAACAGGGCACCAGAACGAGCATTATGAAATGAAACCAATTCCATACTGATTTCCATCGGTACGGTCCGAGTCCGAGCATTGCTCTTTTCAAGTGGAATATCTTTTTTTGTCATCTTCACTCATTCTTATAAATAATCATCTTTTCTCTTCTCCTTTTGTTCAATCTTCTCTCGAAACCAGAGGGTGGTCCGTTTTTTAAGAAAATATAATACGGATCCACATACCAGTTCACGGGACTTCTTCAACAGTTATCCGAGAGCAGCGTAGTGTATTAATCTTTTCGTACGGATGCGTACGATATTAATACTGCACGTAATTTGTAATGATGATCTGGTTGAATAATGATAATATTATTACTATTAATCCACTGAGCACAGAGTGCCACACGGCCATTGTGCCTGCCCTCGCCCTGATGTGGCAATAAAAGAGAATACAAAAATGCTGAATTAATCCCTTTATAATGTAGATGAGCCTTTCGAAAGCCACGAGTGTCTTGCATGCTCTGTTATATCCCCGAATTGCATCTGCACTGCATTGACAGAATTTTTAGCGAAATTACATTTACATATTCACACACAAAGTTCGGGACCACAAAATAATAAACCCATTAACCAGATTAGTTTCCCATGGAGTGCAGTACCGGTGCAACAGTGCTGAGGTATGTGGTCTTGTCTTTGTGAGATTTAATTGGTCACAAATTCCAACACAAAAGTAGACCGCAAATATTCGCAAATTCCGCAGTGGGTTACGAGTGTCATCGGTATATTTATAGTAGCGTCAACCCGAGCGTCTTTGCTGCACAATGCGAGTACCAATTCAACTCAGCTCATCTCCACAAAACTTTTTGCAATACCGAAACAATTGGCTTAAGTACTTTTTTGCACTTTTTGCAGTACTGCGAAAGGAGGAGATGCGCGAGGCATGAGTGAATTGGCTGAATTTGCTCCGTCGCGAGTCGTAAAGTGCTCAATTGAATTACACTCACTCAGCTAAATTAAATCATTCTTCATGATCCACTCTGGTTTATGAACAGGCTCGGCTGGGCAATGAAAGAGTGTAATGGAGTAGGGATGGAAGAGCTGCTGTTAATTGATGGGATCTCTTGAGTCCAACCCTCACACGAGCACTCCGTACTAATGTGTCATAAAATTGTCAACTGTGCCCATCAGCCAGCAAAGCAGCCAAGTACGCGCTAAGTGAAATTGCAATCTGCGAAAACATTTCACGCATTAAAATTATTGGATTTTTAATTGCAAATGTAAACCAACAGAAGCTCAGCAGGAGCAGAGATTCCCAATTCGGATTATTCTCTAGCCTTATGCCTTTCAGGTTTACTATGTGGAGGGTATAAAAATAAATTTCTGAGTCCACAAAAAATATCCCGTGGAAGGCATATTATTTGTAGTACGCACTGCACCTGTGCAATGCGTTGCACGAATGTGAGTTAATAGGTCTCGCTTCCTTTTGACCTTTCCAACCCTTCCACTATTTACCTGCTCATCCTCTCTGATAATTTATACCCCATTTCGTATCTTTATGAGTCATCTTGATTGTAATCAATTGAATCGCCCATTTGTTGCCCGGTCAGGGCACAAAATATGAAATATTTTTAGGAAACGTTGCCTTTTCATTTACCTACATCAAAGCCTCATTATCGTACGCAGTGAGCAACGACGGTTTAGCGAAGTAATGCTTTGTGTATCCTGGCTTGTAATGGAATTCATCCCGGCTGCATGGATGCTGTGCACTTGAATCACAAATGGACTTATTCAAATTTAATTAAAATAACTGCCCACAGACGTGAGACTGGGCGCATAGATCATGTTAGACACGGGCATGTCTTCATTACTTCCAAGCGCAGAGGAAGATTAATTACGAGTGCAAGTGTTTATTTACAATAAGTGTCACTACTCAATAAATTAAGTGAACTAAAAATATTATGCGTACTGAGCTGTGGATTCCATAAACAAAACCATAAATAATGTGAGCACGACTGAAAATGGTCATGGCAGTCATTCTGTTTTAGAATTCAAAATAATAATTAATGTAATCGCTAATGTTTATTGTGAGCTTCGAAGTCAAAGACACAGAGATCATAAATCCTTGTTCGTATGCATTTTCTTTATTTCATCTTCCTCTAAGCACGTTGCCCTGTGACCAATCTTTTGTTTGGCCGTTTAGTTTTTTCGTTCGTGTTTCCTGTCCTATAAGCCATTAGAATTTGTGAAATAATTCCGACCAGCGCCAGAAGGCAGCTGACACTAACTGCCATGTTCTACGACCACGAATTACAATTCTCGTATTCGTTTGCAATTACTCCACCTACTCATTAATATGTTACTGACGGTGAAGGTTTTGGGGTGATTTACAGCGCACGCAACAACAAACAGAAAATTCACCTGCGCTGTTCCACGAATGAAAGCTTGTTTCACGCTCCTCCGCTCAGATTCTCGGTATTTGAATTTGCGTTGCGGAGTCAATCCCCTTTAATCCGAGTGTTTACTGCCGGCTTAACAACAGGCTTAGGGCACAGGAATCCGTGTTTATGGAAAAGCTGACCTAATTTGCATACGGTGTGCATGCGTGCCTGCCTTTTTCACAAACGGAGCAGGATGGGAAACATCTGGCCGGATGAGAACGAGAAAAAGTTCAAGGTTTATTCATTCATTTTGCGATTGATTTTCATGTAAAAAATTAATGAACGCTGAATTCTCTATTTTATTTGCAAACGTCTTGAGTGCTAACTGGAACATTTTTCACGTCTTGCACTTTATGGCGTAAGATTTTTCTCCCTCAATCATTAAACTCTGCTCCTTTTTTGTTCTTTACAGCCTTGTAAGGGCGTTTCATGACACAGTCGTAAAATAAGTCAGTTAATTAAACCAGAAAAATTTGAGTTCGCTGCCGCCGCACTGGAAAGGGTAACGAGAACGCCTAGAAGTCTTAAGCACACAAGAAACGAGCTCCACTTTTTAATTATGGGAAACCATAAATTATGTCGTAGTGGTTATAAAATTGTTTTTTAAGATTTGCAGAAAGCAGAAACGGGCTCTGTAAAAAATGGGCCCCTTTTCAGCGAGACCGAATCGACAGCTGGAGTGAGTCAAGTCAGAGGGCGGTACCGGGATTGATTTCATATCAATCCGCATATAAAATCGAAGCCGCCTTCTTCAAATAAGTCAAGTCAGAATGCCGAGATCGTACAATCAGCTGCATCACGGATCAAAAATGAAATGGGAAACACTTGTTTAGAAATTGTGCCTGATTTTCGGTACATTCGTTGTGGAGTGCGAGTACAAGTGTCAAATATCGAAGTAAACTCTGAAATTTCTTATGAAGAGCTGTTTTCACGTCATGCTTGTGAGTCTTGTCAAAAGTATCAAAATTCAGAAAATCCCAGCCATAAGGTCCGTTTGCCTTGCGCAGCTCTCTCCAAAACATCTTTCAACCAAAAATTAGAATTCATAATATTTATTTATACGTCTGCGTCTCTTGTTGTGTTGTTGTTAGTAATCATGCGTTCAAGTGATTCAAGCAGTCTCAAAATAAAATATTTTGTTACTTTGCTTTCTGGTACTGAAATCTAACCCCTTCTCAGTCACAGCAACGACTCTGGACCAATGTATTGCGTACGTACGATGATTCATTGCTGCACAATGCAAACTCAAAGACCTTCCGCTGCTACTTCTTGACTTGAATCTTGAGTTCCATTAAATTCACATTGACTTAAACTATTTTTAAATACAACACAAAGCCTGTCGAGTTGGGAATCTGGTTTAAAGTGCGTCCAATTTCCAAATATTACATGCGTCTTTAAATTTATTGCGCTCAATATATTTTATAACTTCCTCCTCTTTCGTCGTCGTCCTTTGCCCTTTGTGCCTTGTCGGCTTGAATTGCCTGGCCTGACTAAATGCGAAAGTAAACACGTACAAATCACATTACGAATTGTGACTTGTGACTCGCGCATCTGTCAACGTGAAGTACACACGGATAACGACCCCTGAGCAATTATTCATACCAAATTACAACTGCGAATAAGACGTGTTGCGTAATGCGTACTTAATGTTAATCATCTTGTAATACATGAACATTAAAAATTATGCTGACTAAACAATGCTCATTACTCACGACACCTGAAATAATTTATGAGCTCGGCACAATAGCGTCGACAGCCGACGTGACACAGGAACTGAGTCTTGCTTACCAATTTGTTACTCCGCTTCCGATACGTGATTTTATTCGAAAACACTATTTTGCTGGAGCGAGTTGGATTTTGCGAATTCAGAGCTTCAGAGCTCTTTTTATGATGCTGATTTGTCATTATACAATGTGCGAGAAGAGCAGAATGGAAATGTGCTTGGGGAAAGTCGGAGATTTTGCTCGGGCGCAATCATTGACAAAAAATGCACGCACATTAAAATTTCTTTAGTTCATGAACCCTTTCCACATTTCCATGCCGGTGCAGCGCGAATCCATCAAATTTCCATATTGAAACTCATTTCGGCATCATTACACCAGGCGCAAACCCGAACCAATGAATATTAATGCAGCTGGTTAGAGTTAAGCTTATTTACGTTACTTCCGTTTATTCATGACTGTGTGAAACTCTCTTCAAACTTCGCCTGCGTGGAATATTTGAATATTGAACAGCATGACAAGGCAGTAGGCAGGGAAATGGGCAAATGAGCATGGCATCAGCCATCAGCGTAGCAGCCGGAAGGAGACAGTCTTGGAGAAGGTGCGTAACCTTTTCCTCTTGTCATTTCTGCCGTTAACAGATTATTACATGATTTTCCTAGCATGCAATTCATAATATTCATAATTCATCAGTCCGCTGCATTTATGCGGGCTCACACTCGCACAACATGTACTTCATGCAATTAGGCACGTCGAGTGCGGCTGTAATGAATGAATGGCACTTTTACCACTGCGCTGGAAGACTTGGTTCAAGTGACGCGCTGCCGCTGCGAGTCTTGAACTCTGCGGCAGCGCCATGCATTGCTATATTTGTGAAAGACAAACATCTTAAAATAAAATCTTGCGAGTATTTCGTCGAGATGAAAGGAGCCTTTACGCTTTATTTCACGGAATTCGTGGGTAGAACGTAGAATTATGTCGTATGCACGCAGTAAGTACATCATTAATTAATGGCGTACATTTGTCGTCAGATTCTTGCACCCTAATTTCGAAATCTCGCAAATATTCGCCTACTCGTACTGTTCTTTTTATGTGATTACAGTCCATGCTTTTGTTGGTATCTGTCGAATTTTCACGTAGCACGTAATAAGGTCCGCATTGAAGAATGTCTTAGCTGGTCTGGCCCAGAATTCATATGAGCTCATACGTTGCGCAGGCTGAAATTTAGCCAACTCAGGGAACTCATAACCTAATTCTTCAGAGAAGAGCAGCGGAACAAAGTTCCAGCTGTTGATAATGGACCTCTTCCACTCGGTTGTCGCTCGCCGCTCACAATGAGTGCGTTGTAATGCAAAACACAAAGTACAATGCGTGGCGTAGCCAAGTTAAAGCAGCGGAGAAGACGAAGGCGAGTTGAAGCTGACATTTCAACAGAAATGCCAAATGCCAACGCGTTAAGCCGTTAAGCGTATACATGAGAAGAAATTGCACCATCAACATTCAACAATTCAACGACAGCATTCCAGCCTTTGTATTCAGAACATGACTGACTCGGCTTTGGCTCGTAGCATAGCACATTACATGTCACTTTGTCGTTATTAGTCAGGACCAAGAATTTGGACTGGATTTGCCTACAAGATGAAGATCCCCAAATGACTGTGCATACAGAAAACACAAATTGCATCACATGCTACGTGACAAATGAAAATGGGTGGTTAATCCGCGAAAGGAGAGTACTGTGGAGATCTGCGTCGCGATAAATGTCAGTTACAATCTGTTCAAAATACCTGAAATTGGTATTTCATCACAGCTGAACGGTTTGCGATTGTGATTTTGGTTTTTGCAAGCCGAGTATTTGGTGCTTGATTTTGAGTGGAAACCACACAGAAATCTTGTGTTTGTGCTTCGGTTGGCAGGGTTGGCGCCGCTCCAAGTAGGCAAATTATGTTTGTTTTTGAAGTACGCTTGTATTATAATAATCTCGGTTCGGTGTCAGCGCTTCTCAACACCGCAGCGCACTCTTCTCGTATATCTGATCACAAATCTAGAATCTAAATATGATACGGCCGGTTCGGGCTTTGGCATATGTAAATTGAACGAGCGTATTTCCTTCCGCCTGCGTGCGGCCAAAAGTGATTTTCGTAAGTCTTTATTGCATTTATCATCTCATTGAACATGACATTAATGAGCCGGACAAAATGGCAGAGCTATACTGCACATGAAGAGGCTCGCAGCCACAGGGAACAGATTTCACCTTAATCTATGCAGTGGCCTCGGCAGTTAAGCGCACGGGAAATGGGCGAGAAGGGAGTTTGTACTTAAATTTATGCGGAAAAGTGAATGAGCACAAGTACAAGTGCAAGGTACAAGTTGCAGATTGTCGCAAGGGAATCGGAGTTCAAAAGTAAATGAACGATAAAGAGTAATGGCCAGTGAAACAGGAAGACAAGACACGACATTCATGCAGCGGCTAATGCATGTATTGCGTATAAATTTAAGTACAAATTCGAGATTAGACGTCGTCATCTTTTAATCACTCTCAAGTGTCCCACCATTTCTTTTTATGCAACTGCATCTCGGCGTTTGGAGCAGCACGCATGCCACGCGAACTCGGCATTTAGCTTAAATTGCCTGCCTGTTTGATGCCTATTAAAAGAATCAAACGAGAGAATGCAAGGCATAACGCATCACGCTGATCACGCACTGGCACTGCACTTCACCGGCACTTGAACATTTACGAAAAGCAGAAGCTCTCGCGTACGCAGGCTGCAGTTGCACTTCTGCACGTTTACCTTTCTGTCTAAACCTAAACTTGACATTTAACTTGAAATTAAACACGATGGCCCTCTGCAACATTTAACTCGAGAGTGCACGTGCATCTGTGCGTATGAATGGAAGCCATCGCTCCGTGCTT
>JADMIO010785090.1_pt1 | contig 18123 bp, 11 predicted proteins | sample 8958161 | NCBI WGS metagenome assembly JADMIO01 (sample SAMN16585339, study PRJNA669376) | soil metagenome | isolation source: Crop rotation soil | place: USA: Cullars Rotation, Alabama | collected 2011 | reverse complement strand
CTTTCCCTCAATGTCGATGTTGTTGGCCGCAGCTATATTTCTAATGTTGTTCTCATCGCCCAATAAAATCGGATAGGCGATACCGTCATCAAAAACAATTTGCGCTGCTTTTAAAATTTTTACATTGTCTGCTTCGGCAAAAACAATTCGCTTCGGATTTCGTCTTGCTTTGTTCCCGATCACACGGATCACCTGGTTATCCAATCCCAAACGCTTGTTCAAATCATTTATGTAAGCGTCCCAATCCGTAATTGGGTATTGAGCCACTCCGCTTTCCATTGCGGCTCGTGCAACGGCGGGCGCCACGACGGATAATAATCGCGGATCAAGCGGCTTTGGAATGATATAGCCGGGGCCGAAGGAAATGGTTTTTTCACCATAAGCAAGATTCACAATGTCGGGCACCGGTGATTTGGTAAGTTCCGCCAAAGCCTTGACGGCCGCCAGTTTCATGGCTTCATTGATCTGCCGCGCACGAACGTCCAATGCGCCCCGAAAAATATACGGAAACCCAAGAACGTTGTTGACCTGATTGGGGTAATCGCTTCGTCCCGTTGCGACGATTACGTCCTTCCGTGCAAGGATTGCGTCTTCCCACGCGATCTCGGGGTCGGGATTGGCCATTGCAAACACAATCGGATTCTTCGCCATGCCTTTCAACATGTCCTGGGAGACTACATTTCCGGCGCTCAACCCGATAAAAACATCCGCATCTTTCATCGCTTCCATTAATGTCATTTCGCGGTTGACGTTGGCAAACCTTTGCTTCATCTCATCCATGTCAGATCTGCCTCTATGCAAAACGCCTTTCTTGTCAAATACTATGAAGTTCTCGTGCCGGGCACCCAGCGCCTCATAAAGCATCATGCAAGCCATGGCAGCAGCGCCGGCGCCATTTACCACAAACCGGGCCTTTTCAATTTTCTTTTTCTGGATCTCGAGTGCATTCAATAAGGCGGCCGCGCTGATAATGGCTGTTCCGTGCTGATCGTCGTGCATCACCGGAATGTTCAATTCCTCTTTCAATTTTTTTTCAATGTAAAAACATTCGGGCGCCTTGATGTCCTCCAGGTTAATGCCGCCGAATGTTGGCTCCAGCGATCGCACGATCTGAACAAATTTTTCAGGATCTTTTTCATTGATCTCGATGTCGAACACGTCTATGTCTGCAAAGATTTTGAAGAGTACACCCTTCCCCTCCATCACTGGTTTTCCGGCTTCGGGACCGATATCTCCCAAACCCAAGACGGCCGTCCCATTCGTGATCACGGCCACCAGATTTCCTTTTGCCGTGTATTTATAAACCGCGTCCGACTGATTTTGAATTTCCTTGCAAGGCTCTGCGACTCCAGGCGAATAAGCAAGTGAAAGATCTCTCTGCGTTTTTGCTTCCTTTGTTGGAACGACTTCAATTTTCCCGGGCCGCCCTTTTGAATGATACTCCAGGGCCTGCTGTTTCCGTAAGTCCTTTTGCATAGTGGATTTTTAAATTATGTAGTCAGTGATCGGCACTTCGTCTCTTGCTCCGCGATTCGTCACCGCACTACATCATCCCGCGCTGCCGGGATCACTCAGCGGAAGTTTGATTTCCCCTGAGCAGTAAAGCACTTTTATTGGGAATGCAATGTACAAAATAAAACCTCGGGAGGGGAAGTGCCGATGTCAGCAGTTTCATGCAGCGGCAAACCACGTCAGCAAATATATTTTCGGATGCCGAATTTGTTTGTTGGTCTGACCTCCCTGGTTAGAATAATCGCAGCATGTTCATCGCCTGACTCCGAGCGAGCAGATGTCAACGTGATCTCTTCCGTTGTACAGTGTAAAGCGCTTCGCCGATGGTAGTTGGAGCAAGCGCAACACTTCACGCGGCTCGCAATGACTCTACTGCTTTGTAATTCGCAGGTAAGCTTCAAGATCAGACACGGGCCGTTGGACATTGGCATGAGGATAAGGCCTTACGTCTACGAGCTTAATTTTATATCCCATTAAAATTGTGTCCGACCGGTAAACGCCGGGCAAATCGAATGTCGAGAGTGTTACCGCGTGCTCGACGTTGCTCACCGAGAATAAAAATTTTGCAACTGCGGTTCCCTGCCAGAAGCAAACAACCTCTTCCGGGCAGCGCGAGTCTTCAAGTAACGAATCGAAACAAATCCTTACGGCGTCATTATTTGAATCGAGCGGGCTACATTGTTTCCATGGAATGGCCGTCAGTGAGTCTAAATGGATCCCTTTTCCTGCGGACGTGTTTTCCTGTGTTTGTTTTTTACAGTTCATCAAAGAGAATACAACGGTGGAAAAGAGGCACAAACCAAGCAATCGCATAGGCTCTTTTCTTTGTCTGACAATGATAAGTCTATTATCGTTGCACCCATTACTCAACACAGCCTCCCAACCATGCCATGATGCCCATGCCGATCTCGATGGCATTTTCATCGATGTTAAAAGTGGGTGTGTGTACTCCGGCAGTATTTTTTTTCTCCTTATTGCCGGTGCCGAGCCGATAAAAGCAACCCGGGATCATTTGTGAGTAATAACCGAAATCTTCAGCCCCCATCCGGACTTCTGTTTCCTCAACATTATCACGGCCGATGAATTCCTCCGCGAGGCTTTTTGCTCTTTGATTTAATGCGTCATTGTTGTACACGACCGGGTAGCCCTTATCGATATGCAGATGTACCTCGCCTCCCATGGAGCGCACCAGGTCCTGGCTTGTACGTTCAATAAGCCGATGCGCTTTTTTTCGCCAGTCTTCGTTCATGGCTCTGAAGGTACCCATTAGCTTTACTTCATCGGGTATCACGTTGGTGGTGGTTCCTCCGTTTATTGAAGTAATCGACAATACTGAAGGTTCAAAAGGATCTTTGTTGCGGCTGATGACCTGTTGCAGGCTGATAATAAGATGTGAAGCAATCAGTATCGGATCGATTGTCGTCTGCGGCGAGGCAGCATGTCCTCCCTTGCCGATGATGCTAAAATAAAGTTCGTCAGCGCTTGCCATCACCTGACCGCTTCGGAAGCTAAGCCTGCCGGTCTGCAATTGCGGATTCACATGCAGCCCGAAGATGGCGGTCGGTTTTGGGTCGTCCAATACGCCTTCTTTGATCATAATGCTGGCACCCCCGGGATTTTTTTCCTCTCCGGGTTGAAAAATGAGTTTGATCGTCCCTTCCCAGTCCGCTCGCAATTCGTTCAGGATCTTTGCGGCTCCCAGAAGACAGGTCGTGTGTACATCGTGACCACATGCATGCATAATGCCGTCCCGTTTCGATCTATATTCTACATCGTTTTCCTCATGGATGGGCAGGGCATCCATGTCGGCACGCAATGCGATGATTTTTTTGCCCGGATTTTTTCCCCTTATCAACCCGACAACTCCCGTGGTTGCCTTTATTTCAAAAGGAATTCCGTATTCATTCAGTTTATCCTGAACAAATTTGGACGTTTCGAACTCGTGATAGCTTAGTTCCGGGTTCGCATGAAGATGATGACGGATACCAACAAATTCCGGGTAGTATTTCCGGGCAAGTGATTTTATCTGGTCCTTTAGCATTGAAATAAAATCGCAAAATACAAAATCAAGGCGATAACAATTGCTTGCACATGACAGATGGCAATGCACCCATGTGCCGTGAATAAGCGCCAAAGATGGGCAATGCATCCGATACAGATAGGATGGCTGCTACATTCGACTGAATTATTTGAGAATTGACATTTGCAATTCGACCTTATTGGTTTACTTCCACCGAGTCCTTCTCTGGTTTTACTTCAATAAGATCGTTCATAACAAAGACGCCCTTCGGGAAAAAGGCGGTCAGCTTTTTTTGATACGTCTCCGCATCCTTCCGTTCCCGGAAGTTACCTGCCTTCAGCTTATAATACGGGGATTGATAGAGCAGGTACGACTTTAATTCTGGAAAATATTGATACAATTTTGCTTTAGCGGTAATCGCTTCATCTCTTTTATTGGTGTTAATTACGAGCAGGCGGAAACCACGGGCAATTTTTCTTGCCTCGCGGGTTGTTAGCTCGTTGATCTCAGCCTGTTTTTTGATAAGCAGCTCAATCCTCGCGTCCTTATGTACGACGACTGATGAAGAATCTACCGATCCTTCTGTTGTTTGCTGGCCGAATAAAGAGGGGCTGAATACAATGAATGCAGAAACGAGGAGCGATTTCATAACCTAGTAATTACGTATCGGGTTTCAAAAACCTGACCAATTTTATTCAACGACCAAAAATCCGGATTTGATATAAAGATATTCTGAAAGAGTTGTTAAACAACCTGCATCCGAACTTCCGTCAATAGCCGGCACTGCCGCCGCCGATATTTTCAATGGGATGCCAGGTGGTCTTTATTTCCTGGGTATTCAAAATGTAGTAAGGCGATTGCGCTTTTTCAGCCGACCAGTTGATCCCCTGGTAAATAGAAACCCGCTTTACGTTCGATGCAGCTTTTTGCTGCATTTCTTGTTGAATTAACTCATCATCGCCGCAGAATATGACTGCATTCACATCCATGTGCGATGCAAATGACGAGTACAGTTCCGAAACCTTTCCCGTCAATATGTTGATCACACCCCGTGGCACGTCGGAAGAGTTGATCACCTCTGCAAAAGTTATTGAACATAGCGGTTTGCTTTCGGCAGCAAGTGCAATGCAGGTATTTCCACCGGCAACGACCGGTGCGATTGCAGACACCAAACCTATCAAAGAAGACTCCTGCGGCGCAACGATTGCCACGACGCCCATAGGTTCGGGCACTGAAAAATTAAAATGCGATGAAGCAACAGGATTGGCGGTTCCAAAGATCTGCTGATACTTATCGCACCATCCTGAATAATAAATGAGCCTGTCAATAGAAAGAACAACTTCTTTTTGCGCCTGCGCCCTGCTGGCATCCTCTCTCATTAGCTCTTCAATAAACTGCGCTTTTCTGCCCTCCAACATTTCGGCCATGCGATACAGGATTTGTGCACGGTTGAAAGCCGTTTTTAACGACCAACTCCTGAAGGCGTTTCTGGCAGACACCACGGCATCACGAAAGTCTTTCCTCGAACTTAAGCTGACATTGGCAAGTTGTTCGCCTTTGCTATTGACGGGCACATAATAACGACCCGATTCACTCCTGGGGAACTCCCCTCCGATATACAGCTTGTACGTCTTTAAAACCTCAATACGCTTGCCGGCCTTCTTATTTTTTTGGACAACATTCGCACCCGGCGGAGCTTGGCCTGGATCGATCGCGGCCTTGGTTTTGTTTACAGTTCCCGTTGACGCCATTTATTTATTTTAAAAATTTCATTTTAACAAGGCGATGTGAGCCCGGCATTTTCTGTCGTGCCGCTCATTTCAAATAGGCTGACAAGCCGTGCAATCCGCCCTCACGTCCATACCCACTCTCTTTGTATCCGCCGAAGGGTGAAGCAGGATCGAATTTGTTGAAGGTGTTTGCCCAAACCACACCTGCTCTCAATTTTGTTGTTAAATTAAAGATCTTGGAACCCTTATCAGTCCAAACCCCCGCACTTAATCCATATGGCGTATTGTTTGCTTTTTCGATAGCTTCTTCGTCCGTTCTGAATGTTTGAATGGCGAGCACCGGTCCGAATATTTCTTCCTGGGCAATTCGATTGCTTTGAGCGACATTGGTAAACAACGCTGGCCTGCAGAAAAAGCCGCGGGCTGGTACGTTACAGGAACTTTGATACAGTTCTGCTCCTTCTTTTATGCCGATATTAATGTAGCGGTTAATGGTGTCCAGTTGCTTTTTTGAATTGATTGCTCCAATGTCGGTATTCTTATCCAATGGATCGCCTACAATTAGTGTCTCCATTCGATCCTTCAGTTTTCGTAACACAACCTCATAGACGGACTCCTGTACAAATAATCGTGAGCCGGCGCAACAAACATGTCCCTGGTTAAAATAAATTCCATTGATCACCCCTTCTACTGCCTGGTCTAGCGGTGCGTCGTCGAAAATGATGTTGGCAGCCTTGCCGCCCAGTTCAAGGGTTAATTTTTTACGGGAGCCAGCCACACTTTTCAGTATGAGCTTTCCCACTTCGGTCGAGCCGGTAAACGCGATCTTATCGACGCCCGGATGTTTGACGAGTTCGGCACCCGTTTCCCCAAATCCGGTGATGATATTCACAACTCCGTCGGGCAGTTCCGATTCCTGTATGATCTCTGCCAGCTTCAAAGCGGTGAGCGGTGTGGTTTCTGCAGGTTTCAAAACTACTGTGTTGCCTGTTGCCAGTGCCGGTGCAATTTTCCATGCAGCCATCAGCAAGGGAAAATTCCAGGGAATGATCTGTGCGGCTACCCCGAGCGATTGCGGAACATGGCCGGGAAATGCATAATCGAGTTTGTCAGCCCACCCGGCATAGTAGAAAAAATGACTGGCAGCGAGGGGCACATCCAGGTCCCTTGATTCCCGGATCGGTTTACCGCCATCAATGCTTTCGATAACGGCAAATTCTCTTGCACGCTCCTGTATCATTCTTGAAATACGAAAAATGTATTTGCCCCTTTCCGCGGGACGCATTTTCTTCCACACTCTTTCGTATGCATTTGTTGCGGCCCTGACGGCCTTGTCAACGTCTGCGCCATTTGCCTCGGCGACATCGGCAATTTTTTCTTCCGTTGCAGGATTGATTGTATTGAAATACTTAAGTGAAGCAGGCTTAACAAATCTGCCATTGATGAAAAGATCATAACGATCTTTCAACTTAATATGAGATCTGCTTTCAGGCGCAGGGGCATATTCCCAGCCCTTGTTAAATTTTAGCTTCGGTAATCCGTTGCTTCCGGAAATTCGTTTCTCCTTTTTTGTTGTTGCAGGCATTGATCTTTTTTTATATTCAAGCCACGTGCACGGGGAAGTTTGTTCAAGGGCAGTATGAGATTTGCCTTCTTTTTTTTTCGCGCTCCTTAGTCGATCGCAAAGTAATCGCCGCTTTGATAAACTCCGGATCTTTCTTTCATTAATTGCATGAGAACATCGTTGGCCAGGCTGCTTGCGCCGAAGCGAAACCAATGATTGTTCAACCAGTCGTCGCCAAGCACTTCGTTTAACATTACCAGGTAATGAAGGGCGAGCTTCGACTTCGAAATTCCTCCGGCAGGTTTCATCCCGATCATTTTTCCCGTACTGTAAAAAAAGTCGCGGATCGCCTCAAGCATGACAAGCGTTACGGGGATTGTGGCGGCCGGCTGTATTTTTCCGGTGGAAGTCTTGATAAAATCGGCGCCGGCATACATCGCGATGTCGCTTGCCCTCCGTACTTTATCAAACGTGCCCAGTTCACCTGTCTCCAATATCACTTTTAACCTGGCACCGCCGCATGCCTCTTTGATGGCTGCAATCTCATCAAAAATAAAGTTGTACTCACCCGCCAAAAATTTTCCTCTCGAAATTACCATGTCTACTTCGTCCGCACCTTCGCTCACTGCAAATTTTGTGTCGGCAATTTTTACCTGTGTCGATGCCTGCCCGCTTGGGAACGCGGTGGCTACCGAAGCGGTTTTTATGCCCGACCCTTGCAGGGATTTTTTTGCAACCTTTACCATCGAAGGGTAAACGCAGACCGCAGCCACTGTAGGCAGGCCTTCGTATGCATCCAGTAAATGCCACGCCTTGTAACAGAGTTGCTTCACTTTGCCGGCGGTATCTTTTCCTTCCAGCGTGGTCAGATCGATCATGCTTAGCACCAGCTTCAATCCGCTGACCTTGGCTTCTCTTTTTATACTTCGCTTTGTAAAGCGGGCAGATCTTTCTTCAATCCCGACCTGGTCGATTCGTGGCGACAAACGGAAATCAGGAATGGTAATTTTTTCGATCGTTGTCATCTCTTTCAAAATTAAAACTATTTGTGATAGCGCGTGAAGTGTAGTCTTTCGGGCGAAGTCTTGTCAAGCACCCGCGCGCAGAATTGAAGTTTAGGTTTTGGAGATTGCAATGGTGACACATGATCCAATACACGATCTCTGACGTTGGGCTAATCCTTTTTTCAATAACTTCAAAAAAAATTCTTGCATATGAGCAAGCTGGCAGTGATCCCCGGTTTATGGATGTTATTGAGCTGCATTATTGCAAAAGCACAAGTGACCGTGCCGGTTAATGGCATAACAGATCCGCGAACCGGATGCTACGCATTCACCAATGCCACGATCGTAAAGGACGGACAAGCCACATTAAGCAATGCGACACTTGTCATTCGCAATGGCAGGATCATGGAAGTCGGAACCAATGCCGCCGTTCCCAAAGATGCCGTTGTCATCAACTGCACCGGTAAATATATTTATCCTTCCCTGATTGACATTTACAGCGACTATGGCATTCCCCCACCACAAAAACCGCAGACAGACCGGAACTTTTTTGCGTCACAACAATTTGCTTCAAACACCAAAGGTGCTTACGACTGGAACCAGGCCATTAAACCCGAGATCAATGCTTGCCAGATTTTTTCGGTGGATGACAAGCAGGCAAAAGCACTTCGTGATTTGGGTTTCGGCTCCGTACTCACGCATCAGAAAGACGGCATCGCCCGTGGCACCGGCGCATTTGTAACGCTGGCTACGGAGAAAGAAAACCTGGCAGTTGTAAAGGAAAAAGCGTCTGCCCATTATTCATTCAATAAAGGAAGTTCGATTCAAACCTATCCCAGTTCCATGATGGGAAGTGTAGCGTTGCTTCGTCAAACATATCTCGACGCTGCCTGGTATAAAACGAAGCCGGTAAAGGAAGGAGTCAATATAAGTCTCGAGGCGTGGAATGACGAGCAGGGGCTGCCGCAGATCTTTGATGCAAATGACAAGTGGGGTGATCTGCGCGCCGACCGAATAGGCGATGAGTTTGGCGTTCAATATATCATCAAAGGCGGTGGTAACGAATATCAAAGGATCGACGATATAGCGGCAACCAAAGCGCCCTTCATACTGACACTAAATTTTCCGCAGGCCCAGGAAGTGGACGACCCGAACGACGCGAAGTACGTATCACTTGCTGACTTGAAGCATTGGGAACTGGCTCCCACAAATCCGGCTGCATTTGAAAAAAAAGATATTCCCTTTGCTTTAACGGCGGCCGATTTGCCCGACGTGAAACAATTCTGGCCCAACCTCCGTAAGGCGATCGAATACGGATTGAGTGAGCGCAGGGCCTTTGATGCATTGACAAAAAATCCAGCGACGTGGTTAGGCGTTTATGATAAAGTAGGAAGCCTCGACCCAGGAAAGCTCGCGAATTTTTTAATTACAACCGGCCCGTTATTCAATGAAAAAACGGTGCTTGTTGAAAACTGGATACAGGGGAACAAATACGAGATCAAAGAAGATGCGTGGACAAATGCGGCCGGCAGCTATGGTCTTATTCTTCATACCGTTGGCGGCATTTTGACTTATACATTGAAAGTAAAGAGCTCAACCGCAGCGGAGGTAATCGGGAAAGATTCGCTCAGTACAACATTTCGTTTCGACGGTAAGCTTGTTGCCCTAAGCTTTGCGCCAGGGGAAACACGAAAATCCGCCGACGGAGATCGCAAAGCTGCGTCCACTTACCGGCTTAGTGGGGTAAGCAACGGAGATATCTGGCAGGGCAGTGGTGTTGATACCGCCGGCAATTCTCTGACATGGACTGCGAATCTTCTCGAGTCAATGGTTCCGCTTGATAGCCCGAAACGAAAATCTGCTCTTCATTTAGGCAAAGTAACTTATCCGTTCGGCGCCTATGGGTGGGATTCATTACCTCGCGCTGAAACGTTGTTGATAAAGAATGCCACCGTGTGGACGAATGAGAACGAAGGGATCCTGGCAAACACCGATGTGCTGGTGAAAAATGGAAAGATCGCACAGATCGGGAAAAATTTATCTGATCCTTCGGCGAAGGTTGTTGATGGAACAAATCAGTATTTAACGCCGGGTATTATTGACGAACATTCTCACATTGCCGCTTTTTCTATCAACGAAGGTGCACATTCCGTCACTTCTGAAGTGCGGATAGGCGATAATTTGAATCCCGAGGATATAGAGATCTATCGCCAGTTGGCCGGCGGCGTAACTTCCTCGCACATCCTTCATGGATCGGCGAACACGATTGGTGGTCAAACGCAACTAATAAAATTACGCTGGGGTGTGAATGATGAGGAATTGAAATTTAAAGGCGCTGATCCCTTTATCAAATTTGCCCTTGGGGAAAATGTGAAACGTACCGGTTCAAGTCAGGGGAACACGCGTTATCCGGATACAAGGATGGGCGTTGAAGAAATACAAATGGATGCATTCAACAGGGTCGAAGATTATCGAAAAGCGATCAAGGAATCGGAACAAAATAGCAAAAAAAAGGAAGCAGACGTTCAGGTACCTGTTCGCCGCGATCTTCAACTGGATGCCTTGGTTGAAATTTTAAATGCAAAGCGATTTATTACGTGTCATTCGTATGTACAAAGTGAAATCACCGAATTGATGAGAGTGGCTGAAAAGTTTGGATTTAAAGTGAACACGTTCACTCATATTCTCGAAGGATATAAGGTCGCCGACAAAATGAAAGCTCATGGCGCCAACGCCTCCACTTTCTCAGACTGGTGGGCATATAAACTGGAAGTTCAGGATGCCATTGCCTATAATGCGGCCATCATGGTGAAAGAAGGTTTAAATGTTTGCATCAACTCCGACGACCCCGAGCAGGCGCGGCATCTGAATCAGGAGGCTGCAAAAAGTGTCAAATATGGAGGTCTCACGGAAGACGAAGCCTTTAAGATGGTAACACTGAACCCTGCAAAGGCTTTGCATGTCGATGATCGCGTCGGAAGCATTAAGGTCGGGAAAGATGCAGATCTTGTTTTATGGACTGATGATCCGTTGAGTGTCTACGCAAAGGTCAATAAAACGCTTGTGGATGGCATCGTTTATTTCGATCGCGACCGGGACGAACAGCTAAGAAAACAGATCGGTGCCGAGAGAAACCGCTTGATCCAAAAAATGGTTGCAGAATCGAAAAATAGTCCTCAAAATGCTACAAAGGCGCATCCAAGTTTGCAAGTAGTGCTTCATTGTGAAGACTATGAATATACAGGCGGCCTGTTGGAAACGGACAGCTACGGTGAGGACAGTTATTAATACTTAAAAAACGTTCGCATCTTCCGCACGGGCGGAAGTGCGGCCTCAGAAAATTGCAATATGAGAAGAGCATTTATTTTAATGGCAATTGGTTTCGCCTTGAGCGCAAACGCGCAGGATGACATTTATCCTGCGAAGCCTCAGTCGGGCACTTTTTTTATCAGCAATGGCACTATTCACATCGGGAATGGATCTGTGATCCAGAATGGCACGATAAAAATAACTGACGGAAAGATTGTGCAGGTGGGCGCGAACATTGCCATTTCTGGTGGTGAAGTGGTCGATGCCAAGGGCCAACAAATTTATCCCGGGTTAATTCTGCCTGAAACGGATCTCGGTTTAAAAGAAATAGCGAATGCCGTTCGAGGCTCCAACGATTACCAGGAACTGGGAGAGTGGAATCCTGAAGTGCAATCCGCCGTCGCTTATAACACGGATTCGAAAATTATAAACACACTGAAGGCAAACGGTATTCTCCTGGCGAATGTGGCGCCGACCGGCAGCCTCATTGCCGGCACGGCGTCCGTGATGCAACTGGATGCCTGGAACTGGGAGGATGCCTTATACAAACGCAATTCGGAAATAGAATTTTATATGCCCAGCCTTATTAATCGAAGGCCTCGTTTTAGCGCATCAACACTCAACCAGCAGCCGGAGAGCGACCCCGTCAAAGAAGGTCTTGCAAAGATTGAAGAAGTAAAAAGATTTTTTCGCGAAGCAAAGGCGTACGCGCAGGAAACAAATCACAAGGAAACCAACCGCAAGTTTGAGATGCTGAAACCGTTGTTTGAAAAACACGAGAAACTGTTTATTCATGCAGACGTGGTCAGGCAATTACTGATTGCTGTGGATTTTGCGAAGGAATTCGGTATTGACGTGGCCATCGTCGGTGGTAACGAAAGCTGGCAAATCGCCAACCTGCTTAAACAAAACAATATTGCTGTTATTCTTTCACGGGAATATCGATTGCCGGAAACTCAGGATGAGGACATTGATCAACCTTTTAAAACTCCTTATCTGCTCAAACAGGCGGGTGTTTTATTTGCGCTGAACGACGACCACGAAGAAGAAAGATATCGCAACCTTGCATTTAATGCCGGCACGGCTGCAGCATATGGATTAACAAAAGAAGAAGCGCTCGAAGCAATTACGTTGGATGCGGCAAGAATCCTTGGCATTGATGATCGCACCGGTTCCATCGAAACCGGTAAGGATGCGAATATTGTGATCAGCCAGGGGGACTTGCTGGATATGCGCACCAGTATTCTCACTGCCGCTTTCATACAGGGCCGGAAAGTAAGTTTGGAAAATAAGCAGACGCAGTTGTACAACCGGTATATGACCAAATATGGGCTCAAATAAGTGAGCCAGTGCCTCGACGGAAACACTAACTCATTATCTTCTGAAGGTTCATGTAGCTCGTTGTGATGCTGGCATAAGGATCAGCAGGCATGTCATGTTCGACAAAAAAATGTTTCATTCCGGCAACGTCTGCATTTGCAAAGATCGTTTTGAAGTCCACAACACCTTCACCAACGGGTGCCGGCCCGGTTTTTTCCTTGTTGAGATCCTTTACATGCCACAAATGAAACCGTCCCGCGTTTTTCTTAAATAATTCCACGATATCAACTCCGGCCTTTGTTGCCCAACATAAGTCTAACTCCATCTTAATGTCCGGCGACAATTGTGATAAAAACATTTCGTAGGCAGTTTCGGTCAAGCCTTCGACCTTTTGAAATTCTTCTGTGTGGTTATGATACGCCAGAATAATGTTTGCTTTTTTACACGCCTCGCCCGTTTTATTCAGCACTTCAATAGAGGTTTTTATTTCATCCTGCGACCTTGTCGGTGTGTTGGCACAAACAAGATAAGGTATTCCTGCTTCGGCGATTTCATCGACCAGCTCCTGCATGTTGTCCTTCAGGTTTCTCATCGGTGGAAATTTGAGCGGATTGCCATTGGCGTCCGTCATCGGCTTTGCATTGGCCGGCATTCTAAAAGGAGCGCCCAGCACATGATGGGATATCCAGGTCATGCCAAGATCGCTCACCAACGACTTAAATTCTTTTGGCTTCATGCCATAGTATCCACCTTTCTTGCTAAACGCAGATTCAATTTCTTTATAACCGATAGTCGCTATTTTTTTGAGCGTCCCCTGAACATCATCGTCAATCTGGTTGAAAAAGGTAAATAGTTGAAGACCCACGGGATAAATTTTACCCGAAAAAATGGTCTCTAATTCTTTTGGTAACAGAAGACTGCCAAAAGCCGCCACAGCCGTGGTTTTTAGAAACTCTCTTCTTTTGATCATGGAATGAATTTTTCAAGTGAATAATACGGTTGATCGGGAACGGCAATACCGGGTCCGTGAAAGACAGGTCAGATCAGAAAGCCCTTTTTTGACTTTTCATTTCATTGATTTCGGTTTGCGGAACAAGAACTTTGTGATCTCTCTCCGTAACGATTTCCTTTGTCAGACTAAATGACGCCGTTTGTTTTATTTGTTGAGAGGACGCCCCGATCTTGACAGTATAACTGCCGGCCTCGGCGACCCAGCTCTCTCTTTTCGTGTCGAACGAAGCAAGATCGTCGGGGTTAATGGTAAATGAGATTGTTTCAGATTGTCCCGGCTGAAGCAGTTTCGTTTTGGCAAAGCCTTTCAATTCTTCCGCAGGCTTATCTATTGTTTTTGCGGGAGCAGTGATATATAATTGTACGACTTCTCTTCCGGCAATTTTCCCCGAATTCCTGATGGTGACAGTTGCCCTTATTGTTTTTGCAAATGTGTTTCCGCTCAATCGAAGGTCACTGTAGTCAAAATCAGTGTACGATAGCCCATATCCGAATTCGTATGCGGGCTTTATGTTAAACGTGTTGTAGTAACGATAACCCACATATATCCCCTCTTCGTATGTTACTTCCGCAGGTACTTGTCTAAATACGCCATTACCGGTCGATGCCTGTTCGGGGAACTCTTTTCCTGGAAAATTTTTTGCGGAGGGTACGTCTTTATAATCCATCGGGAATGTCGTGGCAAGTTTACCGGACGGGTTTGTCTTTCCGCTCAAAATATCAGCGATTGCGTTGCCGGCCTCGAGACCCGGTTGCCAGGCCAACAGGATGGCATCGGCATTGTCTCTCCAGGAGGCCACGTCAATAACGCCACCGATATTTAATACGACAATTAATTTTTTGTTCTTTGCATGGAAAGCATCCGCGATATTTTTTATCATTTCCTTCTCGGTGTCGCTGAGGAAATAATCATTTTCCAATTTCCTGTCCCTGCCTTCACCGGCATTTCTTCCGATCGTGAAAATGGCTACGTCTGCCTCCTCTGCTTTTTTGTTCAACAGATCACCGGCCACCGTCAATTGGTCTATCGGAGGCGTAGGGTTCATAAATTCCTCCATAAAATTCTTCTTCGGATGTTTCAGGCGTTCGGAAGAAAGATAAGTTGTGTACGTCTTCTGTAGCTCCTCGTCCACTGCAAATCCCGCATTGGCAAGACCGTCCACGAGAGATACCGTATAAGCCTTGTTGACGTCGCCGCTACCGGTACCACCGGCGATGATATCATAAGATGTGTTGCCAAAGGCCGCAACTTTGATTTTGCCTGTTAAGGGAAGTGCGTTATTGTCGTTCTTTAGCAGGATCATGCCTTCCTCCGCTGCCGTGCGCGAAACTTCTGCATCCTTTTTCAAATTAGGTTGATCCGAATATTTATATTTTTTGAATGAAGGAGATTGAAGGATCAAATTGAGAACCCGATTCACATTTTCGTCCAGTACTTTTGAACTCAGTGAATCGTGTTTTACAGCGTCTATAATCTTTTGCGATTGTTGCGGCGTTCCCGGCATCAGCAAATCGTTACCTGCCTTCATTTGCTCAATGGGATCTCTGCCACCAAACCAATCTGTCATTACCAGCCCTTTAAACCCCCATTCCTTTCTCAGGATGGTTGTCAAGAGATCGTACTCCTGCGACGTATAGGTTCCGTTGATCTTGTTGTAAGAACTCATGACCGTCCACGGTTGGGCATTCTTTACGGCAATTTCAAATCCTTTCAGATAAATTTCCCTTAGAGCCCTTTCACTGACAATAGTGTTGATCGTATTCCTGTTCGTTTCCTGGTTATTGGCTGCGAAATGTTTGATAGACGTTCCGACGCCATTTGACTCGATTCCATTTACGATCGCAGACGTCATTTTGCCGGCCACTAAAGGGTCCTCGGAATAGTATTCAAAGTTTCTTCCTCCAAGAGGATTGCGATGAATATTCAATGCAGGCGCCAGCAACACATCCACGCCGTATTCGTGGACCTCACTGCCGAATGCGACGCCGACTTGTCGCACGAGGGCCGTGTCCCATGTCGAAGCGAGCAATGTCGCCACAGGAAAGGCGGTGGCATAATAAGTCTTGGAACTATCATTATTTCTTATGGGTTGTATTCTTAACCCTGCGGGTCCATCGGCCACAACGATCGACGGTATTCCAAGACGCGGGATCGCAAAGGTAGTCCCCGCCGCACCCGGAACTTTGTCCTGCGTTTGGCCGATCGTAGGCTCTTGCCGCCTGCTGCCCGGCATATGAAAGCCATTGCCTACAACAAGTTTTGCTTTCTCTTCGAGGGTCATCGCCGCGATTACCTCCGCATTGGAATTCTTTCCCAATTGAGGTAGCGAAGTTCCCGTCTGTGCGCAGACACTCTTTGCAGCCAGCAGCCCGAAAACCGCCGCCAGTAACGGAAGCGTCTTTTTATTTTTTCTCATTTTGATAAGTTATAGTTGAAGTTGTTTCATTGCGTCATTATGACACAATGTTAACCTTATTTTCTTACATCAAAATATTTTGTCGAAAATATTTTTAGACCATCTTTGTAAGACGATGAGTAAAAAGAACATAAAGGATTTTATTGTCAGCAACCAGGAGGTGTATCTACCTTCCCTATCGTTGGATTGCGTGATATTTGGTTTTCACGAAGACCAATTAAAGGTTCTCTTGCTCAAAATGAAAAATGCGCGGGAATGGTGTTTACCGGGTGGATTCATTTTTAAAGACGAGGATGTAGATGATGCCGTTAAAAGAGTCCTGAAAGAGCGAACAGGGCTTTCTGAAATATTTCTTCAACAATTCCGGGTCTTCGGCAAACCGAAGCGTTCGGATCCGAATTTTCATCGCCGTATTTTAAAAAAGGATGGCATCCGGCTGGGCCGGCATCACTGGTTATTTCGCCGATTCGTCACCATCGGCTACTACGCGCTGGTTGAATACTCTCACGTCAATGCAAAACCTGATAATTTTTCTGAATTGTGCAGTTGGCGTGACGTGGAAGACCTTCCGCGCTTGATGATGGATCACAAGAAGATTGTCAATAGTGCACTCCACACCTTGCAATTGCATCTTGGCTATCATCCCGTCGGTTATAACCTTTTACCGAAAAAGTTCACCATGCCCCAATTGCAAAAATTATATGAAACGATCTTAAAAAAGAAACTTGACCGGCGCAACTTTCAGCGTAAGATACTCAGCTATCGGATCCTGAAGAGGTTGAAAGAGGTGAAGAAAGGGGGAGCACATAAGGCGCCTTTTTTATACAGCTTTGACCTTGGAAGCTATCGGAAAGCGCTGCAGGAAGGTCTTGGAGCCTGGTAAAGAATGAGCACAGAGCAACCCCGGCACGTGCCAATGCGTGGCCGTCGGAAGACGATCCTCGGAGGATTGGCGCAAAAATTCTTTAAATTACAGCACACGTCAGTCTTTGATGCGTTAGATAAACTTATTCTTTTGAGACGCACAGCGCTATATTTCACTTTAGTTTTTTTACCGCTTACTCTTACGGCCCAGAAAGTTATATCAATCAAAGTGGATGCAACGATCAATCCGGCCACAGCGGATTTTATTCACCGCGCCATTTCGAAGGCGGAAGAAGAAAAGGCCGAGTGCCTCATCATCCATTTAAATACGCCGGGCGGCCTACTGAAGTCCACGCGTTACATTGTTGGTGACATCATGGAATCGTCGGTTCCGGTGGTCGTGTTTATAGCACCACCAGGTGCCGATGCCGGCTCAGCCGGTGTATTCGTTACGTTGTCAGCACAAATCGCCGCTATGGCGCCCGGAACAAACATAGGCGCCGCTCATCCCGTTTCCGGGCAGGGACAGATCGACAGCGTCATGTATGGAAAGATAACCAACGATGCTGCCGCCTTTATTCGAACGATCGCCAGTACGAGGCATCGCAATATTCAGTGGGCGGACAATGCGGTTCGCAGAAGCTACTCCTATTCCGAAACGGAAGCGCTGCAGGATACAGTGATAGATCTGATCGCTAAAAACGATCCCGAACTTTTGCAATTGATCGATGGCCGAACCGTTCAACTAAATTCGGGTGCTGTCACTCTTCATACAAGGCTTGCCCGTATCGAAACTTATAAAATGAGTTTTATTGAAAGACTACTCAACATTATCAGTGATCCGAACATTGCTTACATATTATTAATGCTAGGTTTTTATGGGATCATGTTTGAGCTCTACAGCCCGGGAACCATTCTTCCCGGCATCATTGGAGTGATCAGCCTGATCCTTGCATTTTATTCGTTGCAAACCTTACCAGTCAATTATGCCGGAGCCGCGTTGATTGGTTTTGCTTTGCTTCTCTTTTTGCTCGAGATCAAAATAGCCAGCCATGGCGTGTTGGCGATCGGTGGAATTATCTCTTTAGTGATCGGATCGATGATGCTGATCCGAACGGGCTCCGGAGAAGTGGGCAGGATCTCGTGGACCGTGATCATATCTTCCGTGATCGTTACAGCACTGTTTTTTCTTTTTGTAATTGGAATGGGGATAAAGGCGCAACGATTAAGGCCTGCTGTCGGACTCAATGCACTGGTCCATGAAACAGGAGTAGCCAATGAAACCCTGAATCCTTCGGGCATGGTGTTAGTTCACGGTGAACTTTGGCAGGCCGAGTCCGTCAGCGGTGAGATCATCAAAGGACAGGGAAAG
>JADMIO010703384.1_pt1 | contig 18124 bp, 20 predicted proteins | sample 8958161 | NCBI WGS metagenome assembly JADMIO01 (sample SAMN16585339, study PRJNA669376) | soil metagenome | isolation source: Crop rotation soil | place: USA: Cullars Rotation, Alabama | collected 2011 | reverse complement strand
CGAATCGGTGCTCGGCAAGTCCGGCCTGCACGCCACCGTCGCCAGCGAGACCCCGCGATGACGTCGATGCTTTCCCGCCTCGCCGCGCCGGTTGCGCTCGGCCTCCTTGCATTGCTCGCTTCGCCGGTTGCCGGGCAGGAGATCCAGCAGCCGACGCATTTCCCCATCAAGGAGCCCGAGCAACAGCGCTGGCCGTTCGCCGGTCCGTTCGGCCGCTTCGATACGGCCCAGCTGCAGCGCGGATACCTGGTCTATCAGGAGGTCTGCTCGAACTGCCATTCGATGAAGCTCGTAGCCTTCCGGACCCTCGCCGACCCTGGCGGCCCGGGCTTCACCGCCGAGCAGGTCAAGGCGATTGCGGCGAACTACAAGTTCAAGATAACCGACGGGCCGAACGATGCCGGCGACATGTTCGAGCGGCCGCCGAGGCCATCCGATCGTATCCCCAGCCCGTACGCCAACGATCAAGCGGCGGCGTCGGCGAACAACGGCGCAGCGCCGCCGGATTTGTCGCTGATGGCCAAGGCGCGCGCCGCCGAACGCGGGCCGATCTGGACCGTGCTCGATCTCCTGACGCAATACCAGGAGGCCGGTCCGGACTACATCCACGCGCTGCTGACCGGCTTCCAGGATCCGCCGGCCGGCCTGAAGATTCCCGAGGGGACGCACTACAATCCGTATTTCCTGAACGCCGCGTCGCTCGCCATGCCGCCGCCGCTGACCGCCGGCCAGGTTCCTTATACGGACGGGACGCCGACCACGGTCGACCAGTACGCTCGCGACGTCGCTGCGTTCCTGATGTGGACGGCCGAGCCGCACCTCGTCCAGCGGAAGCGGTTGGGTTTCGAGGTGTTCGTCTTCCTGTTGGTCTTTGCCGGACTGATGTACCTCACCAAGAAACGCGTCTGGGCACAGGTCGCGCACTAAGCGTCAGTACGGCACGGCTGCAGGAGACGGCGCCAGTCATTTGCGAGCGGTGTCGCGGACGGCCGCCAAATCAGGCTCCGAAAGCCGGCCGATGCGTCGTAGTATGACTTCGTTTGGCAGGGTGAACGCCTTCCATCTGACGAAGCATTTGTGCAAAAGCCCGGCCGCGCTCCTATCGCCAATCTCGACATCGCTGGGCCATGTCGAGCCGGCGCCAGTAGTAATCATCAGCAGAACTGATTGTCGGTTGCCGCCGTTGAAGGCCTTACTGGTAAGGACAAGTGCGGGACGCCGTTTACGGACTAATCTTTCGGCAAACGGAAACGGGACGACAATGACGTCCCCGAAGTCACAAATCACGAAAGGCCTCGTCGTCCTCCGGCGAATTCCACTCGTCGAGAATGTCGGCCACTGCTGCGAGATAGCTATCCGCCATCACGACTTCTCTCAGCGTGACGGTCTTCTTGCCCTGATGGCGGAGGCGTGCCCAGACCTCCCTCATTTCCGCGATGGGCTTTATGCCTAAGGTCGGTCGCCCGTCCTTACCCGTGCGCATCCGCTCCCAGGGGCCTACAACACCATCGATTTCGAGATCAATCACTTCGCCCGGTTTCATGGCCACAATGCGCTCCCGCAATTCAGGCGCGCCGTCGATTCGATTCACCCAAATGGCGTCATCCACGACATCGGTGACGGCAGCTCTTGTCACGTTTCCCACTGAGCTGATCTCCTAATCCGAAGTTTTCATTTTGCGGCGGCACAAGGGATTGATCCGATTGTTTAATTTGGCAATCGGTTTTTTTGTTACTGGACACGAGCGGGGTCGATGCCGAGCAGTCTGAAGGCGGCCTCTTGGAGGGAGGTTGGTCGGGAATAGAGTGTGAAGCGGTGTTTCTTGTTTGTCGGCACACGCATGGTGTTGCGGGTGAAGGTGCCGAGGTGGGCAAGGAGGCCGGCGAAGCTCGTTACCCTGTTGCCGTCGGCGGATCGCTTGGTCGCCTTCTTTTCCTTCACGGCTTCGGAGGGTTCGGTTTTGACGACGGGCGAGGAGCGTTCCGCCCTGGCGGCTTCAAGGTCGGTGTCGTGGAACAGGAGGGGTGCGAGGGCGTCGCGCAGATGCCATTCGACATGATAGGCGAGCATGCACAGGAAGACGTGAGCGCGCACCCGTTCCGCCGTCCAGTGACGGATCGGCCGGATTTCGAGATCGACGGTTTTCAAGCAGCGGAAGGCGCGTTCGACCCGCGCGAGGTCCTTGTAGGCCTGCACCGTCTGGCTGGCGGTGAGATGCTCTGCCGGCATGCTGGTGCGGATGACATAGATGCCATCGAGGCGGGCCTCTTCGGCGATGCGCTCGGCACGGCGCTTGAACGAGAGATAGCCGTCGCGGATATCGACGTCGAAGTGCTTGGCCACTTTCTTTTTGTTGATGACGGCGCCGACCGCCACGCCGATCTCGGCGGCGCTCTTGAGAGGTCGGTTCCGGCGCCGGGTCTGCTCCTCGATCCGGCTCAGTTCCCGTTCGGTCGCGGCCAGCAACTCTTCGCGCTTGCGCGCGCGTTCGGCGGCCAGATCGCGGTTGCGGCAGACGATCAGCCGTTCCCCCGGGAACAGATCGGGCGCGCTGATCTCGGCAAGATCGCGATCATCGAACAGCGATAGCTGCAACGGTCCATTCTCGGCCGCCAACGCCTGGATCGCCGGCGCGCGCAAGCAGCTGATCCAGTCGAGACCCGCAGGCTTGAGATCATCGCGGATGCGGGCCGACGTGATCATCCCGCGGTCCCCCACCAGCACCAGCCGGCTGATCCCGAAACGGTCCTTCGCCTTCTCGACCTGCGCGCTCAGGGTCGACGGATCGCCTGTGTTGCCGTCGAACACCTCGACGGCAATCGGCAGTCCTTCGCGCGAGCACAGCAGCCCGTAGACGATTTGTGGGCGATCGCCGCGATGGTCGCGGCTATGGCCATACTGCGCCAGGGGACAGCGGCGGCCCTCAAAATAGGATGAGCTCACATCATAGAGCACCAGTACCCCGTCTTGCAGGTGCCGCCGCGCCAAGCCGTTCTCGATGCGCACCTGGCGATCGAGCAGCCAATCGAGCGCCTCGTACGCCTCGCGATCCTTCACCTCGCCCAGGTGCAGGACCGCGCCCAGGCTCGAAGCCGCCGTCTCATCGTTCACCGCTCGCACGAAGCCGAGCTTCGAGCGCACCGCGATCAACCGGTCGACGATCATGGCGACGACCAGATCGCACTGGCGCCGCGAGATCATGTCCTTCGTCGTGCTCAAGATCAGCCGATCGAGCGCCAGCTTACGCACCATGCCGAGGGCCGCCGCGACATGCCCGTGCGGCAGGGCGCGCTCGATCTCAAGCCCTCCTGGTCCCGTGCCGATCACCGTCCCGCCAGCAAGCAATGCCTTCAGGCCAGCGATGATGTCCCGCGGCAGCTTGCTCAGATTGGCAAGCGTCCGCTTCTGTGCTCGGCCCTGTTCGTCACGATAACTTTCCCGCAGCAGCACTGCCGGCGGGGAGTCTCGGTTCGGCACCGCTTCGATGAACATGCCGCCATCGAATCATACCGCCGTTGATTTGGGAATCCCCTACATGGACACAAACCAAAATAATCTCTCGCGCAAAACCCCGCCACACCTACACTCTCAACACTCGCAAAATGAAAACTTCGGCCTAATCTGGGAAGTAAGGGTGGGGTGGGGTCAAGCCGAGACCTGAAGATCAAGTGGGGCAAGGAACTTGGATGCGTCGACATGGGTGAAGCTTTCCTCGGCATTGTAGGTGGTTCGGGCATCTACGATGTCCCCGGCGTAGAGGGCGCCGAGTGGCGCAAGGTCGACAGCCCCTGGGGTGAACCGTCTGATGCCATCCGCGTCGGCCGGATTGGCAAGACCGATGTCGCCTTCCTGCCCCGGCACGGGCGCGGGCACCGCTTCTCGCCGAGCGACATCAACTACCGCGCCAACATCGACGCCTTGAAGCGGATCGGGGTGACCGACCTGGTGTCGCTGTCGGCGGTCGGATCGCTGAGGGAGCACCTGCCGCCGGGCACTTTCGTGCTGGTCGATCAATTCATCGATCGCACTTTTGCGCGGGCAAAGAGTTTCTTCGGCGCCGGCTGTGTCGCGCACGTTTCCATGGCGCATCCGGTGAGCCCGCTGCTTGCCGACCGGATCGAAGCGGCGGGCATCGCCGAGGGCATCATGTGCCGGCGCGGCGGCACGTATGTCGTCATGGAGGGACCGCAGTTCTCCTCGCTGGCGGAGTCGCGGCTCTACCGTTCGTGGGAGGCATCGGTCATCGGCATGACCAACATGCCCGAGGCGAAGCTCGCCCGCGAAGCCGAGATCAGCTACGCGACCATCGCCATGGTCACCGACTACGACTCCTGGCATCCGGAGCATGACATGGTCGACGTCGCCTCGGTCATTCGCGTCCTCAATGCCAACCGCGACCGCGTTCAACGGCTGGTCGCCCGGCTCGCCGGCGACTTTCCCGCCGAACACGAGCCTTGTCCGATCGGCTCCGATCGGGCGCTCGACCATGCGATCATGACGGCGCCCGAGATGCGCGATCCGGCGCTCCTGAAAAAGCTCGACGCGGTGGCCGGCCGCGTGCTTGGCCGGCATGAATCGCGGCCGCCTGGAGGTGTCCCGTGAGGTGCGTTGGATGCGCGCTCGGCTCGGTGCAGGTCCGTCATGGCGCAAGCTCGACGGCGATGATAAGACCGCGCCGCGGCGGCCGGTGCGCCGCCGTCGGTAGGATAGGGCAGCGATGACGGCGTCCAGCAAGGGGATCGACCTGAAGGGGCTCATTCGTACGATTCCCGACTATCCCAGGGCGGGCATCCTGTTTCGCGACATCACCACACTGATCGCTGACCCGGCCGGCCTCCGGGCGGCGATCGACGGGCTGGTCTGGCCGTTCCTCACGGCCCGCATAGATCATGTCGCCGGGATCGAAGCACGTGGCTTCATTCTCGGCGGGGCGGTGGCGCATGAGCTCGGCCGCGGCTTCATCCCGATCCGCAAGAAGGGCAAGCTTCCCTCGCGCACCATCGGCCAGGACTACAGTCTCGAATACGGCGTCGACACCATCGAAATCCACGCCGACGCGATCCGCAAGGGCGACCGGGTCCTTCTCGTCGACGACCTGATCGCCACCGGCGGCACCGCCGAGGCGGCGACGGAGCTGATCCGCCGCTCGGGCGGCGAGCTGGTTGCCGCCGCTTTCGTCATCGATCTGCCCGATCTTGGCGGCGCCAAGCGCCTTGCCGCCAAGGATGTCGCCGTCCACACGCTGGTCAGCTTTCAGGGACATTGACGGCAATGCCGGACTTCCAGCTCTATATCGGCTACCGCACCACCTCGACCTGGTCGCTTCGCGCCTGGATGGCGCTGCGCAAGACCGGCGCGGTGTTCGAGGAGACGATGATCCGCTATCGTCGCCCCGACGACAAGGCGCGCATCAACGCGGTATCGCCGACCGGCCAGGTGCCGCTCCTCATCCACGGCCGGAAGGGCGGCGAGACCAAAGTGTGGGATTCGCTCGCGATCGGCGAGTACCTTGCCGAGCTCTTTCCCGAAAAGCGCCTGTGGCCGTCCGACCCTGAGGCCCGCGCGTTTGCCCGATCGATCTCGGCCGAGATGCACTCCGGCTTCAAGCAGCTCCGCGAGCATCTGCCGATGGCCCTCCTCGAGCGACATCCGGGCGTCGGCGTCGATCACCCGGGGGCAGCCGCCGAGATCAAGCGGGTCGACCAGATCTGGTGCGAGGCGCGCGAGCGCTGGGGCAAGAAGGCGGGCGGGCCATACCTTTTCGGACATTTCACGGTCGCCGACGCGATGTACGCCCCCGTGGTGACGCGCTTCCGAACCTATGCGGTCCACGTCGATTCCAGGTGCCACAACTACATGGAAGCAATCCTCAACGACCCGGATTTCGCCGCGTGGGAAGCGCAGGCAGAGATCGATCCGGAACCCGAGCCGCTGCCGGTCTGAGGCCAAGTCCTTTTTTCGTGAAGCGGTCATGCCGATTGGCTAGTCTCGGAATTGGCTGGCGACAAACCGAGGTGCCGAGCCGCTTGATTTTCGCTTTTTGGAGGCACGAAGAAATGATCGGCAAAACTCGACTGGCAATTGCCGGGCTGATCGGCAGCGGCTTCATCGCGGCCTTGGCAGTCCCGGCATTAGCCGCAGATCCGGTCCCGCAGAACGATTTGCTCAATGCCACGCTCTGGGTTTCGAACTCGGTCGAGTACAAAGGCAACACGCTCGCGGTCTATGAGCTGGCCAAGATCCGACTCGACCAGGCGCTTGCCGACAAGAGCTGGAGCGCTCTCGGACAGACCGACGCCGGCGAAAAGCCGACTGCGGTGATCTTCGACGCCGATGAGACGGCGATCGACAACGGCGGCTATGAGTCGTGGCTGGTCAAGTCGAGCAAGGACTTCAGCAGCACGACCTGGAACGCCTGGGTGGCGGCCGCCGCGGCGAAGGCCGTTCCCGGCGCCGTCGAGTTCGCGAAGTATGCCGATTCAAAGGGCGTGAAGGTTTTCTACGTGACCAACCGGACCGCCGATCAGGAAGAAGCCACGCGCAAGAACATGGAGGCACTCGGGTTCCCGATGGGCGGCAATCTCGATACCTTCCTGATGTCCAAGGAGAAGGAAGACTGGACGTCGAAGAAGGGCACGCGACGTGACTTCATCGCCAAGAACTACCGCGTTCTCCTCCTCTTCGGCGACAATTACGGGGATTTCAGTGACGACGCTGGCGGAAGCGAAGCCGACCGCCTGAAATCGTTCGAGGCGAACAAGGCCCATTTCGGCCACGACTGGATCGTCATCGCCAACCCGGAATACGGCTCATTCGAGTCGGCGCCCTTCGAATCGAACTACAAGCTCTCGGCGGACGAGCGCCGCCAGAAGAAGATCGACACGCTCCCCGCTTGGGAAGGGCCCAAGGAATAGCCGGCAGAACAGACAATTCGCTTTTCTCAGACCGGACATCAGTCCCGGTCGGTGAAAGCGCCTTGCGCGCCTTCCTCGGTCGCGACGAACAAATGGCTGGTCACCGCGAAGACCGGTTCGCCTTTCTGGTTCGTGCCCCGCGTGGCGAGGGTAAGAATTCCCCAGCCTGGACGCGACTTCGAACGCCGCTTGGCTGTCACCTCGCCGGTGAAGGTGATCGTGTCGCCGGGGTAGACGGGCTTGAGCCATTTTAGGTCGTCGAAGCCGGGTGAAACGCCGTAGCGAAGCGGCACCTCGCCGCGCCGTTTCGCCAGCTCGGTCTCGCGCCCGATGAAATCGACGAATGCCCGCATCATCACCGCCGCCGTATGCCAACCGCTCGCGCAGAGGCCGCCGAAGAGCGATTGCGCCCCCGCCTCCTCGTCGAGGTGGAAGGGCTGCGGGTCATAGGCTGCCGCGAACCGCGTGATCTCATTGGCGGTGAAAAGATGGGCGCCGAGCTCGCGGGTCTCGCCGAGAGCGATGCGGTCGAAAGCGGTCATGCCGGGCTCCGTCGCCGGAAGAGGAGGGGATGCTCCATCCACATGATTCGTTCGCCGGCCTGATTGAATACTTCCTGACGGAGACGGAGGATGCCCACATCCGGTCGGCTGCGAGAGGTCCGGGTCTCGAGGACGGTGGTCCTGCCGCTGAGGGTATCGCCCGGTCTGACCGGCTGCTGCCATTTCAGCGTGTCGACGCCCGGCGAGCCGAGGGAACTGGAGTCGAGAAGCAGCCCATCGCAGAACATGCGCATGAATTCGGCGCAGACGTGCCAGCCCGACGCGATCAGGCTGCCGGTCCCGTCCGTCGCCGTCGCGCCGAGATGGAAAGGTTGCGGGTCGAACTCCCGCGCGAAGGCGATCACTTCGGCCTCGGTGATGGCGCGCGAGGGAAGCGGAAAAATGTCGCCGGCGGCGAAATCCTCGAAGAAACGCTGGGGCATCTTGGGAACGCTGAAAGGAGGTGAATGAAATCGGTCGGGCCCGGCAGGTCGAGCGGCCGCAGAAAATAGGGCGTTCGGGCGGCCCGATCAAACGTTGAACTTGAAGAGCATTACGTCGCCGTCCGCAACGATGTAATCCCGGCCTTCGTCGCGGGCCTTGCCGGCTTCTTTCGCGGCCTGCTCGCCGCCGAGGCGGATGAAATCTTCATAGGCGATGGTCTGGGCGCGAATGAAGCCGCGCTCGAAATCGGTGTGGATTGTGCCGGCCGCCTGCGGCGCCTTGGTGCCGCGCGTGATCGTCCAGGCGCGCACTTCCTTTGGGCCGGCCGTGAAATAGGTGATCAGGCCAAGGAGACCGTAGGCAGCGCGGATCAGCCGATCGAGGCCCGGTTCGGCCAGGCCGAGGCTCGCCAGGAATTCGTGTTCCTCATCGTCGGGAAGGACGGCGACCTCCGCCTCGATGGCGGCCGAGATGACGATGGCGCGGGCGCCTTCCGACTTGGCGAGCGCCTCGACGCGCTCGGAATGGCGGTTGCCGGTGGCGGCTGCGGTCTCTTCGACGTTGGCGACATAGAGAACCGGCTTGGCGGTCATCAGGTTCAGAGCCGTGAAGGCGCGTTCCTCGCCGTGCGGGACGTCGGCGAGGCGTGCCGGGCGCCCGGCGGAGACCTCGGCCAGCGCAAGGTCCATCAGCGCTACCTCGGCCTTCGCTTCCTTGTCGCCGGACGCGGCTTTCTTGCGCAGCGGCTGGACGCGGCGCTCGAGGCTGGCGAGGTCGGCGAGCATCAGCTCGGTGTTGACCGTTTCCGCATCGGCTACCGGATCGACGCGGCCTTCGACGTGCGTGATGTCGGTCCCCTCGAAGGCGCGGAGCACGTGCACGATGGCATCGACCTCGCGGATGTTGGCGAGGAACTGGTTGCCGAGGCCTTCGCCTTTCGAGGCGCCGCGCACCAGGCCGGCAATGTCGACGAAGCCGATCCGCGCCGGAACGATCTGCGCCGGCTTGACGATCTTCGCGATCTCGTCGAGCCGCGGGTCGGGCACTGCGACCTCGCCCGTGTTGGGCTCGATCGTCGAGAAGGGATAATTCGCCGCCTGCGCGGCGGCGGTTCGCGTCACCGCGTTGAACAGAGTGGACTTGCCGACGTTCGGCAGGCCGACGATCCCGCATTTCAGGGCCATGAAAACCTCAGATGTCTCTGCAATCCGTGTGAAGGCGAACTCGGCTTATGTCGTCCGCCGATCAGCGCCCGCTCTAATCCCGCGAGCCAAACAGACGTTTCAGCCCGCGCGCGAGCGGGCCCTCGCTTTTAGCCGGCTTGCCGATGCCGCTGGCGGTGTCCGCCTTGGCTTCGGCCGTCATTGCCGGTGCCTCGTCGATCGGTGGCTCCGCCTTGGTTTTGGACTCCTTTGCCTTGGCCGGCGCGAGCGCCTCATGCAGGCGGTTGGCGAAGGTCGCGTCCTTGCCCTCGGCAAGCAGCGCGGCATTTTCAGCGATCGCGTCGAGGAGCGGATCGAGCCAGGTGCGATCAGCCTTGGCGAAATCATGCAGGACGTGATGCGGCACCATCTCCTTGACGCCGGGATGCCCGACACCGATGCGGAGCCGCCGATAGTCGTCACCGAGGACGGCGCTCAGCGAGCGGAGCCCGTTATGGCCGGCGCTGCCGCCGCCCGCCTTCATGCGCACCTTGCCGGGGGCAAGGTCGACCTCATCGTGGATCGCGACGATGTCTCTGGGCTCGATCTTGTAGAAATGCGCGGCGTCGCCGACCGCGCGGCCCGACTCGTTCATGTAGGTCTGTGGCTTGACCAGAAGAACTTTCTCGCCGGCGAGGGTGCCCTCGGCGACGGCGGCGTTGAAGCGCCGCCGCCACGTGCCGAAGCGGTGGCGGCGGTGAATCGCATCGACGGCCATGAAGCCGACATTGTGGCGGTGCGCCGCGTATTCGGCACCGGGGTTGCCGAGGCCGACAATGAAGAGCATGACAGCCTCCGCGCGTGGGGAGGGCGGCTAGCCCTTCTTGGCGCCTTCCGACTTGGCGCCGCCAGCGGTGGCTTCGGCAGCGCCGGCAGCCGGCTTGGCCTCGCCACCTTCGACCGGAGCACCCTCGGTACCGGCTTCCGCGGCAGCGGCGGCGGCAGCCTTGGCCGCGGCGGCAGCCTCGGCCTGAGCCTTCATCTCTTCCTTGACGCCAGCCGGCGCGGCGATCGTCGCGATCGTGAAGTCGCGCTTGATCGTCGGGACCACGCCCTCGGGCAGAGACACGGCCGAAATGTGCAGCGAGTCGTTGATGTCGAGGCCGGTCAGGTCGACCAGGATCTTCTCCGGGATCTGATCGGCCGGAACCTCGACCGAAATCCGATGGCGGACGACGTTGAGCACACCCCCGCGGCGGATGCCCGGCGCGGCGCTGTCATTGATGAACTGGACGGGCACCTCGACCGTCAGCCGCGAGCCCTCGACGACGCGCAGGAAATCGACGTGCAGCGGCCGGTCGGTGACCGGGTCGAGCTGATAGTCGCGGGGGATGGTGCGGATCTTCTCGCCAGCGACGTCGATCGTGGCGAGCGTCGTGAAAAAGCCGCCGCCGTGGATCTTGAAATACACGTCGCGGTCGGGAAGATTGATGGTGATCGGGGGTTGCTTGCCGCCATAAATGACGGCGGGGACCAGGCCCTGACGACGGACGGAACGGGCGGCCCCCTTGCCCACCTTTTCGCGAACCGTCGCCGAGAGCTCGTAACTAGCGCCCATCGGACGACTCCTCTTCAAGATGAAAGCCGCGTGCCTCCAGGGGTGTCGGCGCGGCGGGCGGGATATAACGGACCCCGCTCGAAAAGGCAAACTTCGAAGGCGCGGCGCCGCCCAGCTCTTTCGCCATATCGACCGTTGCACAGCAGTCAGCACCGGTCGTAAACCGATCCGATGCGTCGCGCACTGATTGTAGAACTCCTTAGGCAGTTGCATCGAGGACGTCGTCGCGTGTCAGTCGAACAGGCTCGAGACCGAGTGCTCGTTGGCGATGCGCGAGATGGCTTCGGCGATCAGCGTCGCGATGGGGGTAACGCGGATGTTGGGCGCGGCGAGGACTGCGGCGGTCGGCTGGATCGAGTCGGTGATCACCAGCTCCTCGATCTTCGACGCCGTGATGCGGGCGACCGCGCCGCCGGAAAGGACGCCGTGGGTGATATAAGCGAGCACCGAGGCGGCGCCCTTGTCGATAAGCGCCTCGGCGGCGTTGCAGAGCGTGCCGCCCGAGTCGACGATATCGTCGAAGAGGATGCAGTGCCGCCCGGTGACATCGCCGATGACGTTCATCACTTCGGACTCGCCCGGCCGTTCACGCCGCTTGTCGACGATGGCGAGGGGCGCGTCGATACGCTTGGCGAGAGCCCGGGCACGCACCACGCCGCCGACATCCGGGGAGACCACCATGACGTTGGAGATGTCGTGGTGCTCCTTGACGTCCCGGGTGATCACCGGGACCGAGTAGAGGTTGTCGGTCGGTATGTCGAAGAAGCCCTGGATCTGGCCGGCATGGAGGTCGAGGGTCAGCACCCGGTCGGCGCCAGCCCGGGTGATCAGGTTGGCAACGAGCTTCGCCGAAATCGGGGTGCGCGGTCCCGGCTTCCGGTCCTGGCGGGCGTAGCCGAAATAGGGGACGACTGCCGTGATGCGCCGGGCGGAAGCACGCCGCAGCGCATCGATGATGATCAGAAGCTCCATCAGATGATCGTTCGCCGGCGCGCTGGTCGACTGGATGACGAAGACGTCCTCGCCGCGGACGTTCTCCATGACCTCGACGAAGATCTCCTGGTCGGCGAACCGGCGGACCAGGCACTTGGCAAGCGGGATCTCGAGATAGGCCGCGATCGCTTCGGCCAAGGCACGATTGGAATTTCCGGCAACCAGCTTCATGGTGCGCGCGTGTTCTTGTTCTCGTGGGCCAAGCGGTATGCGGGCGAAGCGGGCGCTACGCCGCGGCCTTTTAGCAATGCCGGTTAAGCGATGCAAACCTGAGGGGTCAGGCGGCGTTGACCCAGGCGGCGAGATCGTCGATGGCGTGGCGGGCGGCGACTGCGACCGTCGACGCGGAGATGCCGCCCCAGGGATCGCTGGTCGCGCCGCCGCCGCGTTCCTGTCCGGAGACGCGATGGATACGGACGCCGCGGCTGTCGAGGACGTCGAAGACGTAGACGAGAAGCGTTCCGGACGGACCGCCGACGGCGGAGACATAGCCCTTGACCTTGTAGGTCGCGGTCGGGTCCTCCTCGGGAACGAGGGTGATCTTGCGGGCCTTGGCCTCCTTGTTGAGCGACGCGGAGAGGCCGGTCAGGAGGTCGCCGGGCGCTCCGGTGATCCGGGCGAAGGCAAAGCGGGCCTCGGCGCCCTTGATCGGCGCCGCCTTCAACTCGACCGCCGCGATCGGGCCGAGCGCCGGCGCGCCCGTGCCCGGCTTCGGCAAGGCTGTCGAGGCGCACCCGGCCAACGCCGCCGCACCGGTGAGCAGGAGGACCATGGGCAAACGACTTCCGCTCGGCGCAACCATGCTGCAGACCCTGAAACGCCCCGTCCCCCCCGCCTGTCTAGCTGGAACTCGTTCGGCGGTCCAGAAAGGGCTACGGGCCCCGCCGGCGGCGGCGGTCAGCGCAGGACGAGTTCGAGCGGTGCGGCCGACAAGGGTTCCGGCATTCCGTCGCGGGACAGGTAGGTCCGGCCGAGGCACATTGCCGCGCCGGCGTCGCTGTCCATCAGAACCATGTGCACGAAGAGCACCATGCCAGGCACGATCTCGGCGCGGTTGCCGCGATAGAACATCGGCCAGTCCATCCAGCTCGGGCTGAAGCGCGCCCCGAGACTGTAGCCGCAGGCATTGAGGCGGTGTGCCGCCATGCCGCGGGCATCCAGGATCTGCGCATGCGCCTCGAAGACATCGCCGAAGCTCCGCCCGGGCCGCATGGCCTCCTCGACCGCGGCGAGTGCTTCGGCGGCGGCGGCGTGCAGCGCACGGTGGCGTGGCGTAGCCTCGCCGACGAGCACGGTGCGCATGAGGGCGACGTGATAGTGGCGCCAGACCCCGGCGAATTCGAGCGTGATCTGGTCGCGCTCGGAAAGGCGCCGCCGGCCCGACTTGTAGCGGCAGAGCAGGGCATCGGGTCCGGAGCCGATAATGAACTCGTTGGCGGGATAGTCGCCTCCGCCGGTGAAGACGGCACCCTGCATCGCGGCAAGGATGTCGGCTTCATCGGCGCCGGCGCGGATCATCGCGAGCCCGGCGGCAAGGGCTTCATCGGCAAGGGAAGCAGCCTTGCGGACGGCGGCGATCTCGGCCGGGCTCTTTACCGCGCGGAGCCGCGGCACCAGGTCTGACGCGTCTGTGAGGGTCGCCAGGCGGCCAAGCGCGGAATCGACGGCGCGGCCGTTGGCGGCGGTCAGGCCGTGGGTGTCGTACTCGACGCCCAGCCGCCGGCCGCCCAGGCCGAGGTCGACCAGGAGATCGCCGAGCCGCTCGGCGGGATGCGCCTCAGCGCTGTCCATCCAGATGCGAATATCGTCGAGGAGCGACGTGTGTCGCGCCTGGCGCAGGTCCGGCGCACGGGTGATCAGAGTCATGCCGCCGTCGGCGCGGAGGACCAGGCATTGGAAGAAACAGTAGCCGAACGAATCGTAGCCGGTCAGCCAATACATGCTCTCCTGGGCAAAGAGGAGCATCGCATCGAGTTGCCGTTCCGCCATCGCCGCGACGGTCCGCCGAAGCCGCGCGGCGAACTCCGAGGGCTCGAAGTGCAGGGCCATTTATCCTCCCTGTGCGCCGCTCGACTCGGCGAGGCCGAAACGCAGCGCCGCTATTCCACGATCGCGATCGCAGAGAGGAGGCGTCCGTAGTCCGATTCGCTCTGATGCGTAGCGCGGCGGTAAGAATAGAAGCGCTCGGCGTCGGCATAGGTGCAGAGGCGCATGTCGTCGGCGGCGACTCCCGCCGCGAGCAGGCGCGCGATGATGTAGCAGGGAAGATCGAGCATCGCATGGCCGGAGCGTACGCTCGGCTCGAAGAAGCGGTCGTTGTGCGGATCCGCCCCGGTGAAGGCCTCGATGACGTCGCGGCCGACCTCGTAATTGCGCTGCGAGATCATCGGACCGAGCACGGCGACGATGTTTTGGCGTCGTGCGCCGATCCGCTCCATCGTTGCGATCGTCGATTCGAGAATCCCGGCCAGCGCTCCCCGCCAGCCGGCATGGGCGGCGGCCACGACATGCGCTTCCGCGTCGGCAAAGAGCACCGGACCGCAGTCGGCGGTACTGATCCCGACGGCGATGCCGCGCCGATCGGTGACGACGGCATCCGCTTCGGGACCTTGTCCCGTCGGCCAGACCGCGTCGACGACCACCGCATTGGAGCCATGCACTTGCGAAGGCGTCGCCAGCCGTCCGGGCGCGACGCCGAGCGCGGCCATGGCGCGGGACCGGTTCTTGAAGACCAGCGCGCGGTCATCGCGCGAGCCGGCGCCGCAGTTGAGGCTCTTGTAGATGCCGCCTGAAACCCCGCCCTCGCGCGTGAAAAAGCCATGGCGGACACCCGGCACGACCTCGAGGAGGCCGTGCGTCAGGGCTCGCGGCTTAACGAAATCCGCACTGATCGCGATCGTGCTTGGGCGCATCGAGAACCTCACCTGCTTCAAATACTGTCGAACGCCGGCAGCGCAAGACCGGGAGAGGATATGGCGAGCACCTTAAAGAGTTCTCCCATCCCCGCCGCTGTCGCCAGTCGCGCCACATCGGCCGCAATCGCCGCGCGGGCCGCCTCGTCCTTGCCCTCCGACAATGTGGCCGCCCGCTCGCCGAGGCCGAGGCGGTAGAGGAAATCGGCCTGTGTGACGAGCGACCGGGGAGTGGCGCCGGCTTCGCGCGCGGCGGTTGCGAGCGCTGCGAAGTCCACATGGGCGGTAAGATCGGCCTCGCCTGGTGCCGCGAGCGGATTTGCATATTCATGACGGCGCACTGCCTGCAGCGTGTCGCCGACCGCAGGGCCGGCATAGCCATAATCGATGATCAGCCCCGCGCCGCCGTCCCGAGCAAGCCGGGCGGCGACGGCGTACATCATTGCGGTGCGTGTGGGGGAGGTTTCTACGATGAGCGGCGTTGGCCCCTCTCCCCATCCCTGCGCCGCAAAGGGGGCGGAAGGCGTGCCCGCCTCGCGTCGCGGCTTCTCTTGCATGTGCGGGGCCTCTTGAAGCGGATCATGAGAGGCGGCTTGCGGTTGGCTTGGTTGCGGCTCGGAGAACGGCATCAATCCAAAGGCCAGGGCCTCGTTCTCGCCAAGCCCCACCATCCGTTCGGCCAAGCCCCGAGGCGTCTGCACGAACTGGCGGATCGGCAGCGCGTCGAAGAACTCGTTGGCCACGAGGATCAGCGGCCCGGCCGGCAGGTCGTCGACCCGGTTGACCCAGGCGAGGCGCTCGGCCGATTGGGTCAGCGCGACCCGCTGGGCGTCGCGCAGGCGCGGGCTCATCTCGATGAGATGGAAGCGCGCCGCCTCGATGAAGCCGGGAAGAATGCGCGCAGTGCGCAGGATGTCCGCCATCAGCGTTCCTCGGCCCGGGCCGAGCTCGGCGAGGACGAACCGGCCCGGCGAGCCCATCGCCTGCCACGTCGCCAGGCACCAGGCGCCGATCAGCTCGCCGAACATCTGGCTCACCTCTGGGGCGGTGACGAAATCGCCACCGCGGCCGAACGGCTCGCGCCGCATGTAATAGCCATAGTCGGGATCGCCGAGACAGGCAGCCATATAGTCGGCAATCGTAAGCGGCCCGTTCACGCGGATGCGGGCGACGAGCCTTTCGGCGAGGGGCGTCACTCTTGCGCCGCGACCGCAGCCGGCGCCCGCCGCGAAGCCCAGAGCATGACGCCGACGCCGGCGACGATCATCGGAATGGAAAGAAGCATGCCCAGCGTCAGGCCGCCGGCGAGGTAGCCGATCTGGATATCGGGCTCGCGAAAGAATTCAACGAAAGTGCGCGCCGCACCGTAACCGGCGGCGAACGCGCCCGAGACGAACGCCGGCTGGGCGAGCTTTTGATAACGGTGCGTCAGGATGCGGAGGATCAAGAACAGCGCCACCCCCTCCAACGCCGCTTCGTAGAGTTCGCTCGGGTGACGCGGCTCCGGCCCGCCATTCGGAAAGACGATTGCCCAGGGTACGTCGGTAGCGCGGCCGAAGAGCTCACCATTGATGAAGTTAGCGAGCCTTCCAAGCAGCAGACCGAAAGTCACCGAAGGCGCAATCACGTCGATCAGCGACCAGATCGGGATCCTGCGTGCGCGGGCGAAGAGGACCATCGCCAGGACGGTGCCGAGAAAGCCGCCATGGAAGGACATGCCGCCATGCCAGAGCGCGACGATCTCGGCCGGGTTCTCGAGGAAGCGCGGCAGATCGTAGAAGAGGACGTAGCCGACGCGCCCGCCGAGAATGATGCCGAGCGCGGCGTAAACGACGAAGTCGTCGATATCGGCCGGCTTTATCGGCGAGCCGGGCTGTCCCCAGAGCGCCGGCGTGGAAACCAGGCGCTTGGCATACCACCAGCCTAGAAGGATGCCGACGATATAGGCGAGCGCGTACCAGCGGATGGCAAAGGGGCCGACCTCGACCAGAATCGGATCGATGGCCGGGAAAGGAAGAACGAAGAAGGGCATGGCGCGGGAACCTGCGCTCGTCGTTGGGCGCGGTCAAGGCGGCGCGACGGCGGCGCCTTGCGACCGTGGCCGTGCTTCCCCATAGTACAGGGCGAACTTTGAGGGGTCGGCGATGACGCAGACCTCGAACCGTTTCTTCGACGAGATGGCTCGCCTGATGACCGATGCGGCCAGCGTTGCGCAGGGGGTCCGCCGGGAAGCGGAATCGGTGCTCCGCACCCAGGTCGAGCGCTGGATCGCCGACCTCGACCTGGTCAAGCGCGAAGACTTCGACGTGGTGCGCGAACTCGCCTCGAAAGCGCGGGCGGAGAACGAAAAACTCGCGGCGCGGGTGGCCGCACTGGAAGCCCGCCTCGGCGCCGTCGCGGAAGTTGCGGAACCGGAAGGACGTTCGGATGCGCCGGCTAAACCGGAAGCGCCGCCCGAGGGTGGCGCCGGTGCAGTTCCGTCCTGACAGAATTGATAATCCTGTCTGTGAACAAATCTTACAGCCTGCAAGGAATTGTGGTTCCGGCGCTGTACTAAGCCTATATACTGATTCCCAACAGAGATTCGCGTTGGAGGCCGCGGCCGAGCGGCCGTCCTTCGTCGGCAAAGGTTCGCGTATTCGTCCGCCGTTGAGTATCGAAATCGAAGGATCGGCCCATGTCTCTGATTGATGTCGAAGAACAACGCCAATCGAATCCCGTCGATGTCATCGAACAGATCGCCGCACTGAACGATTGGGCGTTCGAACGCGCCGGCGACGACGAAATCTCTATCTCGATCGAGGGCGGCTGGGCGGAGTACCAGGTATCTTTCTCCTGGCTCGAGGAACGCGAAGCGATTCATCTCGCCTGCGCCTTCGACCTGAAGGTGCCGGAGGCCCGGAAGCTCGAAGTGATGCGCCTTCTGTCTTCGGTCAACGAGCAGCTCTGGATCGGCCACTTCGATCTGTGGACCAAGGAGGGCATGGTCATGTACCGGCAGGCTCTCCTCCTCTCCGGCGGTGCCGAGCCGAACAACAGCCAGGTCGAACGCCTGCTGGTCACCGCGATCGAGGCGTGCGAGCGCTACTTCCAGGCCTTCCAGTTCGTCGTCTGGGCCGGCAAGACGGCTCAGGAAGCGCTGGAGAGCGTGTTGTTCGAGACGGTCGGCGAGGCGTAGCGCGGAAGGGTCAGCGCCCCGCTGACCGGTTCACGGGGTTGACCTCACGCCAAGTGGTCGGCGGGATGCCGGCCGACCGATGGATCAATCGAAACGGCTGAGATGTCGCTCGCTTCCGAGTTCTCCCCTGCGCAACCGCTTGCTCTCATCGGCGCCGGCAAGATGGGTGGCGCGTTGCTCGCCGGCTGGCTTGGCCGTGGTCTCGACCCGAAATCGGTCGTCGTGATCGATCCGTCGCCGCCTGCGGACAGCGCGTCGATGCTTTCCAAAGCCGGTATCGCGAGCGTTGCGGCGCCGCCGAACGTCGTCGCTCGCCTCATCGTCGTGGCGGTCAAGCCGCAGATCATCGCCGGCGTGCTCCCTGAACTCCGTCGGATGATG